>Ga0070670_100000414_pt1 | contig 35226 bp, 32 predicted proteins | sample KBSS63metaG_FD_64665 | JGI IMG/M metagenome (GOLD analysis project Ga0070670, IMG submission 64665) | Switchgrass rhizosphere microbial communities from Kellogg Biological Station, Michigan, USA - KBS S6-3 metaG | ecosystem: Host-associated > Plants > Roots > Rhizosphere > Soil ... | reverse complement strand
ACGCGCGTTGGCTGGACGGCGCCATTCAGTTTGCAGACGGCCACGGAGTCATTCAATCGGACAGTACCGTTGAAGATCCGACCGATCGCGATTCGGCCCAGGTAGTCGCTGGCGTCGAGATTGGCGACCAGCATCTGCAGGGGCGCTGCCGTGTCCCCTCTCGGCGGCGGCACGTGCTCGACGATCGCGTCGAACAGCGGACGGAGATCCTCGTCGCGCGTGTTGGCGTCGCTGCTCGCGTATCCCTCGCGGGCGTTCGTATACAGCACCGGAAACTCGATCTGATCTTCGGTAGCGTCCAGGTCGATGAAGAGATCATAGACCTCGTTGAGGACTTCCTGCGCTCGCGCGTCGGGGCGATCGATCTTGTTCAACACGACGATCGGCGGGAGTCCGCGCTCGAGCGCCTTGCGCAAGACGAACCGCGTCTGCGGCAGCGGCCCTTCCGACGCGTCCACCAGCAGCATGACGCCGTCCACCATCGACAGCGTCCGCTCGACCTCGCCACCGAAGTCAGCGTGCCCCGGCGTGTCGACGATGTTGATCAGCAGGTCGTGGTAGTGAACCGCGGTGTTCTTGGCCAGGATGGTGATGCCGCGCTCGCGCTCGAGGTCGGTATTGTCCATGACCCGCTCGGCCACCTGTTGATTCGCCCGGAAGGCGCCGCTCTGCCGCAGCAGCGCATCAACCAGCGTCGTTTTGCCGTGATCAACGTGCGCGACGATGGCGACGTTGCGGCGGAGCGGGTTGGCGATCTGCTGCGATTTCCGGTGTGAAGACATCCTCCCAGTATGGCATACGCGTTCTGGCCCGGCCGGTCGTGACGACAAACAACCACGCGGCGATCACTACTTCGGCTCGCCGGACCAGACCTCCAACTCGGCAAGCGACCAGGCGTACGTGCCCTCACGTGCGAGTTGCTGCAGCCGTACGTATCGTGCGGTCCGCGGCGAGAACTCGATGATCGCGCGGGTCTCGAGCGGCTTCGCCATCGCTGCATGAAGAACGGCGACGGCCGGACTCCCCTTCCACGCCGGCACCCACGTCGAACCGTCCTCGGACGTTTCGATAACCAGACGTCGAGGGAATTCGCCTCCCACCGATCCCAGCGCGTGGACGATCATCCCGACTCGAACGGGCGCACCCAGGTCCGCGATCAGCGTCTGATCCGGCGACTGCACTCCGCAGACCCACCGGGTGCGCAGGTCGCCATCGATCACCAGCGCGCCAACGCCGGGCGAGCACGTCGCCTCCACAGCCTGCACCGGGATTCGCGTGCCGGCAGGTTCAGTACGCACGGACGCCACGGCGCGCGGTGGGATGCGGTAATGCGCGACGGGCCCTTCGAGCACGAGCTCGGCTCCCGGCTGTGCGGCAACCAGCGTCCGCAGTTCCGCTTCGTCGCGGTTCACCAGAACGTGCAGCTCCTCACGTTCAAAGGGAGCGAACAGGAGCGGGTCGCGGGCGTCCGAAAGAGTCCGGAGCGCTTCGTAATACGGCGGCTCGTAGCCGCTGTAGCCATTGATCGTGCGGTAGTGCCGGGTGACCGCGCCGTACAGGGCTGTGATGTCGGTCAGCGCCTGCCCGATCGGCAGGACCAGGACGGTTTTGCCTGATGGCGGAACGAGCGGTGTGGCCGGGATCGCTGCCGCCGGAATGGTCGTGAAACCGTCCGCCACGAGTCCGACCGCCGCGACGATCGTCAGGATCGATCGGTTTCTCCGCGACGACAGCAGACGAGCCATCCCGAGGGCCATGAACACGACCAGGCAGAGCACGCTCATCATCCAGAGTCGTGCCGGAGCGCGCAGCGATCCACCACCAGGCAGACGCGCGATCCAGGCGTACGGGGCCTGGTACAGAACCGTCTCACCAAGTAACCGCGGAAACGGTCCCCACGACAGCAACCAGCACACGGCGGCACAGAGGACGTAGAAGGTCTCGATGGATCCGCGACGAATGACGCGATGAAAGCCGCGTGACAGCAGCAGGGATGCCAGCAGGAAGAAGAGCGTCACCGAGGCCGGCTTTCTTGCGGACGAAGCCGACGCGTGGAACGGCATCTCGACCTGCCATGGTCCCCAGATCAAGGTCCACGCCGTAATGGCGCCGTACAGAACCGCGATCGCGAGCGTCAGCCACATCAGGGCAGTGCGACTCCTGCTCCACCGCGACCGCCCGGGAGAAACCGTAGCCGGTGCCTCGGCAGCTCGGTTGCGTCGCATGGCAATCGCGCCTGCAACACACAGGACCGTGAAGGCCACTCCGGCGAACAACTGACCTTCAGGGCCGCATCCGATCTGAATCCAACCCCAGAACGTCAGGACGGATGGAGCGCACAGGACCGCCGCGATGTCGGCGCTGAACACGGCCATCTCGCCAATGCCGCGTGACATGCCGAATGCGCGCTGCACGGTCACGTACTGATAGAGGATCGGCAGCAGCGGAATAGCGGCGACCGCCAGCGTCACAACGACGCGGCCAACGTCGCGCCAGCGACCCCGTGCCGCCATGAACCAGGCCACCCAGAGGGCGACGACGCCGGTAAAGAACACGAGGTAATAGCCGTTGGACGCTGCCTGAAGAAGCCAGCTTGCACCAAACAACACGAGCCATCGGCGTCGCCGCGTCTCGAGATAGGCGTGCAGACCAAGCAGCGCGACGGGCACGCCCCAGGCGGCCAGCACTTGAAGATGCGGCAGCTGGCCGGCGCGGTACGGAGCGAATGCGTACGCCAGTCCCGCCAGGAAGGCGGCGGCGCGGTTCCGCGTCAGTCTCCAGGCGAGGGCGTACATCGCCAGACCGCACAGCGGAAACGACAGGAGCACCATGATGTTGTAGGTGACGAGTGGACTCCCGACCAGCCATTGAATCGGCGCGGCAATCACGCTGATACCGAGCAGATGCTCGGACAGCGCGAGCGCGTCAGGCATCGGGAAGAAGATCGGCAGTTGATACCACTCGTGTGTCCACGGCAGATGGGTCGCATTCCACGTCAGGAGAGCCGTGGCGAACAACGGGTCGCCGATGTCGCTGGCGATCGACGACCCGAGTGACGCCAGCACGTGCCGGCCCATGACGATGGTGATGCCCGCATAGGCAAGGACGCTCGCGAGCACGGGTCGGGAGAAGCGATGGTCCGGCAACACGTCGTCCGTCACGCGTCAGCGCGCACGCTTCACAGCGCAGTAGCGGAAGCCTGGCGTGTCGGCATGGTGGGCCCGATCATCGACGACATCAACCACCGGAGCGCCAAGGCTGGTGAGCAGCTCCTCCACCTCACCGCGAGGCAGACCGTGCATCTCCATTCGGGGAAATTCGCGAAGCCGGCGGATCGCGCGAATCATCGCAATCACACGGACGGGCAACATCCTTTTCAGCCCGCGCCCCTCCACCGTCACAGGAACCGGATCGCGGGACGGTAACTGGAATACCAGGACGCCACCGGGACTGAGCACGCGGACGAACTCCGCCAGGTATTGGCGGACGTAGCGTGGCGGGATGTGCTGCAGAACGAGCAAGGTATAGACGAGATCGATCGATTCCGACTCGATCGACTCCAACCGGGTCGACGTGTTGAGACGGAAGTCGATTCCAGACCGATGTGCATGAAGACGGCGAGCGACGCCGATCATCGACGGTGCGATGTCGACGCCGATCACCTGATCGAAATGGTCGGCCAGCGCGTGGGTCAGCCGTCCCGCGCCACACCCGAAATCGAGCGCCCGGTGTCGCTTTGGTACCAGCCCACGCGCAGCGAGATAACTGATGAGCGCGGCGATCTCATCACGGCCGGTTTGTAGAAACTCGTCGACCGACCAGCGGTTGCCTTTCTTGTCGGGCTCGGTCAGCACCGCCCACAAGGGATCACTCCGCCCAAACTCATCCCAGTGGCGACGAAGCGCTCCGAGCTGCATATGCCTCAACAATACCGTCACTTGTGCTTGCGACGCGTTGATCAGTTTCTTAGGATGGGTTCGGTGCAGGCGCACTGCACTGCAACAACACAACCATATTGTGAACACACGAGCGACTTCTCCTACGTCGTCTGTTCTGATCGCTGACAACGACCTCTCCCATCGGCAGCAGATGCGGGCATGGGCTCAGACTTTGGGCTACGTTGCCCGGGACGCGGCGACGGCTGGACGCGCGCTCGCCGCGCTCGCCGAACACCCCTGCGCGATCGCGGTGTGCGACGTGAGGCTTGGGGGCGGACGGCGCAACGGCGTCTGGCTCGCGTCGCAAATCCGGGATCGCTTTCCGGACACCGCAGTAATCATGGCGACGGGCGTCTATGAAGTGGAGCTCGCCGTTGCCAGCCTTCGCAACCAGGTCGTTGACTATCTGCTGAAGCCGTTCGACGAACGCCGTTTCCAGGAAGCGCTCACCCTGGGGCGCGACTGGCACAACGCGGCGGTCGCGCAGGAAGGGCTGCACCACGCGCTGCAGGATCGGTTGCGCGCACGTCGCGCCGCCGTGGCGGCGGCGCTGGCGGAAGCGCAGGACACGCCGGAGCAGGCCCTCGAAGGGTTGATGGCGATTCTGCAACTGCACGAACACGACGCGCGCGGTCATGCGACGCGCGTCGCCCGGCTCGCCGTGGCGGTCGGCGACGAGATGGGATTCACCGACGAGGAGCTCGCGACCCTCGAGCGCGGCGGGCTGCTGCACGATATCGGCAAGCTGGATATGCCGGCCTCGATCCTCTCGAAGCCCGGTCCCCTCGACGAAGACGAGTGGCGCATCATGCGGACGCATCCGCAGGTCGGCTATGATCTTCTGCGGAACCAGCCGCGGTTTGCTGATGCCGCGGAGGTGGTCCTGTCCCACCATGAAGCGTACGACGGCACCGGCTATCCGCGGCGGCTCGAGTCCACCCGGATCCCCAAGGCCGCACGGGTGCTCGCGGTGGCCGACGCGTACGATTCGATGACGCATCCGCACACGCAGCGCCCGGCGATGCCGCCAAGCCTCGCCATCGAGGAAATCGCGCGCTGCAGCGGAAAGCAGTTCGACCCGCAATGCGCGGAAGCGTTGGGCTGTGTGCTCGCGCACGCGCTGGAGAGCGAAGCGCATGCCGCTGTTTGAGTACGCCTGCAAGACCTGCGATCACCGGTTCGAGTGGCTGACGCGCGGGGCCGCGACGCCGGAGTGCCCGTCGTGCCACGGCACGGACCTCGAAAAGCGTCAGTCCGTGTTTGCCGCCCGGACCTCCGCGCAGGCCGGTGGCGCCACCCAGGTCCCGCTCGGCCCCTGCGGATCGTGCGGCGATCCGCGCGGTCCTGGCTCCTGCTCAATGAACTAGCCACGCCAAATCAGGGTTTTTCAGGCTCCTGCCCGAGCGTCACGATATAAATTGAGGTCGATGCGTCTCTTCGTTGTCCTGCTGGTCTCGGTCTGCGCGGCCGGCAGCTCTGGCTGCTCGCTGAAGAAAATGGCGGTGAACACCGTCGCCAATACATTGTCGGAAGTTGGCACGACCTTCACGAGCGACGACGACGTGCAGCTCGTAGGCGACGCGCTCCCCTTCGCGCTCAAGTTGTACGAATCCTTTCTCGAGTCCACTCCGAAGCACCAGGGGTTGCTGCTGGCCACCTGCAGCGGCTTCACCCAGTACGGCTACGGCTACGTTGAAACCAACGCCGAGGCGCTCCCCCGGGGCCGGCCCGCGGAGATCCAGGCGCTTCGCGATCGCGCGCTCAAGTTGTATCTTCGGGCGCGCGGCTACTGCTTTCGGGCCATGAACGCCAGGTTTGGCGAGAAGACCAGCGAATTGCTGCTTCAAAACCCCGAGACGGTGCTGTCGCGGGCCAGGCGCGGGGACGTGCCGCTGTTGTACTGGATGGCGGCTTCCTGGGGCGCCTCCATCTCAATCGGCCTCGATAAGCCGGAGATTGCAGTCGATCTCCCGATCGTGCGGATGCTTGCGGAGCGCGCGCTGGCCCTGGACGAAAAGTGGGAAAAAGGGACGCTGCACGAACTGTTTATTACGCTCGACGGCCTGCCCGAGGTGCTGGGAGGGAACCCGGCTCGGGCCAAGGAGCACTTCGCCCGGGCCGTCGAGTTGCAGAAGGGTCTGTTGCCCGGGCCGTATGTCTCCCTGGCGACGGGAGTCGCGGTGGGCGCTCAGGACCGCGCCGAGTTCGAGCGGTTGCTGAAGATGGCCCTGGCGATCGATCCTGAGAAAGACCCGTCGAGCCGTCTGGTGACGCTGTTGACGCAGAAGCGGGCGCGTCTGCTGCTGGATCGGATCGACGAACAATTTGCCAACTAGCTCCGGAGGTTTCATGTTCCGCCACAGTGTGCTTACGCTCGCCTTCGTCTCACTCGTCGCGTCGGGCGCCGCCGCACAGACCGTCACCATCAAGCTGGCCACGGTGGCGCCGTCGATCTCCGCGTACAACAAGGCCCTGACCGACCTCGGCGCCGAATGGGAAGCCAAGACGTCCGGACGCGTCAAGCTGGTCGTCTACGCCAACGGTTCGCAGGGAAGCGAGGACGCGACGCTGCGCATGATGCGGCCGGCGGTCGATCAGCTCCAGGGCAACCTGTTGACGCTCCCGGGTCTCTCGTCCATCGACGATGCGTTCAGCGTGTTTGGCGTGCCCTTCATGTTTGCGTCCGATGAGGAAGCGAACTACGTGCTGGAAAAACTCAGCCCGATGCTCGAGAAGCGGCTCGAGGCCAAAGGCTTCAAGCTGCTCGCCTGGGGCAGCGCCGGATGGGTGCAGCTGTTTTCGAAGACCCCGATCACCAGCCTGACCGACGTGAAAGCCTCCAAGCTGTTCACGTCGCAGGGCGATGACCGGATGGTGCAGTGGTACAAGCAGAACGGCTTCCGACCGGTGGCGCTGAATTCCGGCGACATCCCGGCGCAGTTGAAGCTGAGCACCGGGATGATCGACGCCGCACCGATGCCGCCGTATCCCGCGCTGCTGATGCAGGTCTTCCGCGACGCAAAATACATGCTGGACGTCAACGTGGCGCCGCTGTACGGCGGACTCCTCATCACCAACCAGACATGGAACAAGATCTCTGCCGAGGACAAGGCGGTCATGGTCGCGAGCTCAAAGGTCATCGAGAAGCGTCTGCTTGGAGAGGCCGTCAAGCTCGACGCCTCGTCGATCGCCACGATGAAGACGCGCGGCCTGACTGTGAACACGCCCGACGCGAAGGCGCTGGCGACGTTCCGTTCCGAGGCGGATCGGCTGGTGACGACAATCCGCGGCACGCTGGTGCCGGCAGACGTCTATGACGCTGCGCTGCGCGAACGCGACGCGTATCGGAAGACGAAGAAGTAGTTGAAGCCGGTCGTCAAGGCGCTCGCGGGCGCCGAGAACGTTCTCGCGACTCTCGCCCTTGCGGGCATCATGCTGCTGCCGCTCGCCGAGATCGCGATGCGGCTGACGCTGCACCGCGGCATTCCGGGCGCCGGGCCGTTCACCCTCAATCTCACCATCTGGGTCGGCCTGCTGGGCGCCGCCATCGGCGCGCGCGAGGGCAAGCTCCTCACGCTCGCCACCGGCGAATTCCTCCCCAAAGGCACCATCAACCTTGCACACGTCGTGTCTGGCTTCGCCGGCGCCGCGATCGCGATGCTGTTCGCGGTCGGCGGTCTGGCGCTGGTGCAGAGCGAGCGCGAGGCCGGCACGATCGTCGCGGTGAACCTCCGCGTCTGGGTGGCAGCGCTCGCCTTCCCGATCGCCTTCACGCTGATCGCGCTGCGACTCGCCTGGAAGTCGTCGCCGCACTGGTGGGCGCGGGCCATCTCGTTCCTCGGCGTGGTGGTTGGCGTCTACGCGGCACGGCATTTCGAACTGTTCGAGGGGGCGCCGCTCCTCCCCTGGGTGCTCGGCATTCTTGCGGCGGGGGTCCTGGGCACGCCGATTTTTGCGCTGCTTGGCGGCATCGCCATGGTCGCGTTCTTCATCGACGGCACGCGGCCGATCGTGCCGCTGATCAAAGCCTACGAAGAGCTGACCTCACCCGCGGCAAACCTCGCGGCGATCCCGCTCTTCACGCTCACCGGATTCCTTCTGGCTGAAGGCCAGTCGTCCACTCGCCTGCTGCGCGCCTTGCGCGCGCTGTTCGGTTGGGCACCGGGCGGAACCGCAGTTGCCGCGGCGACCCTGTGTGCGTTCTTTACGCTCTTCACGGGAGGATCCGGCGTCACGATCCTCGCGCTCGGCGGCCTGCTGCTGCCGGCGCTCCTGAAGGAAGGCTACCGCGAGCGGTTCGCGATCGGGCTGCTGACGGCCTCCGGCTCGCTCGGCCTCCTGTTCCCGCTCTCCGTCCCGCTGATCCTCTACGGCATCGTGGCGCAGCAGGTCGCGATCGAGGACCTGTTCATCGGCGGCATCGTGCCGGGGGTCCTGATGCTGGCACTCCTCGCCGCACTGGGAGTGCGGGAGGCGATCAAGAGCAAGGCGGCTCGATCGCCGTTCCGTTTCGGCGAACTGGGCTCCGCCCTCTGGAACGCGAAGTGGGAGATGGCGCTGCCGATCGTCGTGCTCTGGGCGCTCTTTGGCGGCTACGCGACGACGTCGGAGTCGGCGGCGATTGCGGCGCTCTACGCGCTCATCGTGCAGCGGTTCGTGCACCGCGACGTCCCGTCGTTCAGTGCGATCGTGCGCGTTGCCGGCGAGTGTGTGGCGCTGGTTGGCGGCGTGCTCGTCATCCTGTCAATCGCCGTCGGCCTGACGAACTACCTGGTCAACGCGCAGGTGCCGACGCACCTGATTGAGTGGACGCAGGCGCACATCCAGTCGAAGTGGGCGTTCTTGCTGGCGCTCAACGTCTTCCTGCTGCTGGTCGGCACGGTGATGGACATCTTCTCGGCGATCGTCGTCGTCGTGCCGCTGCTGCTGCCGCTGGCGGATGCGTATGCGATCAGCTACGTCCACCTGGGCATCATCTTCATCGCCAATCTGGAGCTCGGCTACCTGCACCCGCCACTCGGGTTGAACCTGCTCCTGGCGTCGTACCGGTTCAAGAAGCCGGTGCTCGAGGTGACGTGGGCGACACTGCCGATGCTGGGCATCCTGGCGCTCGGCGTACTGCTGATCACCTACGTGCCGTGGCTGACGCTCGGCCTGCTGCAGGTGTTTGGACGTACACCGTAGTGTCCGGCTTCAGCCGGACCAAACGAAACCATTAAGATCGCGAAGAGCACGAAGATCGCAAAGGCGTATCGCCTGGTCGAGAAATCTCGAAGCGTCGAGCGCTGGTCTTCAAGGCTCCCGGGTATTCGGGCCGCAGCCGCCCACCGCCTTCAGCGCGGACACCGTCAGGAGCGTGTCGCGCTCGTCGCGGTAGACCAGCCCGCGTGCCTCGACACGCTGCCCCACCTGGCTTGCGGGATTGAACGGCCCTGCATTCAGCAGCACGACGCGGCCGCTGCCTGACGTCGGGAGAGGCAAAGAGGTGTTGTCCGACGCCGCCGCAACAGGCTCGGATGCGTTCGTGAGGACGAACCGATTCTCTTCCGCGCGAGCCAGGCATCCCACCACCTGCACACGCGCGAAATTCTGCGCTTTCGGCTGCTCGCCACGCGCCAGGATCTGAATCGCATCGAGCTCGTCGACCGCCAGCTCCTTGCTGCCAGCCGGGAAGCCGTTGGTCTGCAGGATGAACGTGACGATGTCGAGCTTGGTGGCTTCGTCGATGGTGCTGGTGGCAAACACCGGCATCGTGTCGCGGATCTTCTCGAACAGACGTCCGACGCCGCCGCCCCCCCACGTGGTCATGAAGCGCTCGCCCTTCAGGGCCGGCCCACGGTCGCCAGACAGATCGGCGTTATGACAGCGCTGACAGGACGCGAGGAACGCCGCCTTGCCGCGCTCCGCCTGAGCAGTCGTGTAGACGCCCTGCCAGATCCGCGGCTGCGGCGCCGGTTGCGCCCGGAGCCCGATGGCGCCGGCACAAACGACTGCGAGCGTCACGATCAGAACCGTGTTTCGCATGGCTGACAGATTATGCCTCGGCAGGTCGAACCGGGAACCGGGAACGGGAAACCGAACACCGAACAGAGAACTGAGAACAGAGAATTGTGAACGGCTGTGCTCAGAACATCGTGTACGACATGATCCTCCCGGCGACGATCACCGTGGCCCAGACGCAAATAGAGAGGAGGCCAGCGACACGAGCCCCCTTCGGTGGCGCTGCGGACTCGTCCCACAACGCGATCCGGCGCTCGGTGTATCGGTGATAGACGAAGGCGTTGATCGCCGCGAGGACCATCGCAGAGACCTTGATCCGGAAGTAGAGGTTGCTGTACGCCGCGGTCGCATACGCGGTGACAAGCATCAGGCCGGTGACGAACATCACCGCGAAGCCGGTGACCATCCATGGCGCCAGCCGCTTGTACATCAGCGACGCGCGGTACCCGGTCATGCTCACGCCGAGCAGTCGCAGATCGAACCACACCAGCGTGCCCACCGACAGCATGATGCCCATGATGTGGACGGCCACTGTGATCGGAAATCCCCAGGCCGATTCCTTGATCATCACGCCGACCGGCGTGGCCTCGAGCCATTCGAGAAACGGGTGTATCGACATAGCCAGTCGGCACCCCTGAAGGGGCGCCCTACTCCAGCAGGATGAACGCGCAGCCGGACAACGCGAGCCCGGTCCACAGCAACAGGCCCACAATCGCCGTCGCACGCTGTGTCGTCTGTGACCACGCGACCGCAGATGGCCCAGACAGGTGAACGTGCCGGGTCGCGCGCGCCACGCGGCGGTGAACGAACACATGAAACAGCACGGCCGTGACGAGCAGGGCCATCTTCAGCTGAAAGATCCCGTTCACGCTGGCAGCGGTGGCCCGCGGCGCGAACAGAAACACGCCTGTCGCGCCGCTGATCAGCAGACCCAGCGCGATGCCGCGGCTGGCAGGCCGCGTGACCTCGATCGGAGGCCGACCGGGGAACAGCACCCCCAGCAGGTTCAGATTCGCGACCAGCGCGCCGCCGGTCGTCAGCGCGAAGCCGATCAGGTGCACGCCGCTCAGGCCGGCGTTGAGCAGCAGCGTGTCGCGCACGGCGAGCGCCACGCGCGTGCTTTCAAGCCAGGCAAAGAACGACGCCACGGCTACATTCTGTGCGGGCCTGGCCGGACAGTCACGAAAAAGCCGACGCCGAGATTCGCGCGACTGCCGTACTGAGGCTCGATCGTTTTCGGCACGAAGCCCGCCGACAGTTCGCCGCCGACGCCAAGCAGCAGTCCGTACGCGCTGGCGAGGTAGCGCGTATACCCACCTTGCAGCTTCCCGACCGTCAGCACGTCGTTGAACAACTCGTGGATGTGCAGATCATGCGCGGGTTTGCCTCCAATCTCGAATCGGCCAAACCACACGTCTCGCTCGGCGAGCGTCACACTGGTTTCAGCGAGGAACGCGTGCGATGCAATGCCCACCTCCTCGTTGCGCCCCCAGGCAATCGTATTGGCCCACATGTTCCCTGTGCCGAACCGGCGCTGGTAAATCACCGAGGCGGTGACGCGATCGACATCCTTGCGAGGCAGTGTGCCCTCACCCGGTTCTGCGTCGGTCAGATGCCCGGCTGATACCTGAAGAACGAAATCCGGAGTCGGGGCAAAAGAGAAGCGGCCTGAAAACGAATTCAACGCGGCCAGATCCAGATCCCAGCGGTCTTCATCCGGCTCACGCCCGTTGAACACCGATCCTTCCGCCTTCCACCGCGACGTGAAGACGCCCGCCGTCACAACGCCGAAGGCGATGTGCGTCGCGTCCAGCCAGTGATGGCCGATTGGCGCCAGCGGATTCGGCATCGCCGATGGACGGTGAGGAAAGGCAACGGGACCGAGCGCCGGCTCGCCAGCAAGGCCTCCATACAACTGCCATCGCATGTGACCGCGTAGCGGGCGCTCGTAGTCGCCCGCCAGTTCCATCAGGAAGTCATGGGGATGCTGACGATCGTGAATCGAGTCGCCGTCACACAACTCACCCGTGGCGAGCAGGTCGGGATACCCGCATCCCCCTATCGTCGCTGGCTCGAGACTGATCATGGCGCGCAGGCCGACGCGCGCCTGGCCCACTTCCCGGCGCCCCATCACCATCAGCCAGTTGATGCTGCCGGTTTGACTCGACCCACGATGCTCGTTCGCATCCTCGTGCAGGTACTGGAGGAATGCGTTGCCGTGCCACATCAGCTCCCACGAACCAGCACGGCCATGCAACGCATACATGTCGGTCGTTGCCGGAAGCCACGCCGTGCCCGAGCCCTCGTTTGCCGTAAAGAGACTCGGTGCCGCCGCTGTGTGCTCGTGTTGATGCTGTTCCGCCGCCGGCGGTTGTGGCCCGGCACCGTGCTGATGGTCCTGGGCAAATGCGTTGCCCGACAGCAGCAACACCGATCCGAGGAGAAATGAAAACCAAAATCGCATGACCGCTCCATGGGGTCAGAGAGTCCGGCCGCAGCCGGACGTTACCGTTGCCGTCCGCCTGAAGGCGGACGCCTCAGGTCCGGCTAAAGCCGGACACTACGGGTGCAGGATCAGATTCGGAGCGGGATGAGGAGCGGAGGCGGAGCGTGAAATGGGCTTTGAAGATGATCGGCTGAACGATTTCGCTGGCGGGCGGATGCCTCGATCGCGAGGGACGGATCGGCAACGTCCACCAGGCCGGGGACCTGCGGCGTGCTCGTCAGAACTGACTCTGGCGCCGTCGACACCTCGTGGCACTGATGTCCGCGCGCCATCGTTGGCGTCGACGCGTCGGTGCCGTGTTCATGGCAGCCACCGACGGACGCCGTCACGACCTGGTGCTTCGCGGCGCACGCCCAGTCGCACACGAGCGACGTGACCGCCGGACCTGTCATCGTCAGGGCGAGGAAGAGGGCGAGCAACCGCATTGCCCGTCAATTGTTTCACAGTTCATTCAGCGGCCGCTCGAGCCGAGATGGCGCGAAGCCAGTCGGGCCGCGCTTGCTCCATCATCTCGAAATACAGCGACAGGCCGGACGCAATGCCGTCGCTGGCATAGCGCATGCGCCGCGGCAGCGTCTGGCGCGCCACGATCTTGCCGCTGCGACCATCGATGACAACGACCGTCGCGTCGAGCGTGCGCCCCGATTGCCCAAGATAGGCCGTCCGGCGTCCTCGCTGCACCACCTGTGCAGGCGCCAGCAGCAGCCGGACGATGCCGGTGACGACCAGTCCGGCGCGACGATCCTCCGCTTGTCGTCGCCAGTACGCCGCGTCATCGAACACCGCCTGGTCGGCGAGGCTCAACGGTTCTGCGTCGACAACCCGGGCGTTAGATAGCCGCCGAAGGTCTTGTCGCAGCAGTCGAACCGTCTCGACGTTGAGGTCAACCTTGTCCCTCCCCGGCTGAGAGATAAACCCGGCAACCCAGACGTCGTCCACGCGCGACATGCCGATCTGCACATCCGCGGGGAGACTGTTACGCATTCGATGCACCCGCGGAGCACAATTCGACGTCAGCACTACCACGACCAGTCCAACGCACACCACACGGATCATCGTGTTCTCCGCATCGTCAGCCCCTAAGAATCATTCGTGCCATGAAATCCAACAATGCGATTCCGGCCAGCCCTGAACCGTGAGGTACGCGACCGGCATCTATACTCTTGGGGAACTGCTCAGAATGAAGATGCCGGAGTCCCAGCCTGCTGTCGTCGATCCCGTTTGCGGGATGACAATTTCGCCGACGAAGTCCGTCGGCGAGGTCGTGCATAACGGACACACCTATTACTTCTGCAACAAGAGCTGCCTCGATCGGTTCCGCGCTGACCCTGAGCGTTTCTTGAGGAGTCCGGCTGAAGCCGGACACCACCACGAGCGAGGCGCACCACAGCCGATGCCAGCGGGCGTCAGCCCACAGCCACTGCCAGCGGGCGTCAGCGAATGGACTTGTCCGATGCATCCGGAGATCGTCCGCAGCACGCCGGGGTCGTGCCCGATCTGCGGCATGGCTCTCGAGCCGCGGATGATCCAGCTCGAAGACGAGGGCAATCCGGAACTCGACGACATGACGCGGCGGTTCCGGATCAGCGTCGCATTGACGATCCCGACGCTGCTGTTGGCGATGGGCGAATTCCTCCCCGGCAACCTGGTGGAGCGGCTCGTGCCACCCTCCGGGATGAACTGGGTCCAGTTGGCGCTGGCCACACCTGTGGTGCTCTGGGGCGGATGGCCGTTCTTCGTCCGGGGGTGGCAGTCGCTGGTCAACCGCAGCCTGAACATGTTCACGCTGATTGCGCTGGGCGTTGGCGTGGCCTACGTCTTCAGCCTCGTCGCAACGGCGTTCCCATCGCTCGTTCCGCATTCGTTCCGCATGGAAGGCAGCCGGGTTGGCGTGTACTTCGAGGCCGCCGCAGTCATCGTCACGCTCGTGCTGCTCGGGCAAATCATGGAACTGCGGGCACGCAGTCAGACCGGCGCGGCCATTCGGGCCTTGCTGGGCCTCGCGCCCAAGACGGCGCGGCGCGTTCGCGCCGACGGCAACGATGAGGATGTGCCGCTCAACCAGGTGCATGTCGGCGATCGCCTGCGAGTTCGTCCGGGCGAGAAGTTACCTGTGGACGGCATCGTTCTCGAGGGAACAAGCGCCATCGACGAGTCGATGGTGACCGGCGAACCGATCCCGGTGGAAAAGCACGAAGGCGACACGGTCATCGGCGCCACCGTCAACGGGACGGGATCGCTCGTGATGCGTGCAGAACGCGTCGGCGCCGACACGCTCCTCGCACACATCGTCAACATGGTGGCCCAGGCGCAGCGCAGCCGCGCTCCCATTCAGAGGCTGGCCGACGTCGTCGCCGGCTACTTCGTGCCGGCCGTCATCGCCGTCGCGATCGTGACCGCGATTGTCTGGGCTACGGTCGGGCCGGAGCCGCGACTGGCGCACGCGATTATCAACGCGGTCGCCGTCCTGATCATCGCCTGCCCGTGCGCGCTGGGGCTGGCCACGCCGATGTCGATCATGGTCGCAACCGGCAAAGGCGCGACGGCCGGTGTGCTTTTCAAGAATGCCGAAGCGGTCGAAGTCCTCCGCACAGTCGACCTGCTCGTCGTGGACAAGACGGGAACGCTGACGCTGGGAAAGCCGAAAGTGGTTTCGGTGACGCCGGCTTCCACATGGGACGAGTCCGCACTGCTGAGGCTTGCCGCGGCGCTCGAACGCGGCAGCGAACACCCCTTGGCGGCGGCAATCGTCGCCGCCGCCTCTGAGCGCGGGATCGCGCCAGGCTCTGCTGAGACGTTCGAGTCGATCACAGGCAAGGGTGTACGTGGCCGCATCGAGGGCCATGACGTCGCGCTCGGGAATCTCCAACTGCTGGCGGACCTCCGGATCAATCCGGGCGACAACACCCTGGCACGTGCGGAGGGCCTGCGGCACGACGGCCAGACAGTCATGTTTATTGCTGTCGACGGTGCGCTGGCGGGACTCATTGGGGTGGCAGATCCGATCAAGGAGACGACCGCGGACGCGATCGCCCGTCTCCATCAGGAAGGTGTCCGGGTGGTGATGATGACCGGCGACAGCCGCACCACTGCCGAAGCCGTCGCCCGCAGACTCGCAATCGACGAGGTCATTCCGGACGTGCTGCCCGATCAGAAGGCCGCGATGGTCAAACGCCTGCAGGACGAAGGGCATGTCGTCGCGATGGCAGGCGACGGAATCAACGATGCTCCAGCCCTGGCTCAAGCGCATGTCGGCATCGCGATGGGCACTGGTACCGATGTGGCGATCGAGAGCGCGGGCGTGACCCTCGTGCGCGGTGACTTGCGAGGAATCGTTCGCGCCCGTCGTCTGAGTGCGGCGACGATGGGCAACATCAGACAGAATCTGTTCTTCGCGTTCGTCTATAACGCACTCGGCGTTCCGATCGCCGCCGGCGTGCTCTATCCGTGGTTCGGGCTGCTGCTGAGCCCGATGATCGCTGCGGCGGCCATGAGTTTCAGCTCGGTATCAGTGATCGCGAATGCCCTGAGGCTTCGATCCGTGCGTCTGTAGACGTCACGGCAGAAACGAAAGCGGAACGGCTCTTGAAGGTTCATCTGATGGTGACTTCCGCCTGGAGGCGGAAGAAAAGCTGGAGAGAGAGCAAATGGGCACATTCCGCAAGAAGTCGGCCGAGCAGGAGATCAAGGGAACCGGACAGAAGATCAAGGGCGTCGGCCAGGAGATCGTCGGCCGCGCGACAGGCAACGAGAAGATGCGCGCGAAAGGCGAGGTCAATCAGGCCGCTGGCCATCTTCGCAGCCGCGCAGGCGAAGCTGGACGCAAGGTGGCCGGAGCCGTGGAGCGTGGAGTGAAGAAGTCGCGCCGCGACTACTAAGCGGTAGTTAAGCCATAGTGTCCGGCTTGTGGTGTCCGGCTTTGGCCGGACCCCAGGTCGGTCGGCTGGTCGCAATCAGCACGATCCCGGCGATCGTGATTGCGGCCGAGATGAGCTGAGCGAGCGTGAACGAGCCCAGGACGGGTTCGTTCACGCGGATGAATTCGATCGCGAACCGAACCACGCCCGCCAGCACCAGATATCTTCCAAACACCACGCGGTCGGCGACACCGTCTCGACGCCAGCGAATCAGCAGCCAGGCGATCGGGAGTAGCAAAACCATCTCGTACAGTTGAGTTGGATGGACTCGAATATCGGTTGGCGGTAAGCCCTTCGGAAAAGCGACGGCCCACGGCAGATCGCTGGGACGTCCGTAGTCGTCGCCGACAAGGAAACAGCCGATGCGACCGATCGCGTGACCGATCGCGAGTCCAGGTGCGGCCGCGGCCAATCCCGCCATCAGCGGAACTCCCCTGCGGCGCAGCATCAAGACGCCGGCGCCGACGCCGCCAAGGAGTCCACCAAACCAGCTCATGCCGCCGCGGCTGAAGAGGAGATTGGCGAGCGGCTCCTGGCCGGTGTGTTCAATCGTCCAGAGCAGCTTCGCGCCAAGGAGTCCGCCGAGCACGCCCGCCACCGCCGCATCGACGCCCGATTCGGGCAGCCCGCTGCGCCTCAGCTCACGTTGAAAGACCCAGATGCCGACGAGTGCACCGATCGCCACGAGGACGCCGAAACTCGTGATCTCAAACGAACCGATGCGAAACAGAACCGGGTACACGTCAGACCACGCTCATTCCAAGGGGATCCCCAACCGTCGCATCCAATTTCTCGACTTCATCGACTGACACGACAGCGGTGATCCGCGTTCCCTCACCGGGTCGGGACCAGACCTGGAGCGAGCCGCGACTCGTCTCGAGACGCTCGGCCATGCTGATCAGGCCGAGCCCCCTGCTCCATGCGCTCTCGACGTCGAACCCTACGCCATCGTCGGAGATCTCGAGCGTCAGCGTGTCGATTCCACCGGACAATCGAACGGACACGCGCCTGGCGCGGCTGTACTTGACCGCATTGTGCAGCGCCTCCTGTGCTGCGCGAAACAGACACAACATCACATCCGGCGAGAGCGCTGCCGGCACATGGCCATGCGTGAAGACGATCGGGATGCCGCCGCGCGAGAGTTCGCTCACGAGATGATCGAGTGCACCCACGATGCCGACCAACCCCAGGCGGGTCGGATGCAGGCGATGCGAGAGGTCGTGCAGGCTCCTGGAAATGTCGCGCGCAACCGTCACCGCGTCCTGTGCGACGGTGATGTCGCTGCCGGAGTGTCCAAGTGACTCGAGCTCGATGGTGAGGACCAGCATGCGCTGGCAGATGTCGTCGTGCAGCTCGCGCGCGATGCGCGCGCGCTCACCATCCTGCGCCATCAACAGACGCGCACCAAGGGCACGATTGCGCTCGACGCTGTTGCGCAGCTCACGTTGACTGCCACGCAATTCCTGTTCGGCGCGGCGCCGGCGCCGGCACTGTAGCAACAGGCCCGCGATCAGCGAGCTCTGCACGATCAGGAGCGCAGCGGCAGCGACGATGTAGGCCTTGTAGGTGTCCCACGCCGTCGGCTCGCGAAAGCTGACGAGCGTACCAGCGGGAACTCGCCCCTCGCTGATGCCCCACCGGCGCAACTGTCTCCAATCGAGCTGATTGGTATTCAACTCGAGCGTCGATATCGGAATGCGGTCAACCGGCGCGCCGGCCAGTACGCGCAGCGCCAGTTGCCCCACTCGCTCGATAACGTGTTTCTGGCTGTAGAGGTGTCCGCCGAGAACCCCGCGGTCCATCGCCGAATCGACCCAGCAGTACGTGGGCGCGTTCGCAGCAGCCGACACGCGTTCCAGGTACTCAAGTGGATGGAACCGTTTGCCATCGCCGTCCTCGTCCACCAGGATGTAGTACACGGCAGAATGTGGTGGCAACTTTGAGAGCCGGTGCTCCAACGCTACGCTGCTCAGACCGGACAAATACGCGAACGTGAACGGGCTATGAGCCGAGTCGAATTGCCGCCGCACATCGCGTTCGAACTCACGATCGACAGCCGCGGCACCGGTCACCACGAAGATCTGGTTCACGTCAGGCTGGAGCTGACGGATCAGCGTCAGGGTTCCGGTGAAGTTCCGCGGATTGATCAAGCCCGTGGCATTCGACATCCGCGATTGCGTCTGCGCGTTGGCAAGAAACACGACCGGGACATCGCCAAAGAGGTCGCGCTGGCGCTCGACGAAATCGACGGCTCTGGCCTGCAATGCGATGACCAGATCGAACCGCACGCCTTGGTACTTCACACGCAGGAATTCACGGAACGGCTCCCGATACGCCTCCGCGGGGAACGTCGACTGATCGACGAACTCCGAGTAGTAGTCGAGCTGACCGTCGAGACCTCTCGACAGCGTCCGGGTCAGCTCGTTCTCTCCGACGATTGAAAACTGCGCATCGCTCCGCGTCGAGTAGAGCACCAGGACCTGCTTGTGGTCCGCCGCCCCGGCGGGCCGATCTGCCAGCCCTCCCAACAGCAGGAGAACGGTTGCCAGCACACGCGGACGTATTGCCTGCCTCCGGGTCATCAGCATGCTCACCACTCGACTTCCGCTGAGATTCTGAACATGCGCGGGGTGAGGATTGTCAGTGGCTGGAGCCAGGGACCGCCAGGCACGAACGCATTGTTGTAGGTCAGGACGGCACTGGAATTCAGCGCGTTGTAGATGTCAACGGCCACGCGAGTGCGCGACTCGTTGTACCTGAGGATCTTGCCGAGTCGCAGGTCGAGCTGATTGACGCGATCGCCGTACATCGCCCCGGGCGCGAGCAGGTTGACCGTCGCGTTGGATGCGCCGCCGGACAGGTCGCGGCCCAGCGACGGCGCCACAACCGCATTCGGGACCGCATAGTTTGCCGCGAGCATCGCTCCGGGTTTGCTTTGGATCGTTGCGGCCACCTGCACGTCCACCTTTGGCACGATCCACGACGAGAACCCTCTGAATTGCGGGGCGATGCCGAATGCGACGTGACAATACGGGCTCATCGGCGAGACAGACGAGGTCATCAGGCCGGCGCCGAACGCGGTCGTGCCGGTCATCGTCGTGGCAAGCTCTGGCAAGCGCGCGCGAACCGCACAGTTGTCCGCAACGGTCTGACCGACGCTGGTGCCGCCAACCAGAACAAACCCTCCGCCGACGCGCATGTTCAGCGTCACGTCAACGCCGCTGAAGTACTGCCGCCACTTCCCATACGACGTCGAATCGGTCACGTAGTTGTTCACCTGCCCCGATTTTCCAGGAACGACATCGTACAGACCTGAGACAACGTAGCCTCCTCCACCAGGCAGCCGCGGGTCCGAAGGCGCGACGATGCTGAAGGGAGTCAGATCTTCAGACTGCAGCGACAGATTGTCGAGCACCGTGAAGCCACGATAGGAGCGCCGCGTGTAACTCAGGTCCATAGACGATCGCCGACTTAGCTTCTGCTGCAGCGAGACGGTCAGGTTCCAATCCGAGGGACGAACACCCCAGCCGGACAGGACGCGGGGGTCGAACGAGTTGGTCAGTACGTTCCTGCCGAAGTTCTCATTCGACAGCGCGCCGCAAAAGTCGCCGCCAGTGCCGCGCAGGTCCTGTGTGCCCGGTGCCAGCAAGTCGCAGTCGGGCACGAGATTGCGATTGTCGTCGATCCATGACCGCGTCACACCCGCGGTGCCGAACACCATGGTGGTTTGCGGCATCCGCAGCGTCGGGTTGGCGTTCGCATAGGTACCCATGGCGCCAGCGCCCTCGAGGTACCGGCCGATGCTCATCTTGATAGCTGTGACGCCGTTTCCCGTCACGTCGTACGCGATGCCGAATCGCGGTGAAATATCCGTGTAGCTGTCGACGCCTCGCGTCTCGGGGACGACAATCGGCACCGGCAGAAATCTCGATGGGCCGAGTACCTGCTCGGGAAACCAGCTGCCCGCGCGATCGAACCGCAGGGCGGTCTGCACCGTCGCCCGGCCGTGGGTCCACTCCTCCTGCGCAAACACCGCGTCCCAACCGACCCGCGCGTCGTTGACCCACGGCGAGATCGACTGCGTGAGCTGGTTCGGCCGTCCATTGTCGAACCGATATGTGAGGTTCTGGGTGTTCGTGATCCAGGTGCGGTCGTCGGTCATCAAGGTGTGCTGATAGCCGACTTTCAGGGTGTGCGCCCCGGTCAGGTAGGAGACGGATCCCTTCCAGAGGTACGAACCCGTGTGCGCGACGCTGTAGTCCTGCGATCGATAGGTCAGGCCCGGTATGCCACCGTTTGCGGCACACCCGCTCGCGCACTGTTCCACCACTCGAACGAGATCCCGCGTCGGGTTCGGATCCCGCTCGAAGTTGCCAACACCGAAGAAGGTGCCACCGTAGCCCACTTCCAGCAGCAGCCGATCGTTGACCTGCGACGACCACGCCACCTGGGTCACGTCCAGCCGCCGGCCAAGGACGCCGACGGCTTCAGGCGATATCCGTTGCGGCTCGGCCTGTCCTGCTGTCGCCCCGGTGCATTTGCGGCAGGTCTCCTGCACATCCCAGAGGCCGCTGATTTTGTTGCGGGGCGTCGCCTGCCATGTCAGGCGCACACTGCCCTTTTCGAAGGTTCGATCCGAATACGAGGGTCGGCTGCGGTCCGGAACATACAGCCACTCGTCGGGACGACCGGCGTTGCGGTTGTAGTAAACGTTCGTGCTTGGCCGGGTGTTGGCGCCAAGGTGTGCGCCACCGAAGTACCACACCCGGTCGGTGGCGATGGGACCGCCAATCGTCCCCGAGACGTCGTACGCCTTCGTGAACCGGGCGTTCGGCGAAACGTTCTGCGCGATCAGCGGCGCCGTGAGATTGTCGGCCTGCAGCTTCGGCCCGGAACCGCCACCGAACAGGGAGCTCTGCCGCGTGTTGCCGCCCGCTTTCGGGATGACGTTGACCGCGACGCCTCCGGTTTCGGATTCACCGAGTGCACCAGTCGTTGTGAAGGTCACCTCTTCGGCCTGGCCGATGTCCAGATCGAAGATGGTTGCCGCGTTTCCCGCGGGCGGACTGCCGACGGTCAAGCCGTCGATAAGCAGCCGTCCCTCGCTCGTCCGGCCGCCATGAAATGGAAACGCCGTGGCGGCCGGCCCCGCTACCGTATCGTTGGTGTTCGTCACGACGCCGGGCACCAGGACGATCAGGGCGTTGTAGCCGCGTGCGGTCGGCAGCGATTGGACGAGATCACCGCTGACGGTGATCTCCCGCTTTGCGCTGCGCATGTCGATGACCGGAAGATTGGCGACGACGGTCAGCGCCTGAGTGAGATCGCCGAGCGACAGCTCGGCGTCGATGTCCGCCGTGAACGAACCACGCAACTCAACGCGCTCCAGCACGAGCGTTTGCCACCCTTCACTCGTGAAACGGATCCGATAAACGCCGGGACGCATGTCGTCGACGCGATAGCGCCCATTCTCGTCGGTGGTCGTCGTGCGGACCTTCTCGATCAGGGCCGGGCCAGCGACCTCGACGGTGACGCCCTCTAAAGCCGTCCCGAATTGGTCGCGAACAGAGCCGGCAATGGCCGGCTGGGCCGATGCCAGTGCTGGAACGCTGAGGAGAACGCCAAGAAAAATAGTCGTCTTCAGCATCTGCGTTCTCGCGTGCGCGCGTGCACAGAACCGTCTATGATTCGCGAACCGGGAACTGACGTGCCTGTAGAAGGGTCGCCTCTCCACCGCCGGCCTCGAGTACTGCTCGCGGACGATCATCCTCTGATTCTGGTCGGCTTCCACCGGTTGCTGAAAAAATCGTGCGCAGTGATCGGCAGCGCATCGAATGGCGCGCGTGCCATCGAAGCCACCCTCCGGCTGCGGCCCGATGTCCTGGTTGTGGATCTGATGTTCTCCGACATCAACGGCCTTGACGTCTGTCGTCGCGTCAGACAGGCTGCGCCGGAGACGGACGTTGTCATCGCGACCGCGTTCGACGATATGCAGATCCGGCAAGTCGCCTTGCAGGCGGGCGCCGCAGCATTTGTGGTGAAGCACTCGGCCCCCGGCACGCTCGCCGACATCATTCGGCACATCTTTACGGAACGCCAGCGTGCTCTGCTGCCCGTGACGGGAACGTAACCAGACCGACATCGAGCGGCGGTGCGGCGCTATGCGCGCGCAGAAGGCAGATCGGGTTTCGTCGCCCGCAGGATTTCGATGATGGCGTTGCGGTCAGCACGCGAGAGGTGCTGATACTTGCGGTTACGTTCGGCTCCCGAGAGGACGGCCAACAGTCGCTGATAGACAGCGGTCCTGGCCGCGACGGGCAACTGATCGAACTGTTCCGAATAGATCATGTAGCTGCAGGGATAGCGCATCAGCCGCGTCTTGAGATCGAGCTGATACAGCGAGCGCCCTTTCTGGTCGTGCGGGCCACGGCCGCTGAAGACAGCCGCGAACTGGGAGGAGCCGGTAACCGGTGACGGGATCGGCGCTTCGTCGACGAACAACATGTAGTCGACCACCTGCTCGACCCGATCTCGAATGACCGACCGTTGTGCATCGAGTCGACCTTCCTGTTGTGCGACTCGCGTCTCCCATCCGAGGCGCGTCAGCAGATTCATCATCTGCATCTGATGCTCGAACACCAGCAGCGCAGCGACGTCGCTGTGTGACGTCAGGTAGCCGCTGGTGTCGAATGTGGTGTCGAGCGACAACAGCTGGTCGGGCGCTCGCACCTCGGGATGCTTCAGAAACGTCGCCTGATCAACATTCCCGAGGTGACGCAGACCGCCGAGCTGGCCGGTCACGTACCACCCTCCCCAGCGCTGATCGAGCGGTCGCATGTGTCCGTTGCGTTCGATCATGCCGGGCACGTCACCAGTCCGTCCGCCGAAATGGCACGACAGGCACCGATCGTTCTCGCGCACGAACAGTGATTGGGACGACGCGCCGGCGGTGTAGAAGACCGTGCCCTGCGTCGGATCCTGCGCGGCGATTTCGATGAAGCCGCCGCGTACCCAGCCGACGGAAACAGAGTCGTTGAAGTAGAGCGCCCGGGGATTGCCCTTATTGATACGTTGCCCCTGCAGGCTGCCGCTCAGGAAGACCAGCATCTGCGATTCCTGTGGAATCGAGAGCGCGTCCAGCAGCGTCTTCAGCAAATGCTCCCGGTCCGTCGAGTCCAGCTGCGCGCGGATCTTTGGGTCGCGAAGCATGACGGCCACGGGGTCGGTCGTCGACGGTCCGTAGCCGATGGCGGGATGCGACAGCGGGATGTCGTGTAAATCCTGGGCGTTCACCGCGAGAACCGCCCAGGACAGTGCGGCGACTGCGAGCGCGATCCACCGCGGCGACCTCACACCGGAATTCTACGCCTTAAACCGTACAATTCACGTCGTGCATACCATCACCGTTCGCCCTGCGTTGCCGCGCGACGCCGCAGCGGTGGCGGGAATCTACGCGCCGTACGTCGAACAGACGACGATCTCGTTCGAAGACACCGCCCCCGGCGTGGACGACATCGCGTCACGAATCGAAAAGTCTCGATCGCGGTGGCAGTGGCTCGTCGCCGAACTGGACGATGCCATCGTCGGCTATGCGTACGGCTCCGAGCACCGCACGCGAGCGGCGTACCGCTGGTCGGTTGAAGTGTCCGCGTATGTCCACCGCGATCATCACCGCAAAGGAATCGGACGTACGCTCTATGACGCCCTGTTTGTGGATCTCGCCGACAAGGGCTTCTGCAATGCGTTCGCGGGGATCACACTCCCGAACGAACCAAGCGTACGGCTCCACTCGGCGATGGGATTCGAACCGATTGGGACGTTCCGTTCAGTCGGCTGGAAGTTCGGGCGATGGCACGACGTGGCGTGGTTTCAACGGCCGTTACGGGAGGGCCCCCCTACCATCGTTCCTTCGTGATGAGCGCGTCGACGCGGCGCCGGATGTCGTCGCGAATCGATCGCACCTCGTCGAGCGACTTGCCCTTCGGATCCGCGAGCGGCCAATCGTCGCGAATCAATCCAGGCACGTACGGGCACGCATCTCCGCACCCCATGGTGATCAGCATGTTGGCGGTTCCGGCGAGTTCTGGGGTGAGCGTCGTCGGCGTAGCGTTAGACAGGTCGATCCCGACTTCGTTCATCACTGCCATGACTTCCGGATGAACTTGCGTTCCCGGATCCGTCCCCGCTGACACCGCACGAGCCTCGGTCGGATTCGCCAGGCTGTTGAACAACGCCGCCGCCATCTGTGATCGCCCGGCATTGTGGACGCAGGCGAACAAGACCGTCTTCATTGCGTCCCGCCGGAATGTGGTACGACCACTTGATTCGCCGTGTCGGGCAACGCCGGCACGAGCCAGCGGAAGAGCATCGTTGCCACCATCGCGCCGGCGAACTGCGCGGCGATGAATCCGGGCACATCGGCAGGCCGAATGCCGGCGAAGGTATCAGAGAGTGCGCGTGCGAGTGTCACCGCGGGATTCGCGAACGATGTCGACGCGGTGAACCAGTACGCGGACGTGATGTATGCCCCAACGGCAAACGGTACGGCCGTGGAACGACGTCGCGAACATCCCCAGATCACCGCGAGAAGACCAAAGGTGGCGACGAACTCGCTGAACAGCTGCGCCGCGCCACTTCTCGCGTGCAGCGACAGCATGAACAGTCGCTCCTGAAACATCGCGTGTGCCGACCACACGCCAACGACCGCACCAACAACTTGCGCACCGACGTAGCCCGGCACGTCGCTCCAGGCCAGGCCACGCTGCCACGCGTCGGCCACCGTTACTGCTGGATTGAAGTGCGCGCCGGAGATCGGCCCGAACGTCAGGATCAGTGCGACCAGGCCAGCACCGGTCGCCACGGTATTCGCCAGCAGCGCGATCGCCTGGTTTCCACCAGACAAGCGGTCCGCCATGATCCCGGAACCGACCACCGCGGCAAGCAACATCGCGGTGCCCACGCCTTCGGCGGCCACGCGCCGGCTCAACGTCGGCGTCATGCGATCGAAGCCACGCGCTGCCACATTCCCGTCACGGTCGTCATGGCTCGGCCACCGATCGCGGAGCGCAGCAACATCCGCCCGTGGCTGTCGGCAGCACATACAGCTCACCGAAGGCGCGCTGGAACTGCTTCCGGTCCTGCGCGGTTGCCGGAGCCTTCGTCACAGCCTCCACAGCCGCGGTCAACACTCTCTGCGCGTTCGGATCAAGGGACCTGGCCACCTGGTAATGCATCCACACACCATCGCGGCGTGTGTCGACAAGTCCCGCACGTCGGAGATACGCAAGATGGCGTGACACCGTCGGCTGCGGCAGTCCCAGGCTGTCGTGGATGTGACAGACGCACACTTCGTTGTTCCCGAGCAGGGCCAGGATCCGCAGCCGTGTTTTGTCGGCCAGCGCCTTGAAGAGCGACTCGAGCTGGTCGACTGCCGGCCGGGCTTTCGAGACGTCCCTGCTCATATATTCGTCTTGACATATATATCATGGCATCGCTATATTCGCCAAGACGAATATTAAGGAGCGCGTTATGGATTCACTCAAGGCAAGCGTTCAACAGAAGTACGGAGACGCGGCGCTCAGCGTCCGCAGCGGCGCAAAAGCGAACTGCGGGTGCGGGACGTCGGCGTGTTGCGACCCGATCACGTCGGATCTCTATGACGAACAGCAGGCGGCGGCGCTTCCCGTGGAAGCGATGCTCGCGTCGCTGGGATGCGGGAATCCCACGGCACTCGCTTCACTGAACCCCGGCGACGTGGTGCTGGACCTGGGGTCCGGCGGCGGCATTGACGTGCTCCTGTCGGCCAGACGCGTCCTGCCAACGGGCAAAGCGTACGGCCTGGACATGACCGACGAGATGCTCGCCCTTGCGCGCGAGAATCAGGAGAAATCCGGCCTGACGAACGTCGAGTTCCTGAAAGGCGAAATCGAGGATATTCCGTTGGCCGACAACTCGGTCGACGTCATCATCTCGAATTGCGTGATCAATCTGTCCGCAGACAAGGATCGCGTCATCGCTGAGGCCTTTCGTGTCTTGAAACCCGGTGGCCGCTTCGCGGTGTCCGACGTGGTCATCCGCGGCGGGAACATGCCAGAGGCCGTTCGGCGCAGCATGGAGCTCTGGATCGGGTGCGTCGCCGGCGCGCTCGAGGAACGCAGCTACCGGGACAAGCTGACGCGCGCGGGGTTCCGCAACGTGGACGTCGAACCGACACGCATCTACCGCGCTGCCGACGCGAAACACTTCCTCGATGACGCAGGAATCTCCGACGAAGCGGTACTCGCGGACATCGACGGACGGTTCATGAGCGCGTTCGTGCGGGCTGAAAAACCGGTCGCCCCCCGGGAGTGCTGCTCGTCCGTGTGCTGCACCGATCCGAAACACGAATCCGGAACTGAGAACACGGACGCGTGAACCGCAGGTCTTACTTGAAGTTCTTGTTCTTTACCGGCTGATCTGTTCGGAACTCATGCGCGAGGTTGTAGTACCCCGCGCTCGAAAGCGTCACGGTCTGGTCCTGGTCCGTCGTGTTCTGCCAGTACCAGCCGTGGATTCCCGCGAACGGCGCGGTCAGCGTCCCTGACGCGCCGGTCATCCCATCCTTCTTCTCGTACGATTGGGCGTAGCCTCGCGGCGCGCCGTCGGGCTCCGCATGGAACTCAGTGTTCATGGGCGCCGACGACGACCACGAATAGAGCAACGACTCCCCTTTCTCGAGCCGGTACTTGTATTCCATCCCTTCCTTCGGCTTCAGTTGAAAAGTCACGGTCTCCTGCGTGAACGTCGTCTCCTGCGGCGCCAGGATCGGCACGCCGCCCGCCGCCGCCCCCTTCCCCGCTTCAAGCGCGGCCACCTGCTTGCCGGTCTCGCCGAGCTGCAGCAAGCCGAGCCTGGCTCCAGTCCCCAGCGGATCGATCGCATATTCAGCCGGCAGGATGACGGTCACGAGCAGCACGCCGGCGACGAGCAGCGCCGCGCCACACGCTACCGCCAGGCGATGTCGGATCTCCAGGAGCGGCTCGATCACCGCCTCGTTGGAATGTGGGACCTGGACGCTGGGAGTTGGGAGTTGGGTATTGGGAGTTGTCATGATCACGCAGCCAGGAAGTATCCGGACAGCTGATAGCCGACCAGCAGGAATCCGCACGCCATCACGATCGCGTTGGTGGCAAACGCGTGATGCAGGAATCCAGTCCGGGTGCGCCAGAACGTCAGCGCAATGAGAATGAAGGTCAGCGCCAGGCCTTGCCCGAGCTCGACGCCGACGTTGAAGCTGACGATGTTGGCGACGAGACCCTGCGGCGAGAGCGCGAACTCCTGCAGCTTGGTGGCCAGGCCGAATCCGTGGAACAGGCCGAAGACCAGCACCGCGGCACGCGTGTCCGGCTGGACGCCAAAGACCTTACGGAAGCCATCCATGTTTTCAAAAGCCTTGTAGACGACGGAGAAGCCGATTACCGCGTCGATCAGATTCGCGTTGGCGTGAATACCACCAAGCACGCCGCCCAGCAGCGTCAGGCTGTGGCCGATGGTGAAGAGGCTCACGTAGAGGAGGACGTCCTTCGGCCGGTAGAGGAAGAAGATCACGCCGACGAGGAACAGCAGATGGTCGTAGCCGGTGACCATGTGTTTGGCGCCGAGATACATCAGCGGGATGATGGCGCGCCCCTCGAGCCCCTCCAGGAAGACGGCGTCCTTACCGGAGACGCCGTGCGCGCTCAGCGCGACCGATCCGACCGCGATGACGCCAACCGTCACTAATGCTCGTCTCATCCTTGTCCTTCTCCGTTGGTCCGGCTAAAGCCGGACACTACGATCAATTGCGCTGATAGCGTTGATGACACGCGTCGCACGAAGCGTTGATCACCTCACCGACGGCGAGAATACCGGGCGCGTCCTTCGCATCCGCAGCCTTCAGCGCCGTCTGCGCCGAATCGCGCAGCGCGGTCGCGAACTTGATCCAGTCCGCTTTGTCCACGACGCGGTCGCCGGTCATCAGCATGTTGGCCGACTCCGCGAGGACGGCGGCGTTGGCCCCCACGACCGCCCATTCAGCGTCGGTCTGCGGCGCTTTCTCGGTCACACCCTTCAGGTCCACGATCGTGCTGACCGAGTCCCAGATGGTGGCCGCCGCCGGCATCGTGATCCCGCGCATGACCTGTTTGACCGTGGCGATGGGCGCCACGGCCGGCGCAGCGGCGGCGGTGGAGGCTGCCGGCGTGGTCCGGAGCGTGCGCCCGGCGGCAATCACGAACCCGATGCCGAAGACGAACAACAGCACGCTGATCAAAAAGAGCCAGTGAAGAGTACGCATAAGCGTTCAATTGTCTCCCGGTCCGGCTAAAGCCGGACATTACGTGTGCCGGTCCGGCTGAAGCCGGTCAGTACGAGTGTGGTGTCCGCCTTCAGGCGGACCTTCCGTATCTCAGATACAACGTCGGCACCACCGCCATGTTCAGGAATGTCGACGTCACCAATCCGCACAAAATCACGATCGCCATCGGCGTCTGAATCTCGCTGCCCGACTGTCCGCCGCCAAGGGCCAGCGGAATCAGCGCCAGACCGGCCGCCATTGCGGTCATCAGAATCGGCACAAGGCGCTCACGCGCACCGCGCTCGACCGCCGCACGGAAGTCCGTGACTCCCTCCTCTTCCATCAGATGGTGGATGTGCGACACGAGCATGATCCCGTTGCGCGTCGCAATCCCAAACAGCGTGATGAAGCCGATCATCGTCGCCACGTTCAAGACGCCGCCCGACAGGAAGACGCCGACCACCCCGCCGATCAGCGCGAGCGGCAGATTCACCATGACAATCAGCGCGTCTCGCGGCCGGCCGAAAGCGAGCACAAGCAGCAGGAACAGCCCGCCCATCGCCAGCACCCCCAGCGCCAGCAGCCGCCGCGACGCGCTCTGCTCGCTCTCAAACTGGCCGCCGTACTCGACGCGGTAACCGGCCGGCATCGACACGTCCTGCGCCACCGCCGCCTGAATATCCCGCACGACGCTGCCCAGGTCGCGCCCGGCCACATTGCACGAGATCACGATGCGGCGCTGCACGTTCTCGCGAAGCACCATGTTCGGACCCTCTTCGCGCCTGACGTCGGCCACGAGCCGCACCGGGATGGGTCCGCTGCCCGGCGTATCGATCGGCAAATCGGCGATGCGATCGAAGTCCGCAGCGGACGCCGCGTCGAACTTGACGAGGAGGTCGAACGCGGTCCCGCGATCGAAGATGCGTCCGACCGTCGCCCCGGCGAAGCTGGCTTCGATCGCCTCGGCGACGTCACTCGGCCGCAGACCGTACCGGGCAATCATCGGCCGATTGAGCACGAAGCGCACGAATGGCACGTTCATCTGCTGCTCGAGCGACAGATCGACCACCCCGGGCACACTGGCGACGGCCTCGCGCACGGTCTCGCCCAGCCGCCGCAGCGTCAGCAGGTCATCACCGAACAGCTTCACCGCAATGTTCGCGCGCGTGCCCGACAGCATGTGATCGATGCGGTGTGAGATCGGCTGACCGATCGTCACGTTCGTGCCGGGAAGCGTCGAAAACTCCCGCCGCAACGAGGCCAGCAACTCGTCGCGCGAGCGGGAGGTTTCGCGCAGACCGACGTCGATTTCAGCTGCCTCAACACCCTGCACATGCTCGTCGTACTCCGCCCGTCCGGTCCGTCGTGCGGTGGCGACGACTTCCGGCTGCGACAGCAGGATTCGTTCGACGCGTCGGCCGATCTCGTCGGACTTGGCCAGCGACGTCCCCGGCAGGGTGTTGGCCTGCACGGTCAGACTGCCCTCGTGGAACTCCGGCAAGAATGCGGTGCCGGCGCGGCTCAACGCGGCCACCGCCGCGACCAGGAGCAGCAGCGACGCGGCGATCACCAGGTTGGGCCGATCGAGGATCGGCGGCAGCGTTCGAGCGAACAATCCCTTCAGCCGTTGCGTCAGCCAGCCGTCGTGGCCGCGCTGAATGGAGCGAGCGTTCGGCAGGAACGCAAAGCAGAGTGCCGGGGTCACGAAGATGGCCACCGCCAGCGATGCGAGCAGCGCGACGATGTAGGCGAACGCCAGCGGCGTCAGCAGCCGACCTTCGATACCGGCAAGACCGAACACCGGGAGGAAGACCATGACGATGATCACGGTGGCGAACACGATCGACGATCGGATCTCGAGCGTGGCGTCGCGAACGATTGTTGCCGCGGGCACGCGCTCCCCCTCCGGCCGCGCCATGTTTTCGCGCAGTCGGCGGACCACGTTCTCCACGTCGATAATCGCATCGTCCACGAGCGCGCCGATGGCGATCGCCATGCCGCCCAGCGTCATCGTGTTGATGCTGGCGCCAAAGGCCCGCAGCGCCAGCACCGCGGCCGCCAGCGACAGTGGAATGGCCGTCAAGGTGATCGCGCTGGCCCTCAGGTTCGACAGGAACAGCAGCACGATGATCACCACGAGGATGCCGCCGTCGCGCAGGGCCGACACCACGTTGTTCACCGCGACCTCGATGAAGTCCGCCTGACGGAAGATCCGGCGATCGATGGTGTAGCCGGCCGGCAGCTCCTTCTGCAGGACGTCGAGCTGCTGGTCGAGCCGCTGCGTTACTTCGATCGTGTTGGCGCCTGGCTGCTTCTGCACACCGACGATGACGGCGGCCTTGCCGTTGCGCGACCCCTCGCCACGCTTGAAGGCCGCGCCTTCGCGCACATCGGCCACGTCGCGTACGAGCACCGAACGGCTGCCGCGCAGCGCCACGACGGTTTCGCCGATTTCCTCCGGGGTGCGGACGCGTCCAATCGCTTCCAGCACGTACTCCTGCGCCCCCTCGGTGTAGACGCCGGCGGACGTGTTCTGACTGGCGCCACGGGCCGCGTCGAGGAGTTCCGTCAACGACACCGCGTTCGCTCGGAGCGCGTCGGGATGCGCGATGACCTGGAACTGACGCTCAGCACCGCCGATCGGCGTCACCTGCGAGACGCCCGGCACGGCCAGCAGCCGTCGTCTCACGGTGGTATCGGCGATGGTTCGCAGCGTCAACGGATCGTCCTGCGCCGATGAGATCGCGAAGAACAGGATCTCGCCCATGATCGACGACACGGGAGCCAGCACCGGCCGTTCGACCTGCGGCGGAAGAACCCCGCTGACGAGCGACAGCTTCTCGGACACAAGCTGCCGCGCCATGAAGATGTTGGTGCCCCAGTCGAATTCGACCCAGACCACCGCGATCCCCACGGCAGTGGCGGAACGGACACGCCGGACGCCTGACGCGCCGTTGATCGCGCTCTCGATCGGAAACGTGACCAGCGATTCCATCTCCTCCGGCGCCATACCGTGGCCTTCGGTCAGGATCGTGACCGTCGGCGCCGTCAGATCCGGAAACACGTCGATCGGCATCTGTTGCGCCGTCCACACGCCTGCACCGAACAACAGCAGCGATAGCCCGATGACGATCCAGTGATGGTCGATCGACCATTGAATGAGGCGTTTCATCAGTGCACGTGCCCTTCCGCCGGCAGGCCCTTCGCCGCCGACGCGAGCTGAATGTCATACGCACCACGCGTCACGACGCGGTCGCCGGGCTTGAGCCCGCTTCGCACGCCGACGAGGTCGCCGTCGCGGGACAGCACGTCGATGAACCGTCGATCGAACTTTTCGCCGCTGACCTGGAGAAAGACGTACGGGCGGCCGGCTTCCATCAGCACCGCGTCACGTGGCACGACGGGGGCACGCTGCGTGCGGCCCGTGTAGAGCACGGCGGTTCCGGTCTGACCGACGAGCAGGCGGCCCCCGGGATTCTTCACTTCGATTTGCAGCGGCAGCGCGCGTGTCTTCTCGTCGATCACGCCCGCGTCATGGACGTGCCCTGGTTTCAGATCGACCGGCTCGGCCACGCCTGGCACCTCAAACGCAAGCGCGGTGACCGTCCGCGCGATCGGCACATCCGCCACCGGCACCTGCGCCTGCAGTTCGAGTTCGTCGGTACGGACGACGCGGAACAGCGGTGCTCCTTCGGCGTACGACGCGCCGAGAGCTGCGAAGACGTCTGCGATGCGTCCGGCGATCGGCGCTCGCAGGACAAACGCATTACCGGCGGCTGCTCCCCCGCCGCTTCCCAGTACCTGGTCGCGCTGCGCGAGCCTCGCCTGTGCCGCCGTCAGTCGTGCCTCCGCGATCGTCGTCGCCCTCCGGGCATCGTCGACCCGGCGCGCCGGCACGGCCCGATCGGCGAGCAGCCGCTCGGCGCGTGCCTGGTCGGCGCGCGCGGCTTCCAGATTCGCCTGCGCTTCCGCCACGCCTGCCGCAAGCGTGGCGCGATCGTCGCCACCTTCCGCCAGGCGCGGCTCCAGCCGGCCGAGCGTCTGGCCCGCGTTCACCCGGTCGCCGACCGACGGCAGATCGGACGCCGCGAATCGGCCGTCCGCGGGCGCGGCCACGACAGCCTCGCCTCCAGTCAGCGGTTCAATCGCCGCCGGCACGCGAAGTGACGTGCGAACGTCTGCTTCGTGAACCAGCGTGGTGGCAAACGCGTTGGTCCACTGCTGTTCTTTGAGGTAGGCAATCGCAGCAGCGTCGGGCTCCGGACGTTTGTCGGCATCCGCGACCGCCTCCGCTTCCGTCGCGAACACGGTTGTCGCGCCGAGATCGTGACGGTCAGAGACGTCCGGACCCTCCAGAATCAGCGCCCACCGATACGTCCCTGCTGGCGGCAGTTTCCCTTCGACGCGAAACGCACCCGGTCGCAACGCGTCGGTGCCGGGCAGCACCACCGGCGCCCCTCCGGAGTCGGGCGTGAACTCGATGCGCGGCCGCCCCGCCTTGACGGCGGCGAAATCCTTGAGCCGTGTCAGATGCACCGCGAACCGAATCGTCTTGCCGGCGACAAACGGCGGATGCTCCATGAACAGTTCGCTCGCCTCGGTCCAGTTCGTGACGGCGAGCGTCGGCGATTCGGCCGTGGCCGCGGGCGCCGCTGCATTCTGTTTGCACGACACCGCCACAGCGACTGCCAGAATCGCCAGGAGATGGGACACGTGCACGTGGCACTTGAAAGTTGACACTTGTAACTTCACGGAATCTCCCAGCCGCTGATGAATTCGAGCTCCAACTCCGCCTGACGAACCGCCAGATCGAGCGTGCCCTGCCGCACACGAGCCGTGGCGGCACTGCGGTACGCGTCGAGCAACTCCAGGATTCCGCGTTCGCCGGCGTCGTAGCTGACCTGCGCGATGCGCTCGAGATCGGCAGACGCGGGCACAGCTGTCGCGCGATACCGATCGGCAACCTCACGACGCTGGATCACGACATTGCGCCAGCCCGTAATCTGACTGCGCAACGCCGTTCGGAGTGCGTCCAGCTGCGCTTCCGCCTGGGTCCGCTTCGCACGGGCAGCCGCCTTCTCCGGACGCCCCCGATCGAACAGCGGGACCGGCACATGCACAGTCACCACGCTGCCGATGTCGCCGTCGCCGACGTTGGAAGACTTGGTGCCGGCCACAACCTCCGGCTCGGGAATCACACGCTTCGCTGCCGCACGTTCGGCAAACGACGCGGCATCTGCTTCGTGCCGAAGCGCGCTGATCTCACCGCGCGTCTGTTCCGCTTTCGCCAGCAGCTCCTCCACCGGCGGCACCACGAGGCGGGCCCCTGTTGCTGCCACGACGGTGAGCGCGGACGAAGCCGGCGCCGTGAGAAACCCTCCCAGCGTTGCCTGGGCACGCGCGCGCTCGGAGGCGGCGGCAGCGCGGTCGATGTCGAGCTCGAGGACCTCGCGCTCGGCACGGAGGCGGTCGAACCCCGCCGCATCGCCGGCCGATTCGCGTTTCGCGAGCACCGTGGCAAGGTCCTGCAGCCGGTCCCGAATCGCAGTCAATTCGCGTTCGCGCTGCTGCGCGGCCACCAGGTCCGCAAACGCCAGCCGCAGGTCCGCTCGAAGCCGCCGCAGCTGATCGCTCGCACGGCCCGATGCAGCGTCAACGAGTGCCGACGCCGCGCTCACTTCCAGCGGCCGCCGTCCGGTAATCGGCAGCACCTGCCCGACCATCGCCAGATGCTCGGTGACGCCGGAGACCGACTCGCGGTCGTAGGTCACACGCGGATTCGGCCAGCGACCAGCCGCCAGAACGTCGGCGCGGGCGACGTCAATGGGCGCGTTGATCGCGCGCACACGCGGATTGTCCGGTGTCAACTGCGCCAGCGCTTGCGCCTCAGTCAGAGATAAGGTCTGCGCGCGAACGCCTGCGGGCAGAAAAGCCGCCGCGAGCGCCACGCCCACGAACAATGAACGCATAGAACCTCGAACGTAGAACCGAACCTGAACACGAACCCGGAAGTGAGAACCCGGAAGTGTGAACGGACAGACGGGTACCGACCCGTCAGACTAGGACAGTGAAAGAGGCGGGGCGCGGGGAGATATGAGGCTGAGCGATGGTGGATCCGTCGCGTGCGTGGTGTGCGGCGTCCGCCCGCTCGGGTGCGCGGGTGGAATGAGGAGAACGAATGCCTGTGGAGGCACTGCCGGAAGGCTGAATGGATCCGCGGCGGCGCTGACGAAGATCTGCGCGGCAACCGTCCGGCCGGCGTCTTCCTGGTGATCGACGATCGGGCCCGGTCGCACCGGAACGTCAACGTGGAGTCCGGACAGATGCGCGTGCAGCGTCTGACCGTGATGATGTTCAGTTTCGTCGGCGTCGAGATGCACGTGCAGCAGCGGCGCGCAGATGGCGCCAACCTGCACGAGGACGGCGAGAGCGGCCGCGGTCAGCCGGCGAAACACGCGGCGATTGTAGTCAAGGACGGCCGGCGCGGCACCTGACGATTTCCTGACGATCTCGTCAGGCCGGGCGAGGGGTCCGGCTGAAGCCGGACACTAC
>Ga0070670_100000412_pt1 | contig 35250 bp, 33 predicted proteins | sample KBSS63metaG_FD_64665 | JGI IMG/M metagenome (GOLD analysis project Ga0070670, IMG submission 64665) | Switchgrass rhizosphere microbial communities from Kellogg Biological Station, Michigan, USA - KBS S6-3 metaG | ecosystem: Host-associated > Plants > Roots > Rhizosphere > Soil ... | reverse complement strand
TCGCTAAACCCGAGCGGTGTCGTCGAGCGCGACAAGATCAAGCTGATCATTGACAGCGCGGTGGAAAGAGGGCTGACCGACAGGCCTCTCGATCCCGACGCGGTGGTGGACTTTTCGATCGTGAAGCAACTGCGCTTCTAGCCGGCCCGCGTATTTCGCACACTCGCGGCGGCTTCATGATGAAAAAGGAGTTGCTCGATGGGGTAGTTCGGATTGTATTCACTCTTGGGCTCGTGTTTTTGCCCATACGCGCCGAAGCGCAAACTGCCGCAGTGACGAAAAAGATCCGCATTGCTTACCCCAGCCGCGGTATGACAGTGCTTCCTCTGCGGCTCGCCCAGACTCAGGGTTTTTTTCAGCAAGAGCGGCTCGATGCGGAGCTAATCCAAATGCGTGCTGCGATTACTGTCACTGCGCTCTCAACCGGAGACATTCAGTACGGCGCGCCGACCGACTCCATCGTTCGAAGCGCCGCCCGCGGCCAGCCGCTCAAAGGCGTTCTCTCATTCGTCAATAAGCCCATGCACTATCTTGTCGCCAAGCCGCAGTTTAACTCCGTTGAAGAACTGCGCGGTAAAACACTCGCGATCAATTCTTTCGGCGCCTCGGAGCAATTGACGCTCTGGGCATTGCTGAAAGCGCATGGCATTGACCCTGACAAGAAGGACGTGCAGGTGATCGCGATCGGCGACAGCCCGGTGCGATTGGAAGCGCTCAAGCGCGGCATCGTCGATGCGACGGTGGTGTTGATTCCACACGTCATCATCGCGCGCAACGGCGGCTTCAAGGTTTTAGGCCATGCCGGTAACTATTTGGAGTTGTCAACGCCTGGCCTCGGGGTGACTGATCAGCTCTTGAAAGACAAACGGGACCAGGTCAAGCGCACGGTGCGCGCCGTGGTCAAGGCCATACTGTTTATGCGCAAAAACAAAGAACAGTCAGTGCGCGCTGCGATGAATTGGCTCGCCCTCGATCGCGATGTAGCGGAGAAATCGTACGATATGGCGCTCGATTCTTTCAGCGAGGACGGCAGCCCGACGTTAAAGGGTTTGCAGAATAGCGTGACGCTGGAAAAACAGCGGGCGGGAATCAAGGAGGAAATTCCGCTGACAAAAGTATTCGATTTCAGTGCGCTCCAAGAAGTGCACAGCGAGCTCAAGCGTTAAGTGCATAAGTTTGCTGAGTTCGGTGAGTTCCAATTGAACGGTGTGATGGGACGGGCGAATCCTGGCTGACGCCAAGAAAGCAAATCTCGTGATCGAAGCGGTGGCCAGCAGCGAGATCGACCGCATTGTGGGCGATCTGTTCAAGCTGGAACCGGCGATCGCAGCGAAACTCGCGGAAGTCATGAAGTAGCCGAACATGGAACGTTCACCATGGAACGCGGAGGACATGGAGTTAGGGAAAGAGTTGACAACGACCAACCGTATCGCCGTGGCCTCTGCGCCCCTGTGGTGCATTTGCTGAATCGGTCCGACGCCGGAGTCGATTGCAGATGCAAAGTAACAGAGTATAGGAGGTCTCGATCATGAAAGGCGAAGCGAGTGAGGCGATTGTCCGTGGCTTAAAGGCCGCCGGTGTCGACTTCGTGGCGATCTTACCGGATCACGGCTTTGATCGGGTACAAAAGACAGTCGCCGAAGACGAGAGTTTTACTTTCGTGCCGGTGAGCAATGAAAGCGTCGGGGCGGGCGTCTGCGCGGGGGCGTTCTTCGGCGGTAAGACGCCGGCGCTGATGATTCCCACTTCCGGCTTTCTGGTCGCCGCTTGGCCCCTGGCGAGCCTGCACAACCTTTGGAACATTCCGCTGCTCTTGCTTATTCCGTATCGCGGCGATATCGGCGATGCGCAACCAGTGATGCGCACCTACCAATTCACCACTGAACCAATTCTGCGCGATCTGCAGATTCCTTATGTGCCAGTCAGCGAGATCGGCGCGATCGAAGGGGCGATCCAGGACGCAGTCAGCTCAGCGTTCGCCTGGCAAAATCCGATCTGCATTTTATTTAGAGGAGAGACTCTGCGATGAAGCGCTTCGACTGTTTGAAAGCCCTAGCCGCTGCCGTACGCGATGACGATCTCGTCGTTACCAACCTGGGCAACACCATGCACGAGTGGCTCACGCTTAGACCTTCGCGCGCGAACCTCTACAACATGAATCTCGGACAATGCACACCGGTAGCGCTGGGACTGGCGCTGGCCTTGCCGCACCGGCGCGTCATCGCCCTCGACGGCGACGGCAACCTGCTCATGAATTTGGTATCCTTGGCGGATGTTTCGCACCGCAAGCCGCGCAATCTCAAGATTTTTGTTTTCGACAACGAGGCCTACGAATCCCCAGGCGGGATGCCCAGCGCTACGGCGCACGGCGTCGACCTGGTGCAGATTGCCAAGGGCTGCGGCATCGAGCGAAGTTTTCCCGCCGCGAGCATCGAAGAATTCAAACAGCGCGTCGAGCTGTTTGATCAGCAAGGGCTTTTGTTCGTCAACGCGAAGATCGAGATGGGCAGCATCGAACGCCCGCCCTACGGCAGCATTGATTTCAAATTCAACAAGTACCAGTTCGCCACGTACATAGAAGAAACCGAAAAGAAGCCGGTGTTGCGGCTGCGCTCTCGTTCGCCGTTTACGGAGAAATAATTCGTGCACGGTTTAACGTCAAAATCGGATTTGGTAACTGGAGCTTTGAGCCTTGAACCACTCTTCGGAGGAGAGCCATCGATGAGAAGATTAGGTTGCGCGTCGGTCGTTCTATTCATAATCGGCATGACGATGCTCTCGCCACGATTCGTTCGAGCTCAGGTAAAGGCGCTGGAGCCGGTCAAGATCGGCTATAGCGGCATCGGGATCGCCCACGATTTATTGAAGATGATGGAAAAGAACCGGACCTTCGAAAAGTATGGTTTGAACGCGCAAGGCATCTATATCGGCAGCGGCTCTTTAATGAATCAGGCAATTGTCGGCGGCAGCATTCAATTCACAACCTCTGACCTGCCGTCGCAAATCCAAGCGGCCCTGGCCGGCGTCGATTTCAAGATTATCGGCGTGACGATCAACCGCCTTGACGGCGCAATTATGACGCGCAAAGAGATTCGCAAGCCGGAAGATCTCAAAGGCAAGCGGCTCGCTATCAGCCGTTTCGGCTCGGTTTCGGATATCGTTACTCAACTGGTTTTGCGCTACTGGAAGCTCGAGCCACAAAAAGACGTGGCGATCTTGCAAGTGGGCAACACGCCGAGCCGGATTGCGGCGATATTCAGCGGCCAAGTGGATGGAGGGCTGATCAATCCCACCGACGTCGCCAGAGTCGCAGCGTCAGGCTGCTGCGTTCAGCTCGCCGACTTGGGTGATCTCGATATTCCCTATGCGCGCTTTGGCGTCACGGCGACGGGCGGTTTCTTGAAGTCGCGGCAGGACACTGCGCGCAAACTGATGGAAGCGTTCGTCGATGGCATTCATTACTATAAGACCCACGCGGATGAAGCGGTTGCCGCTTTGCTGACGCGCGGTGTCGAACCCAAATCGGCGCGCGAGGTTTACCAAAAAGTGGCGGATTCGTATCGCTCACGACCGGACCCCGAGGTGAGCAGCATCAAAGGCGTATTGGATTCTCTGCCGGAGGAGAAGGCGAAAACAAGGCCCCCGGAAAGTCTAATCGACAATGGTCCGTGGCTAAGCGTCGCGAAGAGCGGCCTCGTTGATCGGCTCTACGGCAAAAAATAGCAGGTTGCGATTAGCGCGCCGGCATGGCTACTCTAGGCTTTCAAAATATTGGCGTTGGCACAGACGGCGCCACGAGCATGCGCGAAACGGTGGAACTGGCGAAACAAGCCGAAGCTTTGGGGTTTGACAGTTTTTGGCTGGCGGAGGGATACCATTCGCGCAGCGCCGTCGTGCGCGCGACCTTAATTGCGGCGGCGACGAGCCGAATCAAAATCGGCCTCGGCATTTTGAGTCCGCACACCAAACACCCAGCTCTTCTCGCCATGGACGCGGCGTCGCTCGATGAAGTCGCGCGCGACCGAGTCATTCTCGGCGTGGGACGAGTTTTAAACGCCCTGCGCAAGCACGCCATTGACAGTCGTGGAACTGTCCAGCTGGTCAAAGAGTCGATCGCAATTGTTAAAGGCATCTTGGGCGGCGATCACTTTCAATACAGTGGCAATCGATTCAGGATCGCTTCGCCGGGTAGTCGCCTCGATCTCGAGCCCTGCGGCAAATTGCCGGTGTACGTAGGCGCAACAGGGCCTGAGATGCTGCGGCTCGCTGGCCAATATGCCGACGGCGTCCTCTTTAACTATCCGTGTACTGCTGGGTTCATCCGATACGCGATGCCGATTATCGAGGAAGGGCTCTCCCGGGGCGGACGAACGCTGGATGATTTCGATATCGCCGCTTATCTGCTTATCTCGGTGGACAACGATGAAAAGGCTGCCCTCAATGCCGCCAAGCGTTTTGTCGCCCAGAAGCTGCCGACGCGGCATTCGGACATGCTGGCCCATGCCGGCGTGACCGCGGCCGAGATCGGCGCGCTGTGCGACAGTGTCGAGAGATTCGGACTGGTGAAAGCCGCAGCTGCAATCGACGACGATCTTGTGCGCAAAGTGGCCATCGCCGGAACGCCCGATCAGGTCGTCCAAGGTCTAACACAATTTCTCGGCACGGGTCTCAAGCTGCCCATCGCCTGGGAGATAATCGGTCCCGACCGTCGGCACTCGCTCGATTTGCTGGCGCGCGCGGTGCTGCCGAAACTAGCGTAGAGATTATGCGAGAGAAGGAGAAAAAAACATGATGGCCTATCCGTACGACGACAAACGAATCATCTTGGCGCTCCAGATCGATCATTCTCGGGTCGCGGGCTATTTTGCCGCTCACTGGGGCAACAAAGACTTCGACCGGCCGAGTCCCTACGATTCGGTTGTCCTGGCCGCAGGAGAGCACGACATCGGTTGGTGGGAATGGGAGATGTGCCCGTCGACGCTCAACGACAAGGGATATCCGCTCGATTATCACGACGGCAGTTTGAAATACTTGGGCCAGCTGCGCCTTGATTTCTACAAGAACGCGGTGGACCGCGTGACGAATCGCGATCCTTACGCCGCGATGTTGATGGCGATGCATGGGGTCGCGCTGATGAACTCCGGCTATGGTAAATACGCGTACCCGCCCGATCGCACGGCGGATCCGCGCGTGAAGGCCTATTGTGATCATCAGGATGCCTTGAGGCTAAAGCTACAAAACGAACTGCGCCAATCTGAACAGTACAAACAATATTGCTCCGATGAGCACGTCTGGACCAATTACGAATACATGGAAGTTTTTGATGTGCTGGCTCAGTTCGTATGTAACCGCTATCCATTGAACAGCCAGGCACGCAAGCTTGGACCGTCGAATACCCTCAACGACATCGATGTACCGACCCAGCGCGGCAAGGAGGCGACTCGAATGGGAATCGACCCGGTGGCTGAGCACAAGGCGGTACTTCGGCCGTATCCGTTCGATCTCGATCCCTTGCCGTTCTCTTTTACCGCTCGGCTGGTGCCGAACCGGGCATACAAAAGCGGCGAGGACTTTCTCGGTGAGTTTTATCGCGCGGAGCGGATCACCGTAAATCATACATTGGCATCGGCGTAGCCCATCAGGATATTTTTATAGGCGAATGATCCTATGAAAAATGGCCAATCAACCAGAAAAACCTCGAACCGCCGAGAAGCAACGGCGACGAAAGACGACAGCGTTCTGTCTCATTACTGGCACCCGGTGGCGTGGTCACGCGATCTCGGCGACAAGCCCCTGCCGGTGAAATTGCTCGATCACTCCGTTGTGCTTTGGCGCTGGGAGAACAGCGTCGCGGCTTTTCATGATCTTTGTATACACCGCGGTACTCCTCTCTCACTTGGCTGGATTGACAATGGGCGAATCGTTTGTGCTTACCATGGCTGGCAATATGGTGCGGACGGACTGTGCAAGCACATTCCATCCCTGCCAGTCAAAGGAGCGATACCTAACAAGGCACGAGCGAAGGTTTACCAGGCAGTTGAAAAGTATGGGTTGGTCTGGGTCTGTCTCAACACTCCAGTTGCCGATATTCCCGAATTTCCAGAGGAGATCCACGATCCTTCTTACCGGTGGGACGTCTACTCTTCTCATGGCCAATGGAAAGCAAACGCCGCTCGGATGATTGAAAACCTGTTGGACTTTTCCCATTTTGCATGGGTCCATCCGGGAATTCTCGGCGACTCGACGAACGCCATGTGTGAGCCGAGGGAATTTGTCAAAGTGCCGCAGGGGTTTCACTACGAGATTATCCAGCCAGTGAATCGATTGAAAGCAGACAGCGCGGCGATCCAACGCTTTACTGTTATTCTGCCGCTGACGCTTTTCATCGAGAGGCGTCAGCCGGGTGGACCCGAGAAGCAGACGAACATTTACCTGTGTAGCCCAATTTCTGACAAGGAAACGAAATATTTTCGTCTCTCCGGCCGGAATTATCGAGACGCACTCTCCGACGAGGAACTAAACGAAAAGCATCGGACAATTTTTGAACAGGACCGCGTAATCGTGGAAGCCCAACGACCCGAAGAATTGCCACTCGATTTGGCCGAAGAACTTCATCTGCGTGGCCCGGACACAGCCGGATTGGAGTATCGTAGAGCGCTTCAGAAGATGGGAATACGCTGGAGCCACTGAATTCTTCGTGGAGGGCAAAATTTTATCGCAGTGTAATATTTCTGTCGAGCGTGCGGGGTAAACCCGTAAGTCAGCGTTGTATCGTTACTGGTCGGGCGAATCGTATTGAAGAGAGAATTGTTCGCCGACTTCACGACGACGGTGCGACCGTGCTGCTCCTTCGAGCGATTTCTGCATGTTCACTTTTACAACGCATTCGGAGTGGCGGCTTCAGATCGGAGTTGAGCGGAAAATGGCTTGCGTTGAGCAATCAAAATGGATCTGTGAGGAAGTCGGTAGTTCATTCAATGGATACGTTGCAGCGGAATCCGGCAAGTATTTCCGTGATGATTCATTCTTGCCAAAAGCCTGATCAAGCCAAGAAACGCAAGGCAAGTGCTTAAAAGCATTGGCATCCCCGGCGGGATTGAACCCATCCGCCGATCTTCGAGCAACCTTTCAGCAACTTCCAAGTATTCGAGATTATTATAAATTGAGACAGCGCAAAGTCGGCTAGGTCCCGGCTTTGTGCATGCTCTATCGTGAAGTTTTCGGGAAGTGATCGTGACGCGTTCCTCTATCATGGCCGCTTCCTGCTTAGGGTTTGCCGACCTGATGCGAGCTTGCACACTCAAAAAAACCGGTTGGCAGGAATTTTTCCAAGACACTCAAGATATGCTTTCTTAGACACAATAGTTGTCCCGTCTGGTACTACTGCGCCTGCGATTGTCTTCGCACTGTCCCAACTTTCATATTGCTCCGACCATGCGCGTTGTGGCAGCCATTTTTTTTTGCAAGTCGACCCTGGCTAAAAAATTTCCGGTACAAAAAGCCCTGACGCCAAAAATCTGACCTCTTAAGCATCTGGAAACCAGCAACGCGGGTCGCATTCAGAAGGGGATACTCAAAGGACTAACCGAAGAGGAAGCGCATAAGTTTCTCGGAGAAGCGCCAAAGTGAATTACGTAGCAAGCTGTAAACGGACGTCTTGCGAAACAGGAAATAGGCAAACTCTACAGCAATGACGAAGATCGTAGCTAACAGAATGTACAGTAACGTGGCCATAGCCGTTATCTTATGAACCGTAACGGACAGTGAATGCAAGCGAGTCCAACTCATCGAGAACGTGCTATCAGTTTGGTACTTCGCTTTTACGGATATCCCGTATTTCAGCCGCTCGTCGTCGAGAAATCTTTATACCTCAGCCGAGCGGCGCCAAATTTTTCTGCTGAGTCTGCAGAACCCAAAGATAAATATCAGGGGACGAGTTTCCCTCAGAAGAAAAACCCAGTGCGTCAGAAATCCTACACATCACCCGATGGGTGTGCTTGTGATCGGACACCTTGGACTCAGGCATATCCAGGTGAAATTAGATATTAAGCTGAAAGCGGCTATTAACAGAAAATTAACAAAAAAACCCTTAAGGCAGACTCCAATTCTGGAACGCACGAAAAAAGACATTTTTTTTCTTTTTTGTCTCTGCAAATACCCACCAGGTGACTGATCATTTTGCTCGTCAATCAGTGACAATGAGCTGTTAGGCGTCGCTCGAAACGCCGCGGCTGGGTCGAGAACCGTTTCGCAGCACGTTCGGTATCAACTTTGCTGACGTTAAGAGCGAGATGGATCTTGCCGAGTTAGTTTTTTTCGCCGAGTAATATTTTTATCGACGATTGGAATTGATCAGTGAAACCAAACTACAAGTGTGTGTTGATAAACGCGAGCATCGGATGTGCAGTGCTCGGATTGTTCATGTTCACAGCGTATGTGGCTTTCGGCCATTTTTTCATCACGACGATCTACAACAGCGATCTTGCGCTGTTTCAGCGGCTCATGCCCTCCAAGGGCACTACGTCTCTTCAGATCTATATGGCTGGGCTTGACCAAGCGGTGCTGAGTCTTGCTGTGTATTTTGTCTTAAGTGGCCTGGTGTTGCTTTTGGCGCTCAATCCTCTCGGTTTCGCGCTTTCCTGCTTATCTTTTTTTGCTGCTTCGTTAGCAATATTTTTCCTGCTCGATCGTGTTCCTGAATTGATCAAACCGTTACGCCTCGATGTGATTCCCTACTTCACTTACCGGCTGAGTTATCTGTCCGACCCCGTATTGGGATATCGCTCAAGGCCTTTTCTTAGAACTAAATTTGCCAACTATCGCGGCGCTGCGTATTCGCCAGTATTTGGCATCGATGTGCCGCCTCAGAGTGGCACCTGGCAAACCGACGATGAAGGATTTCGCAATCCAGCACCCATGTCTTCTGCAGAAGTTGCGGTCATCGGGAGTTCGATGGCCGAGTGGGGCAACAATGTTGAGGACACTTACCCGAGCAGGCTAGAAAAGGAGTTGGGTGGGCAAACAGTTGTCAATCTTGGAAAGGCGGGTTACGGGCCGCTGCAATATTTGGAGATTCTCAAGAGATATGCATTGGAAAAAAGGCCTCAATATGTGATTCTTACATTTTATCCAGCCTTCGATATCGATCAACTTGCCAACTGGATAGAGGGACGTCCGGATAAGTCGGTCGCTAAATTCACTGTCGGTTCCGGTCAGCTTTTTCATCGGTATTCTATAGCATTCCAGCAGACATCGAAAATGCTAATTGATAGCGGCTGGACAGCCCTTGAATTGGGCTTGCAGCAAATTATCGGCGCAGAGTCGATCCATCCGGCTCTTGCAGTTATCAGCCTCCCCAATGGCGCGCGGAAAAAGATTCTCTTTGTAAATGAGCACGCGGCGAAATCGACTGAACAGCTTCTAGCATCTCCCGAATGGGAGGCGATGGCGCGGTTTCTGGTCGATTTCAAGGACTTATGCGAGCAGCATGAGATCACGCCGGTGGTAGTCTACATTCCAAGCGCTAGCGAAGTCTATGCTCAGTACTCTACTCTGGATAGCGGCGCAAACTGGTTGGCGGTTCGGAAATCAGAGATCGAGACCCGTGACAACAATGAGAAGGCGGCGCGGATTCTGGCTCGCAAGGTCGGTGTTCAAATGATTTCACTTCTTCCATCATTTCGGGATGCGGCGCACGAAGGAAAGCTCGTCTATTATCAGCTCGATGCGCACTGGAACGGCGCCGGCCGAGAAATCGCGGCGAAAGTTACGGCACGAGCACTGGAATTGCTGGAAAGCGACTCCGCGGGAAGAACCGAAAAGCCAAACACCAAGGAATTGATAAAGAACCATAGACACGAGCCGACAATCCAAGAAGCGAGGCTTCACAACGTGAATGATCATCCGAAACAACCCACAGCGGCGGAAGGATAACGGTAAGCCACGCACTCATGGATTTGATCGTCACGCTTCGCCATGCGTGGTCGAGCGAAACTGACAAAGCTTTTTGAACAAGCACGGCGACTCAGTCAACCCGACATCGTTTCGACTGGATTACTGGGATCGCATTCTTGGCGCGCTCAAAATTCACAAGCAAAAATTCCACGCCACGCGGAACACATTCATGACCGAGATGTTCCGCAAGAACATCAACCTCAAAGACATTGCGGATTAGTGCGATACTTCCGTGCAGAGCTCGATCCGAACTCGATTCAGACTCCAGAAGTTTTCGAGAAGTTGGCTGGTAAGTCGTTGGAAAACTTGGCGTCCCCGACGGGATTTGAACCCGTGTTATCGGCGTGAAAGGCCGGTGTCCTGGGCCGAGCTAGACGACGGGGACGATTTGCTGGTGAGCCGTGCCGGATTCGAACCGGCGACCCTCTGCTTAAAGTCTTTGCAGGGGTGAAAGTAAAGATCACACCTTACTAAAATCTATACCTTTTTCAAGGCAATCCACCGCAGAAAGCGACAGCGAACAACGCACCTTCGCGACGAAAATCGGACACATAGCTGCTGATGCCATCTTGGATTTTCTGGCGACCCTAGGCATTTAACGCACCGCCTCAAAAACCATCGCTTTCAGTTATTCACCAAAAAGACGTTTGATCCTGGATAGCGATTCCGCCATTCCGCCTTGTCAAAAACAGGATCGGTTTTACGGCAACCAATCAATGGCAGCGGATAAACGACGAGTTGGAGATGGACAAGCCCAAGGACCGAGCACGTAGGCTCATGTTCGTTCATGTGCGAGGAATCATCTTGGCGGTATTCGCAGTGATACTTAGCCGAAACTTAACCGGTGGGTAGTGTTGGTGTTGTGTGCTGTGTGGGCGATGGTCCGCATCTCACATCAACATCTGTAACAGAATGGCCGTGGCCACAGCTAGGCCAAAGCTGATTATTGTGCCAATGACCTTCATTACGCCCAGGGCCTGATAGAAAAGAAAAGCGACCAACACTGTGGCCACGGAAATCAGAGGATGATGACTTACCGCAAGCAAGACGAAATCAAACCAGTAGGTGAGGTCATACACGATTTGGTTCATATTCATCATCTCCCTCCTAGATTAACCGGACCGTTTATATGCGTATGAGTCTTCCGGCTGGTCTTTGTATAAAGTATATGCTGCGCGATACTACATCAACAACAAAAACTTTTGAACGATCGAGGCAAATAGAATGAACTACACCGATCATCAACGAGCGATACGACACGGATCAACTGCAAGCACGGTTGAAGAACAAGGTCGCGGCGATCGGAGGCGCGAAGCCGGCAAAACCCTACTACGGATATGGCAATCGGCGAAAGTCGTGTGAGCCGCTATAGCAACTGCTTAAATTTGCGAGGGTTTGCTGGTGAGCCGTGCCGGATTCGAACTGGCGACCCTCTGCTTAAAAGTGTTGGCAGGGGTTAAAACTAAAGACTATACCTTACTAGGATCCGTTGTTTTTTCAAGGCAACACACCGCAAAAAACGACACCCGACAAAACGCCTTTGACAACGGTTCGCGGACAAAAGACGGACAGAACGTTCAACCTCATTTTTCTATCGGCGTGAGTTCCTCTAGTTCGAGGAGCTTCTCACGAACAGAGTTTGACAACTCTAGCAGCGTCTGTCGCAGCACTTTGGCGACGGTTTCGGATTCTCTGATTGCAGCCTCAGGGCTGCTTTGGCATTTGATCTCCTCGTCCTTGCGGCCTGCGGATCACGAAGCTGCGTTAGCGGCTTTCCAAAAAAGAAGGGGCCGGCAAAACCGACCCCTTCCGTAATCGATCGAGTTCAGGGTCTCGCTGCGTTACTTCGCGAAGCAGGCCGAGTCATTGATTGGTCCTGGCCAATCAGCCGGTACCATGGTGTCGCAGTGATAGAAGCGCAGCTGAAGCAGCTTCAGTCCGTTATTGTCATAGTTCCAGAAGTAGTCCTGCAGGACGTCCGAAAATAACGGGATGCGCTTGTACAAGACGCCATTGATTGTGACGTTGTAGAGATACAGCAGGTTTGCGGTTACGTTCTCGAACTTCGCAGGGCGGCCGCTGGCCTCAAGTGTCAGCTGGTTGGTAGTGCTGCACACTTCAGTCGTGGGATCGGTGGGATCGACCAAGCCGCAAAGCATCATGACTGCCGTACCGTTCGGGTTGCCCAGCGCGCGGGCAAAAACGGAGTACACGCTGATGCCGCTGCCGCAGGTGAAGGTACCATCGGCGTTCAATGTGCAGTCGTTTTTTCCACTGGCACGGTCACTTATCAAGCCAGTGTCGGTGGGGGGAAGCTGGAAGCTGGCTGAGCCGTCGGTGGCGTTCCGGTCGAGCACTTCGAAATCCGCACCCTCAATCAGGTTGATTTTGCTCATGCCGTCACAAAGAACGAAGATAGTGTGGCCGTCCGTGTTGGTCATGTTGGCCGTCTTGCCCTTCGGCACGCAGATGATGTTCAGGTTGTAGTGCGCGCCACTGGGCGCTCCGTTACCAGTGGCGTGGGCACTTGCAGCAAATACTAACGTCAGAGCTAACGCCAAGTAAAAAATCCGATGCTTCATATGTTCCTCCTTTTACTTAAATTTGATTGTCCGACTATTATCCCCAAATCGGCTTCTTTCCGGCACGGCGTCGTGCCGTGTAAGTGAACAAGAACCGACTCTTAAGCCCGACTTTGAAAACATCGCTCACGTTTCTTGATTATGGATTGACACCTCCCTCCAAATAATTTGGCCGGACCGTTATGTGATTCGTGTTGATTCGGGGATGGAAAGGCAGGAAGGCAATGTGGATGCCGTTTGGAAATTTATCAGAAAACAGAAAAGAGTTGTCGTTTGGGTAAAATTCTCGCCACGGTCAAATCGGAATATGTGTTCGAATGTGCAAATCTGATCGATACCGGACTGCAAGAGAATATGCGAGGGACACGTCGGTGGGCACAACGCAATCAGCGAATTTGCTTCTGACTGTAAAGCGGAAGTTCCATTGTAAGTTGTCTCGCTGCAATAGTTTTTTCTTTGCTGTCCGTGAATTGTCCGTGTCCGCGAGGTGCGCATGAAGGCCGCAGCAACAGCGCATAAACCCCCGCGGGAGTACCGAAAGCACCGCGATAATTACCGACAACGGTTGCTGAAGGAACGCGGTATCGACGCGATAGACGGCAGAACGGCAACAGGTAGGAAGGCCAAGGCATGGCGAGCCTACGCGCTCCAGAAAAAAGGCGGGAAGCAATGTCTCATCGATACCAGAGAGAAGATAGAGGCCGGCACATTCAGCCTTTGGCGTGCTCTGTGTCTTCGGTCCTACATCGTGGCCGATGCGAGAAGCCGCGGCACGCCGATCAACAAGCGCCGCGTGAAGCTACCGGCAATCAATGAGCAGTACGATACCGCAATGAATCAGTGGCAGCGGATCAATGACGAGCTTGAGCTAGACAAAGGCCTCGACCTAGCCCGACGTCTCATGATGAGCAATGGAGAGCGTTAATCCGTTATTACGAATGAATGGCGATGCTTTCTGTAGATGTGGCAACCCGTTCTGCACGGTTCAATTTGAAGCGTCGGGTCCCGCAGTCCGTCCGAAGAGATTTTGTAGCCCTGAATGCACGCGAATCGGCTGGGCGCTTCGCAAGATGTCGGCATTGCTCAAACCCTTGGGCAAGGACCGCGCATGGGACGTGCTGACAGACGCGGTATGAAACTACTGCTGCTCTTCAATACTATCTTGATCCCTGCGCCGTTTTTTGCGGGCCAACGCTCGGCACTCCTCACAGAGTCGATCATCGGATGGCCTGTCGTAGTAGATCATCAAGTTGAACTGTCTTGGCCACTGCGAACACTTTGGACAGAAATGCCACGTCTGACTACCAGCATGCGCTCGGTATTCCACGGGAGCACCGCCTTTCCTAAGTTCGCTTATAAGAAAAGTCTAATCGCAGGGAGCCTCGATCAAGGGGGCCGCTCAAAGTTTTGTCTGACGCGGAAATCGTTAGGTTGGTCTGGAAGCGGCGGCGCCGGGCATGAGTTTGATGCATTCTGAGCACAGTTGCACAATCGTCGGCGGCTCGTCGAGCCAAATGACGCCAATCGGCGTCTCGGGCCACTTCCGGCACGTGGGGCAAAAATGCCAAACGTCGGCGATTGGATCGGCGCGGTACTCCATAGGGATGCGAGTTTGTAAAAGGCGTGAAATTCTATCTTTGAGGGAAAGCGTTTTACAATCAAAAAAATTGTATCGTGCCGCGACAAACCATGCGGGGCCATGGCGACAAGCAACGGCGCGGTCGAGGTACAAATGCGATGAACGTCATTCAATTTGCCGACGATAACATCAAGCTAAATGAGAAGGGCAAGCCGTGGACCTGGAGCCAGCATCAACGCGACGTGCTGGAGTTGGCCTATCAACGGCACTACTCAATCCGGCTGTGGTCGGAGGTCAAGAAGAGCGGGAAGACATTTCTAGCCGCGGTCATTGCCGTGTGGGAAGCGATCACGAATGCCGATGCCGAGATAATCTGCGCCGCCAATGACCAAGAGCAGGCGCTATCGCGTGTCTTTCAGACCTGCTGCCAACTCATCAAGTACAACCGCGAGTTGAGCGCATCAGCAACCGTGCAGGCATCTCAGATCAAGTTCACCAATGGCTCCGTCATTCGTGCGGTCTCATCCGACTACAAAGGCCAAGCCGGCGGCCGTCAACGGCTCACCATCTTTGACGAGCTGTGGGCCTACGATTCTGAGCGCGCCACCCGGCTATTCGAGGAAATGACACCCCCACCAACCGAGGAAGGCGCGTACTTGCTCATCGTGAGCTATGCCGGGTTTACCGGTGAGGGCGAGTTGCTGGAGAATCTTTACAATCGCGGTCTCAAGGGACGGCGCGCGCACAAATCACTTGAGTGCTACCGGGCGCAAGGGCTGTTTATGTTCTGGAGCCACAAGCGCCGCCAGCCATGGCAACTCGGGCCCGAGGGCAAAGCGTACTATGCAGAGCAGGCGCGCATACTTCGCGCAGGCACATACGCAAGGCTGCACAAAAACGAATGGGTATCAGCCGAGAGTGCGTTTATTAGCGCCGATCAATGGGACGCCATTGTTGATCCTACCCTATCGCCTTCACTGCAAGGCTCGAGCGTTTACGTTGGCGTTGATCTGGGCGTTAAAAGCGACTCAAGCGCTGTTGTTGCCGTTGGCTGGAGCAGAACAACCAAACAACTCGTAACGGCCTTTCACCGCATCTGGCGCCCAACCAAGAACAGCCCCGTCATGCTGGACGAGGTGAAGTTATACATTCGAGAGATTCACCGGCTCCATCGTGTCAACGGCGTTTTTGCCGACCCGTCGCAGTGCTTTCTCTTGATCCAGCAGCTTCAGCAAATCGGTATCAAAGTGCAGGAGTTTCCGCAGACCGTAAGCAATACAACCAAGATGGGTGAAACTCTTTTCTCTCTCGTGCGCGACAAAAACTTAATCGCCTATAAGTCGCCTGAGCTTCGCGAGCACGTCTTGAATGCTGTCGGCATTGAGACGGCAAGCGGCGTCAGAATGGTGAAGGGTAAAACATCGAAGAAGATCGATGCTGCCATAGCATTGAGCATGGCATGTGTCGCCGCCGTACAGGTTCCGGTGCTCGATACGAGCCAAATTATCCTGTGCGGCGAGCGCACAATGAGCCGCAATTTCGGGTTGGACGATGACGAGGGCGGCAGCGCGATCAATCGAATGTGGGATTCCGGCGAACTGTTTAGAAAAAACCGCTGGTAGCAGTGTACGGCGTACATTGTAGAGTTACGTGAAGGAGGGACGGAGGCTTGAGCTCAAATTCCCGCCGGTCAGAATGCATCGGTCTATGGGGATACTCCCGCCGCCATAAACGCGGGGGTGAAGGATGCACCAAACCCAACTCAATCGGATCGTGTAATTATTTTGGTGACTTCGCTTCTAAAAATTCTTGCCGGGACTAGACAATCTGACCTGATTAATCCGTTCTGAGAATTTTCAGGTCAAATCGCCCAGGCTCCTGCTCCCGCAAATTGAAATAGCTCCTTTAAAGGTCTCTCGACAACAACGGCACACCACCTGCTCAACAGGATATGCCGCCGGGGTGAAGGATTACGCACCAGCGTACGGACAGTTTTAATGTCTTCCGTCCCCCGGACGGTCCAATTTTAGAGATGGAAAACATCGCGTCAGGCTGGTTATTGTTCGGGATTGGTCTGATTGCGTTAAACATAATCGCGCAACGCCTTTCACTCGATAAATATCGAGCGCTAGGACGGATTTTTAAAACGCTTTTGGCGATCCTTACTTTTCTATTTTTCTTTTACTCAACCACGTTCGCTATGAGTTTGCTCTACGCGTTTCTAAAGTTTTGAAGGAAGCGACGTGGATACAAGACGGATTCAACCTGATCCGACGCTGCTGACCATAAGCGAGGCCGCTAAATTGCTGAATGTGCCGAGCCCGAGAGTCTTATACATGATTCACCGAAAAAAATTGCCGCTTTCAAGGTCGGCAGCCAGTGGCGTATTTGGCTTGACGGCTTTGTTCTGAGTTGAGTATCTTTTGTCCACTAAATTTGGGGGGAAGAACAATGGCAAAAACATTAAAGCGCATGCTTTTCGTTCATCATCCTACTGGTACCCATGTTCGCTGTTAACCTTTGCGCAAGTCGATCCAGAAAAGGCATTGATCGGTAGGTGGGAAGGTCGAGCCGAAACCGCACAGAATCGTCGGCGGTGGTAAGATGCCGTATCGTATGAAGTTGGTCGATGACGATAAACTTGTAGGCACGGTTGGAGCGCTCGACCGCGGTCGTCCAGTGGAACGAAGGGTCACGTTTGAGAAGGTCAAGGCGGGAGACGTTAAGTAACCTCGTGTTTTCTGGCGCCGAGGTGCGACATGTTCAAGCGAACGTTTCTAGCAAATTTGGTGCTTCTCCTGCTGGTTAGTGTTGTCGCCGAGGCCGAGGAAATCCAAGCGCCGGTTTTCACGGAGGGGGACTTCTGGAAATTCAAAATTGTCCAAAAACCTGTCCCTGGGTTTTCTTCGACAGCTAATGAATTTCCGAATGGAACTTTTATTCTGCGCCATGACGCCAATGGTAGAATGCAACTCCGTGAAGTTATCGGCGAAAAAAAAATACTTCCCGAATCTCCCACATATCGTGGCCACATTCTGAGTATCTTGGGCCTCCGGCAGCCGAGAACTTCGCCAACAACCTTCAACAAAAACCTACTACCGTTCCCTCTTTATGTCGGCAAACAGTGGCAATTTTCGTACAGAACCAAAGTTACCAACGTAGTGAACTCCGAAGTAGTAACAGAACAAAGTATCACTACACAGGGGGGCAATTTCCAGGCTCTTAGAATCGAGCGAAATAATCAATGGGCGGAAGCAAACCCGGTCTGGGGATCTAGAGTACACGTAACACGGGGTAGTTATTTCTATAGTTCCGAAGCGAAAGTCATAGTCAAGTATGACTCCCAAAATGATGATGGTGCTGAGCTGCACATCGAATTGCTCGAATTTAAACCGGCCCAGTAAGCAGAAAGATGCGTTGAACCAGTATTAGGGCCGCCCTATTGTCGCTGAAAAAATTCCTGCCGGCCCGTTTTCTGTGTGTACGTGGGATTCAGGACTTTGTACCAAAGCGTCTGCTGTGAATATTTGGCGTCCTTCCGTTTCACCACCAATCCCTCAAGGTCGCCTTTCTTGACTAACTCGAAAAGCTTCAGCGCGCCCCGATCCACATAGCTGACGCAGCCAACCGAAGAGGACTTACGCGGGATGACTTTGCGGAGAATTTTCTTGCGCTCGACTAAGGGCAAATCGCGCACGTCACGGCCATTCAACCAGAGAACATCGAATGCGTAGTAAACAGCCTGGCATTGCCGTTTCATCAAACTGTAAAAAGCCGGCTTGCCGGAGCCGTCCAGTGCTACGATTTTCGCCATCCAAAACTATCTTTTACTTTAACTTGTTTTGCGATTAACGTCGCAAGGCTACCAAAGCGCTTCATTTCGTTGCCCCGACGGGAAACCAGCCGGCAGCGGCCGTCATCCGCATAGGCAAGTGCCCTAAAGCCATCGTGCTTCAGCTCGTAAAGCCATTCGGTGCTCTCGAAAAGTTCTCGGCGCCAGACTGGGATGATGGGGTTGATTTTGAGAAACTTGTCCACGTTGATAAACCAGTTTCTTATTAATATTCTAGGCTTGGGGCATTATTCTTCCTTTTTTTGATTAAGAAAAGTGCGCGTATGCTTAGCTAAATATAGAAAGGGAGGATCCGAATGAACGGGATGACGATCGCCTGAAAGGAGGTGAGCGTTGGTTACCGTCGCACACCTCTTAAGACGGAGTATGCGCCAGTGGTCATATCGGCGATAAGCTCGCGTATTTCGCTTAATCGGGCTGCACGCTATTGATGGTGCACGCGTGGATTTTAATTATTAGTTTCTTGCGACCCGTGCAACGACCGGGATATAAGCGACTTGAATTACGGAGGGCAGGCCGAATGATTATGCTCGAATTGAGTCAAGCCAGCTTTGAGTGCTTGCTGGAGCATGCTTCGGAGGCACTGCCGCAGCTCTTTAAGCAACGAGCAAACGAAAGCGGGTACGTGTCGTTTGGTTCGCAAGTAAATATCTTTTGCACGGAGAACGAGGCGAAAGAGCTGCTCGTAATTGCTGAGAAAGATTGTACGGGTGCAGTCTCCGCTATTAAGATAGGACTCAGGATAGGAGACGAAGAGCGGCTAGCAGAAAAGAAAAGCTGACCTTAAACGGGCCGGGTATCCAGATCATGCGCCGTATTACCTGAAGATATATTCAGTAGTCAATGCTAGCGCAAACGGTGGGGGGCTGTTAACCTGTTCGCAATGGCTCGGGTTTTCGCTCGCGGTGTTCTCTCCTTCGGCCTTGTCTCAATTCCCGTCGATATTCATTCCGCAATTGAAGATCAGGGCATTCACATGCACCTGCTGCACAAAAAGTGCGCGGTCGCGTGTGAGAAATCAGATGATTTGCCCGGTGTGCAAAGTCGTAGTCGAACGCGACGACTTGGTGCGCGGCTTTGAGGTCTCCAAAGGCAATTACGTTCAGATTACTGAAGAGGAGCTTGGGAGCCTGGAAGCCGAAGCGAACAATGGAATTGAGTTCCGTGAATTTGTTCCCGTCGAAAAGATTGACCCGGTTTATTTTGAGAGCTCGTATTATCTCGCACCGTCTAAGGGTGCTGAAAACCTTATCGTCTAATGGCTGAGACGTTGGAGAAAACCGGCCGGGTTGCCCTCGCGCAAACCGTTTTCCACGAGAAAGAAAGTTTGGTTGCCGTTCGGTCGGTCAATAAGGGGCTCGTGATGCACTTCATGTATTTTGCGAACGAGGTGCGCGACTTCGGTCAGATCCCTAAAGCAGAGGGCGCAAAGGTTCCGAAACGTGAGATAGACCTCGGCAAAGACCTAATCGACAACCTATTTGCCGATGAGTTTCAGCCGGATAAATACGAGGACGAATACCGAGAGCGGTTTCTCGCACTAGTGGAGCAAAAGACCAAAGGCAAGGAAATTACGATCCAACGGCCCGCACCAGAGCGCCGCGGAAAAGTTGTCGACATATTTGCGGCGTTGAAACAGAGTCTGGAGCAAGCCGCATCCCAAAAAAAGCCAACTACTCGTGAACAGGCGCCAAAGACCGCCCGCAAACGACGGAAAGCTTAAAGCTATCGGCAACTGGTGATTGAGCGCTACGAAACCGAGAAGAGGATTATTCAACAGAGTCGCCGCGTCGGTAGTTTGTCTTGCTTAGCGCCGTTATTTTGCTGGAGCGTGTCCGCGTAAGTCACAGTATTCTCATCTTAGGCCGTCCATAAAAACGAAAAAAGGCCGCGAAGAAATGGCACCATTGAAAGCGGAAATCGAAAGAAGAAGGCCAAAAACGTACTGCCTAATTGGCTACGACGAGTGAATCCTCGCGTGCGGCTAGCTTTATATCGCGTCTTAACAATAGTCCTTAGCACTGTCGTAACACTTGGCGTCGCTGAGACCGTTTTGCAAGTCTTAGATCGTCCAAAGCCTACCATTAGCGGCTGGAAGACATCATGGAAATACAAATCGGAGAAGCACCAGTTGGGTTTTCGAGGTCAGCCGATACATTATTCCGATGACGATTACGTAATTGTTTTGCTCGGAGATTCACACGTTGAATGCAGGGCCTGCGCCTTCGAATGGATGCCGGAGCGGCGACTTGAGGTTTATCTAAATTCTGCTGGGAAAAAGGTTAGGGTTTTCTCTTTAGGCGGTTGGGGGACTGGGACTGATCAGCAACTTCTATCATTGAAAGAGTATTATCAACGCTTCCGTGCCGATATGGTAGTTCTCTGGTTCACGCCTGCGAATGACGTCTGGAACAATGTTTTCCCGTCAAATATGCCTGACGACCGGACACCAAAGCCGACGTTCTGGTTGAATGGCAAACAGATGCTTGGTCCAACGGAGATGACGGGGCAGGCGGCTCGGGAGAGCTCGTCCGTCAAGCTGGTGCTTCTTTACCGCAAAATCTTTCCCTGGCCGAGGGAGAAAGAATGGGCGCAGTTTCTCCCGCCGCCTTATTCTCCCATGAATCAATACAGCGGGCCTGCGAAAGATGATTGGCAGAGGAAACTTGATAATAAAGACGCTTTCCAGTGGGAGAATTTTAATACAGATAAGCACGACAAAATACTTTACTTGACCCCGCGCAGTCCAAGAACACAATATGGTCTCGATCTGACGCACAAACTGTTACAGGAAATCGAAAAGCTAGTCACGTCCCAGAATGGCCGCTTTGCGATGTTCTGGGTGAGGCCTAATGACCCCGTGACTACTCAGAAGACGGAACTAGATGAAGTCGTTCATGTCGTCAACGGAAAGTACTATAAAACATCTGATGCTCAGCTCAACGAGAACATGGACTACGTCTCACGGGACTTTAATAGATTTATCGTTTCACTTTCGGTTACCCCATGGAGGGTCGGCCCTGAAGACGAACATCCTAACGAACACGCGACAGATCAGATTATAAGGGATTTAGCCGCTGACGTAGTGAATTTCATTCCGAGTAGGCACTAAACGGCGTTTCCGTGAAGATGGTACGCCGCTATCGAACATCCTTTCTATTTATGCTCGTACAGGATCTTGGACTTCACCGGTGTCTCTCTCGGCCGTTTTTGTTGACGAGGCACAGGAAGTTTTGTAGTGTAGACTGCAACAAGAACGATTACGTCTAGCACGTAGTCGCAAAACTTTTTTACAAGCCGCTGGGGCAGGAGGTTAGTAAAACTCTCTGTTCTACGGCTTTTTTATTTTTCGGAGGTGCGATGCGAGCGAAAAGATTTCCACGAGCTTTTGAAATGCGGCTTGACCCGAGCCTCGAGCGAAAGCTCCAAGAAATTTCCGTACGAGTTGGACTGGGAAAGCCAGCTTGGCGCGGATCGCGTTGCGTAGGGGTTTGAAAGCCAATTGTCGAAACTTAGCGTGACCTGGGAATTGACGACACGAACCGTTCAAATCCTAAGGAGGCGGCAATCATGCGAACGACACAACAAATCGACAACGAGTCAGCGGCGGTCCGAGAGAACATAAAAGAGCTCCAGACCGACAAAGAGCGTACTGCTGAAGCGCTGGAGAAAATTAAAAGTGTGCGCCAAGCAAACGCTTTTAACGCGTTATCTAGTGGTGACGCAAAAGCGCAACAGAAATTGGAAAAGGCCAACGAGGAGCAGGTTTCGCTGCAAGTCAAAATCGAAAACATTGATTTCGCTCTCACTGAAGCACAGCAGAAACTTCACGCATTACGTGCAGAGCGTGAGCAAGTTTTTATCGAGGAGAAGCGCGCGGAATTTCTCAAGCTTGGTGAAGTGGCGCTGCAGCAATCGCGAAACATTGATGAACGCACAATTACGCTCGCGACCGAGCTCATTGGCCATAGATAAACACTCGACCAGATGCAGAAGTTGGCGGCGCATATCGGGCATAAACGCAATTTCGGCAACTTGGATTTGTTCAGGCGCTGTCTCCACGGCCGGCTGCACAAAGCATTCCCCGCGATTTCGATTGCTATCCTAACTACAGACAAGATTTCGCATACGCCGAGCGATTGAGGCAAAGCATCGAACGCATGAGTAAACAAAGCGCAAAATCGGGCGATAATGATGAGTTTAATGCAGTGGGAGGATTTAGTAACTGAAACGGTTGAAGAGTAACTTTTCAAACAAAGGGAGACATTTATGAGCTATTATCTCGACGGAAAGCTAGACATTGGAGGAATCGAAACAGATCGGCGCGCAAAAAAGTATCAAGCCGACAATCCCGGGACAAATTATCAAAATGCAGTGGCTGCGGTTATCAAGGAATCGAATCGCGCTCTGCAACAGAACATCAATCGTGCGGCTGCTCGTTACCAGCAGGAGGGCAGTTTGTCGCACAATGGTGTCCAGTTCAGAACGTTCGAAACACGGACAATTGGCGAAAAGTGGCGCGCACCGCTATCTGAGATGGTTGGGCGAATTGCCGAATTTTGCAAGGGAATCACTGGTGAGCCGTGCCGGATTCGAACCGGCGACCCTCTGCTTAAAAGGCAGATGCTCTACCGACTGAGCTAACGGCTCGCTACGGACGTAAATTTTAGTTTAATAACGGGAATGTGCTGCTAAGTCAATCAATCGAGAGGCATTTTGGTCTGCATTAGATAAAGCAGAAAACACGTTTAACGCTGTCTTGGATCCAGAATATCGCGCAAACCATTACCGAGTATGTTGAGCGACAGAATTGTTAAAAAAATCGCCGCGGCTGGAAAAACGATTACATGCGGGTAGCTGCGCATCGCGCGATAGCCGTCCTGCACCAGCGTGCCCCAGCTCGTTCCCCATGCGCTATACGGATCGTTGATGCCGATACCGATGAAGCTCAGCGTGGATTCCGCGAGCATCGCCGACGGAATACTAAACGTTAGCGTGACCAGAATCGGACCCACAATATTGGGCAGGATATGGCGCGAAAGGATCCGCCCGCGTGAAGCGCCGAGAGCATAGGCGCTTTCAACAAAAAGAAATTCCTTTGCTTGCAGCACCTGGCCGCGAGCGATGCGCGCGAAGCGCACCCAGGAAACCAGCCCGAGCGCGATCAGCAAGCCGCCGATATTTCTGCCGAACACTAGCGACAGCAGAATGAATATCAACATGTCAGGCAGGCCGTAAAATAAATCGACGATACGCATCATGGCGTGATCGCAGTTGCCGCCCTTGAAACCCGCGATAAGACCATAGGTTGTTCCGATCATCAGCGCGATGGCTGCCGTGCCGAGACCCACGGTGAGCGAAACTCGCGCGCCATAGAGCACTCGAATCAACAGATCGCGTCCGAGCCCGTCTGTGCCCATCCAATGCGTCGCGGTCGGCGGTTCCAAGAGGCGCGCCGCTTCCAAACCGCCAACCGTGTAAGTCGATAACCAGGGCCCAACGACCGCGGATGAGATGACGATCAACAAGAACACCGCACTGATCGGGAGAAGACGGTTCCCCGTAGTTTTAACGGGACTCAGTTCGAGCGCCATAGCTTCTATTCAGCGCGAATGCGTGGATCGACCCAGCCATAAAGAAGATCGACGGCAAAATTGGCGCTCACCAGAATCGCTGTATAGACGAGCGAAACGCCCATGATCAGCGGATAATCGCGGTCGGTGACGGCGGTGATAAAAAACCGCCCCATACCAGGGATAGCGAATACATATTCAACAACAAAGGAGCCCGTGAGCAGGGTGGCGGTGAGCGGTCCCATCACGGTCAGAATGGGGATCAGTGAATTGCGCAGCGCATGTCTTGCGATCACCGATTGTTCGCGCGCGCCTTTGGCGCGTGCGGTCCGCACAAAATCCTCGCCCAACGTTTCGATCAGGGTCGAGCGCAGCAGCGCGGACAAGTAGGCTGCCGGCGCGGCCCCCAGCGTGACCATTGGTAAGATCACGCTGCTCCAATCGTCCCAACGACCGGCCTGCAGCCAGCCCAACTGCAAAGCTACGGCCCAGATAAGCAAGGCGCCGAGGATGAAATTGGGCAGTGAGATGCCGAGAGTGGCAAGAAACAAACAGAACCGATCGATGACTGACTCGCGGTAATACGCGGCGAATAAGCCGAGGGGAAAAGATACGAGCACTGCGAAGATTACGGCGAGCGCGCCGAGCAAGGCCGAAGTCGGCAAAGTATCGGCGATAATTTCCGTGACGCCGCGATCCAGATACTTATAAGAGGGACCAAGATCGCCGCGTGCCACTCCGGCGAGATACCGAGAATACTGCTCGAGCACGGGCTCGTTCAGATGATATTTGGCTTCGAGATTGGCGATGATTTCCGGCGGCAGCTTGCGCTCGCTATCGAAGGGCCCGCCGGGCGCGAGCCGCAAAAGGATGAACGTCAGGCTGGCCACGGCCCAGAGAACGATCACGCCATGAACGAAGCGTTTCACTAATATAGAAATCATCGAGCTGTGCTGAATGTAACGCAGGCTCTCTGCCTTGTCATACAAGCGTGGCGCAATTTAGTCACAAAACAGAAATCTTCACCACGAAATGTCCCCCGGGATGTGGAGAAGAAAAGCCAGCCAACGTTCGTGGTTTTAGTGGAATTGTTAACGCGTTAACCCGTTTCGCGCGCAGAATATTCTTCTAGCTTTTTTTCCAGCCAGCGCGTATTGACGGCACCCGCCCGGTATTCGGGATCGTCGATGACGGTTTTTAGAAAGGGAATCAAAGTGTCGATACCACTCACGTGAAAGTGATCGAGCGCTTGAGAGGTACGATTCTCAGCGTCCTGGCGCGTATCGGCGTGCACGATCAGCTTGGCGAGCAAAGAGTCGTAATAGGGTGGAACGAAGTAGCCTGGAAAACAATGAGTGTCCACACGAATTCCTGGTCCACGCGGCTCCTGCCAATCGGCGATATGGCCGGGACAGGGTCGAAATCCATGCTGCGGCGATTCCGCATTGATGCGGCATTCAATGGCATGGCCGGTAAATCGTATTTCGGATTGCTTGAACGGCAGCGACTTGCCGCGCGCGATGTGCAACTGTTGGGCGACTAAATCGACGCCCGTGATCATTTCGGTGACCGGATGTTCGACTTGGATGCGGGTATTCATCTCGAGGAAATAAAATTCGGCGCTGGCGTTATCGTAAATAAATTCGATCGTACCGGCGCTTCGATAGCCGATGCTCCGGGCCAAGACCGCCGCTGCATTGCAGATTTTCGCGCGGACCTCCGGCGGCACCGCATAGGCAGGCGCTTCTTCGATAATCTTTTGATGCCGCCGCTGCAAAGAACAATCACGTTCGCCAAGATGAATGACATTGCCCTGTGAATCGCCGAGAATCTGGACTTCGATATGGCGGGCGTTGCCGACATATTTTTCCATGTAAAGCATATCGTTCCCGAACGCGGCGCGCGCTTCGGCGGCGGCGGTGCGAAACGTGTTTTCGATTTCGTCTCTGTTCGAAACCAGCTTGATGCCGCGGCCACCGCCGCCCGCGGAGGCTTTCAACAACAACGGATAGCCGATTTCCTCGGCGAGCTGCGCGGCTTGATCCGGATTTTTTGCGTGATCGGAGCCTGGCACGAGCGGTACGCCAGCGGAGCGGGCGATTTTGCGGGCTTCGAGCTTATCGCCCATCTGCATGATATTTTCCGCGCTCGGACCGACGAACGTGATGTCATTCTCAGCGCAGGCTTGTGCTAGGCTGGCCCGCTCTGAAAGAAAACCATAGCCGGGATGAAGCGCGTCGCAGCTGGTGCCCTGTGCGGCGGCGATCAGGTTCTCCACTTTCAAATAGCTGTCAATGGAGCGTGCCGGTCCGATGCACACGGCCCGGTTCGCCAGCCGGGCCGCCATGCTTTCGCGGTCGGCTTCTGAAACCGCGGCGACGCTCTCGATGCCGAGGCTTTGGCAGGCGCGGATAATACGGACGGCGATCTCGCCGCGATTGGCGATCAAAACTCGTCTAACCGACATGAGGACTCCTGAGCCTAAGAAAAAAGGGAGAAGATACTTTTCGCAGCGTGGAAAAGTAACTCGTCGCCTATCCAGAATAAAAAGGGTTTACGGTTTGACGATGAACAGCGCCTGACCGAATTCGACGAATTGGCCGTTCTGCGCAACGACTTCCACGATGGTTCCGCCCACGGTGGCTCGCACGCTGTTAAACACTTTCATGACTTCGATCAGACCGACCGTGGTATCTTCCGTGATCTGCTGGCCAACTTTGACGAAAGGCGGCGCGCCGGGCTCAGGTGCGACGTAGAAGGTTCCCAGAAGCGGCGCCGTGATCGGCACCATGCCTTCCGGAATCGCCGTGGGTTTTGCGGCTGCGGGCGTACTCGAACTTGCTGTCGACTGAGGTTTCGCTGCTACGGTTGAACTCGGTGCCGGAGCAGCAATCGATTGTGCGGTAGGGGAGCCGAGCGGAATGGGATCGCCCTTACTGACGGTGATTTTGAGCTCGCCGACTTCGAGTTGAAAATAGTCGAATTTCGATTCATCGATCAACTTTAATATGTGCAGCACATCATCTTCGCTGAGTTCCATTTCGGTCGCCTTCCTCGAGGTGATTTCTTTTACTCCTTATGCGATTTCACCCGGCTTGGCAAATTGCCGAAAAAAATTCCGGGCGGTTACGGTAATTCAAACGGGTTACGGATTACTTCGCCGCCGGTTTGACGTTTCTTAAATCCATCCGCGCCATCGAATTATATTCGAGGCCGGTGAATTTGGGATTCAGCAAGGTTGCTTCGGTGGTCCAGAAAAGCGGCACAATCGCAACATCGGTCTCAGTAAGAAGTTTTTGCGCTTGATCGTAAAGTCGGGTGCGCTTTTTCTCGTCTTGCTCGCGGGCGGCCTGCTCGAGCAATTCGTCATAGCCGGGATTTTTCCAGCGGCCATGATTGTTGCCGCTGTTTGAAGTGAACAGCTTCATAAAATTGTCAGGATCGGGATAATCGGCGCCCCAGCCAGCGCGATGCACAACGAACGGATCGGTTTGCAGCTTTTTTAGATAGACTTTCCATTCCTGGTTTTCGATCTTGACGATGACGTTGAGATTTTTCTGCCACATTCCCTGAACCGCTTCAGCGACGAGCTTATTATCATCCTGAGTATTATAGCCCATCACAATCGGCGGCAGTCCGTTGCCATCGGGATACCCGGCGTCCGCCAACAATTTACGTGCTTCCGCCGGATTGAAGCCTAGCCCAATCTCCGGGTTGTGCGCGAGCATCCCCGGCGGAATCCACGACGTCCCGGGCACCGCGCGGCCTTGAAGGATCTTCGGAAACACCGTCCGATCAATGGCGAGGGCAAAAGCCTTGCGCAATCTGGGATTGTCGAATGGCTTTCGGTCCACAGCAAAGCCGTAATATTCGCCGCGTAGCTGCGGCACGACTTTGTAGCCCGGCATCTTCGCCAAACGCGGCTTGTCGAGCGTCGGAATGCTGTGTGACTCATCCATGAAATCCAGGCTGCCTTGCTCATACATGGCGACCGCTGTGGTTTTTTCATTGACCATGTACATGGTCACTTTATCGATCGCGGGTTTGCCGCGGAAAAACTTCGAGTTGGCGCTCAGCTCGATTTCGTTCTCGTGCTTCCATGAGGTCAGAAGAAACGGTCCGTTGGTGACAATATTCCCCGGCGCGGTCCAGCGGTCGGCGAATTTGTCCACGACATCCTGGCGCTGTGGATATGTCACTTCGAACGTGGTAATCGCCAGAAAATAAGATGCGGGGTGACGTAACGTGACTATCAAGGTTTGATCATCTTGCGCTTGTACCCCAACGCTCGCCGGGTCCTTTAACTTTCCCTCGGCATAGTCCTGGGCATTCGCGATATCGAACAGGATGTAAGCATATTGCGATGCGGTTTTCGGATCGAGCAAGCGCTTCCATGAATATTCAAAATCCTGCGCGCGCACCTTGTTGCCGTCGCTCCACAGCACGTCATCGCGCAAATGAAAAACAATCTTCTTCCCTCCGTCGAGAACATCCCACGATTTGGCGGTCACGGGTGCGGGCTTCAGATTCTTGTCGAACTCCGTCAGCCCGACCATCAGATTGGCAATGACGTTAAACGAGACGTGATCGGTCGCGAGCGACCAGTCGAGGCTAGGCGGTTCGGTGCCGAGATTGACGCGAAAGTGACTGTCGCCGGATCCCGGTGTGCCTCTGCAGGCAGCTAAAAGCGACCCCACCGCGAGCACGAAAAGCCACGCGGTGGCTGAGAATTTTTGCAGTCGGGACAAAGATCTATCTGTCTTGCTTGTACTGATGTTAGCCGGTATTAGTACCGCAATAATATAGCGCCTTCAAGAAAGGTACGCCTCGCAATGGATGCAAAAGAATTGTTGATGAGCAGCGTTGTGATCGAAGGGCATCGCGATGTTTACGAGCAGCTCTATCGAACTTCGATCGGTGAAAAATCGCCGATCCGGGACGCCGTTGCACCGCGGTTGATTCGCGACGGCATCAATATGACCGTCTATGCGATCAGCGGCGATTCTTACTCGCATTCGCAAAATACCGGTCGGTATCTCGAAACCGCATTGGATCAGATCGATCAATTTCTCGAGGAAGCGCCGCGCTCGGAAGGTATGATTCAGATGGTCAAAACGCGCAGCGACTTGCCGGAGAAAGTCGAGCCGGGCAGCGTTAAATTTCTCCTGCATTTCGAGGGCTGCATGCCGCTGCGCGGCAGCATTCACAATCTCAGAAATTTTTACCGCTTGGGTCTACGTTCGCTCCAGCCCGTGTGGAATTTTCGCAACGAGCTTGGCGACGGCGTGTGGGAAAACCGCACCGGCGGAGGACTGACGAATTTCGGCGTTGAGGTCGTTAAAGAAGCGAACCGCTTGGGCATGATTGTGGATCTCTCGCACATGAACCGGGAAGGATTTTTTCAGGCGCTCGACGCCGCCACTGCGCCGCTGATCGTCAGCCACGCGAACGCCTGCGGCATGCTCGATAATCCGCGCAATCTCGCCGACGATCAAATCAAGGCGATTGCAAATCAAGGCGGTCTGGTCGGCATCCTGGCGCTTCCAGAGCGTGTCGGCAACGGCGAAGTCGCCATCGACGATATGCTCAAACACATGGATTACACGATCAAACTCGTCGGGATCGAGCATTTGGCGTTAGGCATGGACTTTGTCAAATATGACGGCCCGCGCACGCTCAAGGACCGCCACCACCCGCTGCACAAAGATCCGCTGATCAAAGGTTTTGAGGAAATCGAGGATTTGCCTAATTTGATCGACGGCTTACAGCGCCATGGCTACCAGGACAAAGAGATCAAGCTCATTCTTGGCGGTAATTATCTGCGCGTCTTGAAGACGATTCTACCGGAACAGTCGGTCATTTGATTCTTCGGCGAGTGATTCTTTGGCTCGCCGGCGCGCGAATGTTTCCGGAAAGATCTCTCACATTCCCTTCGAGATGAGAACCGTTGGTCTTTCGTGAACATTTAATAAGCAACAACCGCATATGAGAAGATCGCATTCTGTATGACGATCGGTATTTCCGTCCCACGAGTCGACGGCGTCGAGAAAGTCACCGGTGCGGCCAAGTTTACCGGTGATCTTGCGATCGCGGGGATGCTGGAAGCGAAAGTGTTGCGCAGCTCCCTGCCGCACGCCGTTATTGAATCCATCGATATTACCAAAGCGCAGATGGTGCCCGGGGTAGTCGCGATACTCACCCGCGACGATCTAACGGATATCGATCCGTACTACGGTAATTGCCTGCGCGATCGCGCGGTCGTCGCGATCGACAAAGTCCGCTTCGTCGGCGAGCCGATCGCCGTTGTGGCCGCGGAGAGCGGCCTGGAAGCCGAACAGGCCTTATCGCTCATCGATGTGCGCTATCGAGAATTGCCTTGCGTCCCCGACATCGATGCCGCCCTCGCGGAAGGCGCGCCACTGCTGCACGAGCAGCAGTCCGGCGCGGGGGAATTTCACGAGGTGGCGGGTGTCGGCGAAAGCTTCGGCGCTAACATTTGCCACCGCGAGCGTTTCGTTAAGGGAGATCCGGACAAAGCTTTTGCCGGTGCGGAAGAAATTGTCGAAGAGACTTTCTCCTTTCCAATGATCTATCAGTACGCGATGGAGCCCCACAGTGCGATTGCGCGTGTGAGCGCCGGCGTCGTTACGCTCTGGAGCTCGTCCGCGCATCCTTTTTTGGTGCGCTCCGAGATTGCACACATGTTCGGGCTGCCCCACGCCAATGTGGAGGTCAACGTGCCGTTCGTCGGCGGCGCGTACGGCAGTAAGTCCTATTTTAAGATCGAGCCACTCGCCGTAGCGATCGCGCGCAAGACTGGCGGAAGAGCTGTGCGCATCGCGCAAAGCGTCGAGGAAGCGATGCTCACCACCCGGCGCCACTCCGCACGGATACGAATCAAGACGGGGATCAAGCGGGACGGAACCTTGGTCGCGCGCACAGCCGAGGTCTTGATGGATACCGGCGCCTACGCCGATAACGGCCCGCGCGTAGCAAAGCGGGCGATCAGCAGAATGATCGGTCCTTACAAGCTGGCTCACTGCAAAGTCGACGTTCTCGCGGTTTATACGAATACAGTTCCCGCCGGTTCGATGCGTTCCATCGGTGGGCCACAGACGATCTGGGCCCTCGAATCGCACATGGATTCCATCGCTGCTCGGCTTCAAATGGATCCGCTCGAGTATCGCCGTCTGCAGTTGCTCGATCGCGGTCAAGTTCTTAAACCTGGCGCCACGCCCATGGATGCCGATTTGCGCGCAGGGCTTCAAGCTGCAGCGGCGCCATTGCAATCGAACTCTCGGCGGCCGGGCGGTATAGGCTTGGCCATCGGGGTGTCTGATTCCGAAGCGATGCCCGTATCAGTGGCTCTGTTGCGCTTGCTCGCCGATGGCAGCGCGGTGTTGCTCGCCGGCACGACCGAAGTGGGACAGGGCGCGCGCACGATTCTTTGCCAAATCGTTGCGCAGGAGCTAAGCATTCCTGTTGCGAAGGTCACGATGCGCGAGACCGAAACTCGGACAACGCCCTTCGATCGCTCCACGGGGGCAAGCCGTTCCACCACCGTCATGGGAAGCGCCGTCAAGGCTGCTGCTCTCGATCTGCGCCGGCAGCTAATCGAAGCCGCAGTGGAAATTTTAAGGGTGAATGCGAGCACAATCACCTTATCGAACGGCCAAGCAGTAAGCGGCGACAAACAGATGACCTACGGCCAGGTCGTCAGCGCTTTTTTTGGCATGCCCGGCGGAGAACTGATCGGCCGCGGCTACATGCGGCCTGACGGAACGCTCGGCAAAAGCTTACCGCTTTTTTGGGAAACCGGGATGGGCAGCGCGGAAATTGCCGTGGATGAGGAAACGGGTGCGATCCGAGTGGAAAAATACGTTACCGTTGCGGATGTCGGCAAGGCACTCAATCCGCTTCAGGCGGAAGGGCAGGACGAAGGCGCTGCGATTCAGGGCCTGGGCAATACTCTTTTCGAAGCTCTGGAATACGAAAACGGCCAGCCGCTGAATGCGAGCCTGGTGGATTACCGCGTACCGCGTTTTACCGATCTACCGGCGCTCTTTACTTCAGCGCTGGTCCAGAACTCTGACGGACCCGGTCCCTACGGTGCAAAAGGAATGGGTGAGTCGGGAATCGTTTCTGTGGCGCCCGCGATCGGAAATGCGCTGTTCAATGCCACCGGCGTCCGTATTCGCGATTTGCCGCTGACACCGGAGCGCGTCTGGAGAGCCCTACGTGATCGCGGCGACGGACAGCGCTAGCACGGGCAATCGGATTCACAGCAATTTGTGAGAGGCGGTGCAGGGAGGACGTTTGATGCGAATTGTTTCACTTTGGATGTTGCTGGCTGCGATCAGCGCTGCGGTTGTGGCCAACGCCGAGCCTTTGCGCGTTGGCATTCCCGGTTTGAGTGCTGAGTTCGCGCCGGTCTGGGCAGCGAATGACCGGGGCATATTGAAAAAATTCGGCTTTGAACCCGAGGTCATTGCCATGCAAGGAGGCACGCAACTGGCACAGGTCGTGATCGCCGGAAGTATTCCAATTGCCGTGATGGGCGGCGCTTATTTGAGCGCGGCGGTTCGCGGCGCAGATTTGGTGATGATCGCCACACACATGGACAAACTGCCCTATACTTTGATCGTGAAACCGAGCCTCAAGCGAGTCGAAGACCTGAAGGGGACCCGGCTGGCGATCAGCCGATTTGGGTCGTCGAGCGACGCCGGGTTGCGTCTCGCGTTGCAAAAACTCGGAGTCAATCCGGAAAAGGAGGTGACGATTGTCCAAGTCGGGGGACAAACCGAGCGGTTCGCTGCGCTCAAGGCCAATACCGTTGACGGCACCGTAGTCATTCCACCCTTGAGCGGCGCCGCCCAGCGCCTCGGCTATAATGCACTTATCAATATGAACAAATTGGGCATTCCCTATCCTCAGGAAGGTGTTGTGGTGAGCCGCCAATTGCTTGCGAGCCGGCGCGACATGGTGACGCGATTTCTCAAAGCCTATATCGAAGGTGTAAAGGAGTTGAAGAACGATAAGGAATTCGCCATCGGAGTATTAGCGAAATATCTTCGCATGGATCGAAAAAAAGACCGCGAAGCGTTGGAGGACAGCTTTCAGGAGGTGATCATCGAGCAAATGCTGAAAGTCCCGGGCATCAATCTTGATGCCATCAAAGTAGGACTCGATTTGCTCGGCAAAGACAAACCGTCAACAGCATCGAGCAATCCGCGCGATTACGTGGACGGCAGTGTGATGCTGGAGTTAGTGAAGAGTGGATTTGTCGATCAGCTGTACAAGTGAACTGCCGATGCCTGCCCAACACCAGTATTTTTTCCGGGTTTAACATCCATTATGAAATTTTGCCTGCAACTCAATCCCCAAGTCTCGATTGAAAAACCAAGTGCGTCATTGATGCCGACTTTGATTGAGCAGGTGCGGGTCGCGGATGCGGTCGGCTTCGACGCCTTTTCCATGGGCGATCATTACAACATTCCCGGTCTGCAGCGATTGAACCAAGTACCGGCGCTGGCGCGTTTGTGCGCCGAAGCGAAACATTGTGCCGTGGGAACGGCCGTTACGCTTCTCGGTTTACGCCATCCTGTGACTGTTGCCAGTGAGCTGGCGAGCCTCGACGTGCTGAACGAAGGCAAATCCTTTGCCGCCTTCGGCCTCGGCTATCGCGAAGAAGAATTGAACGCATTCAATCTGACCAAAAGCCAGCGCTATCAGCGTTTTGTCGAAGCCGTCGAAATCGTCAGAAGACTTTGGACCGAGGACAACGTCAGCTTCGAGGGAAAAGCTTTCAAGCTCAAAAACGTTACCGTCGCTCCGAAGCCGCTGCAAAAGCCGCGGCCGCCGATCTGGATCGCGGCGAACACCGACGCCGCCGTAAAGCGTGCCGCGTCCATCGGCGACGGTTGGATGATTGGACCGCACTCGGCCATCGATGAGCTTGAGCGCCAGGTGCAATTGTGCCGGACCGCGTGGACAGATGCTGGCAAATCCGACGCTCCGGCACTGCCTATTATCCGCGAGACATTCGTTGCGGCGACCAAAAGAGAAGCGGTGGAAAAAGCGCGTTCCTGTCTGGAGCAGCTTTATCGGGCCATTTATATCAAGTGGAAACAAAACGAGGCGATGAATGATCCCAGCGAGCTGAGTTGGGCATTCGACAAGCTTGCCAAGGGCCGGTTTATCCTCGGTTCGCCGTCGGAATGTATCGATCAGATTCGCGAGTATCAAGAACGCCTCGGCGTTTCTTACCTGCTGCCTCGTTTCGATTGGACGCCTGGTTTGCCGCAAGAGGAGATTCTCGCTTCCATGCGGCTATTCGGCGAAAAAGTCATTCAGAAGCTATAACCCTTAAGGAGGTCGGTCATGAAAAGATTCGCGCTATCGCTTGCTTTGAGCTTGCTTCTGGCCGGGCTGGTTCCCGGGATGGGCTCTGCCAAAATAGTCGTCGGTCTTTCTTCCGTCAACGTCGCATTTTTGCCCGTGTACGTGACCGAAGCCAAAGGATTTTTCAAAGATGAAGGACTCGATGTTTTGCTCGTGCTATTCAACGCCGGCGCGACCAATTTGCAAGCGCTGATCGGCGGGGATGTGCAGATCATGGGCAGTGCTTTTGTCGAGACCGTGGGCGGGCACGCTGCGGGTATCGACGTGAAGAATTTTTGGGGCATCTGCAATCTCATGCCGTTTCAGCTCTACTCTCAACCAGACTTCAAATCGATGAAGCAGGCGAAAGGCAAGCGCTTTGCCATCAGCCGTTTCGGTTCGCTCACGGATTTCCTGACGCGCGCGACTCTGCGGCACTTCGGTGTCGACGAAAAGGAAGTGACAATTCTCCAGATCGGCAGCACGCCGGCGCGATTCGCGGCCTTGGCCGCCAAGGGCGTCGATGCTTCGGTCGTTTGGTTTCCGGTGACCGAGATCGCCAAGTCTCAAGGATTCAATAAGCTTCTCGACCTCAAAGATATATTTCCTCAGTGGCCGTATGAAACCTTTGCCGCGCGCGAATCGTACCTCAGCAAAGAAAAAGATCAGGTGGCGAAGTTTCTGCGCGCCTATCAGAAAGGCGTGCGCTATACGCGCGACAACAAGAACGAGGCGGTCAATATCATGAAAAAGTACGTCAAAATGGATCCCAATTATGCTCCCGCAGGTTACGATGAATATCGCGATTCGTTCCCGGTGAACGGGCAGATCGCCGAGAAGGCGATTCCGGTGGTGATCGACGAGGAGTTTCGCAGCGGCAGGATTAAAAAGAAATTGACAGTGGAAGACATGATCGACCGTTCGTTTATCTCAATGATTGGTGGGAAGTGAGTGTGTTCATTACTGAGTGAAAGTATTCAGTGAAGCAGGAGTATTTCGACGACTCACTGAACGCCCGCAGCAGCGATCAACTCTGACGGTTTACCTCACGAATGGATGACGGCGATCTCATTGGAGGCGAAGCCAAAAATATTTCCCCGAAGGATCCCTCACATTGTAAGATTGCGCCGTGACTGTCATTCCGAAACGCTTCGAGTCTACTCGGGATAAACTCCGCCGAAGAATCTTGTATTTGCGAGTTGATGGAACTCGAGATGCTTCGCTGCCGCCAGACTGTGTGAAAACTCCCAACAGGGTTTTAGTATCTGAATGTGAGTGAGAGAGCAAGAATTTCATACTCGGCAGAAATGAATTCGTGTAGAGTGAATC
>Ga0070670_100000410_pt1 | contig 35368 bp, 55 predicted proteins | sample KBSS63metaG_FD_64665 | JGI IMG/M metagenome (GOLD analysis project Ga0070670, IMG submission 64665) | Switchgrass rhizosphere microbial communities from Kellogg Biological Station, Michigan, USA - KBS S6-3 metaG | ecosystem: Host-associated > Plants > Roots > Rhizosphere > Soil ... | reverse complement strand
GGGGGGGGGGTTCGCAAAATATACCCCCTCTCTGCATCGCCGCCCTCTATATTTTTCCCCCGGCGGAACTTTTCGCACAAACTTTTCACCCCGGGGAGAGTTCCCCTGAGGCTTTCTCACTTGGCATGGCGGGTTTACCTGGCTCCCGCTTTGAGAAAGCCTCTGGAGGACTCTTCCTTACTTGTCATGAACCCAACTGAAAGGGGGTGCAAACCATGCCTAGGTATAGAAGAACTGGTGGCGAACCCGTCAGAACTGATACGCAAGCCCAGCGTCCAAGGCGACGGCCCGCAACCACTCCAGAGGGTCGTGAGAACCAACTGATCTCTTTGGCTGCGGACCTCGCTGAGAGACAGTTGGAAGACGGCACAGCCTCCGCTCAGGTCATAACCCATTACCTGAAGCTCGGCTCAAGTCGCGAACTCCTCGAACAAGAACGTCTTCGCGGTGAGAACGCGCTACTCAAAGCCAAGCGAGATGCCATGGAGTCACAGCAGCGTATGGAAGACGGCTATCTCAAGGTCATAGCCGCACTTCGCTCTTACTCTGGCTACGACGCTGAAGAGCCTCAGGATGAATAGGACTTATTCCGAACTCGTCCGTCTACCAACCATGTTGGAACGCTTTCAGTACCTAGCTCTTCGCGGAGAAGTCGGAACGGCCACGTTCGGATTCGATCGTTATCTAAACCAGCAGTTCTACAGGTCCAGAGAATGGCGTAATCTTCGTCATGCGATCATTGTCCGTGACAATGGTTGTGACCTAGGGATCGATGGTTACGAGATCAACGAGTCAATCTACATTCATCACCTGAATCCGATGACCGTAGCCGACATCGAGCTTAGCGATCCACGAATTCTCGATCCCGAGAATTTGATCTGCGTAACACACAGAACTCACAATGCCATCCACTATGGCAACGAGAGACTTCTTCCCCGAAGGATCGTTGAACGCAGACCAGGCGACACAAAGCTTTGGTGACAGACATTTCTAAGGAGGCGGCAATGACCGAAGACAAGCCCCATTACGACGAGGAAGACGTTCCCGCGGCTCTGAAGCGTGAGACGCAGGACGGACCCGGTTTCGACTCTGAGGACGAGCTCCCTCCGAGCGATTTCGTCTCCTTTGCCAAGGGCGACGTCGAGAACGACCACGACGGTGACAACGAAGTTGAGGAGGACGGCAAGTGACCGCCACCATCAAGTACGACCGGCACGTCAAGAATCTGATCGACCAGCTCAGTGCGACGGGTCACGTCACCCACACGAGCTACAAGAAGACTTCTGTCACCATGCACCACAATGGTGGCCGTCTGTCCCACGAGGGCGTTCTCAGCGTCTGGAAGACCCGCCCGGCTTCGGCGCATTTCGACGTCGACTCCTCCGGGGCTGTCGCGCAGTACGTCAAGGTGAACGAGTACGCCTGGGCTGTCGGCAATGCACAGGGCAACCGTGAGACGATCTCGATCGAGAACGCCAACATCACCGGCGGCCCCAAGTGGGAGGTCGCTGACGCCACTTGGCAGAGCTCTGCTCGCCTTGCGGGCTGGCTGTTCTACCACGTGATCGGCGCTCGACCCACCAAGAACAACCTGTTCTTCCACAAGCACTGGTCGGCTACCGACTGCGCCGGTCCGTACATGGACAAGCTGTACCCGAAGATCCTCAAGGCGGCTCAGCAGGCCTTCGACACTTTCAAGAAGGCTGCGACCACCCCCTCCTCCCCCTCGACCCCCACCACCCCCAACACGGGCGGCAAGCTGTCGATCGAGGAAGTCGCCAAGAAGGTCATCCACGGTGACTACGGCAACGGTCCAGCTCGAGTCAAGGCCCTCCTCAGGGACGGTTACGACCCCGGCAAGGTTCAGAAGGAAGTCGACCGTCAGCTCCACAAGACCACCGGCAAGAAGACCGTTCAGCAGGTCGCCAACGAGGTCTATCGCGGTCTCTGGGGCAACAACCCCGATCGAGCCAAGAAGCTGAAGGAAGCTGGCTACAACCCCATCGATGTTCAGCGCGAGGTCAACCGCCTCGTCCGGGAGAACACCCGGTAGCGTCAAAATGAGAGGAGGTTTCCCACGTGCCACAAAGCATACTCAACAGTGTCAAGAAGGTTGTCGGCTTGGCTCCTGATGACCCAAGCTTTGATCTGGACATTCTGCTTCACATCAACTCGGTCTTCGCCACGCTGAACCAGTTGGGGATAGGACGAGACGAAGGCTTCCTGATAGAGGATGACGGACCCACGTGGGAAGTCTTTCTCGGGGAAGATCCTCGTTACAACTTCGTGAAGTCCTATGTCTACCTTCGAGTTCGTCTTCTATTCGATCCCCCGGGTACATCGTTCGTCATTCAGTCGTACCAGGAACAGATCAAGGAGCTCGAGTTCCGAATGAGTGTCCTGAGAGAAGGTGAAAAGTGGATCGATCCGACAATTCCGGTAGTCTGACACACTACGGCGTCAAGGGTATGAAGTGGGGAGTCACCCACGATCCCGCCGGTCATGCAGTGGCGACCCCGGCGAGGGCTAGGGCCTCTGATGACGCACGAACAGTCGAGAACGCTCAGGTCAAGATCCAGGCTCATGGAACTCGGGCTCTGAGCAACAAGGAACTCCAGACGGTTATCAACCGTATGAACATGGAGAACCAGTATCATAACCTCACGAACGAACATCGTGAACTTCTCGACTCCGGTCACCAGCAGGTCAAGAAGATTCTTGCTTACGGCGCGACCATCGAAAAGGCCCGCAAGTTCGCGGAATCCCCCACCGGTATGTTCATCAGAAAGCACGTAGGCAAGGTAGCCAGTGTCGGACTCGCCTACGTGAGCGGTGGCGGGACAGCGGCGGCCGCGGCAGGCGCCAGGGTCTTCGTTCCGAACATGCTGCCCTCTGGTAAGTAGATTGGAGGGTAGACGATGACTCTTTCGAACACGGCAACGCCAATTTATTACGGTCAGTTTCGTGAAGCGGTTATGCGTGGTGAGATTCCGGTCAATCGGGAAATTTCCATGGAGATGAACCGAATCGACGCACTCATCGCCAACCCGAACATCTACTACGATCCTCGGCCTACCGAGGGTTTCATTCGATACTGCGAAAACGAACTGACGCTTACTGACGGAAGTGATCTCCACCTACTTGACACGTTCAAGTTGTGGGCAGAACAGATATTCTGTTGGTATTACTATGTCAACAGAAGCGTCTATGAACCTCTTCCGAACAATCGCGGTGGCGTCTACGTCGACAAGACCATCAAGAAGCGTCTGACAACCAAGCAGTACCTTATCGTCGCTCGAGGTGCTGCCAAGTCGCTTTACGAGTCCTGTCTGCAGAGTTATTTCCTCAATGTGGACACCTCTACGACGCATCAGATCACAACTGCTCCGACAATGAAGCAGGCCGAAGAGGTCATGTCACCGATTCGTACTGCGATCACTCGGAGTCGTGGTCCTCTCTTTGCATTTTTGACAGAAGGATCACTTCAGAACACAACTGGCTCAAAAGCGAACAGAGTTAAGCTTGCTGCGACCAAAAAGGGTGTCGAAAACTTCCTGACGGGTTCGATGCTCGAAGTTCGTCCTATGACGATCAACAAACTTCAGGGACTTCGTACCAAGGTGGCCACTGTAGATGAGTGGCTATCTGGCGATCTCCGTGAAGATGTCATTGGTGCCATCGAACAGGGTGCCTCGAAGCTGGATGACTACCTGATCATAGCTGTCAGCTCAGAAGGAACCGTTCGAAACGGTAGTGGTGACACCATCAAGCTGGAGCTTGCCGACATCCTCAAGGGAGAGTATCAGGCTCCCCATATTTCGATCTGGCATTACAAGCTGGACGAACTTGAGGAAGTCGGCAACCCAGCGACATGGTTGAAAGCCAATCCCAATCTTGGAAAGACCGTCACATACGACGTCTATCAGCTAGACGTGGAACGGGCCGAGAAAGCTCCGGCCGCAAGGAACGATATTCTTGCCAAGCGTTTCGGAATCCCGATGGAGGGCTACACGTACTTCTTCACATACGAAGAAACGCTCCCTCATCGTCGACGTTCCTTTGACGGTATGCCTTGTGCTATGGGTGCTGACCTGTCGCAGGGTGACGACTTCTGTGCGTTCACCTTCCTATTTCCTCTTTCGAACGGAGGATTCGGAATCAAGACCCGGAGTTACATCACGTCACTGACGTTGGTGAATCTCCAGATGGCTATGCGGAAGAAGTACGACGACTTTATCCGCGAAGGTAGCCTGCACGTCCTCGAGGGAACAATCCTCGACATGATGGAAGTCTATGATGATCTCGACAGGTTCATCATACAATCTGACTATGATGTGCGCGCATTTGGTTTCGACCCCTACAACGCTAAGGAGTTCGTAACCCGCTGGGAAGCGGAGAACGGGCCATACGGCATCGAAAAGGTAATTCAGGGGGCGCGAACAGAGTCTGTCCCGCTTGGGGAGCTTAAGGCTCTGAGTGGCGAACGCTTGCTCATATTTGATCAAGAGCTCATGACCTTCGCGATGGGTAACGCCATCACGTTGGAAGACACTAACGGTAACCGAAAGCTTCTCAAGAAGCGTCAGGACGCCAAGATTGACAACGTAGCGGCGATGATGGATGCCTTTATCGCCTATAAGCTTAACAAGGAGGCGTTCGAATGAGTCATTCGGAATCCCCCAATTCGGACGCCCTTGTTCACTACGGTGTCAAGGGTATGAAGTGGGGTGTTCGCAAGGCACGCACAGGTCAGCTCGCTGACTTCGCTCGCGTTCACGAGAAGGTAGCAGCAGGTAAGGGCACTCTCGTCGAGAAGCATTTCGCCCTGAACACCAACAGCAAGACCGGGATGGTCAGGCGGGGTCTTAAGGCTCAGTCTGCTATCTCAGCTAAGAACGCTCGCGACGAGATCGAACGACTCTCGACCGGTAAGGCCAAGGTCAAGGATATTCTCCGTGCCTATGGGTCTGCCAACGTTCACGACATCATCCGCTCCCGAAGGGATGACAACAACTTCGAGGACAAGGTTCAGCGAAGGGTCGAGAAGACCGGCAAGTCTGTTCAGAAGGCTGAGAAGTCTCAGAAGCGTCGAGACACTGTTGTCGCTCTTGCTGTTGCGGGCGGTATCGCTGTCGGCAAGATGCTTCTCAGCGATGGGGGCAAGGTCCTCAACCAGGGTATTGCGGCTAAGGCTCATGTCAACCGTCAGAGGGCCAATGCCGCGGCTGCTCGTGGGCTTCCTCGACAGGGATCCACGATCAACTACAGTAAGCAGAGTCGTGGCGGTGCTTACAACATTTCTTCACTATAGCCCGAGAGGAGGCTACTCGTGATAGCAATCAAGGGTATGTCTCCTTCGGGAGATATCGAACACCACGGTGTGAAAGGTATGCACTGGGGTATTCGAAAAGACGAGCAAACCGTTTCGCGATTTTCCGGACCCTCGATAGAACCCGGTCTACACGAATCTACCGTAGCTGCTGCTAATCACGTATCCGCATTGATGCATGACCGATATGGTTTCGAAATCACCAAGGTCGTGGCAATGGGCCCCGGAAATCCCGAATACGATAGAGGGACCATGGGGTTTGTCGAGAACAAGGGTAAGAAAGCAGAAGGTGTCATCAACATAACCATCGATGACACTCGCCCCGCTATGAAGAAGTGTGAAAAGGTGAAATGGGTCGGTAAGGGTTGCGGAACCCCCGAAGCATTTCTCACCCATGAAACCGCTCACGCAATGTTCCACGCTACTTCTTACCACGACAAAAACGGAAACATTGCCGGTGGCAACATCGAGGCACGACTCAAAGCGGGTAGAGCTGCCTTTGAACAAGCTGCAAAAGACGGTATTCGTAATGACTACCAGTTCATGAGGAAGCTGTCGGGCTATGCATTGCATGGCAACAATCGAGAAGAGGTTGAAGCTGAACTCTTTTCGCAGTATCACTGGGGCACTAACCCTCCGAAATTCGTAAAAGTATGGGGTGAAACCCTCCATCGAGAGATGGGTATCGACGGTACCCCATTCAGGAAAGGGGTGTGACCTTTGGACAGAACACCGGGATTCATAGTCCCGTTTTCATATGCCTCGGACGAGGAACTTGATGCTGAACTTCAGCGACGTTCCGAAGCTTCCGGGTTCACACCCTTCAAACTTTCCGATTTCGAGGGTGAGATCACGCATTACGGCATCAAGGGAATGCATTGGGGTGTTCGTAAGGGCGATCACCTCGAAGGTGTTTCTCGCGGAACGCATCGGGAAGCCGCCAAGGATGCCAAGGAATTCGCTAGAGCAAAGCAGTTCTACGGCGAGGGCGCTGGAACACGACGCAAGCTGATCAAGGCGACTGTCGAGGGAAAGAGCAAGAAGAGCGAATCCTACAAGCGAGCTTTCGACCACCATCTCGCCAAGCAAGATGTGTCCAAGCACGCCGCCAAGGCTCAGTCTGAGCGCAAGCGCAAAGACATCAAGAAGAGTACCGGAAGAGGCATCCGCGGGACCGTTCACATTCTCAACGGAAATGCGCAATACGCCTCGGCAGTGACAGCACTTGCTGTCGGCGGTGCTCTCTATGCACACAAGGCGGGCATCGACAAGGTCATTCTCGACTCGGGGAAAAAGGCTTACAAGAAAGTCAAGGACCCCAACGGCATGAAGCGGGCAGAAGACCTCCTTCGTGGTATGGGAATCGGCTAATCAACCCAAACCGTCAAAATGAGAGGAGGTGAACCATGGCTGGCCTGCTATCTAGAGTAGTGAACAGCCTGAAGCATAGCTGGAGTCTCTTTCAGGATGACAGCTACATGAATGGTGGGATCCGTTCCTACGATGGTGGTGCCGGTTATTACGGAGCCCCCAATCGTCGTTCTGGGTACGCCAGTGAGCAGACGATTCTTTCGTCCATTCACACCCGAATGGCTATCGATGTTGCTGGGATCGATATTCGACATGTCAGGACTGACGATAACGGAAGCTATCTGGAGGACATGGACAGTGATCTCCAGAACTGTTTGACCGTCGAACCAAACATCGATCAGGGAGCCCGTCAATTCCGTCAGGACATGGCGATGACTCTCTTTGAAGACGGATGCATAGCCGTGGTTCCTGTCGTAACCGACAGTGATCCCACTGATTCCAATGCCTACAGCATTCAACAGCTCCGTGTTGGAACAATCGTAGCCTGGTTCCCTCAGCATGTCCGAGTCAGTCTCTATGATGACCGTAAGGGCGAACGCAAAGAAGTCACTGTACCGAAGAGGTTGGCCGCAGTCATCGAGAATCCGCTTTACGCGGTGATGAATCAGCCAAACTCTACTTTCCAGAGGCTCAAGCGCAAGCTCGGTATGCTGGATGCAGTGGATGAGCAAACCAGTTCCGGCAAGCTCGACATGATCATTCAGCTTCCTTACGTAGTAAAGTCTGAGGCTCGTAGGCAGCAGGCTGAACAAAGGCGTAAGGATCTCGAAGCCCAGTTGAAGGGTAGTACTTACGGCGTCGCTTATACAGACGGCACCGAGAAGATCACCCAACTCAACAGGCCGCTCGAGAACAACCTGCTCAAGCAGGTCGAATACCTCACGAATGAGCTGTACGTTCAGCTCGGCATGACGGCAGAAGTAATGAACGGTACGGCCGATGAAAAGGCCATGCTGAATTATTTCAACCGCACTGTCGAACCTGTCGTACAAGCCATCGCGGAAGCCATGAAGCGAACTTTCCTGACCAAGACGGCCAGGACTCAGAAGCAATCGATCATGTACTTCCGAGACCCGTTCAAGCTCGTTCCTATGGAACAGCTCGCCGAGATCGTGGACAAGTTCACCCGAAACGAAGTCCTGTCTTCGAACGAAATTCGTGCGGCAATCGGTATCAAGCCGTCGAAGGACCCGAAGGCCGATCAGCTCGTCAACAGCAACATGCCCCAGCCCAATCCCCCTATGGATGGCTCGGCGGATATTTCGACGGGCAGCGCATCATCCGATGTACCTCTGGATGACACGGCAGACGATGGCGATGAAGCACTTCAGAGTGGTCTGGATGGACTCAACGACATCTTGGACCAGATCTTCTCTGATCTGGGCGTAGAAGATGGATGATGAACTCATTCACGATTACGACGCTGCAAAGCGCCGTGAATACTACCTGAGGAATCGTCATCTGAAGGGGCGTAAGAAGGGTTCGGCAAAGCCGACGAATTCCAGGCCTCATAAGACGCAGGAACAGCGACGGAAAGAACGTCAGAAGCAGCTAGAAGCCAAAGTAGCCGCCCTCAAAGCTCGTTTGGAAAAGCTGCAAGAAGTTCTGAAGACGCTGACCGAGCAAGCCAAGAAGCGAAGCGGTGTAGAGACCAAGAAGTCTCACGACAAGAAGAGCCCTGACAAGTCTTCTTCAAAGACCACCGGACATGATGAGAAGCGAAAGCCCGAGCACAAGACGGCCGCCCAAAAGGCCAAAGAAGCAAAGGCTCAAGCGAAGTACCGCAGCAAGAACGAGAAGCTTGCGGACGAAGTCAAGTCGCTGACTGAGAAGCTCAAGACCATTCAAGAGCGAATCGCGAAGATGCGCAAGACACAAGCCGCCAAGGCTCAGTCCAAGAACTAAGTAGGAGGGAGAACAGTCAAAATGGGAGTCAAGGAAGCCGACTTCGGAGGCTGGGCCACCAAGGCCAATCTCAAGTGCAGCGACGGGCGCATGATCCTGAGTGGCGCCTTCCAGCACATGGACCGCCAGCAGGTCCCGCTGGTGTGGCAGCACGGGCACAGCAAGGCTGAGAACGTTCTCGGTCACGCGATCCTGGAGCACCGCGAGGACGGCGTGTACGCCTACGCCTTCTTCAACAGCACGCCCCAGGGCGAGAACGCCAAGAACCTGGTGAAGCACCGCGACATCAGGAACCTGTCGATCTACGCCAATCAGCTCGTCGAGAAGAACAAGGTCGTTTCCCACGGTCAGATCCGTGAGGTCAGCCTGGTTCTCTCGGGAGCCAACCCCGGCGCAGTCATCGACTACGTCAACCTTCAGCACGGCGACGGTTCTCTGACCGAGCTTGAAGACGAGGCGGTTATTCACACCGGTCTCGAGATCGAGCACGCCCTCGACGAGCTGGAAGAGGAGGGCGACGAAGAGGAGATCGAGCACGCTGCCGAAGACATGAGCATCAAGGATATTTACGATGCCATGTCCCCGGAAGAGCAGGACGTCGTCGACTACATGATCGGCGCCGCCTTCGAAGCCGCCAAGGCTGAAGCCTCCGCCGCACACTCCGACGAAACCAAGCCCGGCGAGGGCGACCTCACCCACCAGGAAGGAGCCGACACCAAGATGTCGCGCAACGTGTTCGACCAGAGCGCCAACAACGAGGCCGAGAGCAAGACGCTCTCTCACGACGACATGAAGGCGATTTTCGCCGACGCCGACAAGCGGGGCTCCCTGAAGGCCGCTGTCGAGAGCTACGCCCTTCAGCACGGCATCGACAACATCGAGACCCTGTTCCCGGACAACAAGCCGGTCACGGGTGAGATCGAGCTCGTCAAGCGCCGGACCGAGTGGGTCAGCGCCGTTCTCAACGGTGTTCGTCGGACCCCGTTCTCCCGCATCAAGACCTTCTCGGCTGACCTGCGGCAGGACGAGGCTCGCGCCAAGGGCTACATCAAGGGCAACTACAAGCTCGAGGAGTGGTTTGGGGTCACCAAGCGGACCACCGACCCGACCACGATCTACAAGAAGCAGAAGCTCGACCGCGACGATCTGCTCGACATCACCGACTTCAACATGGTCGACTTCCTCAAGGGCGAGATGCGCCTGATGACGGAGGAGGAGTTCGCTCGTGCGGTTCTGATCGGTGACGGCCGCCAGATCACCGACGAGGACAAGGTCAAGGACCCCATGGGGGCGTCCAGCGGCTCGGGTATCCGCTCGATCATCAACGACCACGAGCTCTTCGTCACCACGCTGAACGTGAACGTTGACGACGCAAACTCCTCTTACGAGGAAGTCGTAGACGCGGTCATGGACGGCATGGAGTTCTACAAGGGCACCGGCACGCCGACCTTCTTCACCACGATCCCGCAGCTCAACAAGTTCCTGAAGGCCCGTGACCTCAACGGCCAGCGGTACTACAAGACCCGGCAGGAAGTCGCTGACGCCCTCGGTGTCGCGGCGATCGTCACCGTCGAGCCGATGAAGGAGGTCGCTGGTCTGATCGGCATCATCGTCAACCTGGACGACTACAACGTCGGTACCGACCGCGGCGGCGAGCTCACCACGTTCGACGACTTCGACATCGACTACAACCAGTACAAGTACCTGATGGAGACCCGTGCGTCGGGCGCTCTCATCAAGCCGAAGTCGGCTCTGGTCATCCGCAAGGTGGCTGCCACCGACGTCGTCGCTGTTCCGCAGAAGCCCAGCTTCAACAAGGTCACCGGTGTCGTGACGATCCCGACCGTGACCGGTGTGGTCTACAAGAACGGCTCGGGTACCACGCTCACCGCGGGTGCTCAGACCGCTCTGGCGGCTGGTGCGTCCACCACCGTCTACGCGACCGCGGCCTCCGGTTACTTCTTCGCCAACGACGAGGAAGACAACTGGGAGTTCACCCGCAACCCGGCCTAGTAGACAGGTTACCCAATCATGCGATTTTCTGGAAAGGTGGGATACGGAGTAACTGTAGAAACTGCTCCTGGCGTGCACGAAGACCAGATGACCGAGATCTCATATTTTGGAGATGTCATCCGGAATTCGCTGAGGTTCCAGCAAAGCAGTGAGAGCGTCAACAACGACCTCTCGGTGAGTAATTCGATCAGTATCGTTGCGGATGCGTTTGCCCGCGAAAATTTCTTCGCGATCCGCTATGTCGTGTGGGCGGGGGCCAAGTGGTCAGTCTCTTCGGCTGAACTGCAGAACCCCCGCCTTATTCTGAATCTTGGGGGTGTCTACAACGGCCCCACGCCTTGAGTTGCAGACACATTTGGAAGGGGTGCTGGGATCACGTAATGTATATTTCCAGCCCCCTCCCAACCTTCAGATGGTGTATCCGTGTATCGTTTACGCCCTCGACAATGCCAAGAAAGAGTACGCAGGCAACAAAACCTACAGTTACACCGACCGATATTTGGTGACACTAATCACCAGAGATCCGGACATATCTGTCCGTGGTGTAATCGCAAGGTTGCCGATGTGCAGCTTCAGCCGCGCATATACAGCGGACAACCTTCACCACTATGCCTACTCACTTTACTTCTGAAGGGGAGTAACGAATGACCGCCCTTCTTTGGGATCAGGCCGGACAGCGCACCTATGAGACCGGTGTCGACAAGGGTGTCCTGTACATCCCCAACGCGCTCGGTGTCTACGACACTGGTGTCGCCTGGAACGGTCTTACCACCGTCACCGAGTCGCCCTCCGGTGCTGAGGCGAACAAGCAGTACGCCGACAACCGTGTGTACGCCAACCTCCTGTCTGCCGAGCAGTTCGGCGGCACGATCGAGGCCTTCACCTATCCTCCGGAGTTCGGACAGTGCAACGGCACTGCTTCCCCGACTCCCGGTGTCGCGGTCGGACAGCAGACCCGCAAGTCTTTCGGGTTCAGCTACCGTACCCGCCTCGGCAACGACCTCGAGGACACCGAGTACGGCTACAAGATCCACCTCGTGTACGGTGCGAAGGCTGCTCCGTCCGAGATGGCCTATGCCACGATCAACGACTCGCCCGAGGCGATCACCATGAGCTGGGAGATCACCACGGACCCGGTCGACGTTCCGGGAACCAACCCCGAGACGGGCAAGCCGTACAAGCCGACGGCCACGCTGACGATCGACTCGACTCAGGTCGACGCAACCGCTCTCGCAACGCTCGAGGACATGCTGTACGGCACTGCTGGTACCGACGCGACGCTTCCGACTCCGGGCGACGTGATCGCTCTGTTCAGCGGGACTGTCACGGTCGCTACCCCCACGGCGCCGACGTACAACTCGACTACGCACGTCATCACCATCCCGACCGTCACCGGTGTCACCTACAAGATCAACGGTCTCACCGTCACGGGTACGAAGACCATCACCGAGGACACTGTCGTCACGGCTCACCCCAACACCGGCTACAAGTTCCCGCCGGTTACGGACGACGACTGGTACTTCGACTTCGTCTAGGCCTGACAGAAAGGAGGCCAGAGAATGCTCACACTCCATGTTGTACTCAAAGAGGGTTTCGACCAAGAGAAGCGGGAATTTGTTACACTTGCTGCGTTTGATCTAAACTTGGAGCATTCTCTGGTCTCCCTGTCAAAATGGGAGTCACACTTCGAAAAGCCTTTCTTGGGAAAAGCGGAGAAGACCCCAGAAGAAGTCTTTTGGTACGTCAAAGCCATGGCTTTGGACGATGATGTTCCAGAGGAAGTCTTTCTCAGCCTAAACGAAAAGCATGGCGAACAGGTAAACGAGTACATCCAAGCGAAGATGACCGCTACCTGGTTCTCCAATCAAACACCGTCTCGGAACAAGGAGATCATTACGGCTGAAGTCATCTATTACTGGATGATTCAGCTCAACATCAATTGGGAAGCTCAATACTGGCATCTGAATCGGCTTCTGACGCTTATCCAGGTGTGTAACCAGAAGAGCACACCTCCCAAGAAGATGAGTCCCTCCGAGGCTGCCCGAAGGCAGCACGAGCTCAATGAGCAGAGACGAAAGATGCTGGGCACTTCCGGGTGAGAGGAGGAAACTGACTTGACAAGACTCGATTGGTCAACCGCGGGTTCACGGTATTACGAAGCGGGTGTTGACAGGGGAGTTCTCTACCTCCCTGACAAACCGGGTGTCGTCTGGAATGGTCTGACCGACGTCACTGAGAACCCCTCCGGTGGTGACGCCAATCCGTTCTACCAAGATGGCATCAAGTACTCGAACAATTCGAATCCCGAAGAGCTCGAGATGACCATATCGGCTTTCACATACCCGCAGGAATTTGCGGAATGCAATGGTAATGCACAGCCACGATCAGGGCTTTACATTGCTCAGCAGCGTAGAAAGTCTTTTGGTCTTACCTATCGGACCATGATCGGTAATGATCTGGAAAGCGATGCGGGTTATCGCATTCATATCATCTACAATGCTACCGTTTCCCCCACTTCGGAAGCTCACCAGTCATTTTCCGACAAGATGGACCCGATGGAGTTCAGTTGGGGTATCACAACCCTTCCTGAGCGCATACCGGGTTATCGACCTACATCGCACGTCGTAATCGATACGCGTAACACTGATCCTGAGATCGTCACGCTGATCGAGGACATCCTTTATGGAACCGAAGCGGACACAGCGCGTCTGCCTAGTTTCTCGGATATTCTCGCCGCTTACGACACTATCTCCACGCTCACAATCACTGACAACGGTGATGGTACGTGGACCGCTACGGCACCGTTCGATGTCATTCGCATGATTGACGACGACACGTTCGAGATCACGTCCAATACGGCTACATATCTCGACGAGGACACCTACACCATCAGCTCCGAGTAGAAAGGTGGTTATGTGGCTACTATCACAGGTCTGACAGCCTCGAGAATGCTCGCTATCGAAGCGGCAACCATTGTCGATGGCGATTTCGACTCCGCAGGTCACCTCATTCTCGAGAAGCATGACGGTACCCAGATCGACGTCGGTCACGTAGCAGATGCTACAACCGGCGCCAAGGGGATGGTCGAACTCGCGACCGATGCGGAAACCCAGGCGGGAACCGACGCTACTCGCGCTGTTACTCCTGCCAGCCTTTTCTCGATCCCGGGAAACAAGGTCCAGATTCTTGGTACGATTCCGTCTGAGTCGGCTACTCCTGCTTCATATCCTCTCGGTATCTCTCACATGATGCTGACTGGGACTGAGGGTTGGTCGATCAACAGCTCGACTGGGTCTGTCATGACCAACCGCCCTCACACGGACCGCACTCAGCAGACGTTCTACTCGAACCCTGGTGGTACGGGTAACCCCAGGGCGTGGGTCAGGTACTACCACACGTCCAACAATGGTGGTGGCTGGACCGCTTGGCGACAGCAGATGATCATGAATGATCTGAACACTGCGTCATTTTCCCAGTCGACGTCATTCACATCCTATCCGACGGGTATTTCCAGGCTCTACTTCACGACTTCGAGTTCCACGGGTTGGGACTTCGCAGGCCTTGCGGGTGAGATTCAGACATATTCGGACGGTACGGACTTCGCCAAGCAGGACTTCACCAGTCATGTCGGCGGAAGTTCCGGGGTTCCCGTACGTTGGTTCCGAACCGCTAACTCGGCTTCGGGTTGGACCAACTGGCAGAAGGTCCATGTCGAATTCCCGGCTTCGACCCAGTGGACTCCTACGTGGACTACTTCTTCTGGTCTTCGTCTCCCATCTCTCGGTAACGCAACCGTTGATTGCCGATATTTCAAGGATGGGCGAAAGGTCGACTGCAAGTTTGAAATCGTGTTCGGAAGTTCCACCAACTTCGGTGCCTCTCCTACCACGACCGACAACTGGTTGTTCAGTCTTCCTGTTGCGGCAGCTCGAACTGGCGACTCCATGGGATTCATCCACATGCAGAATGGTGGAACCGGAACCAGCATGATGATGGCACGTGCCAAGACCAGTACCACTACCACGTTCATCCTGAGCATGGCGGGTGGGATGTTCAGCGGCACCCCCGTTAACCCTGGTGACGTCGACTCCATCTCTCCCTGGACATGGGCGTCTGGCGATTACCTCAGAGGGAACTTCACCTACGAGTCGGCTTCCTGACTCATATTCACCGAAGGAGGCCTAAATGGCTGTCGGTTTCGACGTAAGCAAGGCCACGCTCGATCAGAAGGCGGCACAGGCAGTAATCGCTGTCCGTTCTGCCTTCGACAAGGTGGAGAACGTCGCCAAGTGGCTGGCAAACCATCCTTCCGATGGCACCGACCCCCTGGTCGAGTTGTTCGGATACACCGTTGACGAAGCATATGTGCTCCGAGTGTTCTTCGAGACGCTCGACTCGGTTCGTGTCGTCAACAGCAGCACGTTCGATCTCGGACGGAAGCTGACAGGTCTGGAGTAAACGAAAGGAGGGCCGAGATGATAACCATAACAACTGTCGGTTCGTTCAAGAACACCGAAGCATTTCTTGCTCATGTAGCAAAGGTGGATATTCGCGGTATTCTGGAATCTTGCGGTCAAATGGGCGTCTCGGCCCTTTCTTCAGCTACACAGATGGAAACAGGTTTGGCATCCCATTCGTGGGATTACGAAGTCACCGTATCCGGTAGTAACTATGAACTGGCCTGGTTGAACACGGACGTCGAGAATGGATTTCCAGTGGTCATCATGCTTCAGTACGGACACGGAACCGGAACTGGGGGCTACGTTCAAGGGCGTGACTTCATCAATCCGGCTATCAAGCCCGTATTCGATGCGATATCCGACAAGGTATGGAAGGCGGTGACCGCCACATGAGCTCGTCCATCGATGAGCGTATTGTTAAGATGAAATTCGACAATGCCGCCTTCGAACAGGGCATTGCTCGTACTCGTGATTCTCTTGGCCGGTTCACCAAGCAGCTCGAAATGAAGGACGCTACAAAAGGTCTTTCGGAAGTAGACGCTGCAGCCAAGAGGATGTCGCTCAAGAACTTGGAATCGGCCGCTCAGGCAGTCGGCGACAAGTTCAAAGCGATGTCGGTTGTCGGTATCACAGCCTTGGCCAGTTTGACCCAGAGGGCGATGTCCGCTGGTTTGCAAATGGCCAAATCGCTGACATTTTCTCCGGTGATGGACGGTTTCCACGAGTATGAAACCAACCTGAATTCGGTCCAGACCATTCTGGCTAACACCCAGGCTGCTGGTACAAACCTGAAGGACGTCAACGCAGCTCTCAACGAGCTCAACCATTATTCCGACCAGACCATCTACAACTTCTCCGAGATGGCGAAGAACATCGGTACCTTCACGGCTGCTGGTGTTGGTCTCAAGGAATCGACCGCGGCGATCAAGGGCATCGCCAACCTGGCCGCTCTGTCTGGCTCCAATTCGGAGCAGGCGTCTGGTGCAATGTATCAATTGTCCCAGGCCATTTCCGCAGGCAGAGTCTCGCTTGAAGACTGGAACTCGGTTGTTAACGCCGGTATGGGCGGTACCGTATTCCAGCGTGCTCTGGCACAGACAGCGGTCAAGATGGGCACCCTGAAGGATGGTGCAGTAAAGCTCAAGGGTGAGATGAAGAATGTCACCATCGGCGGCAAGTCTTTCCGTGAGTCCATCACGGCTAAGCCTGGCCAGGAATCATGGCTGACTTCAAAGGTTCTGACCCAGACTCTGGCACAATTCACCGGTGACCTCACCGATGCTCAGCTCAAGGCACAAGGCTTCAGCAAGTCTCAGATCAAGGCCATTCAGGATCAGGCCAAGATGGCTAAGGCCGCGGCTACCGAAGTCAAGACCCTTACACAGCTCTTCGGAACTCTGAAGGAATCAATCGGCTCTGGCTGGTCTCAGACCTTTCAGACCATATTTGGTGACTTCTCCGAAGCAAAAGGTTTGTTCACAGGGGTAAGTAATTCCCTCGGCAAGATCGTCAGCGACTCTTCCAATGCCCGAAACAAAATGCTTTCGGACTGGAAGAAGCTCGGCGGGCGAGACGCACTTATTTCTGGACTCGGTAACGCATTCAAGGCTCTCGGTTCGGTAATCAAGCCGATTCATGACGCCTTCCGTCAGATATTCCCTGCCACCACAGGGAAACAGCTTGCGGACATGACCAAGAACTTCCGGGACTTCACTGAGAAGCTCAAGATCGGAAGCGAAACCGCTGACAAGCTGAAGCGAACCTTTGCAGGCGTCTTTGCCATATTCGGCATTGTGATTGATGTCGTAAAGGCTGTTGTTGGTGCTATCTTTGACTTTGCTGGTGCGGCTACCGAGGGTTCCGGTGGGATCCTCAACTTCACCGCAAAGATTGGCGATTTCCTTGTAGGAATTCGCAACGCATTGAAGGAAGGGAATGCCTTCACGAGGTTCTTTGCAGCGATCGGTAAGATTCTCCTTATCCCGATCACCGCATTCAAGACTCTCGGGAAGATTATTTCTAACTTCTTCTCTCAAATGGGTATCGGTGCTTTTGATGCCGAAAAGGCCACTACCGGTTTCGTAGCGGGTCTGTCTCCCATGGGTAAGATCTTCGATGCCATATCTGGTGGCGGAGATAAGGTCATCGCATTCATCAAGAAGCTTGGTGATGTCGATTTCGGTTCTGTAGCCACTAAGATCGCGGACTTCTTCCGTGGTATCGGTGACTATATTTCTGAAGGCCTTTCGGGTATCGACAGCGGCAAGGTGTTCGCCGGAATCAATACGGGTCTCTTTGCGGCTCTGGTTCTCTTCATCAAGAACTTCGTGTCCAGCTTCGGGAATGCTGGCGGTCTCGGCGATATTGCTGAATCCATCACCGGTGTATTCGATGAGCTGACCGGAACCCTTTCCGCGATGCAGAGCACGTTGAAGGCCACTGTACTCCTCGAGATTGCAGCAGCTCTCGGCATCCTCACCATATCTGTGGTGGCGCTGTCCAAGATCAACGTCGAGAACCTCAGCAGGGCTCTCGGTGCTCTGACCGTCATGTTTACCCAGTTGTTCGGGGCTATGTTCCTGTTCAACAAGGTGCTCGGCGGTGCCGGTATGGGTCAGATGATTAAGCTCGGTGCGGCGATGATTGTTATCGCTCTGGCCGTGGATCTTCTGGTTATTGCGGTTAAGCAGCTTGCAGATCTGGACTGGAACGGTCTCGCTAAGGGTCTTACTGGCGTTGTCGTTCTCCTCGGAGCCATGGCTGGTGCGGCTAAGCTCATGCCTTCCGGGACAGGTCTTATTTCCACAGGACTGGGCATGATTGCCCTTGCTGCGGCGATCAAGATTCTCGCCAGTGCGGTAACAGACCTTTCGGGACTTAGCTGGCAGGATATGGCAAAGGGTCTCGTCGGAGTTGGCGCACTTCTGGGTAGTCTTGTACTGTTCACGAAGTTTGCCGCGGTTGAGAAGATGGGTGTCACCCAGGGCGCGAGCCTTATTCTGCTTGCTGCGGGAATCAAGGTTCTCGCTAGCGCCATGCAGGATTTCGCCAAGCTCTCCTGGGAAGAGATAGCCAAGGGTGTTGTATCGATGGCGGGATCGCTCGCTATCATATCCGGTGCCCTCAAGCTCATCCCCGCTGATGCCGTCGGCGGAGGTGCCGGGGTTGTACTGGTTGCGGCTTCAATGCTGCTAATCGGTAAGTCACTCGAACAGCTTGGACTACTCGGCTGGGAGGAGATCGCTAAGGGTCTCACGGCCATGCTGGGTGCTCTCGGAATCATATCTGCGGCGTTGTTCATCATTCCGCCGGACGCAGTCGCTGGAGCCGCGGGCATCTTGCTTGTGTCTCTGTCACTGGGCCTTATCGCCACTGCTCTTCAATCCATGGCCACCATGGGTTGGGAGGAGATCGGTAAGGCGGTAACGGTTCTAGTCACCTCTCTGGCTGCTATATCTGCCGCCATGATCCTGATGACCGGAACACTTCCGGGCGCGGCTGCACTTCTGGTAGTAACTGCAGCATTGAACCTTCTGGCGCCAGTGCTTCTGACTTTCGGTCAGATGTCCTGGGAAGCCATAGCAAAGGGTCTCCTTACACTGGTCGGCGTATTTGCCGTTCTCGGTGTGGCTGGACTTCTTCTAGCTCCAGTGGTCCCTGTATTGCTTGCTCTTGGTGCAGCTATCACGCTTCTTGGTGTGGGCGTACTGGCTGTCGGAGCTGGCGTTCTTCTGTTCGCGACTGCGCTCACAGCGTTGAGTGTGGCCGGTGCAGCAGGGGCTGCGGCATTGGTGGCTATCGTAACGGCAATGGTCGGTCTTCTCCCGATGGTGGCGAAGCAAATCGGCCTGGCGGTTATTTCGTTCGCCCAAACGATCTCCAAGGCTGGACCGGCGATCACTAAGGCGATCACTACCGTACTGCTGGCACTCATCAAGGCTATCGGGACTCTTACCCCGAAGATCGTGACTACGCTTCTCCGGCTTCTCACGATGATGCTTCAGCAACTCGCCAACTATGTACCCAAAATGGTCGTAGCGGGCTTGAAGCTGATCACGGGTATCCTCACTGGTATAGCCAATAATCTTCCAAAGGTTATTGCCGCTGCCGCTAAGGTTATCGTGGCATTCCTTGATGGGATCGGTAAGGCTCTACCCAAGATCATTGATTCTGGCGTAAAGCTCATCATCAGCTTTATCAATGGTGTGACGAAGGCGATCAACTCGCACTCGGCAGAGCTTGGTAAAGCCGGTGGAAGACTCGCTGTGGCCATGATCAAGGGTATGGCTAAGGGTATCGCCGCGGGTGTCGGCGAAGTTGTCAGTGCGGCTAAGCATCTCGCTGGGTCTGCAATTAGTGCAGCCAAGAGTGCGCTCCACATCAACTCTCCTTCTAAGGACTTCATCAAGATCGGTAACTCGGTCAACGAAGGTTTCCTTAAGGGTCTGAAGAGTGGAGACAAGGACAAGGTCGACAAGGCCTTCAAGGACCTTCGCGATCAGGTCAAGACTGCCATGACGGAATCCGCCAAGGACATCGAGACTCTGCAAGCGAAGCTCAAGAGGCTGACCCACGCTCGTCACAAAGACAACGACGAGATCAAGAAGACCAAGGCCGCTCTAGCACAGGCAAAGAAGGAGCATGCCTCTGAAGCTGCTGCTTACGAGCTGGTAAACAAGAAGCTGAAGGCCAAGCACGCCATCCTCGATGCTCTGGCACAGAGGTATGACAAGGTCACTGATGCTCTGAAGGCCGCGCAGGACAAGCTGGCCGACATCATCAAAACAAGAGATGATTTCAAGAAGCAGATCATCGATCAGTACGACAATCTTCCGGACATCACTCCGGAAACGCACGTTGCTGAATACGAAGCAGACCTGAAGACGCAGATTGAGAAGACTAAGCAGTTTGCGAATACTCTCCAGCGTCTGCGTGATCTGGGCCTGAACGATGAAGCGTATCGTCAACTCCTTTCGAAGGGTACTGACGCACTTCCGTTCGCGAACGAACTCCTTGCCGGTGGTAAGGATGCGGTCAAGGAGATCAACAATCTCGACAGTCAGTTGGCTACGGCTGCCAAGTCCCTCGGGTCTCAGGCATCCAGCGAACTGTACGACGCCGCCGTTCACGCCGCTGAGGGACTCGTAAAGGGTCTCCAGAAGCAGCAGAAGGCTATCCAGAAGGAAATGGATGCCATAGCAGTCTCGATGGTCAAGGCTATCAAGAAGGCTCTTGGGATCAAGTCTCCTTCGCGGGTCTTCATGGAGATCGGCAAGTTCTCGGCCAAGGGACTCGCACAGGGACTCAAGGATTCCACCGGAATCATCGAAACCTCTGCATCCAGCATGGGTATCGCAGCCACGGACTCGCTGAAGAAGTCTCTGAGCAACATGGCCGACATGGTGACAAGCAACATCGACGCCAAGCCCGTAGTCACCCCTGTCCTGGACCTGTCCAGTGTCAAGAAGACTGCTGGAGACGTCGGAAGACTTCTCGCCGGTAATACGATCTCGGTCGACTCTGCCTATTCCAAGGCAAAGGCTATTTCCGAGGCACGTATGTCGAACGTCTCCGCCGAAAACCCCGGGGGAGAAATTCCGACAAAGTCGGTCACGTTCAACCAGTACAACAACTCTCCAAAGGCTCTCTCGCCCGCGGAAATCTACCGTCAGACGAACAACCAACTGTCCAAGGCGAAGGGAGCTCTGGCTGATCTGTGATCACCAAGGTTGAAGCCCGTACTCCTGACGGAGACGTTCTCGTCCTTTCTCTGGACGCTGAAGTTGGCATACTCGTCCAGGAGATAAACGGACTAGATCCGGTAAAAGCGTCTATTACTTCTTCGAAGTACGCAACGTCCGATGGAGGCAGGCTCCAGAGCACGAGGCGAGATGCACGCAATATCACCATGAAGCTGGGTCTTGAGCCTGACTACGTCGTGGATTCTGTCCGCGAACTCAGGACCCGGCTTTACGGGTTTTTCATGCCGGAAGCTCAAGTCAGTTTGCGGTTTTACATGATTGATGGCCTGACTGTGGATATTCAGGCAACTGTGGAATCTTTCGATTCGCCGATGTTCACCAAGACACCGACGGTCGATATTTCACTGCTCTGTTTCGAGCCGGACTTCTTGGCTACCACCCCCACGGTAGTGTCCGGTAACACAGTCTCGGGTACATCAGAAACGTTGCTCCAGTATCCTGGATCTTCGGAAACCGGGTTCGAATTCAAACTGAATCTGAACCGTTCACTGTCGGCATTCACGATCTACTGCAGGGCCCCAAACGGATCCATATCCACCTTCGACTTTGCCGCATCCTTGGTGTCCGGAGACGTGCTTACATTCAGCACTGTCGACGGCAACAAGAGCGTCATCCTCAGAAGATCGGGTGTTGATTCGTCTCTGCTGTACGCGATGTCGTCACAATCAAGCTGGCTCAAGCTGTTCCCCGGAGACAACCATATTCGGGTGTATGCAACGGGGGCTGCCATTCCCTATACGCTTACTTACACAGCCCGATATGGAGGTCTGTAATGGAAGTGTTCATCCTCGACAGTCTCTACCGTCGACAAAGTGTGATCGACCGATATGAATCCCTTATTTGGACCGAAAGGTTCTCAAGCGTTGGGGATTTCCAGCTTGTCATAGCTTCGACCCTCGAGAACCGAAACAGGCTCAAGACCGGTGTGAGGCTGGGCATCCAGGAGTCTTATCGTGTCATGACGATAGAGACTGTCGAGGACTCGACAAACGACAATGGCGAAAGAGTTCTCGAAATCAAGGGAACCTCGCTCGAGGCCATTCTCGACTGTCGAGTTGCTCGTTCATCCACGGCGGATCTAACGACCACGCCCAAGTGGGTCATAACGGATACGCCTGTCAACATCGCGAAGAAGATCTTTCACGATGTGTGCGTCACAGGAGTAGTGGACGCCGCGGATGTAATCCCTCTCATCAACGAGACGAGTATATTCCCGGCTGACACCCTCCCTTCTCCTACCGACGTGGTCACTTACGAGATCGAGCCCAAAACGGTCTACGAGGCGATTGTCGGTATTTGTGAGCTGTATCTGATGGGGTTCCGTCTTATTCGGAACTTCGATACTGGTCAGCTCTACTTCAACGTCTACATGGGTAGTGATCGAACTACGCATCAGACGACTCTTCCCGCAGTCGTGTTCAGCCCCGGGATGAACAATCTCGAGAACACATCCGAATTGTTCTCCACAGCCGCATACAAGAACGTGGCTTACGTCATGTCCCCGGTCGGCTTTCAGATTGTTTACGCATCTGGTGCTGACTCGAGTACAGCGGGATTCGATCGCCGTGTGTTGGTCGTAAAAGCTGACGATATTACAGACCCCACACCGTCTGTGGCGACGGCTCAGATGATCCAGAGAGGCATGGAGGAACTGGCGAAATGTCGTCGGTACCAAGGCTTCGACGGTGAAGTCAGTCAGTACAGTCAGTACAAGTACGGCATCGATTACAACCTTGGTGACTTGGTCGAGACACGCGGTTCTGAGGGTAACGGGAACGTCATGAAGGTCACGGAGCATATTTACGTGTCTGACGAGAATGGTGTTCGCTCTTATCCGACGCTGTCGGTTCTCGACTTTGTCACGCCGGGATCGTGGCTCTCTGTACCAATCAACAAGGTATGGACCGATTACGATTCCACCCAGTTCTGGGCCAACCAACCCTGATATTTGTAGCGAAGGAGGTTTGCCATGCCTATTGGAGATGACGCATCAGCACAAGGTTATCCTCTCGTACCGGATACGGGGGAAGCCGGACGTGTTCGTTACGGCGGTCAGGAGATCAACCTCACTCGAGACTTCGTAGCTCGACTGAAGGTCTTGATCCCAGGCAGCAAGTCGGCTTACCGAGACGCTTCAGGCATATCCTCGGGTACTGCCGATCCCACCGGTGGTAACGACGGTGATATCTACTTCAAGATCCTGCCTTAGGCGGTAACGTGACGACAGTCTGGAGTAAAACCACTGGCTCTACTGGGAAGATGGAGATCCGGGACACCGGCGGAGACGTCGAGTTCTGGTTCAAAGCCGGATATTCCAGTGACTGGTACAACGGTCTTCAGTTCTCGTACACCGCCAATGGTAGTACGACAAACAAGACTATTGATTACCCTACGGGAGCCGATTGGTACAAGATCGGTGAACGTAACGTAACTGATTCCCAGACCGTCACGTTCAAGCTGATCACCGACACCGATATTTCGGGCATCGGTGGACCGACGACGTTCAGTCACGCGATTACTCGTGACACGGCTCCGGACGCGCCTAGTAAGCCTGCTCTGTCGGGCGTCACATCCAACTCTGTGGTTGTTAAGTTCACAGACGGAGATAATGGCGGAGACGCTATTGACGCCCGACAGATCGCTTATGATGAAGATTCTGGTGTATCCGGGGCGACCATCGTCAGCTCTGACGGATCTACAACAATCAGTGGTCTCACCTCAGGAGTGACATATTACTTCTGGGCCAGAACGCATAACTCTAAGGGCTACAGTCCTTGGTCAGCGTCATCAAGTATCAAAACGCTCAAAGTTCCGGATGCACCGAGCACTCCACTTCTGTCGAGCATCACGGCCACGAGTGTAGATACATCGTTTACCGCGAATGGTAATGGTGGATCTGCAATCACCGGTTTTCAGCTCGGTTACGGAACCAGTTCCACAACCCCTACGACCATCGTCAACGCCTCCTCTCCGCAGGTTATTTCAGGCCTTACACCCGGTACCAATTACTACGTATTTGCACGGGCTAAGAGTGCTGTGGGGTACAGCGCATGGTCAGCGCCAGCTAGCTTCAGGACCGTTGCAGGAGCCTATATCCGTGTAGGTACGGCGATGAAGCTTGCCGTTCCATACGTACGGGTAGGTGGCGTATGGAAGCGAGCCGAACCCTGGGTTCGTGACAGTACCGGAGTCTGGAAGAGGACCATTTAGTGCATAGGGGAGGAAAGTTCGTATGTCAGACGTCTGGTTCAGGACTGTCGTGATCATCTTTGGCTCTGTGATGGGGTCGGGAGGATTCTGGGCATTCCTTCGTAGTAGAGACACCCGAGCCAATGCCCGTACCCGTCTGATGATGGGTATCGCTTATGACCGGATCACTACCTTGGGTATCCAGTATATTGAGCGCGGCTCGGTCACCAAGGACGAGTACGAAGACCTGTACCGTTATTTCTTTGAGCCGTACAAGGCTTTGGGAGGCAATGGCACGGCCGAACGCATCATGAACGACGTTCGTAACCTCCCGTTCAGATCTCACAATCAGCATCCGGATATATTCCGCAACCGTGAAGAAGGATGGGTCAACCATGTCCGAGTCATCGCGCCACGCGAAGGTCAAGACACCCCTGTTGAATGACGCCTCCTATGCGGCGGTCAAGCATGGGGCAGCGCTCGTACTGCCTGCGCTCGGGGCTCTGTATTTTGCCCTGGCTCAGATCTGGCATCTTCCGAATCCCGAAGAGGTAATCGGAACGATCGCCGCGGTGAACACCTTCCTCGGTGTCGTACTCGGAGTGGCGACCAAGTCGTACAACAACAGCGACACCAAGTATGCCGGTGATGTGGCTTTCGAAGCCGTCGACGGCGATGAGACGACCAAGCGGATGGTGGCTCGTCTCAACACACACCCTCAGGTGATCGCGTCCATGAACGAGGCTCGATTCAGGGTGGTTGACTAAATATGCTCGGTAAGGATGAGATCGAGAGCCGTTTCGGATTCCACAAGGCAACGATCGAAGGAGCGAATGCTACCGCTCCGATGCATGCCGGACTCCGGAATCGGTTCAAGCACTTCGCGAGTCTGCTCGACGATATTCTCGAGGATGGTCGAGAGAAATCCATAGCGATGACGTGTCTCGAAGAGGCTTCTATGTGGTCGCACAAGGCTGTAGCCAAGACCGCACCGGTGATCAAGGAATAACACCAGTCACAGGGGTCGCACGATTTACAGGCCCTATAATGAGACCCCTACGATTGGATGGATCATGAACATCCCGTTCAAGAAGACCGAACCCACCAAGCTCGAAGAGGAACTGGATCGTCTGCTGACCGAACTCCACAACGAGGAGCCCGACTCCGAACGGTACTCCGCTATCGCCGACCAGGTGGCCAAGCTCTACAAGCTCAAGGAAGTTGATTCCAAGAACAATCTGAGCAAGGACGCTGTGCTGTCGTCGATCTCGAGTATCCTCGGTATCGCGCTCATCGTCGGATACGAGCACGGACATGCCGTTACCACGAAGGCTTTCTCGTTCGTGACCAAGAACCGATAATTCTGAATCACCACCCGCAGGTCTAAAACAGACGGCGTGTAGACCCCTAACAAGGTTTACACGTCGTTTGTTTTTTCGCATGGTTTACAAGGGGTATAATGAGACCCCCTATAGATTGGAAAATTCATGCGAAATGTTGGTGGTAAAGCCGCGCTCGCATACATCATCTCTTGCCTTGCCCTCTGTGGCATATTCGTACTCAAGGGTAGCGTATCCATGGCGAAAGCCAGTCGAGCTCAGAAGCTCGAGAAGGACGCCCAGAACTACGCAACCTACCAAGTATTGAAGTTGTTCATGGATGACAAGGTGAAGACGAAGGATGATATGGAGCGCGAATACCAGTTCGCTTACATGAACTACCGAGCACATAATTGATCTCAAAAGCCCGCCCCGCAAGGGGTTTGGGTTAAGCATTTCCTCGCAAATTTTACAGGGGCTATAAATGAGACCCCTACGTTTGGAGCGAAATGCTTAAAGCACTACTTCGTAGTATCAGCTTCTACGCGTTCACGACGCTGAATTTGATCTACGCCTACCGAGCCCTCAAGCGTGAAGCCGTTAAGCTGGCTGAGACCGAGAAGGCTAGCAACAAGTGGCACTACGTTGCTATCAGGATGGCACGTGGAGAGTACAACATCAGCGGTGAAGGCTTGGAAAGGATCTACTACGACTTCAAGTTCAACGACGTTGCCGCTCAATACCATGCACCAGCAGCAACAGTGAAGTTTGTCAGGGTGAAGCCCCAGAAGGAAGGCTGATCACAGCAGTCTCATAGCTAAGGCCCGGCCCCACACGGGCTTTAGCTTTCGCCCATTTGTCCTAATTCGCACGGAATACAAGGCCTATAATGAGACCCCTATTGATTGGACAAACCATGCCCGCTCCCCGTTTCGACATCAACTTTGCTCAGCAGCAGATCGTTAGCCCGCTGGCTGACCTCAACCGCGCCATCGACGAGATGAACCGCGATCGCAAGATCGCCAACATCCGTCTGATCGGTACGTGCGTAGGTTTCGCCATTGGTGCAGCAACCGCTGTCGGCATCATGATCAAGAAGTAAGACCGACAAACTAACCATCAAAGATCTCAACGCCCAGCCCCGCAAGGGGTTTGGGTTTCGTCAAAATGAGAGTGTTCTCTAAAAGGTCGCATGTAATACAAGGCCTATAATGAGACCCCTACGAAAGGTTTGCGTCATGCTCATCTACTTCGTGATCGCGATCGTCATGTTCGCTCTCGGCTACGTTGCCGCCCTCATCAAGACCAACTCTACTATGACCCGCGTCGTGAACTCCTCTCTTAAGGAGGCCGACCGAATCAAGAAGGTTGCTCACAAGGAAGGCTGGGACATGGCTCTGAACGACCGCTCGATGATCGCATCCAAGTACCACGAGTACTACCCGGACAAGAAGTAGTCTCAACACCCAGCCCCGCAAGGGGTTTGGGTTTCGCACGTTTTACAAGGGCTATTATGAGACCCCTACTACGATTGGAATCATTATGAAAAAGATCCTTTACACTCTAGGTGTTGTCGCCCCCTTTGCCATTCTACAAACCGTCATACTCATGAAGGACCACGCCGAACGCAAGCGCATTAATCGAACCATAGCTGAGAACTGTGCTCGTAACTACGCCAACTCCGTCATTTGGAGGATGTATCTGGATGACAAAATCCGGGACGATGAACACAAAAAGATCGAATGGACTTTTGCTTACACAACCCATCTTCTAGAGAATCACTAAACGAGCCCGCCCCGCAAGGGGTTTGGGTTTCGCACAGTTTACAAGGCCTATAATGAGACCCCTACTACGATTGGACCATCATGCTCTTTGGACGAAACAAAGACCGCGCGATCCAGGTTAAGATGGTCAAGACCCCCAAGGACGGAGATTCCTCCACGAACAGCCACATCACTGTCGACCCTGAAACTGTCAAGCTCATTGCTGAGCGAAGCAAGGAAGTGTTGAAGGTCGGTGCCGCTGTCGTGATCGGAATCTACGCAGCCATCAAGGCGATTGACACAGCTAGCCAGATCGCGGTCAAGAAGACACGAAGCGCTGACAACGACTAGTAAAACCTCAACCCGCCCCGCAAGGGGTTTGGGTTTCGTCAAAATAGGAGTGTTCTCTAAATGTTCCGACGCAAAAAGAAGTTCTTCTACGTTATGACCATCGAATCCCCGTCGGTAAACCGCAAAGGCACTATCAGTGCATGGATCAAGTGGCAAGAATCAAGCGAGGAGCTATACAAATACTTGTTCGAGGACGCTTGTAAGCATATCGGTACAGATCCCAAATATACATACACTATGTTCTGGACGGTGATACCTTTCAAATTCTAAAATTTTCCGCCGGGGAAAATTCGGTAGAACCTCGCAAATAATACACGGCCTATAATGAGACCCCTACCGATTGGAATCGACATGCCCTTCGCCAAGATTGCTGCTGTCGCCGCTGTTTCGAGCGTTGCTGCTCTGATCGGAGTTTATGCCTATGGCACTAAGCTCCTGATTGAGGAGGACGCCAAGAAGCAGTGTGACGACATCTTCGCACTCGCTCGCGAATTGTACGCCGAGAAGAACCGCGCCTGATTTCTCAAAAGCCTCTGAACCCCACAAGGGGTTTATGCTTTCGTCAAATAAACGGAGTAGTAATGAATCGCAAAATGCTTACCGTCGCCACAACCATCGTCGTATTCGCATTCAAATACCAAAAACGTGAGATGAAGCGAGTACACGACGCAGCATTCGACAACGGCTGGGAAAGCTGCAAGAAGTACTACAACATCAAGGACAACGATGAGGATGAATCATGAACGACAAAGTCAAGGCTGACGCGATCCTTTTCGCGATCATTCTTGGCTTCATCATCATGATCTCGGAGAACTACGAGCTAGCACTTATGTTCTTCGTAATCGCCTGGTCTATCAAATTCTACAAGCGCTAATAGGCCTCGCACAAAAAACAAGCCCTATAATGAGACCCCTACGATTGGAGACATCATGCCCAACGCCAAGAACTCCACCACCAAGCCCCTCTCCCCCGAAGAGGCCGCTCGCATCGCTGCTGTCAAGAGCGACATGAGGAAGACGCTGCTCAAGTACATCGTCATCAAGACTGTCGTCGTTGTCGGCATCGGCGTGATCGCCGGAATCGCGAAGAAGGCTATCGAGGTGGACATTCCCACCGAAGGCTGATATTCCCCGTAAGACCTCAACAGCTCAGACCCCCACAAGGGGTTTGAGTTTCGCGAAAGGGATATTTCGTGGAGAAATTCACGATCAACGACAAGTGGCGAACTAAGACTCGCTGCGAACTCAGAGCCTTGGTCGCGAAACTCGACCACGTCATGGTGACCAAGGATATGCACAAGAAGTTTGGCGTATCCGAGAACTCGTTCCGCTACGTGCTCACCTTGCTCAGGGAGGAAGAAGGATACGTTGTAACGTATCTTCAAGGTCTTACGACCGTCAACGGCGAAACCAAAGCAATCAAAGTTCTTTCCACACCCGGGACGAACTATCGCGAAGTCTGGGACCACAGATTTCGTATTCTCGACCAGTACTAGGGGGATATTCCCATGACCGAGAACGAGACCAAGAAGAACCCGATCAGCAAGGGCATCAACGAAGCTGTCGGACGACTCAAGGAAGCCTGGGACGAAAACCCCATTGGGGTACTACTGGCCGGTGCTGCATTCTTCACGGGAGCGGCCAAGTTCATCGACTCCTTCGGCAGCTACCAGAGCAAGCGGGCCTACGCCAAGGAAGCCGAAGAGCGAGCCAAGACCTATCGGACAAAGGGCCGCTACGGTCGCCCTGACTTCAGCAGCTAGACAGGAGAAGTATCGTGAGTGAAGAAGTCTTCGACATCACCGCCCCGAACAACAAGCTCGAGGCCGAGAAGAACGAAGCGGTCGACAAGCTCATCCAGGCGTCCGACAACATCGTGGGTGACTTGAAGCGGGTGATCATCAAACCATACCTGAAGAGCGCGGCATTCAGGTGGGGTCTGGTCATCGTGGCCATCACCATCGTCAAGACCACCGGCAAGATCATCATCGAGCGCGGAAAGCGCTAAAAAGGCCTCTGACCTCGCAAGAAAAACAAGGCCTATAATGAGACCCCTACCACTCAGATTGGAAACCATCATGTTCTTCTCCCCCAAGGACCCCGAGGCCAAGAAGACTGGACTCCTCACCCGCATCATGCAGGACGTGGACAAGAAGATGGGTCGTACCCCCGCTGAAGGCGAGGACGTTACTCCCGAATCGCGATCGGATGTCAAGAAGACACTGATCGTACTCGGAGCCGTCACCGTCGCCGCCGGAGGTGCGGCCCTCGTCGCGTTCAAGTTCCTCAGCGATGTCGCGAAGGACGTCCAGGACTCCACCACCGACGAGGACACCGACGAAGACGAAGAGAACACCGAGGAAGACTGACTGATCCAGTAGTACCGCTCAATTCCCAGACCCCCACAAGGGGTTTGGGTTTCGCATTTCTCGGAAAGGTTCGGTCGTGAAGAAGTTTCTTCGAACGGCGAAGGTCGTTCTCCAAGCCATCCACGTACAGCCGGAGACTCAGTATGCATATCTGATCATCTCCGGAGCGGGTATGGGTCTGGCCTCCATGTCGGGATGGATGGCCTACTACAAGAAGGACTCCGAACTCGCCGAGTACAAGCGGACGATTGTTCCTTACGACTACAACACCATGTTGGTCGTTCCAGAAGGAACTCTTCGAGGAGCCCGAGAACACGGTAAGGTGTTCCGACACTGGGTCAGTGAGGCGGACGGTTATCGTGTCAACTTCTACACGTTGGCAGAGAAGACCGACCACGAAATCGAATACGAAGAAAACATGAAAGCTCGCATCAAAAATGATGAAGAGCCCGAATAGCAGGGGGAAGAAGTGTCCAGAAAGACGACGGGTCTTACGGGAAACGTCATAGCCATATTCGCCATCCTCGCGTTCATGGTGATGGCTCTGCTGACGGCGTGCGGAAGCTCCTCGGGGGAGTCTTCCAGCGTTCCGAAGAGCCTCATCGGGACTTGGTACCAGCATGGTACGGATGGTGAAGATCTCGCAAGAGCAGAGGTGACTGCGGGCGGGATACAGATCTGGGTTGTTGGGCGCGACTCGAGCTACATCTACTGGCTCGGAACGTTCGACGGCACCAAGTCAACCGCCACGCCATTCACGTACTACTCGCACGGCGACCAAGATGCTCTGGCCACCTACATGCTGGCCTCCGAGGAGAAGGACAAGCCGTTCAAGTACAAGGACGGCGTACTCAGCTACAAGTACTCGATCCTCGGCGTTTCAACTACCGTTCGTCTCACCAAGAACGAGCCTTCCGGCGTAGTCCCTACGGTCACCGTGACTGATCACCACGGTGTCTATATTCCGTCGACGCGGAAGACCTCGAAGCCGCATCAGGGTCCTCGCAAGGAAGCACGACAGCCTGCGAAGGTTCTTCCGCCGAAGGCTCCAGCACCCGCCTACAAAGCTCCCAGCGTCAAGACCAAGCGATAGGGATATCCGCGTGAGTGAACCCAAAGAGTACCGTAAGTACAGCCGTAAGCTTCTCAACGAAAAGCCCAAGACCAAGACTTACATCTTCACCAGGGCTCTCGTCGAAACGGGCGTGGACTTCGGTGCACACTTTGTCAGAGGAGCTGGCGTCACCGCCGGAATGGTCTTCGTCATGAAGAGGGCGGGCTTCCTCGAAGCCATCAAGAACGCCAAGAAGTAAACCCCCACACAGTTCGTCGTTATCGTCGGCGATATTCACAAAGGAGCAGAACCATGGCATTCGATCTGAGCGCGGTTATTCATCGCGCCGGAAAGGCCGCCGCTGAGAATTCGCCGGCGATACTGACCGCCTTCGCGGTGGCTGGGACTGTGGCGACGTCATATCTCATCGGTCGGGCGGGTTTCAAGTCCGGTTACGAAGTTCGTGGTATCGAGGAAGACCACCACGAGCGCATGTCCTCTCGTCAGATCTTCGACACGACCTGGCGGAACTACATCCCCGGTGCTGCCCTGGCAGCCATGACCGTTGCGTCCATCGTCTCGGTCAAGCGAATCGGTGACCACCGTGCCGCTGCACTGGCGTTCGGCTACAGGTCGGCCGAGAAGGCCTTCCGCGAGTACCGCGAGAAGACGCTCTCCAAGGTCGGCAAGAACAAGGAACAGGCGATCCGTGACGAGATCGTCCAGGACCGTGCCGAGGCAGACCCGGTCGACAACAAGCACATCCACATCACCCATCACGGTGGTGGCGTTCTGTGCCAGGACCAGTGGACCGGTCGATATTTCACCAGTGACATGGAGACGATCCGGTCTGTGGTGAACGACTTCAACGAACAGCTTCTCGGTGATGTCTTCAAGTCGGTGAACGAGTTCTACAGAATGATGGGACTCGACGCCGTCGAAGTCGGTGAGATGTTTGGCTGGACTCCGGACAACAAGATGCGAGTCACCTACATCTGGTCCGGCGACAAGCAGCGTGGAGACGAGTGCCTCCACATCAGTTTCGACGAGTGCCTTCCCATGGACAAGTACTCGTATCTGCATTGAAGAGCTGGCGCGAGTGAGTCATATTACCGCGCCGCCCTCCGCTACTTCACATCTAGCCCGAACGACGTGTTCGGGAACTGAAAGGCTTCACCATGAGCGAGAAGAACATCACCGCTGACGACGTCGTCGCCGAGGCCAAGAACCAGGGTCTGATCAACGACGCGACCATCCCCGCCCAGGGCAACGAGAGCGGCCACAACGAGGACTCGAACGAGCAGCCGGAGCTGACGGTCATCGAGGGCGGCAAGAAGACCCTGAAGGACCGCCTCAAGTCCACGATCAAGACGGTCAAGGACAACAAGAAGCCCATCCTGATCACCCTCGGCGTCATCGGTGCAGTGACCTTCACGGCCGTCAAGTTCGCCGCCAAGACCGTGGTGGAGGAGATCGTCGAGAACGCGGACGAGAACTCCGCCGAGGACGGAGAGGCCCCCGCCTCCGAGTCCGACGAGAGCTAGAAGCTCTACCCCCACTAGCATCAACAGAAAGATATTCGCATGTTCCCTCGTACCATAACTTGGAAGGACCCCTTCACTCAGAAGGAAGTCTCTCGCGAATTCTGGTTCGGCATCACTCCTGCGGAGATCGCGGAGATGAAGCTTGCTCACCGCAAGGATCTCTCGGAGTATCTCGACGCGATCATCGAGGCTCAGGACAACCGAGAGCTCATCCTGCTCTACAAGGCGCTGATCGAGGAGGGTGTGGGTGTCCGAGAGGAAGCACGTTTCCTCAAGGCTCGCGACTACCCGGACGTCCACAAGGATTTCTTCGCGACCGGCGCCTACAACCAGCTCTTCGTAGACCTCCTGCAGTCCGGGGATCAGGGCGTCAAGTTCCTGACGGATATGTTCCCGATGGAGTTCATCCACGAGTGGGAGGCGAAGCATCAGAAGTCCTACACGGACGCTGAGCTGCTCGAGCTTCCCGAGCCGGAGTTCCGCGAGATCGCCGGTGACTGGAAGGACATGGACCCTCACATGCATGGGATCGCCATGCGTCGGCAGGAGCTGCGTCGGAACGAGCCGAGTCACGGTCCTCGCAACAAGAAGCCGAAGTACAAGGGCAAGCCCGGCGCGAAGAAGTCGGCGTAGAGTCATGCTCAAGCGCGTCGACTGGCTTTACGTCTGTACCGGTATTGTGGGAATCGACCTGACGATCCATATCTGGTCGTTCTTCCACTAGAAACATGATGAATGGGGAATCAGCAAGTGGCCACGTAGGGGTCTCACCCGCGGCCATGATCCGGATGCTGATTTCAAACGACAGCCGAGACCCCGGACTCTCCAAGTAGGGAGGACGGGTAGGACATGTGCCCCACTCATCGCTTTATCGATATCCAGGAGCCAGTAAAATGAAGCTGAGTGTTCGATGTGCTGACGGACCCTACGTAGGCCAATCGTTCCTTACATCGATACCTCAGGGTATCCACCATGAGCCAGGATTCTCCGCTTGGAAAATCGGACCCCTGATGTGGATCAACCACGGTGTCGACAAGCACTGCTACCAACTCGTTTCGAACGGTTGGTATCGGGACTGGCGATTGGTATATCGAGACACGTTCTAGAGAGGAAACTCGTGAAGCAGTTCACATCGCCCAAAGGATTATTACGGGCTGCACGGACGGCGACGGTCATATCCGCGTTCGTTTTGTGGACATATGTCTGCATTCTGAACATCGCCAACTCGCTCAACCAGTAGCTGAAACCCTTCCAAGGATTGGACAGCACCATGAAGAGCTCCACGAAGTTCGTCGTCATATCCGCTCTGATGATCGCGTCTTTCTTCGCGACGACACCGGATGCTGACGCTGCAACAACGCTCCGAGCACAGGCCATGGCCAGCGCCAACACCCAGAAGGGTGCGAAGTACGTCTGGGGGAACGAGGGTGGATATTCTCGAGGTTACGACTGCTCGGGTCTGATCTACTGGTCCTACAGGCAGCACGGTAAGACTCTCCCTCGTGTCGCGAAGGATCAGTACAACCACTCGCAGCACATCAGCGCCTCCAACCGCAAGCCCGGTGACTTGATATTCATCAAGGACAGCAGCGGTTACGTCTACCACGTCGGGATATTCACCGGCGTTCGGAACGGCAAGGGCTACATGCTCAACGCGAATTACGGACGGACAACCGCTCATATCGTGGGCGAGTGGCCGATCACGAATTACACCGATGGATCGCCCTACGCCGTCTACGGACGGTACTGACCTCGCATATTTTACAGGGCCTATAAAGAGACCCCTACGTTTTGGAGCCCCACCATGGACCCTAAGCACGTCAAGTTTATCGTCAAAGGTCTGATTGGCATCTGCTTCTCGTTCGCGCTTGGTAACATCTACAAGCTCGGCAAGGAAGTGGACCAGCACATCGACGACTACATCGACGCGAAGCCCCCGGCCAAGAAGGCCAGCTAACCGTAAACCACTCAACCCCTTACCCCCACAAGGGGTTTGGGTTTCGCGAATCGAGGATATTCGTGACTGACTTTCCCGGCAACACCTTCAAGGACGACTCGACTCCCAAGACACCCGAGGAGGAACCGAAGTCTGGACCTGAGAAGGTAGAGAAGCCGGTACTCCAGGGCAGGGCAACGATAAAGCGGAAGGGTCTCTGGTCCCGGACCAAGGACCTGTTCGCCGAAGACGGTGTCAGCTTCGGTACCCAGCTCCTCGAGGGCATCGTAGTCCCCATGATCAAGGACATGGCCCTTCAGCTCATCCAGACGATGGGTAATAGCCTCTATGGATCGGCAGAGCGTGCCATCCACAGGGGCGACTCCGGTCTGCACGACATGCGTGGTACATACCAGGTGCGCGGTCCCATCGGTAACCATCACAGCTACAACGGTTACCACGCTTCGGCAAAGCCGCCCATCGGCTCTCGAACCAACCCCATCGTGGCCCAGCCGTATGGTCAGCAGCCCGCATACTACAAGCCTCAGCCCATGGCAATGCGCCGTACTTCGAACCGGCTCGTTGACGTTTTCTTCGAGTACCGGAGTGATGCGTCCAAGGCGAAGGCGTATATCGAGGGTGTGATCGAGGAACAGGGCTTCTGCACGGTCGCCCAGTACTACGAGATCGCGAACTACCCGATCGATCACACTGATAACAACTGGGGATGGGCCGATATCGATCGTGCCTATGTCCAGCAGTCCGGACGAGACGGGTTCATCCTGAATCTTCCGGACCCGGAGCCCATCCAAGTGCGATAGGTGGACGAAAGATGTCCGGTATATCTACCAGGGAGCTGGTCAAGAAGGCATATCCGAATTCGATCAAGTGGTCTAAAAAGGTCGACAACATGACGGATGGGCAGGTGACTGCCATATTCTTCCGTCTCAGAAAGGAAGGGAAGATCTAGTGAAGGTCACTCTCGCGTTCATCGCCGGGGCCAT
>Ga0070670_100000409_pt1 | contig 35372 bp, 57 predicted proteins | sample KBSS63metaG_FD_64665 | JGI IMG/M metagenome (GOLD analysis project Ga0070670, IMG submission 64665) | Switchgrass rhizosphere microbial communities from Kellogg Biological Station, Michigan, USA - KBS S6-3 metaG | ecosystem: Host-associated > Plants > Roots > Rhizosphere > Soil ... | reverse complement strand
TCGTTCGGGTGGCCGACGCGCTTGTAGCTGAGGTCGGTGACGTGCAGCAGACCGTCGATGCCGCCGAGATCGACGAAGGCGCCGTAATCGGTGATATTCTTGACGACGCCGTCGATCACCTGGCCCTCATGGAGCGACTGGATCAGGCCCGACCGCTGCTCTGCGCGTGTCTCTTCGAGAACCGCGCGACGCGACACCACGATATTGCCGCGGCGACGATCCATCTTGAGAATCTGGAAGGGCTGCGGGATGTCCATGAGCGGGGTGACGTCGCGAACCGGCCGAATGTCGACCTGGCTGCCCGGCAGGAAGGCCACGGCACCGTTAAGGTCGACAGTGAAGCCGCCCTTGACCCGGCCGAAGATCACACCCTCGACGCGGCTGGACTGACCGAACTCGGCTTCGAGCTTGTCCCAGGCGGCTTCGCGGCGCGCACGATCGCGGCTGAGCATCGCCTCGCCATGGACGTTCTCGACCCGGTCCACATAGACCTCGACCTCGTCGCCAACGACCAGCTCGGCTTTCTGGCCCGGCGCGGGCGCGAATTCGCGCAGCGGCACGCGGCCCTCGGATTTGAGGCCGACGTCGATGACGGCCATGTCATTTTCGATCGCGGTGACGGTGCCCTTCACGACGCGGCCTTCGAAGCCTTCATTCTCGCCGCCGAGGGTCTGGTTGAGCATCGCCGCGAAGTCGTCGCGGGTCGGGTTTGCCATAGTGGCCATAGAAACAGGTTTCCTACTCGATCATTATTCCGGCCATCCGGTTGTATCCGGAGGTCTTCGGGCCAGAACCGCCCCAGAAGCCCCATGCCGCTGCGGCATCCTTCGCCGATGATTCGTGGAGGCTTCCGCCAAAGCGGAAAGGCGCAGCAAGAGCCCGGCCTTGCTCGACCGGTCCCCTGACGCGCCTGCTGGGCGATCGCTTCCTAGCGGTCCGCCTTATGGCCTTCCACGAGCGCAATCGCCCGCTGGACGGCGGCGTCTATACTCAGATCGCTGGTATCGAGCAAGTCGGCATCTGCGGCCCGACGCAACGGAGCGGCCGCCCGGTTCGTGTCGCGGTCGTCGCGCGCGCGGATATCGGCGAGGACCTCATCGAAGCTGGCGCTGTCGCCTGCGCCACAAAGCTCTCGGAACCGGCGCTGCGCCCGCACCTCGGCGCTGGCGGTGACGAACAACTTCGCCTCGGCATGCGGCGCGATCACCGTGCCAATGTCGCGCCCGTCCAGGACCGCGCCGCCGGGCTGAGCGGCGAACAATCGCTGCCGCTCGAGCAAGGCATCCCGAACTTGCTGGTGCACCGACACTAATGACGCCGCCCTGCCGGCCGATTCTGCCTTCAGCGCTGGATCCCCGAGCAGCGCGTCGGGAAAGTTGCAGGCGCGGAGCGCGTCCTCGGCGTCGGCGGGATCACCTCCACTCCGGAGAACCGTGATGCCGACCGCGCGGTAGAGCAGCCCCGTATCGAGGTGCGGCAAGCGGTAGTGGCCGGCCAATGCCTTGGCGATCGTCCCCTTGCCCGAGGCCGCTGGCCCATCGACCGCGATGATCATGCGGCCACCGCGCCTATTTCGGCCATCAGCGCGACGAAGGTGGGGAAGCTGGTGGCGACCGGACCCATATCGTCGATGACGACCGGTTCGCGCGACACGAGTCCGGCCACCGCGAAGCTCATCGCGATGCGATGATCGAGGCGCGCGGCGATGGTGGCGCCGCCGGCGAGCCGGGCGCCACCGGTGCCGTCTATCACCAGACCATCTTCGAGTTCCTCGACTCGCGCGCCGATGGCGCGCAACCCTTCGGCCATCACTGAGATGCGGTCGGATTCCTTGACACGCAGCTCTTCAAGACCGCGTGCAACCGTGCGTCCCTCGGCGACCGCCGCTGCGACGAACAGCACCGGAAACTCGTCGACCATGGACGGAACCAGCTCAAGCGGCGTCTCGATGCCGCTGAGCTGCGAATGGCGGACCATGATGTCGGCAACCGGCTCGCCGCCCACCTCGCGCGCGTTGGCGAAAGTTATGTCGCCACCCATCATCCGCAGCACATCGAACAGTGCAGCGCGGGTGGGATTGAGGCCGACATTGGTGATCGTCAGCTCCGAGCCCGGTACGATCAGGCCGGCTACGACCGGGAAGGCAGCCGACGACGGGTCCCCGGGGACGATGATATGCTGCGGCAACAACTCGGCTTCGCCGCGCAGGGAAATGATCCGCGTCGTACCGTCGAGCTCGACATCGAGCTCGACACCGAAACCCTTGAGCATTCGCTCGCTATGGTCGCGGGTGGGCACAGGTTCGATCACCCGCGTAATTCCGGGCACGTTGAGCCCCGCTAGCAGCACCGCTGACTTGACCTGAGCGGAGGCTACCGGAAGGCGATATTCGATCGGCACCGCCGGGCACAAACCACGCAGCATCAGCGGCAATCGGCCGCCGGGGCTCGCATTCACGTCGGCACCCATCAGCGACAGCGGCTCAATCACCCGGTTCATCGGACGCCTCGATAGCGATGCGTCGCCGGTGAAGGTGGCGGTGATGGCGTGGCTTGCGACCAAGCCCATCAGCAGCCGGGTGGACGTACCCGAATTGCCCATGTCGAGCGCCGCCTGCGGCTGAAGCAGCCCGCCGACACCGACGCCGTGAATGCGCCACACATCGTCCTCGCCGCGCTCGATCGAGGCGCCCATCGCGCGCATTGCCGCGGCGGTCGCCAGGACATCCTCTCCGGTGAGCAGCCCTTCGACGCTGCTTTCGCCGACCGCGAGCGCGGCCAGCATCAACGCGCGGTGCGAGATCGACTTGTCGCCTGGCACGGCGACCGTGCCCCGGAGCGGTCCGGGCGTCGAGAAGCTGGCTGGTCGAGGCGTTGCACCGTGCATGAGGCGCGGCTTTTGACAGCGGCGTCTCGCTATGGCAAGGCGCCGGTCGCTTCGGCCGTCCCGGACTCGGGCGGTCATCTATTCCCAATGATGTGACTGGAGTTTCTGCACCGTGGTGAAACCGGAATGGGGCACCAAGCGGACTTGCCCAAAATGTGGTACCCGCTTCTACGATCTCGAAAAGGACGATCCCGTCACGTGCATCGACTGCGGCACGGCGTGGGAACCCGATCCCATCCTCAAATCGAAGCAGCCGTTGCCGTTCGACGCGCCCAAGAAGGAGGGCGGCGAGAACAAGGATGTCGACTCCACCCTCGCCGATGAGGATCTGGACATCGATGAGGATGCCGAACAGAATCCGGACGACGATGTCGATCTCGGTGGTGACGACGATATCGGCCTCAACACGGCCGACGACGACGACGAGAGCTGATCGATGAGCCGGGCGTCGCCGGACGCCCGGCCATGAGCTTCCCGAATCGCCGCCCGATGCTAAAAGGGCTCTTGCGGGCCTCGTCATCCTGACCTAAAGGGCGCGCTCCGCCGCCGGGCCCAACCGGTGCGCGACACGAAATGGCACGGGGCCGTAGCTCAGCTGGGAGAGCGTCGCAATGGCATTGCGAAGGTCAGGGGTTCGATCCCCCTCGGCTCCACCATATCTAACCGCCTGATTTTGCTCAACCTGGCCATGAACGCTCCCGTCTCGCGGAGTTGAAATCGATCACATTGGGATCATTCTGGGACCATAAGTGCGCCTGCGTGAAGCTGCCGACCTTGGCCCAATAGGCTTCCACGCCGGCGATGAACTCGTTCAGATAGCCGGGTCGCAGGTGCCGATAATTCTTCTTGTTCGTGCCCGTGCCAGCGTGTCCGGCCGCGGCGTCGATCTGGGCATCTGGAACGCCCAGCGTGTGCAACTCGGTCGAGATCGTGTGGCGCAGGGTGTTGGGGCTCCCGATTCCGACGAGCTTCGGCCGACGGGCAGTCTCTCCCATCCTTGTGCGCGGCGCGAGCCATAGCGCGTTTCCAGCAGCATCGACCGCCTGCTCGCATATCCCGGCTTCGATCAGGCACGCCTCGAAGGCCGTTTTGATGCTGGCAGTCGGCTTGGTGACGATGTCGCCGGCCTTGGTCCGCGTGCGGTACTGGATGACATTCCCGCGCGTTCCGGCGAGCCAAGGCGCCAGTGTCGGCGCAATAGGCACGATCGAGCGGCGTTTCTTGGTTTGGGCTCGTCCCGGCGCGTTGAAATAGATCAAGCCATCGCGGATCTGAGCGTCGGCGTCGAGCTCGAGGATGGCTTCGCCGCGACCGTGGGTGCTGAGCATGATCATGATGAACAGGTGGACATGTCGGCGCTCCTCGATGCGCCAGGCCGCTTCGAGCAGGCGGGCCACCTGCTCGGGCGAATAGACCAGTTCCTTCGGGCCGGGCTTGTCCCGCTCTTCGATGTCCGGGACGAAGGGCGCGTACGGGATGCGCTCGTTCTGCCAGGCCCAGCGTAGCGCGGCGCGGAGCGCTGCCAGCTCCCGGCTGACCGTCGCGCCGCTGACAACCGTACCGGTGCGCCGGCCGGGTTGAGCGCGCCGCCATTTGATGAACCTCTGGACCAGCGCCCTTTTGATGTCCGCCACAAAGGGTCCACGGGTAACGCGGCCCGCGCGGCGCTCTTCGTCGAAGAATATGAGCCAGTGACGAACGCAGTCACGCGCCCGAATTGGATCGGCATCGACCTCGGCAACATGGCCGAGCCAGTCGGCCAATAGTCCCTCGACGAACGCCTCGTCGGGTGCCTGCTCGACGGGTTTGCGCCAACCAGCATAATGATCCGCTAAGCTGTCTTGCGCCGATTGGGGAGCCCGTCCATCGATTGGAGGGTCGAAAACGCCCGTCGCCTTTCGGCACGTTCGACGCTTTCGTCCGTCGCCGCCATCGTCGTACCACGCGATGAACCACTGCTCGCGTTCAGCGCGCCAATAGAGCCAGAATGGCCCGAGCTGGATCCGGACGGCGTTATCGTTCGCTGTGGCTCGGCGGGGGCGCGGCATGTCGATCTCATTTCGTTGATTCGGTCGGCCATCAGCATGTCAAAGGCTGGGTGATTAACCAGCGTCTTGACGAGCTCGAAATCGACGTGGAAGCCGCGCTCATTGCGATAGGCGATCTCGAGCTTGCGCGTCAGGTCGGTTATCGGCGTCCGAGCACTCATCTCCTGACGCACCTCGTAAGCCAGCCACGGCGATCGAACTTTGCCCACCTCGCAGCGATGCCAGCCCGAATCGCCTCGCAGCTCAGATCGCGGCCATAGGGCGCGGCGCAATAGGCGACAACTCGGCGATAGCTCTTGCCGACCTGCTCGCATGCCAGCCCGACCGGCTGCTTGAACCATACCGAGCCGTTGTCCTCCGCGTCCTCGCGCTCGATCTCCGCGCCCATGACCTGGGCCATCACCCGGCGCTGCTCGCGCGGGTCGCCCGGAATGCACGGCTGATTGGGCCGGCACGTGCCGTCCATCTCGGTCGCGCCGATGCCGGCCAAGCGGATCTCGATCCCGTTATGGCAACGGATCGGGCCATCAACGTCATGGATCGCGAGCGCGGCGCAGATGAAGAAGAGGGGCATTACCTCGCACCTCCTTCGCGGCGTGCGCGGATGGCTTTGGCAATGTCGCGAGCGGCTTCTTGGTGGCCGAGAAGACGGGCCTCAGTGCCGGGACGCAGGCAGGATTTCCAGCCTTCCGCAATAACCGCCGCTTCCTCCAACGCCCCATCCCGAACCTTCCCGCGGTCCAGGGTGGCTACGATTGCGGCGGCAATGCGATGAGCATCGACGAAATCAGGATCGACTAAACCCTCGCGGTCGAGAACGGCCTTAACCAGCTCAACCTCATCCTCCCCGCCGTCGCGCGGTGCGAGGCGTTCGATCAGGTCGGCGGTTCGGGCGCAGACGGGATGCACATTATCGCCGGAGTCTTTTTCATGCCACGACCCGTCTCTGCGAATGTGGCGCAACTCCTTAATCAACTCCCCCACCTCCCCGGCATGCGCTTCTGGGCGGGAGACGATGATGCGTTCGAAGCGGGACGCCGCCTCGATCAGAAATTTGCCGGTCAACTCCCCGCAGGGCATGCGATCGGGCCTTTCGGATTGCTCCGCGAGCCAGCGCAGGCTGTCAGGAATATTCATCGCTCGCCCTTCCCTTCGATAAGCGCCACGCGCGCCCGATAGGCCGCACGCACGGCCTTTAGCGCGACATGGAACGCGCCGTCCGGATCCTGTCGCAATTCGTGCTCCGGCACGCCCGACAGTGCGGCGGTGCCGACGCGGCGGAGCCAGGGCTTCCAGTTGTCATGCATCGGGGGTCTCCCATCGCTGGCCATAATCCGGCAGCGGCTCGCCCAAGGCGGTCGCCTTAGCGTGCAGCTCGAGCATCGCGACGGCTTCCGGCCCGGTGCCGGCGACCTGGAAGCAGCGCCCGTCGCGGACGATCTGCGTCATGCCCGGATGCTGGGCCGTCGGCTCGACGATGCGATCGACGGCGGGATCGACGGCGGGATCGACGGCGGTCATGCCGCTATCCTTTCGGCCGCCGCACGCTGGCGCGCGAGCATGGCTTCGATCGCATCGCCCAGGCGCTTGGTGCCCCGCCGGATCGGATCCATCGCCACCTGCGCATCGTCACCTGCCACAGGTTCCGGTGGCGCGACGCGCGGACGCCCCCTCGTGCCCGGCCGCAGCTCTGGATGCATGAACGCCCATTTCGCCTTCGCGGCCGACACTTCGCGGCCGGGCAGCAGCGCCGCGATCTGCTTCCACGGTGTGGGCGGCGTGCGGCGGCGATGATCTTCAAGGATGGCGATCTCGTCGGCGGTCCAGGGTTTGTAGATGCTGGTCATTGGTTCGCCATCTCCAGCAGGACGTCCGCGTGGCAGGGCTGGCCTAGCGGGCACCAGCAGGCGAGGTTCTTGCCGCGAAGTTCAGAGATGAAGAGCATCCGGTCCGTCGTCTTCGAACGCGGTGTCCACAGCCAATAAGGCAGGTACTCGTCGCGATAGCGGGCCACAGCGTCTTCAGCAGTCATATGGCGGTACGTGCCGTCGCCATTGGGCTGGAGCGATATTCCGACCTTGTGAGGGTTGCCCCACTTCGTCGGCCGCGCGACGCTTACCGTGTTCGGCGGCATCCGCCAGCCCTTGCGGCGCGAGAGTTGGACGCGCTCAGGCATGGGTCGACGCCCCTACTTGTGGCCGATCAAAATGCGTTTGCCCGTCGAGTTCATGCCCGCCCTTGTCCCGGCCGCGTCCGCCAACCTGCTTGAAATTGAAGACGCGGCCGAGATCGCCGGCCTGGCGTTGGAGCGACCGAGCCCAATCGAGGTTCATCGGCCGGGCGCGCGGACCGCTTTCGCCGCCAACGATGATCCAGTCCGGCGCGTTCTTGTCGAGGATGACCGGCCCTAGCAGAGGCTCAAAGCTGCCGAACGTGAACATTGCGCCAAGCTCGGCAGCGGCATCCCGCAGCTTGTTCCGGTCGCGGTCATAGTCGCGCTGATCGCCGAAGGTCGCGCCGAGCGCCGCATTAGGTGGAAGCCCGCCAGCCTCGCGCGCCATCTCGATAGCGTTGCCGATGCGCTTCGATAAGTAGAGCATGATGAGATTCGGGCAGGCACGCGCCTCGGCGAAGGCGTCGCGGCGCCACTCAGGATTGACCCGCTTGTCCCAGATGTCGCCGAGGCTCAGCGAGAAGACAAATGGGCGGGTGCCAGCGAGCGCGGCCTGACGGTTCCACTTCCGCAAGCTGGCCCAGGTGCTGGCCGACGTGCGGACGCGCTCTCCGTCAGGCCCCCAGACTACTCGACCGTGGCGTGTGTCGAGCAGGTTCTCCGCATAGCAGTTGTCACACGGCGCGCCGACCTTCTGGCAACCCATCCAGGGGTTCCATGTGTGATCGGTCCACTCAATCTTGCTGTTCTCAGCCATGGGCAGGAATCTCCCCGTCCAGCATCATGATCTCGGTCTGGATGTAGTTCGCCAGGTCGAGCACCTCCTCGAGCTGGTGCTGGAGAATGGCGCGCCGATCGCCGGAGAACCGGTCAAGGCCGGCGCCATATTTGGCGATGCCGAGCTGGCTGCGCTGGAGCAGCAACTCGCGGTTGCGCTCGACGACGAGATCGGGAGCATCAACCACGGCTCACACCCCGCATCGCTTCGCGAATCTCGCGCCCCGCATCGGTCGCGCACAGGAAGCAGACGCGCCGGTCATCCTCGCTCTGGACGCGATCGACCCAGCCCAGCGCCGCCAGCGCGGTATGCGCGCGGGTCACGACCGGTTTCGAGACCTTGAGCAGCGTCGCCAGTTCAGCAACGGTCATGCCGCGCACGCTCTCGCAGAGCAGGCCGAGCAGCGCGATCTGTCTGGCGGTGAGGTCGATGTAGCGCGGCGAGCGGACCCACGCGAGCGAGGCGGTGGCGAGATCGTTCATTCGGATGTCTCCGGCTTGGGAAGCATGGGAAGGAGCGAGGGCATCGAACCGATGCGGTACGCCTCGTCCACCTGGGGCTTGAGCCATTCGCCGGCCGTAATGCCGGTCGGCAACACGATATGGGCGAGAAACTCGTCGTCGAACGAAGTGATTCCTGTCTCGACTGCTTCGAGCTTGGCCTTGACCACGAGCGCGAGGGCGCGCCAGCGCTGGCGACAGGCTTGCTCCCATTGCTTGGCGGCCTGCTCGGGCTCGCGGCGGTAAGGGACGCTGCCGCGCTTATAGATATGAAACGCCTCGTCATCCTTGGACGGCAGCGGCAGGATGAATTTGACGTGTCGCCCGTTCATCCGGAACCCGACGACGGCTGCGCTCTCCTGCCAGCCATAGAGGAACTGGTCGGCTCCGTAGCGCTCGAGCGTCCGTTCGATCTCGTCACGCGAGCGGGGGGTGCTGACTTCGGTGTCGGCGGCGTAGCGGGTCATTCGCCACCATCCCGCTTGCCGGTGCCCTTACAGGCCGCACAGGGGATCCAGTCTTCGGCCTCATCGTCGAAGATCTCGCGCTCGCCGAGGCAATGCGGGCAGGCGGCGTCAATCATGCCATCGGCCTCCACGCGATCGGGTCGACCGGCTCGCCGATGTTCCTGACGCCGAGCGTCTGGCGCCAGCATTCGGTGCTGCGCCACCACACCATGCCGACCTCGGACCCGTCATGGAGGATGCCGACGATCTCGGTCCCATCTTGCGGGGCGTCCGCCATTGCGAGGCGCACCGCAGCCGCCTCGGCTGACGGCGAGCGGCACTCCCAGAAATAGCGGACCGGGAAAGCGTTCTCGTCGCGAGCGCGCTGGAAGTCCTTGCCGACATTGCAGCGACGACCGAGGGCATCGACGCAGATGGCGTCGACCTTCTCGCCAACAGAACCCGTCACGCCCACGAGCCGGTGCTGGGCATGGTTCACCCAATCGTTGAAGTCGCGGAACTCGCCGGCCCAGATCGGGACGAGATCGCAGGGCGTGGCGGAGCGCGGCCAGCCCGTCGGCGCGCGCAGGCGATCCTCTCTGATGGCGGTCTCAGCCATGGAAGAATCCGCCCGATATAACCACGAACATCAGCACCCCCACGCGAAGGAACGCGGTGAAGGCGTTGTACTTCTTGGTCTGGCCCTTATCGGGGCCACTCTCTTCCAAGGCGGGCTTGCCGTGCTGTGCGCTTGCCACCACCAGGTGGATGAGGAAGACCGACAGCAGCGCCCATTGCGGCCAGCCCCAGGCATCGGTGGCGATCATCATTTCGCCTTGTCCTCGGCCTCGATCGCCTCCTTGCGAGCGCGGGCCGCACGGTTGATCGCGACGGCCAGCTCGTCGGGCATCGCGTCCATTTCCTCGGCCGACTTCTTCAGAAGCTGGTCGATCGCGAAGGCGCTCGCCTTGCCATTGATCAGATCGATGACCTCCTGCGCGCGCTTCTCACGCGGGTCGACCGTGAAGCCCATGGCATCGCGCTCGTCACCGGCGCCCGGATCGTAGAGCTTCTGGACGGCCTCGAAGATGTCGGGCTGCTGTACCTCCATGTCCGCGACCCAGGAAGCAAAGAGCTGCTGGATCGCGGCGCGGTCCTCGGGCGTCTCCGCAGCGCCCCACTGGTTCTCTAGCGCGTCGTAGCGGAGCTCGGCTTCCTGGCGCTTCTGTTCGTCGGTGAGGATGACTTCGCCGGTTTCCGCGTCGTGGTGGATAGCTGCATCGCCACGGCGCGGCGCGGTCAGCACGGCAGGTTCCTCGCTGACGCTGGTGAGAACGGACGTCACCGACCGCGCGGCCAGGCTCTCACTCAGCGCCTCGACGTCGAGGATGTCGCCCGACATAGGCAGCGTCTTCGCGTGCCGGCGCATGACGGTCTTCTTCGCCATCTCCGCGAACCAGTCGACCCATGGACCCTTGGGCGTGCGGGGCTTGCCGCGCTTGTCGAAAAGCGCGCCTGTCTGCGACTTCTCGCGGACCTGGTCGATTTCGAAGCGACGCATCACCTCATAGGACTTGGTGCCGTCCTTATAGGTTGCCATCGAATAGGCGGCGACGATCATCTCATCGGTCACATCTTCGGGCCGGGCGTCAATAAGGATGGGTTTGTGCCGAAGCATAGCCTCGGTGCCCTCCTCATAGATGAAAAAGCCCTCCTCGACCTCGCGTCGATAGACCACCTTGGCGGTGATATCGGCGATGTCGCCCGACTGCAGTATCTTCTTCCGCAGCCCGTAGACCATCGGCATGTACTGAACGAGCTTCACCTCGCGCCACTCGCCGTTGACCTGGGTGTTCTGCTTGAAGATGACGAGCGCCGCCTCGCGCTTGTCCGGCAGCAGCCCGTCCTGCGCCGCCTTCATGCACGCCAGCATGAGGCTCTGCCGGTTCGCGGTCAGAAGATCAGGATCGCTCTGGACGGCAGTGATGATCGTGCGCTGGAGCTTTTCCGGCGTGATGTGCGCCGGCAGGACCATCTTGAACTCGTTGGTCCGCTGCTCGAGCTGGCTGCGGAATTGGACCATTGGGTTGTCCGAGCGCTCGGCAAGCTGGGTGCCGGCGGCGTTGTCACGAAGGGCGGGGTGGGTTGCCATGTCTTCTTCTCTCTCGATGGGATGGTGTCGATCGGATCACGCGAGGACCGGCTCCGCGACGTGGAAATAGATGCGGCGCGACGCGGCGCAGTCGGGTCCGGCGCGATGCGCCTCGGTGAAGTCCTCGCCGAAGAAATGGCGAACCGCCTCGGTCAGCGTCGGCTTCTTCAACCGCTTGCCGTCAGCCTGATAGACCCTGACGCGGCCCATGGTCTTGCCGCTGGTGCAGAACTTCGGGAGCGTGCATTCCCACTTCTCGCCATGCGTCCGGCTATGCTCGATGCGGATCATGCGGACGTCGAAGTTGACCTCGTGGCCGACGACCAGATCTGCGCGACTGGCAAAATCGAGGAAGGTGTCGATCGCGGCGCGCTTCGATATCCCGCCGGCCGCCATCTCGTTCGTGATGCCGTGGATGGCGATCACGTCCTCGGGAATCTCGATGCCGGGAATGACGAGGGTGTCGACGCCGTCGATCTGCTCGCCGGCTTGCCATAGTTCGCACGCCAGCTCGACGATGTGAGGCTGATCCGGGCTATCGCTGGGCTCGTGCCACAGCGGCAGGCCAGTCGTTTCCGTGTCAAAGAAGAGGATGCGCATGGGGGAACGCCTTTCAATGTTGATGGGGATCAGCGGACGTGAAGGGTCGCGTCGTCCTTGATTTCGACGCCGGCGATCTTGGTGACCTTCGCTCGTACGCGCGCATCGACGGCTTTCTGGACCGCCTCGCGGACGCCGGCATCGTCCTTCACCGCGTTCCACGCCTTTCGGTAATCAACGATGACGCCGATCTTCTTCTTGGACATGGAAGCCATGCCGCCGAACTCTGAACGGACCTGCGTCGGGGCGGATTCCACAGTCTTGGCGGCGACCGTGACGGGCGCCTCCATGATCTCGGGATCGGGCGCGCGGTTTTCCTCCGCAGCCTTCGCCGCCTCGGCCGCTGCGTCCTCCTCGGCTTTGCGGCGGGCGACCGCGCGCTCCGCTTCCAGACGACGCTGCTCGGCCTGCTCGCGCGCCAGCTTGTTGCGCATATATGCGTCGGCTATGCCGCGAACGCGCGCCATCTCCGCCGGCAGCTTGCCAAGAACGACCTTCTTCCCGTTCGTGATCGCAGTGCAGGAATCCAGATAAGGCCGCTTCACCTTGTCATGGATATTGTCGATCGTCGTCTCGACCGTCCGCATCTGCTTGATCAGTGTGGCGCAGCGCGCCGCAGTCTCGTCATCGGTCGCCGACGCGCGGGTAGCGCTGTCGAGCAAGTCGGAGATCCTCTTGCGGAGCGTCAGCCCGCCTTCGAGCGGGAATTTATCGATCTCGTCATTCAGCTCGCCAAGCGCCTCGATCGACATGGGCGGCTTGTTGTGACCCAGCCCCGGCGTGCTCGCGATCGGAGCGTTCGCGGTCGGCCAAGGCTTCACGTTTTCAAAGGCGGTGGACATGGCGGCTCCTCAGAACATCATCGGGCTGGAAAGGTGGTTGATCGGCTGACGCGGATCGGCGAGCGCGGCGTTGCCGGTTGCCCGGCCCCACGATTGGAGGTTCGCGAGATGCGCGGCCTCGACCTCGTCGATCGGATCGCCGGCGCACTGCGGCCAGACCCGTTCGAGATCGATCGGCTCGCCGTTGGCGGTTGCGATCCACCGCCACGACCGGTCCATTTCCTCGCCCGTAATGGGGTCCGACGGCGGGCCGTAGCGCAGGTGGATCGCGACGAAGACGCCACCGGCGCGCAGGCGCATCCGGTAGAAGCCTTCCTCAGGCTGGTCGGGATCGACGCCGACGAAGCGCTGGCCGACCGGGGCGCCCTCGCGATAGATCAGCTCGCGGCGGCTCATTACTCTTCAACCTCGGCGAAGACGCGACGCTCGACGAGCATCGCGTCGGCCATTGCGTAAGCGCAGGCGGCCGCTGCGGCATGATCATAGCGACCATCGTGAGACGTTGTCGCCGACAGCGCGTGCAGCATCGCCTGCCCCGCGAACCAGTCGCGCAGCGTCATCCCGCCGCACTTGTCGTCGATCGCGACGCTCGGGAAGGCGCGAGGGTTTTCGATAGTCACGCCGCTGGCCTTTCGCTGACCAATTCCGATGCGTTGAACCGGTTGATTGTGATTTGCCGGCGTTTTGGCATCGGGTGCCGCCGACGCTCTTCGAACAGAGCCGCCAACGCGATCTCCCTGGCTTCGCCGAAGCTGGGAGCCGCGAACACACAGGTGACGGTGCGCTCCTTATGCGGGCTCGTTTGAGCGCCGATGTTGAAGCTCACGGACGTGAACCAGCGCTTCATGCCGCACGCTCCCCCGCATCGGCCGCCACGACGGCCGGGATTTGCTGGGGGGAACGCCGCGTCGACGACAGGGGAGTGTCGACCGTGGGGGCGGGCGCGTCGGTCGGCTGGGGATTGACCGACGCTCGGGGGGCGAGGTGAAGCACTTCGCGGATCGTGCGGGTCAGCGCCCAGAACGAGACGGCGAAGATGGCGGCGGCGAAGGCGGCGGAGATCATGCTGCCACCTTGCCGCGCCCGATCGATACGACCGGCGCCAGTGCAATCTTGATGTCGTCCAGCGTGATGTCGCCGGCAAGCAACTGGTCGAGCACGCGGCCGCTAATCTCGGGGTTCAGCAGCCGGGCAGCTTCGAGCAGCTCGCGCTCTGCCGGGTCCAGCGGACGGAGCCGGCGGCGGATGCACGCGCCTTCGATGGCCCGAGCCTCACGCAGGTGGCGCTCGTGCATCGCCAGCACGGCCTTGCGATCGACATAGTTCTGGCTGCGCGGATCAACCGCCCGCACATCACCCTTATCCGCCTCGATCCTGGGGACGAGCGTCTGCTGCGCGTAGCTGGCGATGCGCTCCAGGATGTGGGCCTGGCCGCGGGTTAGGTCGGGGAATTGCGACGGTCGCATGGGGGATAGCTCCTCGTTACGAGAGGAGGAACTATCCTAATGTGAGAACTGGTGCAACCTTTTTTGTCCGATTGGGATAATTATTTCGCTTACGGATCGGGGTCGCCGATAAACGTCACGCGGCCGACGACGAAAATCGGCTCATGTCCGAGGGGTAAAACGGCATGCTCCGGATTGGACGAGCATGGCTCCAACCGCGGCGGCCCCTCAAGGAAGCGCTTGAAGGTCGCCTCACCGGCTTGGTTCATCATCGTGTAAAGGCGCCCGCCCTGCAGCTCTCGCTGGTCCGGGTCGATGACGATATAGCCTGCCGGCCCCACGAGCTTATCCATGCTGTCACCCTCCGGCAGCAGTATGAAGCTGTTCGTGCCGGTCTTCACATCGCCGGGGATAGCGCGATATCCGCTCGGTTCCGTGATTGCTTCGCGCCAGTTACCTGCGGCGACATGGCCCAGCACCGGTAGCGTCCGGCCATTATTGCCCTTGGGAAGAAGGTCCGCTTCGGAAACCTGAAGCGCCTTAGCGATCGGCTCCATATAGTCGACCGTCAACCCCATCTGCCGGGTCTCGATCTTCGCCAACGTCGCCGTCGTGATGATATCGCCCATCAGCCCGCAGACTTCCTCCATGGTCAGACCACGCTGAAGCCTGAGTTCACGGACACGGTTAGGGGCGTACTGCCGACGCTGTTGAGCCATTTCTCCCATATAGATGCAGCGCCGGTAGCAGTCTTATCGCATTACGGCAATCTTACGCTTGCAGAAATTCACCGTATGCGATAGTCCAGGCGCATGAGAGCACGCGCTTGGATGGAGCTGAAGAAGCTCAACCTCAGAATGGTGGCGGATTTGCTGACCGCTGTCGATCCTCCTTTGGAGACGCGAACGACCGAGACCACGGTCAAGCGACACATCGACGGGGATAATCATCCGTCACCGGATTACGTCCGGCGTTATCTCGTCATCACAGAGAGAGCGGTCGGTCCCGCCGATTGGTACGAGCTCGCCATGGAGCGCCTGGCCGAGAGCCGGCCACCCGATTCCCCTCCCCTCCAGTCCGTCGCGAGCGCGTAGCGTGCTCGCCGGGGGGGCAACTCAGATACTTCGGGCCGGTCCTTTGCAGCCGACAGCGTCAGCGGTTGTGGCCCCGGCCTATCAGCGTGAAGGCGGGGGGCAACGTTCCCGACCGGAACGTCAAGCGGGTCGGCTCGAGGTTCATCATAGTAGCCCGCATGATAGGCAATTCCTTGGCGGTTCGCCGCCGGGACAGGGACGAGGCGGTTCCTACGATCGCCTCGCTCCTGGGCGCATCAATTCCCCAGCGCGCAATCGGATCCGGCGCGCGCTGATCCAGCTCCACATCGCCAAGCTCAGCAGAAAGGAATGCGCCGCCATGGCCGAAGGAATCACGACCGTAAAAATCGGCAATGGCCCGGAGATCCCGTTCTCTGATTTCAAAGCAGCGGCCGAGCAGGCACAGAAAACCAGCATCGCCGCGCAGGAATTGCGCCTTTTCGTCGAGCGTGTCGAACGTTTGCAAGAAGAGGCCAAAGGCATCGGCGACGACATCAAGGAGGTGTTCTCCGAGATGAAGGGCCGCGGTTACGACACGAAGATCGTCCGCAAGCTGATCGCCATTCGGAAGAAGAAAAAGGGCGAGCACGAAGAAGAGCAGATGGTGCTCGAGACGTACATGGCTGCGCTCGGCATGCAGTCGTCGTTCTCGTTCGACTGAGCTGACTATGAGCGCTCTCCCCGCCCTCCAAACCACTGTCCTCGACCTGATCGCCGAACATGACCGGAAGAGTGCCGATATCGAACAGGCCATCGCGTCGTTCGATGAGGCTTTCTCGCGCCTTGGTATGGCCGCGACCGTTCAAGGCACATACGTCGAGCCTGTCGGGAGCCCTTCCTATCTGCATGCCTCTAGCTTGCGGAAGAACCTGCTAAAGTCGGGTTGGAAAGCTATCTACAACCGCCTCCAGATCGATCGTATCGCCAGCGCCAAGGACAAGAAGCTTTTTGAGCGCGCGATTGCAGACCCGCCGCCGCTGACGATGGATAATGCCCGGGCGACGTTCGGCGACTATTTCATTCGGCCGCGCTTCCACATCCTGCGGGGCCTGGCAGAGGCGTTCGTTGACCTCGACCCCGCCTATAAATCGCATTCAAAGGTGCGCATCGGGGTGAAGGGCCTGCCGAAGCGCATCATCCTGTCGAGTTGGGGCGAATATGGCTCTGGTTGGGGCGTCGATCGCTTCAAGGACATCTGCAACGCGCTTGCCACGTATCAGGGCAAGCCGCATCTCGAATATGCGGAGCTGTCGGCGCTGCGCATCGCCCACGACAAGGGCGAAGACGGCAAGCTCGACGGTAGCCTTGTGGTCAAGGTCTACCGCTACGGGAAAACCGAGGAATATCAGACCGTCAATCGCGGGCTGACCGTCCGCCGCTTCGGCAACGGCAATGCCCACATCTTTTTCGACAAGTGGACGCTTCTCGACATCAACCGCGCGCTCGCCGAATTTTACGGCGAGGTGCTGCCGGACGCCGAAGAAGAGGGCATAAAACCATCGGCCAGCACGGCGGTTTCGAAGGATTTGCAATTCTACTGGTCGCCGCCCGAGGTGATCGCGCTGGCGCTCGACTTCGCCGGCATCAGCGGCCCGAATGCTTGGAGCCATGGCCGGACGCCGCCGGAATATCGCGTGCTCGAGCCCTCATGTGGCGACGGTCGAATTCTCGATGAGCTGCGCACGCGAGGCTGTCGATCGCTCGGCATCGAATATCATCCAGGTCGGGCCGCCGAGGCGCGCGCAAAAGGCCATAGCGTCCTTACGGGCAACTTCCTCGACCAGCCCGCGACGCCCGACTTCGATTTCGTAATCATGAATCCACCATTCTACGGGCGCCATTACGTCAAGCATGTCCAGCATGCGCTTGGATTTCTGAAGCCAGGCGGGACGCTGGTCTCAATCCTGCCGGCCACCGCGCACTATGATCATGGCGAGCTGAAGGGCGAATGGCGCGATTTGCCCGTCGGCAGCTTTTCCACGGTTGGCACGAACGTACCTACGGGCCTGCTGCGCATCACCAAGCCACGCGCGGCCGCATGACATGGCTATACGTCCCCAATCTATCTCCCTCTGCGCCGGAGCAGGCGGCCTCGACCTCGCGGTCGAGCTTGCCGTGCCCGGAGCGCGCACAGTCGCTTATGTGGAGAGGGAAGCCTATGCCGCCGCGACACTGGTCGCGCGCATGGAACAAGGATGCCTGGCTCCGGCGCCTGTCTGGTCTGACCTCGGAACCTTCGACGCTCGCCCATGGCGCGGTCGCGTTCATCTCGTCACTTCCGGAGATCCATGCCAGCCCAACAGCGTCGCCGGCAAAGGGCTCGGCGCCGACGACGATCGATTCCTCATCGACCAGGTCCTGCGCGTCGTCGACGAGTGCCGGCCTCTTCGTCTCTTCCGCGAGAACGTGCCGGGGAACGCCGACGGACAACTCGCAGCTCTCGTCCCGCCACTGGAGCGAATGGGCTTCCGCGTTGCGGCAGGAATTTTCAGCGTCCGGTCGATCGGCGGCGCCCATATCCGAGAGCGTCTCGTCATCATGGCCGACCGCCCGGACGACGCGGGGCGGCTACACGCGGGACAATGGGGATCCGGAGAAGCAGCGGCCGACGCTAGAGGGGATGGCGGGGACTTGGTCGACGCCATCGGCAACCCTGTTCGAAGCAGTCGATTTGGACCGGCTTCTTCAACGTCAGGCGGAAGCGGCTGCGAAGAACGGGAACAATGGCTTCGGGTTGCCGCTGGCGAACGAGGTGCAGATCTGGGCGCGGGACCAGTGGCCGACGCCGATGTCCCGCGACCATCGCAGTGGCCACGCGCAAAAAACGGACGCGGAGTTGTGGGGGAAGAAGGGGCGACCGCTCGAACGGGTCGCAACGATCTTCTCGGAGACGTGCCCGACCCCGAATGCCGGCGACGATCGAGGGGCGAGCAGCGGCTGGGATGCAGCGGCCGAGCGCCACGCGGCAAACGGAGTGAACAAGCAAATGGGGTTGCGGGACTTCGCGCCGCGTTTCTCCCGATCCTCTGCCCCGGACCCAGCGACCCCCGATGGCCGGACATCATCACCGCCGCGCCGCACCTTGAACCCGCTGTTCGTCGAATGGCTGATGGGCTGGCCCATCGGGTGGACCGATTGCGCCTCGGAGGTAACGGGGTTCACCCGCTGGCGCTCGGATATGCGTGGGTTGCTCTCGACGCTCTGCACGCCAGCGCCGCCGGCGCAGGCTTCGTTCCTGTGAGGGCGGCATGAGCATCAGAGCCGACATGGATGCGGCTTATGCCGCCCGCCAGCGCGCACGGAATCCCGACGTCTGCCGCATCCGCACCGTCTGGCGCATGGGTGCCGGTGCGCGCCACGCCTTTGCCGCCTGCCTCTACGCTGCGGCGGAATCGGGCTCGTACCTCAACATCCCGATCGTGCCGGCCGACGACATCGCGGGCTTCGAGCTGGCGGAGGTAGCGCGGTGACCTGGACGCACGACGCGCTCGCCGCGGATCTCGCGGGCCACCTGCTCGGCGACAACCGAATGGTCTGGACGGACATGCAACTCGGGCCGAGCGGCAGCCCGCGCCCCGACGTGTTCACGCTCCAGCGGAGCTACAGTCGGCCGATGCCGACCGCTTTCGAGGTGAAGGTCTCGAGGAGCGATCTCCGCAGCGACACGACGAGCGGCAAGTGGCAGAAATATCTGGCTTTCGCCGGGTCCGTGACATTCGCTGTGCCCGATGGCCTCGCCACGGTCGCCGACATCCCCGACGGGTGCGGGCTGATCGTTCGCAAGGCGGAGGTCTGGCGCTACGCCAAGAAGCCGACCGTCCAGCACGTCGCGCTCCCCATGGATGCGGTGATGAAGCTCCTGATCGACGGGGTCAGCCGCCGGTTCCAAGGGGTTCAGCCGGTCAACCGCCATCCGGAGACCTGGCGTCTCAATGAGGTCGTCCGCAAAAAGTTCGGCGACGCCGTTGCGGAGACGGCGCGAGATCTGACCAACGCGCAGCAGCGCATCGCCAGCCTTGCGGCGCATGAGACATATGCGCGGCAAAGAGTCGACCAGGAAGTCGCTCAGCACCGCGCCGAGCTGATGCGCAAGGCCGATGCCGAATTGGCGACGTGGAAGGCCATCCGCGACGAGATCTGCGCTTGGCTCGACATCGAACCGCGCACGAGCGTCTGGGCCGTCCGCCAGCTCATCGAAAAGAAGGTCGCGGAATGCAAGGCGGATGCGCGCGTCGCCGCCGCCGAGGAACGCATCGAGCAGGTTCGGTCGTCCTTAGAGCGCGCCCTCGCCACTCTGCCCGCCAGATCCATCCCCGTTCCCGAAAGCTCCGCTGCATGATCCAGCCTTGGCCCCCGCTCACCAACAACACGATCGTTCTGGTCGCCGGTCTCGGACGCTGCGGAACCTCCCTGTTGATGCAGATGCTCGAAGCCGGCGGCGCTCCGGTCGTCGGGCAATACCCAGCTTACGAGCCGGACATTTTGCGCGCATTGCCAGGGAACGCCGAGGCCTGGCGCCGGGTCGCGCGCGGCCGCTGCATCAAGGCCCTCGACCCGCACCGCTGGATGCCCCCCGCGGGCGAGGATTACCGGGTTATCTGGCTCGATCGGAACCCGGTCGAACAGGCGGCGAGCCAACTCAAGATGGCGGGCGCGCGATCGAGCCGGGGCAACCGCCGGGCCATGGAGCACGGGCTGCACGCCGACCAGCGCCGGGCCCATAGGCATCTGCTTCACATCGACCGTGCGGGCATCCTCGGGATCCGATTCGAGGATCTGATCGAGCGACCCCGCCGCGTGGTCGACGAGCTGGTCGCCAAGATCGGTGTCCCGCTCGATCGCGAGGCAATGGTGGCTCAGGTCGTGGACCGGTCGTCGCGTTGCTATCCGGGCATGCTCGAGCATCTGCTGATCGCATCGGCGAGGGTCGCATGAGCTGGTTCGGGCGCATATTCGGGCGGGTCCCCGGACGAGGACCGTCGCCGATGCCGCCGATCAACGAGGATTGGGCACCGGGCGATCTGGCCCTGTGTGTCGATGATCGCTGGGACTTCGGTGGCGGGGGCCAGCCTCGCATCGGCGACAGGTTCATCGTCAGCGAGGTGTTTAAGGGCTTCTATATCGGGACGGCAGAACGCGCTTGGGGCCTGCGCCTCGTCGGCCTGACGCCCGCGCGAGGCATCTACGGCTATCCTGCCGATGTGTTTCGCAAGGTTCCGCCCTCCGCATTCGAAGAACCCCGCGTCACCTCGGTATCGCGCCCGAAGCGGGTCGCGGAGGACGCATGATCCCGCGCTTCCTCCACGCATGGGCCGCATTCCGGGCCGCCTGGCGCAGCTTTGCCGTCGAACCCGATTGGCACGACCTATGACGCGCCGAGCCCTAACGTATCGCCGCACGCCGGCGCTCGAGCGTCCCGTCCAGCGCGCCGCCATCAAGCTCATCCGCATGGCGGGCTATGAGCCGATCCACGTCCCGAACGGCGTGAAATTGAGCGGCGACAAAATGGCGCGCGTGAAACAGGCGGCTGTGCTGAAAGCAGACGGCCTGCGCCCCGGCTTCATGGACCTGATCGTCATGGGTCCGGCGCCGAAGATCGGGTTCCTCGAATGCAAGCGCGAAGGGGGTTCCGAGGCCCTGCTCGACCCTGATCAGATATGGTGGCGGGCTCGCTGCCACGAGCTGGGTTGGCCGTGGTTCTTCCTGAATCGGCCCGAGGATGTGTTCGTCGCGTTCCGGGAATGGGGGTGGCGGTGATGTTTCGGCGCCTGCCCTCAGAAGATACAGCGATCAGCTTAGCACGCGCCGCACTGGCCCGCCGCGAGGACCTCGCCGGAGCCGGACGTGCGATCATGCTCGCCTATGGACTGGACGAGAAAACGGCGCGCGACCTGCACGCTGCCGAGGTGGCGCGCCGAAAGCGCGAGGCGCGCCGATGAGAGACCCGAACTGCCGCGACCGCGCCAATTGCGCAGCGAAGACGGCGGCACTCTGTGTCCGCTGTGCAGCCATCCTGTCGTCGGCCAAGCGCGCCGCTGATATGCGTGCGTTTAACGCGACGCCCGAGGGCCGGGCCAAGCGCGCTGCGGCGGCCGCGAAAGGGGCAGCGACGCGTCGGGGCAGGCCCGTCGCTCCGCCGGATCCGCAGCACCTCTCCGCGGCCCAGCGCGTGTTCACCCGGCTCGATGCCATCAGTCGGACCCGGCCACTGAGCGAGCCCGAGGTCGGGTCGCTGATCCGGGCCATGAAGACGATCGATGCGGCGAAGCGGGGGGCGGCGAATGGCTGAGTTCCCCGCGCTCCCCCTCTTCACCGACGCCTATCTGGGCGACACGACGCACCTGACGACGATCGAGCATGGCGCGTACATGCTGCTGCTCATCACGGCATGGCGGAGCCGCGATTGCCGGCTGCCGGACGATGACGCCAAACTTGCCCGCTATGCCCGTCTGACCAAGGGTCAATGGCTGCGCATCAAGCCGACGATCGCCGAGTTTTTTGACATATCATCTGACGGGTGGACCCAAGGCCGTCTGACAGACGAGTGGGTTCACGTCAGATCGGTTCGCGAAAGCCAGATCGCCAACGGGCAAGCTAGCGCGTTGAAAAGAAAGGGAAGGCACTCAACCAAGCGTACACGCCCGGTTGAACCAATCGACGAGCCAAAAGTCAGCGAAGCGTCAACCCCCACACCCACACCCATATATGATGATGTTGATAGCGCGCGCACGCCCGCGCGCGAGGACGACATCCCGATCCCGACCGACGTTCACGGCCTGACGAATGAGCTGTGTCGAATGGCAGGGGTTCGCCACATCGATCCCGGCACCATCGTAAAGCACGAGGAGATAGTCCGAGGGTGGAAGCGAGAGGGCTTCGACCCCGACACGGAGATCGTGCCGGCGATCCGCCAGGCCGTCACCGAGGCGACGCGCCCGATCCACAGCCTTCAATATTTCGATCCAATCATCCGCCAGTCGGTAGCGCGCAAGGAGGCGCAGCAGCATGGGCACAGCCCTGGTTCAGACGACATCCGCAATCCAGTCCTCGCGGACATCGCCCGCCGTTCCGGACTTCGTTGATACACGCTCGCTCGACGCCGAGATGTTCTATCTCCCGACGGTCCGACGTGAGCATGAGGCGGCACTGCGCCGTGCGTCAGAGGCGCACCATCTCGCGTTGGCTGGCGCCGCCCTGCCGGAGCGCGAGGCCATCCTCGGCGAGCTCCATCTGCGGACCATCCCGCGCACCGAGGGCCGCGACGAGGCCGTGGGCCGGCATCGCAAGCTGGTCGAAGACGTTGCCGACATACCGGCCGACATCCTGGCCGCCGCCTGCGATGCGTACGTGAAGACCCCGGGCAATCGCTTCTATCCGACCGCCGGCGAGATCCGTGCCTTTGCCGATCCGCTCATTTCTCGTCGCACAATTCGCCGGGCGCGCCTGCTGCGGATGGCGGATGCTGCTGCGGAGGCGTTCGACCCGTCCGACCGCTGCACCCCGGAACAGGCGATGGCGATTCTCGAACGCACCCATCCGAGCATCGCGGCCAAGCTGCGCGGGGAGCCGGTTCACGATGCGTGATGCAGGCCCCGAACCTCGGGCCCCCGTGCGCCCGCGCCAGTCCGTGCTTCGCCCCGCTTGCTGCGACGCGCCCCCGCACCGGATTGGAACGGCGCCAAAAAGACGCAGAAATTCACGGCTCAAGGAGATGTGCCATGCCTGATTGCACCGAAATGGATGATATCGCTCGCTTGTTGGCAGAGGTGGCTGAGTTCGAAGCCCGTTGGAACGGGCTGATCGATCGGCTGCGGGTCACCGCCGGCATCGACCAGCGCAATCTCTCGATCGCCGCGACCGCCGGAGAGGATGCCTTCATCCGGCTCCAGCGCGCGATTGCGACCCCACACCGGCTCGTCATCGACGGCGCCGCCCCAGACACCGGCCTGATGGCCTAGACGGAGTGAGACTAATGACTGATAGCGAAACGAATTACGCGAGCCATGCGGCGCAAGAGGCCATCGCTGAGGGGCTCAGCCCTATGGAACGCGAGCGGCGGCAGTGTGGACAGAACCTCGCACTGGGCCGGATCCAGGCGCAGGACGCCCATCTACGGCAGGAGGCGCTGCGGCTTGCGAATGATCCTGGGGCGCAGCCCCAGCAGATCGTCGAGCGCGCCGCTGCGTATCTCGCCTTCCTGACCGGCGCTGACATTCGGGTCACCGAGACGACGCTCACCGATGCCCAGATCAAGCACATGGTCAGCCGCTTCCTTTCGTGGAAGCTGCCGGCGAATTTCAACCCGGACGCCGGGATCAGCTTCAAGCCGACCTTCAACGACCATCTCGACCCGCCGATGCGGAATGAACCGATCGGGACGAACCTGTTCGACGCGATCCAGGCCGAGGCAATGGTTCGGCACATGCTCGACGGCCTGCCGACCGAGGAGGGCCGCTGAGATGGACAAGCCTATCCTCTGCATCGACTTCGATGGCGTTATTCACAGCTACGAGCGCGGTTGGCAGGGCGGCGAGATCTACGGCACCGCAACGCAGGGCTTCTTCGATTGGGCGATGGAAGCCGGAAAGCAGTTCGAGCTGCAGATCTATTCGAGCCGATGTAAGACCGGCGAGGGTGTGGAGGCGATCCGCGCTGCCATGCAGAGATGGGTCGACGATTGGAGGGCGGCCTACAGCGGCCCGCCCGGCGAAATCGAATATACCATCAGCGCCACGAAGCCGGCCGCCTTCCTCACAATCGACGACCGCGCGATCTGTTTCAACGGCGACTGGAGGGCGCTCAAACCCGACGCTTTGCGGGCCTTCAAGCCTTGGAACGTGGCATGACCGACGTCCAACTCATCTCCGACATCCTGCGGCAGCATCTGCAGGTCGTCGTGCACGACGCCGATCATCGATCATGGAGTAAGCCCCAGATCGAGATCGTCGGCATCGACAAAGCTGCCGAGGAGCTTGTCCAGCGGCTCCACGAGGGCGCGACGCGATCGACGGCGAGCAGCGAGATGCGAATCGCGGCGCTGAACGCCGCCGCGCAGCTCGGGAGCAAGCATATTGAGACCGTGAAGGATGATGCCGACGAGCTGCTGGCCTGGCTCGCCGATGCCTCGCCCCGGTGCGATCACGACTGCCCGTTCGATCCGGCGAGGCTGCGGGTCGATGCGGATTCGTTCGGGCCGGTGGATGGGGTATGAGCAACGAGCAGGCCGGCGATATCGAGGCCGGGATTAACATGGCCCTGCTCGACGATCCTCGACGAGAAGTGGCTCTCGCAGCGGCACGGGCAGTCATGAGCGAGCCCGCTAACCGTGGGGAACGAACGTTTCTCGTCGTGCGGCGGGCCGTCGAGGCGGCCGTCGTCGCATTGGTAGGCGCGTCATGAAGCCCTACGCCAACATCGCACGCATCGGTGCCGAGCGGCTGCGCAAGGCGGCGAAGCGGCGGCGGAAGCGGGATCTCGTCGCTCGCGCTGGCGGGGTGCGATATCCGATTCCCGCGGCCATGTGGGGCAAGGTCCACATGCGCGAGATCGGTAGGCTCAACGACGACGCCGTCGCTAAGCTGCAACAGGCACTCAACCGGGCCGAACGCGACGAATGGCTGCGAGCGGTCGACATCAACCGGTCGAAACTGGCCCAGCCATGACCAAACTCACCCGCCTGATCCGCGACACCCGCCCGCGCCCGCCGGAGATGTCGTTCGCCAGCTTCGTGCCGGCGCCCGAGCTCGAGGCCTGGGCCCGGCGCACGTTCATCGACGAGGAGGCTCCGCTGTGCAACCCGGAGCATGAGCATCTGCGCAGCGCGACGATCGGATTCCTGTGGACCAACATCGCGGCGACACGGAACGGCAAGGCGATAGCGGGCCAGTGCGAGGTCATGCCACCGATGGCGATGGGGAAATGGCAGCGGGAGCGGGCGATGTTCCAGATCCTCGGATGGTTCGGCGAGATGCCGGATTTCCTGATCACGCTCCACGCCCCGTATTGCGAGCACGTCGCGGACGACGCGTCGTTCTGCGCCCTGGTCGAGCACGAGCTCTGCCATGCGGGGCAGGAGAAGGACGCTTTCGGCGTGCCGAAGTTCAGCCGGGATACCGGGCTGCCCAAGTTCGCCGTGCGAGCGCACGACGTGGAGCAGTTCGTAAGCGTGGTCGAGCGCTATGGGCATCATGCCGCTGGCGTCACCGAAATGATCGAGGCTGCCCGGCGGGGTCCGACGATCGGCGAGGCACTGATCGGGGCGGCATGCGGGACGTGTGGGAGGAAAGCGGCGTGACGATGCTGTTCGTATATCTGTGCGGCGTAGCGGTGGTGGCGCTGCTGGTAGGCCGAAACACGTCCATGAAGGACATCAACCGCGAAGCAGCGGCGTGGGGCATCGTGTTAAGCCTGGGCTGGCCGATCGTCCTACTGCTCGCGCTTGGTGCGACGCTGCGGAACCCAAAATGATGCTCCCGCGCCCGGTTTCTGCTACACCTCCACCCGAAGGGGGACCGACATGCCGCGCCGGCTGACATCGGAACAGCAGCTATTCCTGATCGACGAGATGGCGATGTTCAGCACGCCGACCGAAGCGGCCAAGGCGTTCGCCGAGCGGTTCGGATTCGAGATCACGCGCCAGATCGCGGCGCAGTATGACCCGACCGGCCTGAGTGGAGACCATCTGTCGAAGAAGCTGCGCGAGCGCTTCCACGAGCGGCGAGAGCAGTTCCGCGCCGAGATCGACGATATCCCGATCGCGAACCGGGCCTATCGGATCCGCCAGCTGGACGGCATGTTCCGGAAGGCGCGCGACGTCGGCAACAGGCAGCAGGCCGCGGCGATCCTCGAGCAGGCCGCGAAGGAAACCGGCGGCGCGTTCACGAACGAGCACAAGGTGGCGCTGCGGGGGAAGATCAAGACCGACCGGCACGCACTGACGCCGGAGCAGACGAAGATCGCGCTGGCCGATGCGATTGCCGGGGCGCTGGAGAAGGGACGAGCGGCGTGAACATGATCAAGGATCTCGCGATGAAGCTGTTCGTCGCTCACGCGGAGAAAACCGCCAAGGGTAAGGCGAAATGGGATAAGCCTGGGCTACCGCCATCTGACTTTCCGCTTACTGAGGAAGAGAGCGTGAGAGTCATTTTGGACGCCCTACAAAACATTCCTCCGGAGATATCGAAGCGCGCGCTCGAGCTTGGTGCCCAGCGCTTCCGTTATCAGAAGATGAGCCCTGCGAACGTCTTCAGCGCGACGGTCGACGCCATCCTTGAAACCGACGAGGTGAAGGTGGCATGAGCAGAAGGCCGATGGCGCGCTGTCCACGCTGCAACCAGTATTTCCTAGATCTCCTCCACCATATGGCTGTTCGCCACGAGAAGTGGTTGAAGCGCCGGGCGCGCGAATGTCCGCCCTCGACGACATAGTCGCCCAGCTCCGCGCCACGCCCGGCTTCGATCCCGCCGCGTTCGATCCGGCCGACCTGGTCGACAAGCTCGAGCCCGCGGTCATCCACGCGCTGCTCGAACAGATCCGCGTCGAAGAGGAGGATGAACGCTACGGCCGATTCGATCGGCTGTTTCCGGACGAGGGCCCGCTGCGCCGCGAACTTTACCCCAAGCATCTCGAATTCTTTGCCGCCGGCGCCACGCACCGCGAGCGCTGCTTCCTGGCAGCCAACCGTATCGGCAAGACCGTCGGGGCCGGGTTCGAATCGACCTGTCATCTCACCGGGCGCTATCCTCATTGGTGGCGCGGCCGCACCTTCCGCCGGCCGATCCGGGCATGGGCCGCGGGTGCGACCAACGAGACGACCCGCGACATCATCCAGCGCGAGCTGCTGGGCGAGGTGTCGTTCGCCTCCGGATCGAAGCGGGTAGACGGGTCCGGCATCATCCCGCGCGACTGCATCGGCGACATCACGTGGAAGCAGGGCGTGCCGAACCTGATCGATACCGTCGAGATCCGGCGCACGTGCGGACGCTGGTCCCAGCTCGGGCTCAAATCCTACGAACAGGGCCGCAAGGCGTTCGAGGGCACCGCCAAGGAGCTGATCTGGCTCGACGAGGAGGTCGACATCTCGGTCTATGGCGAGTGCCTGATCCGTACGGCGACGACGCGCGGGATCCTGATGCTCACCTTCACCCCGCTCAAAGGGCTGTCCGAGACGGTGCTGCAGTTCCTGCCCAAGGAGATGCGGCCGGGCTCCTAGCCGCGGGTGAAGTGCGCCACGGTGGCGAGCAGGGCGACGCCGAGACTGGCAGCCGACAGCAGACCCAGCACCATCAACCGCTGATGGCGCGGATAGTCGCTGGTCCCCGATGGTGCCCGGTCCATGATGACGACGTTCCACGCCTCGCGCAGGATGAGCGGGCTCGCGCAGGTCCACATGACGCCGATGATCGCGAAGGCGGTCGAGAAATCGAGGCGGTCCACGCGCGACCCAATAGCACCGTAGACGCCACGCCGACAATCGGGGTATAGCGGGACCGCGACCACATGGGAGCGCCCCGGACCCAGCCCTTCCCCCATCGGCTGAGCCCAGCGGCGTTCCAGCTCCTCTCCGGGCGACCGGGGAGCCTGTCATGTGGGAACCGCCTGGGGAATGTCGACACAGATCCGCATCCTGCCCGGTACGTCGCCGAGCCGCACGATCAGTATTTCGATCAACGGCATCCGGCGCGACATCGAGGTCGGCGCGGTCGTGTCGGTCAATGATGACGAGCTGCGCCTGATTCGCGAGGCGGAGTTCAGCTACACCTATGGCGACGACATCCTGACGCCGGGCAACGAGCTCCAGCAGATGATCGAGGATGCGGTCGACGAGGTCGCCAGCGACGCCGCCGATGCGGCAGCGGAGGCGGTAGCCGAGGCCCTCGCCGAATCCGCGACGATCGCGACATGGCCCGATGGCACGCTGGCGACCCCGGCCTATCGGTTCACGCTCGATCCGGACACGGGGCTGTATCGGCCGGCGGACGACACGCTGAGCGTGGTAGCCGGCGGAACGGAGATGATCCGCGCCACCAAGACAGCCGGCGCGAATGTCGTCTCCTTCGGCGTTACCCCCGCCGCATGGACCGGGGGCTTCTGGGCGATGCAGCTGCCCGGCGCAGGCGCTTATCTGGCATGGTCCTCCGCGTCCGGAAAGATCGCGTTCAATAGCTACTGGGGCGGCGCCAACAAGGCGATCTCGACGGGCGCTGCGGGTACCTATCAGTTCAGCAGCGGCGTGCATGAATGGTTTACCGCCCCGTCGGTAGCGGCCGACGCGACGCAGACATTCACGCTCATGATGCAGATCAACTTAGCTGGCGGTGTCGGCATCGGCGCGAGCGCCGGAGCCGGTACGTCGGTGCGGGTCGGCAAGGCGGTGACTGGCGCCACGTCGGCATATGCGCTGCGCTCGGACGGAGTGATCCAGTCCGACGTGACCAGTATCGCCATCGGTTACGGGACCGTCCTGGGGACCCAGGCGGCCTCGTTCACCCTGTCCGAGTTGTGCCACTTCAACGCCTCGCAAGGGACGATCGGCGCAGGCTCCGCGGTTACGACCCAATATGGCTATTTCGCGAACAGCAATCTCAACGCCGCCGCCAACAATTACGGCTTCTACGGATTTCTGCCTGCCGGGTCCGGTCGGTGGAATTTCTTCGCCGGGGGCACGGCCAACAACGCATTCGCCGGCAACAGCCGTTTCGGCGGCACGACCGCGCCGACCGTGGCGGTCGACGTCACCGGAGCGGTCGCTGCAACGACGACCATCCGCACCGGCTCCTATACGGTCGCCACCCTGCCCTCGGCGTCCGGATCGGGCGTCCATGCGCGCACCGGCGTGAGCGATGCCAACTCGACAACTTTCAATGCCGTGGTCGCCGGCGGCGGCTCCAACATCGTCCCCGTCTTCAGCGACGGAACCAACTGGAGGATCGGCTGATGCCGACGTTCACCGAAGAAACCTTCGTCCGCGAAATCCTGATCGTCCGGACGGCGCCCGACGCGGACGTCGCGGCTCACCAGGTCAAGATCACGGTCGTGAAGCGCGACGGGGTCGTGTTCAGCGAGCAATATCTGCCGGCCGAGCCGCTGGCGGTCGAAGACATCGGCGATGCGCTCGACCCGCTGTTCGTGGCACTCGCCAACGAGCGCGATGCGACGATCGTGGCCCGCGACGCCGCACTCGCAGCCAAGGCCGCGCTCGAATCGCAGGTCGCGGACCTGCAGACCCAACTCGCGGCGCTCGAGCCCGCACCACAGGGGGAATGACATGGCGCTTCAGATCAGCACGTTCCGGAATCTGGCGATCCTCGATGGCCGGGTAAGCCCCTTTGTGCAGGGTCCGCCGATCCGGGTGACGGCCAACAGCTTCACCGGCGCCTTCACCGTCGGGGCGGACGAGAATCTCATCCGCATCAAGGGCACGGGCACGATCACCTGGCCGACCGATGCCGACCCTGAGGATTTCGCCGGGATCGAGATCCGCGCTGTGCCGCCGGGCACGCAGTTCACCGTGGCCTGATCGGAGAGACCATGACCGACATCCTCGTCCGCCGCCGCGACTTCAACGGCTCGCCGCTCAACATCAACGGCAAGAATATTGCGATCCCGCGCGATACCACGTTCGACGCGGACGCGGCGACGATCGAGGTGCTGAGCAACGCGCGCGTCCCGTTCCGTTATGTCACGGCACAGGGCGCCCCGACCGGCGAGATCTTGATTCCCGACACTACCGGTTTCGGCGGGCGGGTACCGGTCTGCATCAACGGCGTGACGCAGTTCCTGCCGATCGGCGTGGCCTTTACGCCGCCAGCAGGCGTCACCGCGCTGCTCCAGACGGCGGGGATCGCCTATGATACCGTTTATGGCGCGAGCGGAAGTGCGCCCACGCTGGGCACCCTCACCCTATCCGGGACCCTGACCAACGGAACGCCGTCGAGCGGGTCGATCCTCGGCGCGACGTCGGGATCGACGATCGTCAGCAACATCACTGGGCTGTCCGTGAACAGCGGAGCCCGCACCTACACCTGGGACGGATCGGGTTCAGCATCAACATATGCGAATGGCCTGGTAGAAACCTTGGCCGGCGCCACCGGCTCGCCGAAGAATAATTCGGTGACGGTCGCGAGCGGAGGGGTTTCGCCCCTCAACCCGATGTCCGCCAGCGTCGCGCCAGCGGCGATCTGGTCGATGCGGAAGATACGTACGGCTTATGCGGGTGCGTGTCTGCGCGTCGCTAACTCGGCAGGTACGCAGACCGATATCGGATGGGTCACTGATCCAGCGGGCTCAGGCTATCAAGTCATCGACCAGGCAGCGCTCATCGCGCACAGCACGGCAGGAGGCTCCAACGGAACGCTCCTTCCGAAAAAATGGTATGACCAGAGCGGCAACGGTCGCGATCTCACTTATGCGAGCACCGGGACGTTTCTGAAACCTTCCACGATGACCCGCGCGCTCGGCGGTGCCGATCTCCCGTCTTTCGACTTCGACGGCAGCTTCTCCGGCGGCTTCTCGACTTCGACGGCGATCCCGGCAGGGTGGCTTAATTTTGGCGGCACCTATAATTTCTCGATGTTCGCCATAATGAACGTGCTGGGGCCGGTGACTTCGACCAGCGGTGCGCAGCCACGCACCTATCCGACTAATCTTGCGTCCTTCGATGCTGTCATGGCGTCGACTGGCACAAATGACACAGACATCATCGCGTGCGTGACCGAGTCATCCTCCGGGCAGACAATCTACGGGAAAGCCAACGGTAGGAGTGCGCTTGCGGCTGACTATCCCTTCGCGAAGCAATATCCGATTGGGCTGGGACTCAGCGCTGCGCCGGCGCTTGCGTTCAGCGCAGCCCGCAAATCGACCTATTGGTTCAACCAGAAAGGCGCGAATGTCTCGGCCGGCGGTGGTGGCATTCAGTCCTTCGCCGATCGGCCGCACGGCTATTCAGCAGCAGCCAGCAAGAGTTTCATCCTCGGCACCCGCAACGGAGCCAGACCGGCAAATAGCCAGTTTTCCGAGGTCATCCTCTTTAACCATGCAACTGACCAGCTTAGCGACATCGAGTGCCAGGGTATCGACGCTTGGACGCAAGCATTTTGGGGAGCGGTGCAGACACCGCGCGTCCCGTACCGCGCTGCCCTCACCATCATGGGCGAAAGCACGGCGGCCGGGCTGGCAATCCAAAGTTCTACTTCTGGAGAGCCGAATAACATTGGTGACTCCGCTTGGGCGCGCATCTTCGTTCCAAAATGGCTTGAGTACATGGGGCGCAGCTACACCAATACCGACATTGTTTTTCCTGACGTACGCAGCCATGGACTGTCGGGGTCTAGCGGCCTGCGTCCCTCTGCGACACTTGACTCGCAGATGGCAATTGTAGGTTCGTCTTGGCAAGGAATTACCAACGGCAACAGTACCACAAATTTTTGGTGGGATCAGAAATACAACATTCCTGGACCTTGCTATTGGCTGTGGCACAAAGCGGCACTGGAGCCAGCTTACGGGGGCGCATACGGTCAGCCGTATATAAACGCTTGGCAATGCGTCATAACGCAGGGCATCAACGACACCGAAATAGCTGACACTGACCCGACAAACGGCATTACCTATGCCAATTGGAAGGCAGCATGGAAGTCCATGATTGCACTGGCACGCTCCGACTCTGGAAAGCAAATTCAGTTCTTCTTCTATATGTTCAAACGGCCGGGTGGCGATTATCCTCTCGGTGCGAAGGAATTGCGTTTCCGCGATTTGTGGGAAGAAATCACGACCGAATTGGCCGACTGCTCCATGCTGCCCGAAGGCGGCATTATCGAGTTGGGCGGCGACCATACCCACGCAGCAGCAGGCCCGGCAAATGCGTATGGCTACGATCAGGTGGCGCACTGGTTTGCGCGATCGGGCGCGGCCGCGCTGGGGGCATCCGTCTCCTACAAGGGACCGGAGATCGTTTCGGCAGCCAAGACCAGCTCGACCGTCATCGATGTGACGATCACCTATCCGGCAGGCTGCGCGGGAACCGATTTCACACCGTCGAGCGGCATCTTCGGCTTCTTCGTCTATGACAACGCCGTGCTGAAGACGATCAGTTCAGCAATCAGGGTGAACGCGACGACGATCCGGCTGACTATGTCGGCGGCGCTGACAGGCACCGTGACGGTCGATTACGTGCCGAACGCCAGTCAGGACGCGACGACTGACACAGACGATGGGTCGCGGGTGCGCGATAATCAGAATGTCGGCGGGAAAGGTATGCCGCTTCGGCAGAAGAAGGGGTTGGTGGCGGCGTAGCTACCGCGTTGCCCAATCGAGGATACAGTCGCTACAAAGTACAGCGTCCCCATCAACCGGGGCGGCGCACCGCTCACATTGTCCTGGCTGGTTGGGCCGGACCAACCAGCGCCAAAATTTGAGTATCATGTCGAGTAGCATCCCCCGCGCTTTCGTTGCCAAGCTTATTTTATTGCCCGGAGCCTATACAATAGGAACTGCATCCGAAATGAAACTAAGGGACTTTGCGCACCCCCTTCCCTCCCGAATCGAGCGGTGGTACGATCCGCATCGGCGCGGACAGTCGTCCGCCGCGGGGGTTTGATGCAGACCGATAGGTCGATGATTCGACGGACCGTTAGGGTCCGGTGACACTCGGCGGGGGAGCCCGCCACCACCAGCCCCAAAAATCTATCTCATTGCGACAAATTGCGGGGCGCTCATGCCCGCGGTAGATGGTCGCGCGCATCGCGCTTTTTGGCATCGGCCAGAGCGCGTCAAGCGGTGTGCCATGTGCAACACCGAGAAGGCGCTCGGCGAGTTCTACGCATACGGCTACACCACGGGCGACGGGAAGCGGGGCACTCGGTACGAAAGCCGCTGCCGACCGTGTGCACAGGCCCGTCGCCGCGCAACTATAGCCGCCAACCCTGAACTCGCCGCCAAGCAGGTTGCCCGCTGGAGGAACGCCAACCGGGCACACGTGGCAATGTACGCGAAGCGACGACAGGCACTACCCGAGGTCAAGGCCCAGAAGGCGAAATTCCAACGTATGCGCAAAGCCCGATTGAGGGCCAGCGCGGGAGATGATGAAGCCATTCGCGCCGTCTATGACGAAGCGTTCCGAATTCAAGCGCTCGTCGCCAACTGCCCCGTCTTTGACCTCCCCGAACTTGGGCATGAGATGCACGTCGATCACGTCATGCCCCTCGCGCGCGGCGGGAAGCATGAGGCGTCGAACCTGCAAATTCTGCCGAAGGGCATCAACCTTCGAAAGGGGGCGAAATGCCCGCGATAACGTCATCACGTTATATGGTGACGTGCGGCTGGGAAAACGTGCCGCACCTCGATCCGCAGACCCAGCAGGAGTTGCTCGACAGCACCCCGCCCTATCTGCGCGACGCGCGCAGCAAGGGCACGCCCAGCCTCGGCGCCGGCGCGATCTACCCGTTCCAGGAGAGCGACATCCTGGTCGATCCGTTCGCGATCCCTGATTTTTGGCCGCGCGGCTTCGGGCTGGACGTGGGCTGGAAGAAGACGGCGGCGCTGTTCGGCGCACACGACCGCGACACCGACACGATCTACATCTATGCGGAGCATTATCAGGGCGAGATGCCGCCCTCGACCCATGCGGCGGCGATACGGGCGCGCGGCGCTTGGCTGCCGGGCGTCATCGATCCGGCGTCTCGCGGACGACAGCAACGCGACGGCCAGCAGCTGATCCACGATTACCGCGAACTCGGGCTGGACCTGCTGCCCGCCACCAACAGCGTCGAATCCGGTTTGTACGCGGTCCTCGAGCGCTTCGCCTCCGGGCGCCTCAAGATCTTCCGGACCTGCCAGAACACGGTCGCGGAATGGCGGCTCTACCGCCGCGACGAGAAAGGCAAGGTCGTCAAGGAGTTCGACCACGCCATGGACGCGCTCCGCTACCTGATCGTGAGCGGCGTCGAGCGGATGATCATCAAGCCCGTGAAGCGCGTCGGTACCGGTCCGCGCCGGTCCGACCGTTACGTCGGCTATTGAGGGGGGACGGGGCATGCAGAGCGCCATGACGAGCAGCACCGCTATCGCGCAGGCGGGCGCGCCGATGGCCGAACCGCCGACCCCGGAGCAGATCGAGGCGTTCCGGGGCGCAGCCAGCGCCATCATCGGCCGGCTCGAGATATTGGTCCAGGAGCAGATCACGGCGCGGGCGCCGATCGAGGTGCGCTGGATCGAGGATCTGCGCGCGTTCCACGGCCGCTACGACGAGCGGACCGAACAGGCATTGAACGACCCCGACAACGAGAAATCGCGGGCGTTCATCAAGTTCACCCGCAGCCGTACCGAGGCGTATGAGGCGCGGCTCAGCGACATGCTGTTTCCGGTCGACGACTGGAACTGGGGCATCAAGCCGACGCCCGTGCCCGAACTGACCGAAACCGCACAGGCCGCGATAAGCGCGGCGGAAAAGGCGGCGAAGCAGGCGAACCAGGCCGCGGCCGAGGGCGCGCCGCCCGAACAGGTGCAGGCGATCGTCGACATCGGCAACGCCGCCGGCGCGAAGCATGAGCGGGCCGAGGCCGAAATGGACGAGGCGCGCAAGCGCTGCGACGCGATGGAGCGCGAGATCCGCGACCAGCTCGTCGAGAGCCGCTACGCGGTGCGGTGCCGCGACGTGATCCGCGATGCGTGCCGGCTCGGCATCGGCATCCTCAAGGGACCGATGACCGGCAACCGCATCGCGCGCAGCTGGTACCGCGACGAGGCGAGCGGGACCTATGTGCTCGACACCGCGGGCAGCAAGCGACCGGAATTCCGCCGCGTCGATCCTTGGCACTTCTTTCCCGACAATAGCGGGCTGACGATGGAGGACGTCGAGTTCAGTTTCGAGCGTCACCTGCCGAGCAAGACCGAGCTGCGGAAGATGGCGCGCAAGCTGGGCTTCGACAAGGCGGCGGTGGGCCGGCTGATCGACGGCGGGGCCGGCATCGGCGCGGACCAGAATTTCAACCATCTGAACCAGCTGCGCGCGATCACCAACGAGGGCCAGGCGCTGCAGGGCCGGTTCGTGATGTGGGAATATCATGGCCCGCTCGAGGTGCAGGAAGTCGCCGACCTGATGCGTTCGCTCGGTCGGATCGAGGAAGCCGACAAGTTGCTGACCGATGCCGATCCGCTCGAAGAGCATCGGGTCATCATGCACTTCTGCAACGGCGAGCTGCTGAAGCTCAGCGAGGAATATCCGCTCGATAGCGGCGAATCGCTCTACAGCGCCTTCTCGCTCCAGCAGGGCGAAGCGTCGGTCATGGGCGCGATCGGCATCCCGCGCATCATCTACGACAGCCAGCGGGCGATGAACGGCGCGTGGCGCATGGAGCTCGACAATGGCGCGCTGAGCGTCGGTCCGCAGGTGGTGATCAACAACAAGCTGATCG
>Ga0070670_100000407_pt1 | contig 35455 bp, 37 predicted proteins | sample KBSS63metaG_FD_64665 | JGI IMG/M metagenome (GOLD analysis project Ga0070670, IMG submission 64665) | Switchgrass rhizosphere microbial communities from Kellogg Biological Station, Michigan, USA - KBS S6-3 metaG | ecosystem: Host-associated > Plants > Roots > Rhizosphere > Soil ... | reverse complement strand
CCCTCTTTGGTACTCTAGCTTGCCAGTTTCATGCGTCGTTCCCCGGTTGAGCCGAGGGATTTCACACATGACTTAACAAACCGCCTACACGCCCTTTACGCCCAATGATTCCGAACAACGCTAGCACCCTCTGTATTACCGCGGCTGCTGGCACAGAGTTAGCCGGTGCTTCCTTTGAGGGTACCGTCACTTTCCGGGGCTGTTAACCCCGAAAGCATTCGTTCCCTCCGACAGAGCTTTACGACCCGAAGGCCTTCATCACTCACGCGGCGTTGCTGCGTCAGGCTTTCGCCCATTGCGCAATATTCCCCACTGCTGCCTCCCGTAGGAGTCTGGACCGTGTCTCAGTTCCAGTGTGGCTGATCATCCTCTCAGACCAGCTAACCATCTTTGCCTTGGTAGGCCGTTACCCTACCAACTAGCTAATGGTGCGCAGGCCCATCTCTAAGCGATAGCTTATAAATAGAGGCTACCTTTGACCTCTGCTTCCGAAAAAACTGTGGTCTTATTTGGTATTAGCCCATCTTTCGACGAGTTATCCCAATCTTAGAGGCAGGTTACCTACGTGTTACTCACCCGTGCGCCACTTTACTCAGGGCCGAAGCCCCTTTCTCGTTCGACTTGCATGTGTTAGGCACGCCGCCAGCGTTCGTTCTGAGCCAGGATCAAACTCTCCAGTTAAATCTTCAATCCACCTAAGTGGAGGATTTACTTTTGAGTACGATAGCTGTGCTCAAGGCTTTACGGAAACCCTAAACCGTCACTGCTTATAAATGGCAGTTTGCTACTATTTAGTTTTCAAAGACCAGAAGGGGTCGCTCTGATGAGCGAAAGATCGTTATAAGTAACGGATCACGAGATGTCAATACCAGAGCGACGAATTTTTTAGCAAATTTTTTCCGCCTGTGCGATGCGATTTTTGCCCACTTCCACGACCTGATTGGGCGGGTGATGGAACTGAAAATTTACGTCGTGAACCACCTTGCCGTCGACCTTGACCGCGCCCTGCGTAATCAATCTCCGCGCCTCACTTGTCGATTTGGCAAACTTAAGCACATCGACCATCAGTCGGCAAATCCAGATCGGCTCCGGCGCGGCAAAGTGTTGGCTGATCTCCACCGGCGTTGCCTTTTTTTGATGCCTGGCTTCGAAATACTCTCGCGCTTGAGTCGCTGCCGCGGCGCCGTGAAATCGTCGAACAATCTCAACCCCGAGATCCTTTTTCGCTTCCATTGGGTGGAGCGAACCGTCTTCCACATTGCGCCCGAGTGCTTGAATTTCGTCCAGGCCCTTATCGCTCAGCAGTTCGTAATAGCGCCACATGAGCGCATCTGAGATCGACATCAACTTGCCGAACATCTCTTCGGGTCGCTCGGTGATGCCGATGTAGTTCCCGAGCGATTTGCTCATTTTCTGAACGCCATCGAGTCCTTCGAGCAACGGCATGGTCAGCACCACCTGCGCTTCTTGACCAAATTCCCGCTGCAGTTCTCGACCGACGAGTAAATTGAATCGCTGATCGGTTCCACCAAGCTCCACGTCCGCTTTCAAAACAACCGAATCGTAGCCTTGAATCAACGGATAAAGAAATTCGTGGATGCTGATCGATTGTTGCTTCTGATAGCGCTGTTTGAAGTCTTCGCGCTCGAGCATGCGCGCCACATTGTATTTCGCCGCGATTCCGATGAGCGACACCGCGTCCATTTTCTCCATCCAGCGATGGTTAAATTCGACTATCGTTTTTTGCGGATCAAGAATCTTGAAGATCTGCTGTTTGTAAGTCTCCGCGTTCTCGGCGACCTCTTCCAGAGTCAATTGCTTGCGGGTTTCGGACTTTCCCGTCGGGTCACCAATCATGCCGGTAAAATCACCAATCAAGAAAATCACCTCGTGTCCGAGTTCCTGGAACTGCTTCATCTTTTGAATCAGCACCGTGTGACCAAGGTGAAGATCAGGCGCGGTGGGATCAAACCCAGCTTTCACCCGCAGCGGCCGCCCTTTTTTGAGCTTTGCGATCAGCTCGTCCTCGGGAAGGATATCGACCGCGCCGCGCTTGATAATCGCAAGTTGTTTATCCAGATCGATCATAAGCTGGTCGCGTGCCAGTATTCCCGGAGCCGACGAATTTCCCGCGCGCGGCCGTTCTTCTCATCGATATCGGTGATGACTCCTTGAAGCGCTACATTATCCTTCGCCACTTCGAACTGCCGCGGCAGCTGAGTGAGGAACCCTTGAATCACGATTTCCCGCTCCATGCCGATGACCGAATCAAGCGGGCCGCACATCCCGACATCGGTGATGTAGGCAGTGCCGTTGGGAAGAATCCGCTCGTCGGCGGTCGGCACGTGCGTGTGCGTCCCGAAAACCACTGACGCACGGCCATCGAGATACCAGCCCATGGCGATCTTTTCCGAGGTCGCTTCACCGTGCATGTCGACGATAATCACTGGCGACAAACGGCCGTGATTTTGTAGCAGTTCGTCGACACAGCGAAACGGATCTTCGACATGATTGGGCATAAAAACTCTGCCCTGAAGGTTGATGATCACGGCCTGCAACTCGTTATGCCGCCAAAAACACCAACCCCTGCCGGGTGCTCCCGCGGGAAAGTTGGCCGGGCGAATCAAAGTTTCATGCTCGTCGAGGAATGGGTAGATCTCCTTTTTTTTCCAGATATGATTGCCGGAAGTCAGCACGTGCACGCCGGCGGAAAGAAGCTCTTTCGCGCTTTTTAGATCGACGCCCATTCCGCCGGCTGCATTTTCAGCATTGGCGATCACAAGGTCGGCTTTTTCGCGCGAGATCAGTTCCGGCAACAAGTCGCGCATAGCGCGACGGGCAGGCCGACCCACCACATCTCCTAAAATTAAAACCCGCATTCAGAGCTTGTTTACTATGCTAGAAAAGTTCGCTGCAAGAATTTTACAGACCCGTCATTCCGAGCCGAAGGCGAGGAATCTTTCTCATTCGACTCACTGCTTGAAAGATAAGATTCCTCGCTTCGCTCGGGTATGACGATCACGATTTCTTAATCCCTTTTGAAGTCGTCATTTCGCATAATCGACCGCGCGCATTTCGCGAATGACCGTGACCTTGATCTGCCCCGGATAAGTCATCTCATTTTCGATCTTACGCGCGATTTCACGCGCCATGCGCGAAGCTTCGTCATCGGAAATCAGATCGTGTTGCACCATGATGCGAATCTCGCGTCCGGCTTGAACTGCGTAAGATTTTTCTACCCCCTTGAATTCGTTCACGATGCGCTCGAGCTCTTCCAAACGGCGCGTGTAAGTCTCCATCATCTCACGGCGCGCCCCGGGGCGCGCTCCTGAAAGCGCATCGGCGGCGTCCACCAGCGGCGCCAAAATCGTTTCCGCTCTCACATCCTCATGGTGCGCGGCGATCGCATTGACGATCTTTGGCGATTCTCCGTATTTGCGCGCAAGCTCCGCGCCAATGATTGCATGCGAGCCTTCGACCTCGTGGTCCACCGCTTTGCCGATGTCGTGTAGCAGTGCAGCGCGGCGCGCCTGTTTTTCGTTCAGGCCCAGTTCAGCAGCCATAGCTCCACAGATGAAGGCAGCCTCAATGGAATGCAGCAAAACGTTTTGCGCGTAGCTGTAACGATATTTCAGTCGTCCGAGCAATTTGATGATTTCCGGATGAACTCCGTGCACACCGACATCGAATATCGCTTTTTGTCCCGCCTCCTTGATCGATTCTTCGAGCTCCTGCTCGGACTTGCGCACCACTTCTTCGATTCGTCCGGGATGAATGCGGCCGTCCGAGACGAGCTTTTCCAAGGAGAGCCGCGCAATCTCCCGGCGAATCGGATTATGTCCGGAGATCACCACAGTCTCTGGCGTATCGTCGACGATCAGGTCGATTCCGGTGGCCGCTTCGAGCGCGCGAATGTTTCGTCCCTCACGCCCGATAATTTTGCCCTTTAACTCGTCATTGGGCAGCGGAAATACCGTCACCGAGCGTTCTGCGACAAAGTCACCGGCGAGCCGTTCAATCGCCAAGGCGACGATTTTTTGGCTTCTTCGAACCGCCTCCTCTTTAGCCTCCTCCTCAATCACGCGAATCCGCTTGGCCGACTCATGCTTTGCTTCTTCGACCATTTGATCGATCAGGCTTCGTTTCGCTTCTTCCCGCGTCAGCCCTGCGACTTGCTCCAACTGCCTTCTCGATTCCTCGAATTGCCGCCCGTATTCCGCGGCCTGCTCTTCAACTTGCTTTTCTCGGCTCTTTATCGCTTGGTCTCGTCGCGCCAATTCGCCGTCACGCTTGTCAACCGATTCAAGGCGCTTATCGATCGCCTCTTCCTTACCGATCAGCCGGCGTTCTTGATTCTGCAGTTCGCGACGACTGTCACGCACCTCCTTTTCAAATTCAGCGCGTTCTCTAAGAACGCTGTCTTTAGCGTGGAGCTCCGCCTCTTTGCGAATCGCACTCGCATCCTTCTTCGCTTCCTCCAAAATCCGGGCAGCGGTTTTTTGCGCTGCTTCGGTCTCGGCCCGCTCCTGTTTGGCGCGAACCCAAAAAAACACTGAAGCGAGGCCAAGCCCCACAATCAAGCCGATTAGCCCAAATAAAAAACTTGAATCCAATCAGAGCACCCCCTTTCAAATCACGAAACAATCAAATCTCGGTTTCACGACGCCGAAGCGTCGCAATCGATAATTCGTTTTTCGGTGATGACATAATGAATTTTTTGATCCCACTCGTCTGTCGGCAGCCGTTCGAGAATTTGCAGCTCAAAGGCCAAACCGACAAAAATCGCCTGCCGCTTCAGCTCCGTGAGCATCCGATCGTACGCCCCACCACCACGACCTAGACGATGCCCCCTGATGTCAAACGCGAGCCCAGGAACAAAGATGATGGTATGCTCCGTGCTTTCTTGACCGTGTACGGGTAGAGGAAAAACCCCGGCGGGCTCATCTATCCCAAAGCGTCCCGGGTGAAGATCGGTTTCGGCGCCAATCTGAAAAAACCAGGCCGAATTATCAGGGCCGACTCTTGGATAATAAACCGCTTTTTTGCTCGACAGCGCGTGAGCTAAAATTGCTTGGCTCTCAACCTCGCTGTCAATCGGACTGTACAGAGCCACTTGAGTGGCGGCGAGATAGGGCGCAAACCGGAGCGCACTGTCTTGAACCAAAGTGCTCCATAACCGATGCTGACTCGGTGGAACTGATTTACGCGCGCACAGCAGGCGCCGGCGCAATGAGGGCTTAGACTCTTCCAGAACGGCTCTCGGCATAAAAATTCCAGGAGCAGCCAGAAGAGACTGAAGCAAAGAGGCTGGAGAAACGTGCGACTAGAAATCCGACCGGCGATGCGGAGAAGTCGGCCCCCGTGCGAGTCGTTGTCCGGACCGCACGGGCATTGGCGCTACCCTCTCAATTTCCAATGGGATAGCCATTCCGAATTCAGGATAACTTGTAACGCGCCGCCGTATTCTTAAAGCATCGAAGAGTAGAGTAATCCGTCCGATCAAATTATTGGCAAACGTTTCGACCCATTTCCTCATCTTTCCACGCCGCTTCTGGCAAGCTTCCATCAGCTCAAATGTCCAAATAAAAAAAATAATCCGCGCTATCACAAACCGGCTCAGCGGTCATGACTCAGTGTCGTCGAAACCTTTTTCGACAACTGGTCCAATCGGTTCAGAACTGTTTCGTGCGCGTCCTTTAGCCGATAATATTCATCCGCGATATTCAGGGCCGCTAACATGGCCACGTTGGATTTCGCGACCGGTTTCGACGCGCGCATCAGTTCCTGCATTTTGCCGTCGACGTAATCCGCTACCTTGAGCATGTAGCTCTCTTCAGCATCGCTGCTGATCGTGAATTTTTGCCCGAGAATTTCTACGTCGAGTGCTTTTTTCATCGCGAAATCATGATTCACTAAGGTCGAGGCTGGCCACCTGACCGAGGATCCGATCGAGCTTTTCCCTGAGCTCGACGCGCTCGCGCTCGTATTGCCGGAGCTGCCCTTTCAGATGATGCCATTCACTCTCTTTTTGTTGGAGCTTTTTCTCAACCGCTTCTTTTTCCGTCTTGATTCGTTCGTGACTGGCGAGGAGTCGGTCGATGGTCGCTTCCAGTTGCTCAATATTGTCGAGAGTCATGACAACGCAAAAAACTTCATGTTCGAGTTTAGTTTTAACATAAACTCTTGTCAAGTCGAGAATGCTACGCAACTGCCGTTCTGAGCACTACCTGTTGCATCACAAGGCCAATCAACACTCTAATGCCGTTCAATAATGAACGCACATCACCAAGGACGGCGTGTTGATCTGGCGATAGTCCGATGTAGGCAAATCGCATTGCCTTGCTTTGGTCGACTATCGCGGTTAGCGGAGTATGGTCGATCAAGCCCCGAGCCCTGCGCTTTACCCCGACGCCAAAGTTCTTCCAAACCTGAGCCAGCACCGCTGGATCCCCCGTGAGAAATGCCCAGTTCTCAAATTCGGCGCCGTAACGCTTAGCATAAGCGCGCAGAACTTTCGGTGAGTCTATTTCCGGATCTGTGGTGATGGTCAGGAGCTGAACTTCGGTGCGCTCTTTGGTGTGAGAGCGATTTGCATCTGCCGCAATGCAGCCGTGATGAGCGGGCAAACATCCACACAGGCGATATCTGCGAATGCCACGACCATCACTTTTCCGGCTAAGTTATTAATGGTGAACGGCGCGCCGTTTTGATCGACCGGCGTAAAATTTTCAATCATTCTTCGAGTAACGCGCCGCTCGGCGCGAGCCGATTGAATTTCAGCGGCAATATCGCGGCTCGCTAGACCTGCGCATGCGAGTGTTAGTAAGAAAATCACGCTCCGAAAAAGCTGCCGATGGAGCGAACTATGGTTTGCTTTCTTCGACCTTATCGTCATAGCCCAGCACCGTCTCCCAGGGAATATTGCAGTGCGCGACCACCAACGTATCAAACCTCTCCCACCAGGCCACATCGCGTCCTTCGCGGCTCAAAAAACGCACCATTTGCAGCATATCGGTGATTTCGGCGGGCCGCAGCGCAGGCTCGAACGCCGGCATCGTTCCCTTCCCATCGGCAATTGCGCGCCGAATCTGATTATTACTCTTTCGCTCGACGGTGTCGCGGAAATCGGGTGGACGCACCGGTAAACGCGCAGCCAACGCGCCATCGCCGCGCCCGTTTGCGCCGTGGCAGTTGATGCAGCGCTCGGCATAGAGGAGGTCCATCCTCTCATTGCGACCGCAGCCGGCCAGGAAAACGAACACAAGAAGCAGCTGTCCGATAACCCAAATCACTCTGTTCAGAGCTAACACATGCAAACCGCTCCTTCCAACGGCAACGATCCTAACGCGTTGACACGATATAAATTTTCGTGTTACCCATGGGATAGGATAATGAATCATTTATCGCGCTTTGGCGTATCGCTAGAAGAGGATTTGCTGGCCGCCTTTGATCTCAGCATTGCCGGCGTGGGCTATCAAAATCGATCCGAGGCGATCCGCGATTTGATCCGCGATCATTTGATTCAAAAAAAGGTCGGCCAGGCCGACGCCGAGGTCATCGGTGTCGTTACGCTGGTTTATGACCATCGCATACACCATTTAAGCGACGTATTAGCCGACATGCAGCATAAAGCCGATGTCATGGTCAATGCCAGCCTGCATATCCATCTCGATGAGCATAATTGTTTGGAAGTCATCGTGATTCGCGGGCGCGGCGACAAAGTCCACGAGATTGCCGGGAAGCTGATCGCCACCAAAGGGGTTCAGAACGGCAAACTCGTCACCACGACACCCGAAATGAAGCATTAAATTTTTTTACGTTTGAGTAGCACGAATCTGAAATTTATACTACTCGAGCCTTCGCAATGAACTCGTCACGGATCGTCGCCGTCATGGCTCTTCTGCTTATACTTCGCGAGAGAACAACGCTTGGCCAGAACACCCCGCCGTCATCAGCTCAGAATCCGACACAGAGCGCCTCGGCGCCGGTTGAAGTTTATGTGTTTGGCGAACAGCCGGTTTCGACAGCGACCGAACAAACCGTACGGCAAAAAGATCTTGAGCTTCGGCCGACTGCCACCCCGGTCGATATTCTTACCAGCTCTGTTCCCGGTCTATACACCGTGCAGCATCAAGGAGGCGGCAAAGCCGACGAGTATTTCATTAGAGGATTCGATGCCGATCATGGAACGGATTTCGCGATTTTCGTGGACGGCATTCCGGTGAATCTTCCCAACAATGCTCATGGACAGGGATATGCTGATATTCACTGGCTTATCCCGGAAATCGTCGACCATATTGACGTCACCAAAGGACCCTATTTCGTGCAGTACGGCGATTTCGCCACAGCCGGCGCGGTTAATATCATTACTAAACGACGGCCAGCAGATTCCCTGGCAAGTATTTTGGGCGGCAGCTACAGCCTGCAACGCTACCTGACTATTTTGTCGCCTCCCGAAGGGACGATCTTCCAGCCCTACGTAGCTTTTGAAGCCTATCACGAACGTGGGCCATTCAAGGATCCGTTGGGTTACAACCGCTATAATCTCCTTACGAAATTCACACTTCTCGCGACGGCAAACTCCAATCTGAGTTTTTTGGGAACATTCAATCATAGCTACTGGGACGCATCTGGTGAAATCCCGTCAAGACTAACCCGAAATCCGGGGCGCATCCTCGGCCACTTCGACAGTATCGATCCAAGCCAAGGAGGAAATACCGATCGTAACAATCTGAACCTTGTCTACAGTTACACGGATGAGCGCCAGTCGTTCAATGCTCAGGCGTGGGGCTTTTTTTACAGTCTCACGCAGTACAATAATTTTACTTTTTTCGAAAACGATCCCATCAACGGTGACGAGATCGAGCAGAGAGACAAGCGCGGTGCCGGCGGTTCCTATCTGAATTATCGGCGCAAGTACTCGCGCTTCGACATGCCAATGGAGACGTTGGTCGGCTTTTTGAGTCGAACCGATATCGCCCGAGTCGGCCTGTTTAACGCAGTCAATCGTAGGCGGCTGAGCACGCAACAGAACAGCCAAATCAACCAGACAAGCTTGGCGTGGTATGCGCAGCAAGAGCTTCGCCCAACGAATTGGTTTCGCGCCCAAATAGGCACGAGGCTCGATCAATTTTATTACAGCGTGCGCAATCTCAGTCCGGACGCCGCGATTCCAACCAGCGGCACGGCGCAGGGATTCATGGCCAACCCGAAGGTCAATCTCATTTTCACGCCCTTCGCTGCCGGCAACTGGTATACGCCGCCGCAGTTGTATATGAATTTCGGCGGCGGTCATCACAGCAACGACGCCAGAGTAGTTGTCGCAAATCCCGATCAGGCGCCGCTCGCACGCGCGCTCGGCGGAGAGCTCGGTCTGAGAACGAAATTATTCAATCGCCTCGATCTGGCCGTTAACTACTGGTACCTCCATTTGTCTAGCGAATTAGTCTTGGACGGCGACACCGGGCAATTTGAACCTGCGGGAGCCACCCGCAGGCATGGCCCCGAGGTCGAACTCCGATATCAAATCAATGACTGGCTGACCTCGGATCTCGACGCTTCTTACACCTGGGGCAGATTTGTATCGGGCCGGACTCAGGGTGGAGCGATACCCAACGCGCCTCGCGCGCTGGCCTACGGCGGGATAACCGCGCGTCATCCCTCCGGGCTGGAAGGACGCCTGCAAATGCGCTTCATGGGTAGCCGCTATGGAGACGAAGATCGCGTATCACTGCTTCGGCCTTGGATGATCTTCGATCTTTTGGCCAAATACGTGTGGGAGCGTTATGAGTGCAATTTCTCCATCACCAATCTGGCCAACAAGAAGTGGTGGGCGGGCCAACAATTTCACGAGTCGCAAATCCGCAATGACCCGCGATTGCCCACCGTGAACGAGACCGTTCCCGTAAACGACATCCACTACACGCCCGGCGGGCCGTTGACGATAAGGGCCGGCATGACGGTGCACTTCGAGCTGCCGAAACTCACGCGAGATTGAGCTAGGCTGCATGACAACTTTGTATTTTATAAGCGAGACCTAAAACATGACTGAGCAGGCAATCGCAGAACACATAGCGGCAGACGAGTCCTCGAGCCGGACTGCGATTTTTTCCATCGTGTGCGGCGCTCATTTCGTCAATCACTTTCAGTCTGCCATGCTCGGCGTGATCTACCCGCTGATGATGACAGAATTGGGCATGAGCTATCTGGCGATCGCCTCGCTCGCCTCCGTTTACAATACACTGGGCAGCATTCTACAGGCTTCCTATGGCTTTATTGTTCCGTATTTTCGCCGCGGCGTAATTCTCGGGGCGGGCAATTGTCTGCTTGGTGTTTCGGTCGTCGCTACAGGCTTCGCTTCGAGTTTTAGTCAATTTTTTACTACTCGTTTGATTGGCGGGATCGGCTCCAGTCCGCAGCATCCCGTGGGATCGAGCATGCTGGCTAGTCACTATGGAGCCGCACGCGGACGAATGTTGGCATTTCACTCGACCGCCGGACAGATCGGCAGTCTGGTGGCGCCTTTGCTGGCCGCTCTATTACTCACGCAAATGAGCTGGCGCGCAGTTTTTTGGTTGGTTGGCCTTCTCACTACCGTCGTCGGCATGATTTGTTTCGTCTTTCGCGACAGCTTGCGCAGCGCAACACCAGATAAATCCAAATCGCGGCTAGCCCCGGCCGGCTGGGAAGCCTACAAGGCCTGCTTCAAAGACAAAAATATTTTGCTCGTCTCGCTGGTTTTTATGGCGGGAGCCGCGGGACGCGGGCAGGACATCAATGAAGTTTACATCATTCCGCATTTTGTCCGCGATTTTAATTTGAGCATTACCTACGGCGCGTTTTTATTTACCTTCATTCAGGTAGGCAGCTTGATCGGTCCATTTATCTGGGGGTGGATTTCCGATCGTTTCAATCGCAAGCTCGTGATCCAAGCCTCGCTTTTAATGTCCGCCTTGTGCACCCTCTGGCTCGCTTGGCAAAAAGATATTTCCGCGGGATTGTTCTTCAATCTGGTGATTTACGGCGCCGCCGTAACTTCGCGGCAAACCTTGACCCAGGCGCTCCTCGCCGATCTTGTCGGCGAGGAGCTTTTCGATGCCGCGTTTAGTCTCTACTACTTCATCGGATTCGTCTCGATTCCCTTTTGGACGGTGATCACTGGCGGAGTCATGACCCACTACGGTTTTGGTCCAGCATTTACAGTAATCTCGACGTCCTATTTGCTCGCGATGAGCCTGCTGGGCTTGCTCCGGACTCCAGTGAAACGCGCCGCTTGAGTTAAAGTATGCCCACGCAACTTTCATTCGCTTCTTCCTTCGTAGCATCAGCGCTGGTTCATCTTATCGGCTTCGGACTCGCAGTCACACTGCTCACTCCGCGGAGTTATCGCTACCAACAGAATGTGATTCCAGTGTCGCTGTGGGAGGTCGAACCAGAAAACAAACCGGTGCGAGCCGTTAAAGAACATCCAAAGGTCCAGCGCGCCAAGCCAGCGCCGGCTCAGATTCAAAGCGAAACCGCGCGCCGAGAAAAATTTACGCCGCTGGCGGCCCATAACGAACCGAGTAAGGCAATCCCAACCGACATACCGCCACAACCGGCGGCGCAGAACTCCGTCCCGGAAGCGACGGCGCCCCAAGGTGGCAGCGCGACGGGAGTGAATAAGCTTGTACCAGGCGAGATCGGCGTTGCGCCAGGCTCGGGTAGCGCAGGAACCGGCGGCGGAACCGCCATTGCGGGTTTTGGTCGAGGCGCAGGGGCGCCTGGAATGGCCCCGCAAACTGGGCCGCTACGCACAAACCGCGAGGCAAAACCGCTCCAGACCGCGCGCGCTTCCTACCCGCCGATGGCGCTGCGCATGGGCATGGAAAGTGACGTAATGCTGCGGATCGAAGTCGACCCGCAGGGCAACGTCACAAAGGCGGAAGTCATTAAGAGTGGAGGCGCGGGATTCGACGAGGAGGCCGTCAAAGCCGTCAAACAGTCCCGTTTCGAGCCGGCACAAAGGGACGGACAGAACGTCGCGGCAGAGTTTAATTATGTTTATCGGTTCCGATTACAGAGATGAACGAGAGGAGAACTCAGATGGCAAGCACATTCAATCCTTCCCATGGTCACGATCATCACCAGTGGGATTCTAAAGAATACGTCTCGAAATGGGCGGCGGGCCAGGACCCTAAAGAAAAAAAACGCGAGGCAGCATTTCGCTTGCTTGCCGATACGATCCCTTTCGACAGCAATAAGCCGATTCGCATTTTGGATCTCGGCGCCGGTTACGGCGCCCTCACCCAATTCCTGCTAAATCGATTTCCTCATGCTACGGCAGTGTGCCAGGACGGTTCTGAGCAAATGGCGCAGCTCGGCGCCGAGCGCATGAAAAAACTCGCCGGCAGGTTCGAATATGCCCTTTGCGACTTTGCCAAAGAGGGTTGGCAAAACAAACTTAAAGCTCCGTTCGAAGCGGTGGTTTCGTCCATCGCGATCCACAATGTGCGTGACCCGAAGCTGATTGAAGCGATTTATCACGACGTATACCCACTGGTGAAATCAGGCGGCTGTTTCCTCAATTTCGATCGTCCTCGTCCGCCCTGGGAAGATCAGATGACATGGCTGCGTGATGCCGGATTTACGCGGGTGAAAATCTTCTGGAGCGGAGAAAATCGCGCGGTCTTTGGCGGCTTTAAGGATAAGTAGACGATGCAGTCCCGGTGGACAGTTTTTCTGGTTTTGGCATGGGTACTCGTGAGTGCAGGTTGCCGAGGAAAAAAACCCAGCCGCGCTCCCGCGGAAGCGGCCAAGCTCAGAATCGTCACCACCGTCGCACCGATCACCAGCATCGTCGAAAACGTTGTCGGCGACAAAGCCGACGTGGCCGGCATCATCCCCGAAGGCGTCAACTCGCATACTTTTGAGCCCATTCCTTCGGATAGCAAGTTACTGAGCAGCGCCGATCTGATCATCTTCAACGGCCTCGATTTGGAAACGCCGACCGAAAAGCTCGCGCAGGCGAATCTAAAGAAAGGCGCGGTGACTTATTCTCTCGGCGATAAGACGATCAAGGAAGCGGATTACATCTATGATTTCAGTTTTCCCAAAGAACAGGGGCACCCCAACCCGCACCTGTGGCTGAACCCCGAGTACGCCTTGCGCTATGCGACTCTGGTGCGTGACGAATTGGCGCGCGTCGATCCGAAAAACAAAAACACCTACGAAGAAAACGCGGCGCAATTCAGCAAAAAGATCGAAGCGCTCGATCAAGCGATCAAAGCGGCGATCCAGACCATACCGCCCAAGAACCGTAGGCTCCTCACCTATCACGATTCCTGGCCCTATTTCGCGCGGCGCTACGGCTTTCAAGTGATCGGCGCGGTCCAGCCCTCCGACTTCTCTGATCCGAGCCCCAGGGAGGTTATGCGACTCATCGATCAGATTCGCAGGGAAAAGGTTCCCGCGGTGTTCGGCTCAGAGGTCTTTCCGAGTCCGGTTCTGGAGCAGATCGCGCGCGAAGCCAAAAGCCGATATATAGACAAGCTCAGAGACGACGAGCTCCCCGGCAAGCCAGGCGATGCGCGCCATTCCTACATCGGCATGATGCTCGATAATATGACGATCATGTTCGAAGCGCTCGGCGGTTCCACTGAAGCCCTGAAAAAGGTCGACCCGACGCCCGTCGCCGGTGCCCACGCCGATTACCGCAGAAAAGATTGAGGATGGCCAATCCGCACGATCATCGCCCCGGCGATCCGCACAGTCTGCATCCGTCCGATGCCGAGGAGCGTCTTTGGCACAAAGCCGCTGGCGTGCCACTCGTTGATCTCGCGCAGATCAGCAGCCACTACGGCGCGACGGTGGCGCTGGAAAATGTTTCCTTGAAAATCTGGCCGGGCCAATTCATGGCGCTCGTCGGACCCAACGGCGGCGGTAAAACGACGCTGCTGCGGACGATTCTCGGCATGGTGCCGGCGTCGTCGGGAAAAGTTCTGCTCCGTGGCCGACCGCTTACCCGCTCGGCCCTCGATCGCATCGGCTACGTGCCGCAGCTCGAAACCATCGATTGGAATTTCCCGATCACCGTCGAGGAAGTCATCAGCATGGGTTTCTTTGTCAAAAATCGCTGGTTCGGCGGCATCGGTGAAAAAGAGAAAAGAAAACTGGACAACGTCATGGAGCGGCTGAATCTGGGCGGCCTGGGCAAACGGCATATTCGGGAGCTCTCGGGTGGCCAGCAGCAGGCGGTCTTCATCGGCCGTGCGCTGCTCGGCGACCCTGAGCTCATCCTGCTTGACGAGCCGGCTTCCGGTCTCGACATTCGCTCGCGCGACGACGTGATTCACTTCCTGCACGAGATCAACCATCAGGGCGTCGCCGTTGTTCTGACTGCACATGATTTGAATTGGGTGGCCGCGCATCTGCCATGGGCGGTGTGCATCAATCATCGCCTGATTGCTGAAGGCAGGCCCAATGAAATCTTTAACGCGGAAGTGCTGCGCGAAGCGTACAGCGGTGAGCTCGTCGTATTTCACCAGGACGGCATGGTGATGATCGGCGAGCGCCCCCACGCGCCCCACATTTAGGCAGCAAACCTTTCAACGGCTTACGGCCGTTCAAAACATCAAGGCTCCGAACGCGATTTTCTCCATTTGAACTCTTTGACCGATTTGAGCTGATGTCGATTTTTGTTCCCTTCGAATACGAGTTTTTCCGCAATGGCTTCATCGCTGCGGTCGTGATCGGTGCGCTCTGCGGTTTTATCGGCGTCTACGTCGTCTTGCGGCGCATGAGCTACATCGGTCATGGCCTGTCGCACGCGATCTTCGGCGGCGCGGTCTTGAGCTACGTCTGGAACGTGAATTTCTTTATCGGGGGCGGACTCTGGGCTTTGCTGTCCGGAGTCTTGATCCACTGGATCAGCCATCGCCGCTGGGTCGGCGCCGACGCGGCCATCGGCGTGGTGACGACGTCCAGCTTCGCGCTTGGCGTCGCGATCATTTCCACGCATCGGACCTTCACGCGCAACATCGAAGCCGCGCTCTTCGGCAACATCCTCGGCATTACCCAACGCGATGTCTGGATCGTCGTTTTGGTATCGCTGCTCGTCGCCGCCGCGCTTTTTTTGATCCGCCGGCCACTGCTTTTCGCCACCTTCGATCCTGAAGTCGCCTCCGCTTATGGTGTTTCCACCGGCAAGATCGATCTTTTTTTCATCATGCTCCTGGCCGCGACGGTTCTCGCCTCGACGCAAATCCTCGGCGTCACTCTCGTCGCCGCCGCCATGGTCATCCCGCCGGTGATCGCGCGCTACATGACCCAGCGCTTTCAGACTTTGTTGATCGTCTCGCCGCTGATCGGCGCGTTTTGCGGCGCCGCGGGGATGTTCTTGAGTTTTTCGCTCGACATTTCCTCCGCCGCGACCATCGTATTAACCTCGGCGGCGTTGTTTGGCTTGTTGGAATTGACTTTGATTGCGCGCCGTAAAAAAGCCGCCATGGGCGATCATTGAGCAAAAGCGGCCGAACACGAACCTGCTTGATCTTTGTTAGCGTGTGTATAGAATCGCGCTAGTCATTGTCTTCGATGAAAATCCTCGCTCATCGATCCCAGCCGCTGATCACGCGCTGCGTATCTGCGCTCTCGGCTGCTTCTTTTCTGATTTTTTTGGTCTATTCCACACCTCATCAGGTGCATCATTCCTTCGAGCAGCTTCCCAAAGCGCATCACCATGACGGAGACCATGAGCATCAGAAACACGGCAGTGATCGTGGTTCTTCAGCCGAGACCAAGTGCGTCTTTCAACTATCGGCAAGCCGCTGTCACGTCGGTTTGGCCTGGCAAGTCGCCTCTGTTTCACTGTGGCTTTTAACAGGGCCGCTCCCGCTTTTAGATTTAATCGACAACGACTCGACGCATCCTGCCGACGCCGTTCAAATTCGCGCTCCTCCTTTTGCCTGACCGCCGCTCTCACAAAAGTCAGCCCATTGATTTCACGCGTAGCTTTGGCGTGTGTCCACGCGCAACCGACGACCACGTGACTGAACTCGACGCCACAGATAAGGTGGAGTTTATCGTAAAATGATCGCTTGCAAGAAACGGGTCGCCGGAGTCAAAGCCGCGCTTCGTTGGATCGTGTTTGTCGCTGCATCTTTGTCGGCCTGCAGCGGACCGACACCAAACGGCATTCTCGAGGTGAGGATCAAGGACCATCGCGAGGCGATCGAAGATTTTTCTAACGCTGTCATCACAATTGAAGCCGTCCGAATTAGCCCCAAAGTCGGCTTAAAATTCTGGAAATTGGGCTGGGTCGATTTGGTTCCATCCGTAGCCCGCGTGGACCTCACGGCATCCCTCGATCGTTCCGCGGCCATGGTCGTCCGACGCGAGCTCACGCCAGGTTCGTTCGAAGCGCTCGATCTTAAGCTCAGCGGTATCAGCGGCGTTTTGAAAAAGGATTCCGCGTCAGTCATGATCACCAACAAAATTAGCCCGGTGGTTCTTCCGTTTTCCATCGATTCCGGCGAGCTCACGACGATTATCATCGATCTCGCCGTAATGGACATGAGCGATCACCCACCGCGGGCTTACGAGCTTCAACTAAGCGGTTATGAGGTCTATCGCAATGGCAAACTGATCGATAGAGTACCGCCTGGATAAAGACGAATATGAGAAACTGGCCAAAAAATGGAGGAGGGTTGAAAATGAAGCATGTGGGACTGGCCGCGTACATCGTACTCGGTCTTATGGCAGCAAGCGTGACACCCGCGCATGCCCAACACGACCACATGAAGGGCATGGACATGCCGGCAAAGCAGACGGACACAGCGTCCGCACACTCGGCGCTCAAGCCCGCCCAGGGGGCCAGAGTCCAAATTGTCTCGCCCAAAGCGGGGCAAGTGATCAAAGGAGATTCGGTCCCGCTCGAGTTCAAGCTTACGAAGGGCAAGATCGGCGAACACGTTCATGCCTACGTCGACGGCGAGATGGTGGGAATGTTCCAAAGCGGTAAAGGAACTTTGAACGGCATCAAGCCGGGCCAGCATACGCTAGAGCTCAGAGTTACCACCGGCGATCACAACACCGAGCTCAATGCGACGGATAAAGTGAGTTTCATGACCAAATAGCTTTGCTCTGACCTAGCTTACTTGAATGAGAACGATTCTTTTCTGTTTTATACTCGCCGCACTTTCGACCGCCAGCGGAATCGCCGGCGGGGCGAACATACAGGTTTCGCGCGATGTTCGCCTCGACGTGATCGCGAAATTTTTGCAGGCGAGTTACGCTCGAGACTACCGGAGCGCATACAGCTACATCGCGGCCCGTGACCAGCACGTATGGAGCAAAGAGTCCTATGCCCGCCGTTATCAGAGCTTAAATGGTTTCGCGCTCACGCTCACGCAAACACTGGCGGCGCGAATGGAAATCTGGACGATGACACGGCAGCTCGGATCTGATCGGGTCCGCTATGAAATCGGTTACCGTGTTCCGACTGCCGATGAGCTCGCGCCGGCACTGCTCGACTGGGACGGGCAAAAACTGAATGCCCTTTCGAATGCCGAGCAGCAGCAACTCCTTGAAAAAATAAAAAACCTCAGCCAAAAACCCGATGCAGTCAGAATGAACGGTCGGGAATCGTTGAACCTGATCAGGGAAAACGGCCGGTGGAAGATTTTCTATGATTGGGCGTCGGCAACCAAAGTAAAAGTGAAACTCGCGGCACCCCGCGGCTCGGGCATTGACGTGCTGATTTCAGGCGATGCGTTCATGGTAAAAAAGTCTGAGCCCTTCGACGTGAATTTCACACTCACCAACCGTAGCGACGCTCCAACTTCGGTGCGGCTCGTCCATCACGTAGAGCCAGATTCCGTCCAGCGGTACCTGGAGATGATCGCCTGCGGTGCGCTGCTCCCGATCACACTCCAACCTGGTGAACCCCAGGAGATCACGATGTCATACCTTCTGACACCCGGCATTCGATCCGGTCGCCAAATCGAGTTGGATTATCAGATCCAACCGCAGTCAGCGGGGTTTAACACGGTTCCGCGTACCACCTCGAGTGCGCGGCTCATTCAGCGAGGGCGTGACCTAACGCTGTTGAAATGATGCACCGTACCCAAAAACACAGAGCTTCGGTGTTCCTCGTCGCTGTATCGATTCTGCTACTGACGAGTTCGCCGCGTCTGCCCTCGGCTGAACGTACGAGAATCCCGATTAAGATTCCGGTGCGGGTCCTTCTTTCAGCCACGCCCGATTTGGACGTTCGCCTCTCCACCAGCGAAATCAACGTTCCACCCGGAGAGATCTTCGAGGTTTCACTAAAGATCACAAATCGCAGCAGCCGCGCGATCGTCGTGCGCGTCGGCCACCTGGTGGAACCGTATCAGGTCGCGGATTTCCTGGACTTCGTCGAATGCGGGTTTCTGTTCCCCGTGACGCTCATGCCGGGAGAGCAGGAGTACTCCGGGCGCTACGTGGTCCGTAGGGCGATTCCTGAGGCAGTTCAGCAGCTGAATATTACTTATGATTTCCGCCCACTCAAATAAACTCCTCGCGCAACTGGTTGTGGCGATCGTGACGCTTGCGGTGCTTTCAAAGGCTGTCAGCGCTCATGAACCGGTCGGACGAAAAGTTCAATCGTCTACGGCGCTGCTTAACGTCAAGGCTCCGGATTTTGTCCTCCTGGATCAGGACGGCAAATCATTCGATTCAGCAAAACTTCGCGGCAAAGTCGTTGCGCTGAATTTCATTTATACGACCTGCACCGACGTCTGCCCGCTGTTTACTGCAAATTTTGCGCAGATCCAGCGAACCCTCAATGAACGTGGCGACAATGTTTTTTTCGTCAGCATTACAACCGATCCTGAAATCGACTCGCCAAGGGTCTTGAAATCATACGCACAGCGTTACGGCGCCGATTTTCGGAACTGGGCTTTCCTCACAGGAACGGAAGCTCAATTGAAGCCGGTATGGAGCGCTCTTGGAATCCGCGTCATCAAAAAAGGACGCGGCCTGGTCCAGCACACAAGCCTCACGACTCTTCTCGATCGCGAGGGAATTCGCCGGTTCAATCATTTCGGCGAAAAATGGCAGGCGAAAGACGTCCTGAAGGATCTTGTGTCTTTGCTCAATGAAAAACCCAACCACCGTCCGTGACGAGTGGCGCACCGTGACCTTTTGTGGTTAGCTTTTGGTCAAACAATTTTGTTACCGGGGGAACCATGCGGACGAATCGCACAATCCTGCTTGCATCTTTGTTCTTGTTTCTCGTCGCCAATGGCGCGCGCGCTCAGGATTTCGATTCGAAGAAAATTGTGCCGTTCGTGCCGTCGCCGCAGGAGGTGGTCGATAAAATGATCGATCTCGCGGGCGTAAAGAAAGGCGATGTCGTCTATGACCTCGGCTCCGGCGATGGCCGGATCGTCATCGCTGCCGCGAAAAAAGGCGCCAGAGCCGTCGGCTTCGAAATCGACGGTGATCTGGTCAAGCAAGCGCGAGACAATATTCGGGTCGCTGGCGTGCAGGATTCAGCGGAGATTCGCCAGCAGGATATTTTGACCGCCGATCTGAGCCAAGCTTCCGTAGTGACCATGTATCTTTTGCCGGACGTGAACTTGAAACTGAAGCCCAACCTTCTCAGCCAGCTGAAGCCGGGCTCACGCGTGGTCTCACATTCCTTCGACATGGGCGATTGGAAGCCCGATAAGAGCGAACGCGTCGCCGGACGCACCATTTATCTCTGGATCATTCCGGCAAAGGCTCCCTAAATCCCCGACAGGATTGCCGCCGATTTTACTCTGAGTGCAAGAATTGCCCCGGTCCGCTAAAAATCTCTTTCTGCTTCTGCTCACAATCGCTGTTCTGATTGTGCCGGCCATTTACGCGATTCAGACGGCGAGCAAGCGGCGTCCTGAGCAGCCTATCCAGACATTATCAAGCTATCTCCATTTTCTTTATGCCCGCGATTTTCGTCGCGCTTACCGCTTCATTGCCACTGAAGATCAACGCGTGAAACCTCTGAACGATTACTTGCGCGAACGCCCGCCATTTACCGGGTTTACTCTGGATGTCGCGCGGAAACTTGCTGCCCTTATCGAAATCCGCCCGCTGTCGGAGGCGCCGGAGCAAACGCTGAACCGAGTCAAAGTCAATCTGAAGCTTCCGGATGCAAACGCGCTTTCCGGTCTGTTACTGGACTGGGACGAATCGCGGCTCAACACCTTGCCCGCACCCGAGCAAAAAAAGATTCTCACGGCCATCGATGAACTTAACCGTCAAGGAAAATTGCCCACCATCGAAGGCGAAGAAGAATTTACTTTACTGCGCGAGGGCTCCCAATGGCGAATTTCTCTCGACTGGGGCGCCGGAGTAAAGGTGAGTTTCACGACGGTCCTCCCATCAGAAACGCCCATTTTCGCGGAACCCGTTGTCAAAGAAACCGTCGCCCGCCCCAGTGACGTTTTTACGATCGGCTTCAGGGTTAAAAACCGTACGAATCGCGAAATCGTGACCCGAATCGTGCATCGGATCGAGCCCAAAGAGCTGGCCCAATATTTGGAGCTTGTGCAATGCGCGCTGTTGCTTCCCGTGCGCCTTCGTCCCGGCGAGGAACAAACGTATAACAGCACTTACATACTACGAGGCGATCTCCCCGATGGGACCAAGCACCTGGACGTGATTTATGAGTTTAAAGTCGACAGTTAGACAAAGCGTTTTTCTGGCGCCGCTCGCCGTCCTCGTGTTCTGCGCGGTCGCCTGGTCGCATGTTCCGATTCCGCCAAAATCCCCGGCCGGTCCCGGAAGGCGAGCAGTAAACATCCCCGTGCCCAATTTCGAGCTCAAAGATCAGGACGGCAAACCGTTTCATTTCGCGAATGCACACGGAGAGGTGGTTCTGATCACGTTCATTTTCACTACATGTCCGGATGTCTGTCCTTTGCTGACAGCTAAATTTGCAGCCATCCAGCGAGCCCTCGAGAGACGGAAAGTTTCCGATTATCACCTGCTGAGCATTACCACCGATCCGGAACATGACAGCCCGGCGGTTTTGAAGGGGTATGCCCGTCAGTTCAAAGCGGATACCGACCATTGGTCCTTTCTCACCAGCAGCCGACGGGATCTCGCCCAAGTCTGGAAAGCGTTTGGCGTCAACGTCGTTAAAAACCAATCCGGCCAAGTCCAGCACACGACGTTTACGACTGTTGTAGATCGTCAGGGAAACCGGCGCGTCGATTACTATGGTGACAACTGGCGCGACGAAGACGTTTTGGCGGACATTCAATCGCTGCGCAGGAATGGCTCGTCAAAAAATCCATGAGATTATCGAAATTTCTGGCGCTATTTCCATCGCAGCTTAGCCGCAACAGGCGACGCCGCATATCTCTACACAAAGCTTATTTTTCTCGTTAGAATCGTCGCTGCTTGGTCATCGCAATGTTCGATAATGCAAAAACTCGCTTCCTGCTGCTCGGCATTGCAGTCGTCGCTTTGGGGGTGATCCTTGGCACGGCGCTTTGGCTGAAACTCACGCCGCATTCGCGCCTCGCCTTGGAGCAAACCGATTCCTCGGATGGCATAAAGCAGTATGGCTCGGTGCCAGAGTTTACCCTGACGGAGCGTGACGGCAGTATCGTCAGCTTGCAACAGCTACAGGGCAAAATCTGGGTGGCGGATTTCATTTATACGAGCTGTACCGATACATGTCCCCTGCAAAGCGCCATGATGGCAAAGCTGCAGCAGCAATATGCGGCGAACCCCGACTTTCAGTTGGTTTCATTCACCGTCGATCCGGAGCGTGACACCCCGCAAGCGCTCATGAATTATGCTACGAAATTCCAGGCCGACGGCAAGCGTTGGTATTTTCTCACCGGGAAGAAGGACCGATTGCTACGACTTGTGGAAGAGGGATTCCATCTCGCGGTTGCCACTTTTTCCAATGACGCCGATCCCGCGGGTGTCATTGGGCATAGCCCGCGCTTTGTTCTGGTTGATAAAGACGCCCACATTCGGGGTTATTACGACAGCCGAGAATCGGAAGCGTTCGTCCGGCTCAAGCACGACATCGACTCTTTAGTGAGAGGTTGAGAGACAGATGGCCAATAATAAAAAAGGCAAACAAGCAACAGCGGCAGTTAAAAACACAGCGCCAAATTGGCCAGTATTTGGTCTCGCCCTCGTCGGCATGGCACTTTCCGGCTATCTGACGTTTACGGCATGGCAAGGCAAGCTCGTTGCGTTCTGCACGGAGGGCGCTGGCTGTGATGTCGTGCTCAACAGCCGTTGGTCGACGCTTTTCGGTGTGCCAACGTCATTCTGGGGTTTCCTCACCTATACCCTGCTCGCGGCTGTCGCTTGGAACAAGAATGCTGCGGATCGGTGGCGCTGGGGATGGACGATCTCACTATTTGGTTTGCTTTTCAGTTTGTATCTAACCTCGATTTCATTGTTCGAACTCAAAGCCACCTGTCCCTACTGCTTGACGTCTCTCGGGATTATGACAGCGATTTTTATCGTCACCACATTGCAACGGCCTGTCAATTTGCCGAAATTCTCTTGGGGTCCATGGCTGGCAAAAATCGGTGGCGCGGCCTTGGTTGCGATCATCGCGCTTCATCTATACTTCGCGGGATATTGGGGCGAAGCACAGGGACCGGAGGATCCTTGGATTCGTGCTTTAGCGGAACACTTGTCGAGGAGCGATAGCAAATTTTACGGCGCTTCATGGTGCCCACACTGCGCGGAGCAAAAAAAACTTTTTGACGGTTCGGTCAACCGTGTTCCTTACGTCGAGTGCAGTCCCGGCGGCCCCAATGCGCCTCAGGCGGAAGTCTGCAAGGATAAGAATATTCAAAGCTACCCCACCTGGATTATCGATGGACAGCGCTATACCGGGGTGCAACCACTGGATGCGCTCGCGCAGTTGAGCCATTTTCAATATCAAGGAGAGAAAAAATGAGTTCGCGACGCGCAGGCTGGATTCTAGCTTTTTTGGCGGTACTCCCTATCGCGCTCTATGCGCAATCCGCGTATGCGGACGCGTCGAAATACCCCGAGTTTGCGCAACAGACTCTGCCCGACAACATCACGCCGGTATTCATCCATATCGAGGAACTGGTCGCGGAGTTGAACTCGGGCGCGAAGCCGCTGATCATTGATGTTCGAAGCGAGGAGGAGTTTCGTGAAGTTCACATTCTCGGCGCGGTTTCTGCGCCGCTTGGTGAATTCAAAAGCTATCTAAAGAGTATTCCCCGCGACCGACCGGTCGTGCTCTATTGAGCATGTCCCCATCACCTGGCCAGTCTGGCCTATGGCATTCTCTACGAAGACGGCTACCGGAACATGAAAGTTCTCGACGAGGGTATCGTCGACTGGTACGAAAAGCGCTATCCGATGGAAGGCACGAAGGCTCCCCACCCATAACCCTTTATGCAGGCGAAAAAGGCTGTGGTTCTGCTCAGCGGCGGTATCGACTCGGCCACCGCCGCCGCAATGGCGAATCAGCAAGGCTTCGAACTGCACGCGCTGAGTTTTCTTTACGGACAACGTCATGAAAAAGAGCTCGAATCGGCGAGAAAAATCGCTGCCTTTCTGGAGCTCGCCTCACACCGGGTCATCGCCTTCGATTTGCGATCCATCGGCGGCTCTGCCCTTACTGATGGGCTCGAGGTTCCCAAGAGAAGAACTGAGATAGAGATCGCTCACGGCATTCCGATTACCTACGTGCCGGCGCGCAATACGATCTTTCTGGCATTCGCGCTAGCGCTCGCCGAAAGAATAGAAGCGCAGGATATTTTTTTCGGCGCCAATCAACTCGATTACAGCGGCTACCCCGACTGCCGCGAAGAATATATCCAAGCGTTCGAACAATTAGCCAATCTCGCCACCAAGGCCGGCGTAGAGGGAAAAAGCCGGTTGAAGATTCATGCCCCATTATTGAAGATGAGCAAAGCGGAAATTATTAAGGCGGGGCTCAAACTCGGGCTCGACTATGGCTTGACATGGAGTTGCTATGATCCTTCGCCGCAAGGTCACGCGTGTCGCCACTGCGATAGCTGTCAGATCCGCTTGAAAGGCTTCCAAGAAGCAGGCGGCAAAGATCCGATAACTTATGCCCTTTAGACTTCGGCTTAGGCACGAGCTCTGAATTCGGCGCCGATTTCTTCTTTGGTGACCACTCTCTTGATCCGGTTCTCCGAATCCAACAGAGGAATCACCTGCAGATTGTAGCGACTAAAAAGACCAACAAGCTCGGCTGCATCGACATTCGCCGGTGCCGTGATCACGTCCGTGTGCATTACCTCCTGGACTCTTCTGTCGCCAGGCGTAATCAGCAAGTCTCTGAAAGAAACTACGCCGAGCAGCCGTTCTTCTGAATCGGTGACGTAGGCGTAGTAGCTCATTTGCGCTCGGTCACGCGCATCCCTGCGAAGAAAGCTGACCGCCTCATCGACGCTCATTTCGGGTCGCAAACGGACATAGCGTGGACTTATCAATCCTCGAGATTGTTCTTCAGTGTAGTTCATGAGTCCTTTGACTTCTCTACGGGTCTTGTCGTCGAGCATAGATAGTATTCCCGCGCGCTCCGGTTCGGGGAGTTCTTGCACGACATCCAGCGCTTCTTCAGCACCGAGGAGCCGCATCCACGCTCGTCGCTCCCCATAAGACAAAGCCGAAATCAGCTGCGCCTTATCCCGCGCGCTCAGGTGGAGAAAGAAATTCTCTGCGTCATCCTGCTGGAGCAGCCTGAATCCTTCGACTCGTTCCGGCACGGAGAGCACGGGCCATGCTTCGTAAAGCTCGGTGAGAGCAAAGCTTCTCTCGGCGCTTTTGCCGGCATCGCTCTCCAAGTAGAGCTCCGCCGTGTCGTCGTCGTAGGCGAACAGCTCGGCGTCTCGACCCCATCTTATGGCAATATCGAGTTGCTCTTCCGCTCTGTCGCCGAAATCACCTTGCAGCTTCTCGTGGAAATAGTCCCAAGCCACGCGCCGGTTGTCGTCATGCTGAAGCGCCTCATAGATCCAGGCGATAATGGGCAGCCGTAGAACCCGTCCTGCGATGATCGCTTTGCGGGCGAGGATGGTGGCATCAGCATAGGTGCGGCCCAGCGGCGTGAGTAATAGATCGCCTTCGTTCACGGTGATGAAACCGAGAAGCTCCCCCGCCTCGACAATCGGCAAAAGGTCATCGAGCTCGAGGACCAAGGCGGCGCTGATGCGGTAGAGATCGACCTTTCCTCCCTCCTCTTCGAGCTTTTCCAGCAGACCGGCAAGCGCAGTGAGCTCTGCATTGGGCAAGGCTCTGGTTACACCCGGCTCTCCAGGTTGCGTGCCGAGCGCCTCTTTCTTGGCTTTAGATTCGCCGACGACAGCGGCATAAACTCTATCGACGATGTTCTGGAAGGCCGTGTCTTTGCGTTGCCGGGGATGATGAAGCTTCACGGAAATTTCCGTTACGATATGCCCGGGGTCTTTTCCCATAATCACGATGCGGTCGGCCATCAGCACAGCTTCTTCGATATTGTGCGTGACCATCAAAATCGCTTTGGTCGGTATTTTCTTTTTTAGCCAGAGCTCCATCAGCTCGCCGCGCAGAGACTCGGCGGAAAGCACATCGAGCGCTGAGAACGGTTCATCCAAACAGAGCAGCTCCGGCTCGACAGCCATCGCGCGGGCAAAGCCGACCTTTTGGCGCATACCGCCCGAAAGCTCTCGCGGATAGGCTGACTCGAACCCATCTAGACCGACAACGTCGATCAGTTTGAGCGCGCGCTCCTGGCGTGTTTCAACCGGGACGCCGCGGGCTTTGAGAGCGATCTCCACGTTTTCCAGTACCGTTAACCAGGGATAAAGCGCAAAAGTTTGAAACACGATCGTGGTATGAGGGTTCACGCCCCTCAAGGGCTGCCCATGATAGGAAACGACGCCGGAAGTCGCGGCATTTAATCCCGCGATGATCCGCAGCAGCGTAGACTTGCCGCAGCCGGATGGTCCCAGCAAACTGACAAATTCATCGGGACTGATTTGCAGATTGATGTCTTTGACTGCGAGGAACTGCTTCGTTTCCAATCGATAGGCTTTGCTTACGTTCTGGAGTTCTAACAAATAGTTATTGTCGGCAATGGCTGTTGCGGTTTCCATGACTACTTACTCCAAACGATAACGTTGCTCAGCCAATCGATAGAGCTGACGCCAAAAGCTTCGATTAATCAAAATGACTGTAAGCACTAGAGCAAGCGTACCCGCCAATAACAATGCGTAATCTCCGGTGCCGGTCGCCTGCGCAATCAACGCTCCCACGCCGGTCGTTGCGTGGGTCTGACCGCCAAACTCGACTTGTTCCGCGACAATACTCGCGTTCCAGGCTCCGCCGCTCGCCGTTATCGATCCGGTGATGATGTAGGGAAACAGCGCCGGCAGAATTAATGTGCGCCAGCGATCAAGCGAGGAGAGGCGGAGCATATCCGTAGTGTCACGCAAATCTTTGGGAATGGCAGCGGCTCCGGCGATCACATTAAACAGCAGGTACCACTGCGTGCCCATAAGCATGAGCAGCACGGCGGCGATATTCAATCCGCCCGGTGCTTGCAACAAGGCGAGCAGGACGACCGGGAAGAGCGCGGTGGCCGGAATCGAGGCAACCACCTGCACGATCGGCTGAAGAACTGCCGCGAGTCTTCGGTTAGTTCCAATAAGAACGCCGACGGGAATCGTCCAAAGCAACGTGATCGCCAGCGCGACAGTCACGCGAAGAAACGTGGCGACGATCCCTTTTGCCAATTCGGCCCATGCCGAGGCGGCAAGATTACTCACCAGGTCTACTGCCCGATAACCCCCGTACAAAGCCGCCAACGTCAATCCGGTTAGAATTGCGATCGCGAGTGTTGAAGGCGTGTTTTCGGCGCGTGATTCGGGTGAGGCGATAATACCACCTGCCCGCCGTTGAAAAGCTCGCTCTACCCATTCACTGAAGGGCGGCCAAACACGCGCGCCAAATTGCTCGACAATCCAGGCGCGCGAAATCAAATCAAGAAACCATGACTGCGGCGGCTCGTCGCCCTCGACCATCTCGACTTTGAACTTATCGGTCCAAGCGATCAGAGGCCGCCAGAGCAATTGATCCAATAGCACGATCACAAGAACCAGCATCACTACTCCCAGAACGACGGCATGTAGGTTGCCCTCGTTGGCAGCCGTTTGCAGATACGATCCCAGTCCGGGCAAGCGAAAATCGCGGCTGCCGACGTTGAAAATTTCTGCCGCCATCAGAAAAAACCAGCCTCCCGACCAACTCATGATGCTATTCCACAGTAGCCCAATCGCCGCAAAAGGAAGTTCCACGGTTTTGAAGCGCAGCCATGGATTGAAACGAAAGACCGCCGCGGCTTCCCGCATTTCACTCGGTATCGTCGTCATGGATTGGTAAAAACTGAAGGTCATATTCCACGCTTGCGATGTAAAAATGAGCACGATCGCGGCCAATTCGGCGGCGACCGCTTGAGGAAGAATGGCGCTTAGGCTGAGTAAAACGATGGGCAGGAATGAAAGGATCGGCACACTCTGTAAGACATCGAGTAAGGGCATGAGCACGGTTCGAGCAGTTCGATTGCGTGCTGCCGCGTAACCATAGAACAAGCTGAATAACATCGAAAGAACATAGGCTGCCGCCATGCGCCCGACGGAGAGCAAAGCATACCAAGGCAATGCCACTGGCGAGAGAGAAATATCGGGACCGGCGATAGCGGCGGGGACATGAAGGGCCAGGCGTGTGCCCGTGTAAAGCAACGCGGCAATGCCAATGACGATAACCCCATCACCAACCGTGAACGCTGGGGTTTCAGGAAGAGCAGGAGTAAAACGAAATTGCCGCATGTTGACTTCGGGCGTCGGGACCGTCCCCTACTTAGGAATGACGGCGCGCCCAATAGCCTTGCGGCGTCAAAGTCTAGGCGGGACGATGGTTGCTACGTAAATGTGGATGATCCGACGAGTCCATACTTCTAGCAAACCATTAAGCCCACCTCAGAGACGAGTCAAGGCGAAGGTAATTGGCAGCGCTGAGATTTAGCTCACGAACCTTCTCCATTACGCTGCCGGGTATGAAATTTCCTTAAGATCAATTTGTTCTTGTGTTTTACGATCGTCATGCAATTGGTTTAGCTTCTCGAAGAGAGTTTTAGCCTTCCGGTGATGGACGATCACGATGAGAAATAGGACTGAAAGCGTGACGATCGATGTAACTGTGCTCAACAGCCAGAGCCATCTTCGGGAGAAGTGAAACATCGCGCCTGTCATTAACCAAATCAGCGTCGCTCCGGCAACAATGCGACGCGTGCTGAATGCGCCTGTAGCCCGCCGAACCAGATAGCGCCGCGGTTCAGTCATGCTCGATTCATCCCTATAAAGAGCGGCATAATTAGCGGTCCGAACCTAAAATCCAAAAGCACGCGTCGAAGTCGATTAGTAAGTAAGATTCTTGATCATGCTGTTGCTGTGGTTCGAAAATTACACAAGCAGTCTCGATAAAATGAAATCAGAAATTAGACCCGTAGTTAAGAGGTCTTTCCACATGTTACGCTAATTATAGATGAAGCCCGATCAGTTCGAGCGGCAACCACGTGCCGAAGCTCCGGCCATTCCGCATGCCGAACCGGTCGCTATCTCACACGTTGACGCAAACGACGCAGCTAATCCTCTCAAACGTTTTCTTAAATTGCTCGGTCCCGGTCTCATTACCGGAGCCTCTGATGACGATCCTTCAGGCATAGGTACTTATTCCGTAGCGGGTGCTGCCCTTGGATTTGCAACTCTGTGGACGGCGATTGTTACTCTTCCGCTAATGGCAGTTGTGCAGTTTCTTTGTGCGAAGATCGCCCTCGTTAGCGGCAGAGGTCTGGCTGGAGTTCTCCGTATTCACTATCGGCGCGAGATCCTCTATCCAGCGGTCCTCTGCCTGATTGTAGCGAACACCATCAACGCTGGCACAGATATCGGTGCCATAGCGGCGGGTATCAACCTGATTGTTCCCATACCCGCAGGTCTACTGATCGTACCCATCGCTCTCACGATCGTCGCATTTCAGATTTGGGGATCCTACCGCTGGATCGCCAGTATTTTTAAATGGTTGACACTGTCGCTGTTTGCATATATCGGAGCGGCATTTCTGGCTAACCCTGATTGGGGGCAAGTGTTGCTAGCCACATTTATTCCTCAGGTGCGTTTCGATCATGAATATCTACTGACCTTGGTTGCAATTTTAGGAACGACCATTTCGCCTTATCTCTTTTTTTGGGAAGCGAGTCAGGAAATCGAGGAAGAAGTCAGTAACGGTTTAGAAACGGTGAGTCAACGAAAAGGCGCAACAGAGACAGAATTAAATCAGGCAAAGTGGGATACTCTGATCGGGATGTTTTTTTGCAATATCGTTTTCTATTTTGTGATCCTGGCATCTGCCGCTACGCTGCATGCGTCGGGTAAAACAGATATCCGGTCGGCAACTGACGCGGCTCAGGCCTCGGTCCGATCGCAGGTAGTGCTGCCACAATACTATTTGCTATAGGGATTATCGGCGCTGGATTTTTAGCCGTGCCGGTCCTCACCGGATCGAGCGCATACGCGGTCGCGGAGACTTTCGGCTGGAAATATGGACTCGACACAAAACCCAATGAAGCTCGACAATTTTATGCGGTCATCGCAGTCTCAACCTTCGTCGGGATGCTCCTTAATTTCATCGGCGTCAATCCCATTGACGCGCTCTTTTGGACTGCGGTGATCAATGGAATTCTCGCGCCTCCATTGCTCGTACTCATTATGCTCATTTCGAATGACAAGAAAATTATGGGCAAAGAATCAAATGGCTGCTTTACGAACCTTGTCGGGTGGACTGCGGCTCTGATCATGTTCGCGGCGGCATTTGGAATGTTCGCGACTTGGCAGTGAACATTCCAAATTTGAAGTAACTAGCATATTTGTTATTTCCTACCCTTGTTTCTTTAATCTTTTTTTCGACGCTTTCTCTGTTTGAGCCTCCTTTCCGAGTCGGTTATCCTATCTCGTGAGTATTGCATGTTAACGGATCCGTTTACGCCCCAGTTTCTGACCCAGCTTGAGGTCCTTCGGTTACGGACACGAAAAGAATTTCTCGGCAGTCAGACCGGCAGCTACTCATCACCGAGACGCGGCACCAGCTTGGAATTTGCCGATTATCGCCGATATGCACCCGGCGACGATCTTCGTTATCTCGACTGGGGCATTTACGCGCGGAGCGATCGTCTCTACATCAAAGTGTTTCGCGAGGAAGTCGATCTGTTCGCCTACATATTCATAGATGCAAGTGGTTCAATGGCGTTTCCGTCGCCGCCGCAGAAATTTCTGCCCGCCACGCACGTCGCGCTGGCATTGTCCTACGTCATCCTGGCCAACCAGGATCACGTCAAGCTGCATCTGTTGCACGATTCGAGCGGCCGAGCCTCGCCCTTTTATCGCGGTCGGCGACGCATGACAGATTGTATCGACTTTGCGACTTCGGCGCGCCCAGCGGGTCTACTGCAACTTGCGCCTTCTCTCGGCGAGCATCTCAAGCGTCTGCGCCGGCCTGGCAAGGCAATCCTGATTTCCGATTTCCTCATGCCGGCCGCGTCGTATCAGCAGGGTTTCAATCTGCTGCGCGCTTTCAACCTCGACATTTCGGCAATTCAGATCTTATCGCGCGCCGAAGTGGACCCGCCGTTTTCTCGCGGACGCTTGGCCTTGGTCGATAGTGAAACGCAACGGGAAATCAACTACGAATGGAGTGACGATTCGCGCCGCGAGTATCAGAGCCGGCTCGCCCATCACAATCTGGAAATCCGCAGCTTCTGCCATCAGAGCGGAATCCATTACTCACTATACGTGACCGACCGTGAGCTGAGCGACTTTATCTTTGCGACCTTGCCAGCAATCGGACTGTTCAAGTAACCATGGAATTTCTCAATCCCACTGCTTTACTCGGATTGTTCGCACTCCCCTTGCTGCTGATCCCGTATCTCACCAAAAAGCGCCCGCGCCGGCTGACATTTTCGAGCTTGATCCTCTTTACACAATCAGGAACACCAACGAGCCGCGGACCATGGGGACGGATCCATTTGCCGCCGGTTTTTTTCCTCCAGCTGCTGCTTCTCACATTGTTGATTTTGGCGCTGAGCGAGCCGGTTTTTTCCGTCCGTCCCACCAGCATTGCCATTGTACTGGACAACTCGGCCAGCATGCAGGCCCTCGAAGACGGCAAAACGAGGCTGACATTGGCGCAGCAAAAGGCACAAAGCCTGACTCAAGGACTCGGTAGCGGCGCTCGAGTGGACATCTATACGACCACGCCGCGACTACAGAGACTGAATGCCGAACCGCTAGCCACGGTCCAAGCCAATCGAGTTATTGCCAGTATAAAAGCTTATGATCTTGCCGACGCATCCATCGATTACGACCAGAGTTTTGGCGCTTTGGCGCACGAGCAGAATTATCAGCGCATCTATCTTGTTACGGATCATCCGGCGGGCAGCCAAGGCGCTATAGCTCGGGTGGTTTCAGTCGGAGAAGCGCAACCCAATCTCGCCATCACCGCCTTCGATGTGCGCCGCTCGTCGATTGCCGCCACCCGGCTCGAGGCAAGCGCCACGATTAGCAATTTTTCCAGCCGCGATGAAAAGCTCCGAATAGCGCTTAAAGGCGACGGGGCAACTCTCACGAGCCGCGATGTCACTGTCTCAGCTGGAAAAGCGGCCACCGCGGTGTTTGAAGGTTTTGCCGCCCACCCGACCTATGAGGTTGAAATCGAACACAGCGACGCTTTACCTCTGGACAACCGACGCTTTGCTGTTGCACCACCTTCGCGAAACCTTCATATTCTCGCCATCACACCCCGGCCACAAGCAGCCGCGAGCCTCAAATCAATCCCTGGCGTTACGGTTGACGTAGTTTCTCCGGCCGACTACGGAAAAGCGGTTCACAGCGACTATGCTTTGGAAATATTCCATTTCGCCGCGCCCGCAACCCTACCCGATAATCCGAGTCTTTTTATTCTTCCACCTGAAGCGAACCCAATTGTCGAATCCGGTGCTCCTGTCGGAACTGTGCAAGTATCCAGCTGGCGCGAACCCCACGAATTGACCCGCTATATAAATTTCAGTTTGTTTCGTCCGACATACGCGCGCCCGCTGAAGCCGAAAACGGCTGGGGAGATCATTATCGATAGTCCAACCGGTCCCTTGGCGTTCGCTCTCGAGCAGCGCGCTGCGCGTTATTTGTTCCTCGGCTTTGACCCCTTGCCTTACCTAGGGCGGGAGAATTTGCCGATGTCTATTTTTACTCTTAACTTTCTTGACTGGTTCCTGGAGAGCACCGGAACCAAAGCTCAAGGCACGGCCGAGCCGATCAGGTTGGGCGCTATCGAGTCCGGTGGCACTCTCGTGACCCCGGCGGGAACAAAAATTGCGCTAAACGGTCGCGCCAACGTCTTTCAAGACACCTACGAGCAAGGATTATATGAATGGCGCCATGGCCGGGAAACCCGCTGGTTCGCGCGCAATCTGGCGGTGGAGCAAGAATCCGATCTGCGGGCTCCGAGGCGGATCGATTTCCATGATAGCGCAAAAGCGCCGGGAGTTTCTTCGGCTATGCTCACTTTCTGGCCCTATTTGCTGACCGCCTCGTTGCTGTTGTTCTTTTTGGAATGGTTCATCAGTCCCCGCATGAGACGTCTAATGGTTCGGCGGCGCACTGTTCAAACGGCTTAAGGTCATGATGAGCGTAACTTCGTTGGCGCAGATTGTATTTGCCAAACCGTATTTTCTTTGGCTCTTGATCGCATTGCCACTCCTTTGGTTTCGGCTGAATGACCGCCGATTGGCGATTGTGATCGGCCGTACTTTGATTCTGGCGCTCGTGATTGTCATTCTCGCCGATCCGCAAACCACCGGCGAGGAATCGCATAGTCAAGAGCGAATTTTCGCTTATGATATCTCCAGGAGCATTCCACCGTCCATGCGGGAGTGGATGAAAACCACGCGCGCTGCTCCCACCCCCAATAAGGCCGATCGGGTTTTTCTTTTTGGTTCGGCCCCTATTGCAAGTTCAAACGGGCGTGAATTATTAAATCACCCTGATCAATCTCGCTCCGCGGGCGCAGACCCGGACAAAACCAACCTAGAAAAACTTCTGACGTCTGTCTTACAACTCCCTCCCGCTACTCGCGACTTGTATCTGTTTACCGATGGCTGGGAAACGCAAGGAAATGTTGAACGCCTTCTGCCCGCCGCCGCTGCCGCGGGAATCAAGATCTATCCCATAGTCCCGGCGGGCCGTCCGGCGATTCAAAACGTTGCAGTCACTAAACTTGTGGCGCCGACACAGGGGAACAGCGCCGAAAGTTTGAACCTTAAGGTCGTCCTCGACAATCAAAATGACCGCACCGTATCGGGTACGCTGACACTCTCTCGCAACGGCCAATCGTTCAAGAGCGAAGCGGTCAAGCTGACGCCAGGAAGTCAAACGTTCAATTATGAGGTCACACCGGCGGAAGGCGGCCTGACGGCTTTCCAAGCGAGCTTTAGCGCGCGCGATCCACAGACCGATCGCTACGCCGCGGACAATCACGCCGTCGCATGGGTCAGTGTTAAAACGAAGGCTAAAGTTTTGCTGATTAACGGTCATACGGGCGCCGGTCGATACCTCGAGGAGCTTATCAAGCGGCAGGGCCTGGAGGTGACCGTACGCACTCCGGAAACTGCGCCGGCTCCGAATGGTTATAAAGTCATAGTCTTCAACAACCCCGAACGAGAACGTTTCGCGCCTGGCTATCTGCCTGCCGTGGAGCGCCACGTTGCCGACGGCAACGGTTTCATCATGCTCGGCAGCGATAATAGCTTTGCGCCATCGAGTTACCGTCAGACTCCAATCGAAAAAATCCTGCCCGTGGAGCCCAAGGAGCCGCCCAAACCTGAAGAGAAAAACCGTGCCGTCGTTTTGGTGATCGATAAATCCGGCAGTATGCGCGATGAAAATCGGATTGTTTATGCCAAAGAAGCTGCCAAAGCCGTCGCCAAGCAGCTGCGTGATATCGACTTGCTGGGAGTGATTGGTTTTGACGATAGCCCCTTCGTGGTTGTCTATCTGGAGACGATGGCGCGGCTTCGAAGCGTTATCGGAGCCCAGATCGACCGGCTAAAACCAGGCGGTCAGACCTATTTCTTACCAGCGTTGTTGGAGGCTAAGCGACAACTCGAGCGCGCCAATGCGTCGCGCAAACATCTCATCCTGCTGAGCGATGGAGTCACTCGCGGCAGCCAGGGGGAGTTGGTCGACCTGGTAAGCGCAATGAAAAACGACCAGAAGATCACCGTCTCGGCGATCGCCATCAGCTCCGAGGCTGACGTCCGGATCATGAAACGGATCAGCCAGTATGGCGGTGGATTGTTTCACCATGTCACAGACCCTTCGACGCTCCCCCAAATTGTCCTGGAGCAGCTCCAGGACAAGTCCAAGGATGAGTCTCAAAACGAGGGCCCTTGGACGCCCTATCAGGAACGTAGCTCCGAGCTTCTCGCTGGCTTTGGCGCGCGATCTTATCCATCGGTGCTTGGTTATATGGAAACCGAGCTCAAGAAAAACGCTCAAGAGGATCTAACGGTCGTCCGACAGGAGCGCCGATTGCCACTGTTGGCCTCCTGGCGCTACGGGAAAGGCAAATCGGTTGCACTCACGACCGATCTGGAGGGCCGCTGGAGCAGAAACTGGATTCAATGGGGTAGCTTGCAGGCATTTTGGGGTCGGCTCTTGGACTGGCTGAGTCCACCCCAGGAAAACCTGATTCCAGCCCACGAGGTGCGCGTCAATTATACTGAGACCGGTCCGGTCCTCGACCTTTCCATATATGATGAAGCAAGCGTCAACAACCAGTACAAGTTCGTGATTAACGGCAATGGGATCAAGCGAGATGGAATCCTCAGACGACTCGCGCCAGGGCATTATCAAAGCCAGCTGCCAATCTCTCAGACCGGCGACTATCGCATAGATATCACGGAGGATCGAAACGGCCGCCCGATCTCATTTCCACCCGTCGGCTATACGCTTTCCTATGATTTGGCCAGCGAAATGCCCCGTCCGGAATTCAATCATCAACTTTTAACGCGTTTGGCCGAAGCAACCGGGGGTGAGGTCAATCCGAGATCCGTCGAAAGCCAAGCCAAAACGAGCATCACGAAAACCTACCAGCCAATCAAGCAGCCACTGATTATATTGGCGCTCTGCCTCTTTTTGCTCGAAATTGTTCTAAGAAAACTCGCGTACAGCGAACCCGATTAGAATTACCACGGTTCCTTGGAAGTTCCCGAGATTCCAATGGCCCGACTTTTGGGTTGACAGGGCAATCGAAAACGGTCTATTAGTTTGGAAGCTTGGTGACTATGCAGCTGGATTTGCTCAACAATCAGGGCGCGATA
>Ga0070670_100000399_pt1 | contig 35605 bp, 24 predicted proteins | sample KBSS63metaG_FD_64665 | JGI IMG/M metagenome (GOLD analysis project Ga0070670, IMG submission 64665) | Switchgrass rhizosphere microbial communities from Kellogg Biological Station, Michigan, USA - KBS S6-3 metaG | ecosystem: Host-associated > Plants > Roots > Rhizosphere > Soil ... | reverse complement strand
GACGGCCTCGTCCCTGCCGCGATTCAGCACCTTGATCTGCGCCAGCGTGAGGTTTTCCGTGATCGACAGGTGCGGAAACAACTCGAAGTGCTGGAACACCATGCCGACCCGGGCGCGAAGCTTCGGCAGATTAGTCTTGGGGTCGTGCACGGGAATGCCGTCCACGATGATCTCGCCCTTCTGGAAAGGCTCCAAAGCGTTGACCACCTTGATCAGCGTCGACTTGCCCGATCCGGAGGGCCCGCAGACGACGATGACCTCTCCCTTCTCGACGCTGGTCGTGCAGTCGGTCAGCACCTGGAAAGCGCCGTACCACTTCGATACGTTCCTGATGTCGATCATCGGCATGACATGCTCACTCCGTCACCTAACGAATGATTGCGATCTTTCTCTGCAGCGATTTCACGAGGTACGACAGCGAGAAGCTCATGATGAAGTACACCACCGCCGCGAACAGGTACATCTCGACCAGCCGGCCATCTCGCTGTGCGACCTTGGATGCCGCGCCGAGAAAATCGGTGATCGAAAGCACGTAGACGAGGGAGGTGTCCTGGAACAGGATGATCGTTTGGGTAAGCAGGATCGGCAGCATGTTCCGAAACGCCTGCGGCAGCACGATGTAGCGCATCGACTGCCAGTAGTCGAGGCCCAGCGCATAGCCGGCCCACACCTGGCCGCGCGCGATCGACTGGATGCCTGCGCGCATGATCTCGGAGTAGTAGGCAGCCTCGAACAATGTGAACGTGATCACCGACGAGGCGAAAGCGCCGACCTTGATGGGTGTGGGCGAGCCGACGATCCAGGCGCCGATGTAGGGAACGAGGAAGTAGAACCAGAAGATGACGAGCAGCAGCGGAATGGACCGCATCAGGTTCACATAACCCGTGGCCGGCAACTGCAGCCACTTGTGCGACGACAGCCGCATCATGGCGAGCAGAGTGCCGAAGATGATGCCGCCCAGCGCAGCCAGGCCAGTCAGCGTCAACGTGAAGGTCATGCCCTCCCGGAAGAGGTAGCCCCACGACCGCTCGATGACGTCGAAGTCGAGACCGCCCATAGCGTGACCAGGCCCTAGTGGGCTCCCTCTGCGACCTGCGGCCCGATGAAACCGGGCACCGCCACGCTGCGCTCGAGCCAGCGCATCAGGTTGACGACGATGAGGTTGACGACGATGTAGATGACGGTGGCGGCAGTGAACGCTTCGAAAACCTGGAACGTGAACTCCTGGACGGACCGCGCGGCGGCCGTCAGTTCGACGAGCCCGATCGTCAATGCCACCGACGTGTTCTTGATGAGGTTCATCGTCTCCGACGTGAGCGGCGGCATGATGATCCGGTACGCCATCGGCAGCAGGACATAGCGGTACGTCTGCGGCAGCGTGAGCCCGAGCGCAGTCGCGGCCATGCCCTGACCGCGTGGCAACGCCTGGATGCCGGCCCGCACCTGCTCGCTGACACGCGCAGCAGTGAAAAGCCCAAGCCCGAGGACGGCGGGAACGAACGATGCCCACGGCGGGGTCATCTGCTTGATGGCAGTGCCGAGCCCCTTCGGCAGCAGTTCGGGCAACACGAAGAACCAGAGGAACAGCTGCACCAGCAGCGGGATGTTGCGGAAGAACTCGACGTAGGCGTTGCCGAGGCGAACCGCCCACTTGCTGGGCGTCGTGCGAATGACGCCGAGCGCAGAGCCCAGGAGGAGCGCGATGATCCCGGCGCAAACCGCGGTCGCGAGGCTCCATCCGAGCCCGTGGATGATCGTCATCATCCACGTGTTCTTGCCGTCCGCTCCGACCTCCCAGAAGATCCGCCAGTTCCAGTGGTAGTTCAAGCGGACCTCCCCCGTTCGATGTCCCCGTTCCGGCTCGAGCGCGCGCTCGCATGGCGCGCGCCGCGGCGTTCCTCAGGCATGTTGTTTTCCTGGGATACGTGACGCGGCCGGGTTGTCGCCACTATAGCAAACAAAAACGGGGAACCAAGGTTCCCCGTTTTTGCGGCCAGCCTCTATCGCTACTTGTAGACCGCGGGATCCCCGCTGTTGGTCGGGTTCGCGAATTCGTTCTTGAGCTGCGGCGCCACCGGCACGTTGAGGTTCACGTTCTTCGGTGGAATGGGCGAGAGGAACCACTTGGTGTAGATCGGCATGATCGCCCCGCTCTTGTAAAGCTGCGCCGTCGCGTTGTCGGCGACCTTCTGGAATGCCGGATCGTCCTTGCGCAGCATGATGCCGTACGGCTCGATCGTGTACGCTTCGTCGCCGATTGCGTAGTCCGCGGGCGCCTTCGAGCTCGCCACCAGGCTGTAGAGCAGGATGTCGTCCATGAAGAACGCCGCGGCGCGGTCGGTCTCCACCATCAGGAACGCCTCGGCGTGATCCTTGGCGGTGAGAATGTTCATCCCGAGGTTCTGCTTGCCGTTCTCCTCGGTCAGCCACTTGATATTGGTGGTGCCGGCCGTCGACACGACGGTCTTGCCCTTGAGGTCCGTCAGCTTCTTGATGTTCGACGACTTCTTCGCGACGTAGCGGTTGGCCGTGACGAAGTGCGTGTTGGTGAAGCTCACCTGCTTCTGGCGGTCGAGATTGTTGGTCGTCGAACCGCATTCGAGATCGATCGTGCCGTTGGCCATCAGCGGTATGCGCGTCGCCGACGTGACGGGATTGAGCACGACCTTGAGATTCGGCATCTTGAGGTCGGCCTTCACCGCATCGACGATCTTCATGCAGATGTCCATCGCATAGCCGATGACCTGCTGCTTGTCGTCGTAATACGAGAACGGGATCGACGTGTCGCGATGACCCAGCGTGATCGTGCCGGAATCCTTGATCTTCTTGAGCGTGCCGGTAAGCTCCTGGGCTTGCGCGGTCAGCGCGAATGCGGCGATGAGCGCCGCCAAACCGAGTTTCGCAATCTTCGAACACACCTTCATTGAATATCTCCTGATGTACTGCCACGCCGATGGCGCGCGAAACGTTTCGTTGGGGGACCGGCGCCCCGTCGGTCGCGGCATCGCCGTGCGCGAAATAACCGGGGCCAGGGGCGGAAAAGCGCGCAAGTGTAGCCGCGAACGAGGGCTCTTGTCCATCGCGGACCGGCGGCCGGCAGGCGTCAGGTTTTATAATGAATTCAATGGGCCTATTACCGATTTTTCGAACGGCGGACCTCCGCCGGCTGGAGGCGGCAGCGCGGGCCCAGCCGCTCATGGAGCGCGCCGGGCTCGCGGCGGCCGACGTCGCCCGCGCGATGATCGGCGACCGCGGCGGGTCCGTTCTCGTGCTTGCGGGCCCCGGCAACAACGGCGGCGATGCGTTCGTCGTCGCCCGGCGGCTGCGCGAGAGTTTTTTCGATGTCACCGTCGTGTACGCCGGTGACGCGGCGAAGCTACCCGCCGACGCCGCCGACGCCCACCGGGCGTTCGTCGATGGCGGCGGCACCACCGTGGGCGAAGTGCCCGCGCTCTGGCGTGGCGGGCTCATCGTCGATGGCCTATTCGGCATCGGCCTCACCCGCCCTCTTTCCGAGCAGTACGCGGCCCAGGTCGACTATGCAAACGCCTCGGGACTTCCGATTCTCGCCCTCGATGTTCCAAGCGGAATCGACGCCGACACCGGCGTCGCGCATGGCCGCGCGATCAACGCGCACCGGACTGCGACGTTCATCGCGCTCAAGCCGGGATTGCTCACCGGCGACGGCGTCGATCACGGCGGCAGCGTTTCGGTCCATTCGCTCGGTATCGAGTGCGACCCGGAGGCGTCGGCTGCCGGACATCGACTCGACTGGAAGTCGCTCGCCTGCGATCTGCCCGCCGTGCTCAAGCGCTCATCGCGCAACGTGCACAAGGGAACCTTCGGGACGCTCGCGATCGTCGGCGGTACCGACGGCATGGTAGGCGCGCCGCTCCTGGCTGCTCGGGCCGCCCTGCATCTGGGGGCCGGCAAAGTACGAGTGGCGCTTGTGGCGAAGCTTCCGCCGGCGGTCGACTGGCGGCAGCCCGAGCTCATGTTGCGCAGCGTAGACGCCGTGCTCGCCGCCGGTTCGGATGTCATCGTTTGCGGGCCCGGACTCGGAACTTCGGGCGAAGCGACCGAGCTCGTCGCCCGAGTCACCCAAGAGCGCGTTCCGCTCGTGCTCGATGCCGATGCGCTCAACGCAATCGCCGCCGACGCCAAGCTCGCGGCTGCCGTTGCGAAGCGAGATGCGCCGACGATCGCAACACCGCATCCGAGCGAAGCCGCCCGTCTGCTCGGCTCGAGTACCGCCGCGGTTCAGGCCGATCGGCTGAGCGCTGCGCAAACGCTCGCCGGCAGGCTCCGCGCCACGGTGGTCGTCAAGGGAGCGGGCAGCGTGCTCGCCCATCCGGACGGGACCTGGGATATCAATGCGAGCGGCAACGCGGGACTTGCGAGCGCCGGTACCGGCGACGTGCTGTCGGGCTTCGTCGGAGCGTTCCTTGCGCAGGGCATCGACGCCAAGACTGCGCTTCGTCTTGCCGTTTGCCTCCATGGCGCCGCGGCCGACCGCTGCGTGGAACAGGGACGCGGCCCCTTGGGCCTCACGGCGAGCGAGCTTGCGCCCGCCGCGCGCGAGCTCTTGAACGTGCGCTCCGTCGACGGTGGCTCATGAGCCGCGCTGACGAATGCGCCCCTATTCAAGGCACGAGGATTGTCGCCCCCGTCGTGCGGCGCGATTCGAGCGCCCGGTGGGCTTCCGCCGCATCCTTGAGCGGAACCGTCTGCCGCGGCTCGCTGACGATCTTGCCGGCCTTCACGAGATCGAACAGCTCGCCCGACATGGCCGCGATGCTTTCGCGATCCTTCGCGAACGTGAACAGCGTGGGCCGCGTCACCATGAGCGATCCCTTCTGCGACAGAAGCAGGATGTCGAACGGAGGCACCGGCCCCGACGCGTTGCCGTAGCTCACGAAGAGGCCGCGCGGCGAGAGGCAGTCGAGCGACGCCGGGAACGTGTCCTTGCCGATGCCGTCGTAGACCACGGGAACGCCCTTGCCGCCGGTTAGCGCCTTCACGCGCTCGACGAAATTCTCCTTCGTGTAGACGATCGTGTGCGTGCACCCGTTCGCCTTGGCGAGCGCCGCCTTCTCGTCCGAGCCGACCGTGCCTATCATCGTCACACCGAGCGCGCGCGCCCACTGGCACGCGATGAGGCCGACGCCACCGGCCGCCGCATGGAACACGATGGTGTCGCCGGCTTTCAACCGGTAGATCTGGCGAAACAGATATTGCGTGGTGAGTCCCTTCAGCATCAGCGTCGCCGCGACGCGATCGGAGATGCCGTCCGGAAGCTTGACGAGCCGATCGGCAGGCATCACGCGCGCTTCGCTGTAGGAGCCAAGCGGGCCACCGCAATACGCGACGCGATCGCCGGCCTTCACCCAGTCGACGCCCGAGCCCACGGCCTCGACGACGCCGGCTCCTTCGGACCCCAGACCGGAGGGCAGCGGAACCTTGTAGAGGCCGCTCCTATGATAGGTGTCGATGTAGTTGACGCCGACGGCGGTGTGCCGCACCCGCGCTTCGCCCGGGCCGGGATCGCCGACGGCCACTTCTTCCCATTGCATGGCTTCGGGACCGCCGGGGGCATGGATGCGAATGGCGCGAGGCATGGAAATCTCCTTTGGTTCGACTGCGGTGTAATGTCAGGCAGCGAGCGCGCGAAAGGTCGCGACTCCGGCAAGCGTCAGCAGCAGAGAACCGGCGAGATGTGCAAGGGCAAGACCGCCGCCCGTCGCATATTCGCCTTGCGTCAGGAGCTGCACCACTTCGGCCGAGAACGTCGAGAACGTCGTGAGCCCACCCAGGAATCCGGTGATGGCGAAGAGCCGCATCTCCGGAGGAAGATCGTGCCGCGCGCCGAAGTACGCGACGGCAAAGCCGACGAGATAGCCGCCCACGAGGTTCGCGGCCAGCGTGCCGAGCGGAAAGTGGGGAAGGCGCGGATTGAGCCATGCGGACAACCCCCAGCGCATCCATGCACCCAGCGCTGCGCCCGCTCCCACCGCGACGAGACCCCCGACCATCCGCCGATTATAGGGGAGCGTGCAACCTGCGGGACGAAGCTCTGGTCAGCGCACGAACGTGTCGAGGTAACCCGCGCCGAGGCCGACTTGCGCGTAATGCCGGCGGCACATGTCGATCTTCGTGAACACGTCCTCATAGCCGACCTGGCGTCCCTCGGCGTCGAGGTAGATCATCGCGCCGCTGATGTTGAACAGCGTGATCATCTCGGGGCAATCGGCGGGCACCGTCAGCGTGTGAATCTCGCCGGGCGGCTCATAGACGAAGCTGCCCGTTTCGGCGATCCAGTCGTGCTCGAGATATTTCCACCGGCCCTTGAGCACATACCCGGTCACGATCATCGGATGGCGATGGCGGGAGAGCACGCCCGATTTCCTGACGCGCAGCAGATTGCACCAGCCACCCGAGACCGTGTTGAACAGCAGCGGCCGGAACCAGACATCCGGTGCCTGCGGTACCCAGACGCGCTCGTCGGTGGGCACCGCCAGCACGGCAAGGTCCGGCTGAACGCCGGCAGCGCGCGCGCCGGCATCGACGCCGACTTCACGGTTCACTGCGTTCCTTCCTCGATTGACGCCTTGAGCGCGGCGATCTCCGCATTGGCGGTGTTGCCGTGTGGCAGCGCGCGGTGGGCGCGCCGATACCAGTATTTGGCGTTGTCCATGTCGCCCTCGACCAAGTGCACGATGCCGTGCGCCCAGCAGCCGAGCGTCGACGCGTCGTCCTGCACCAGCGCGTGAGCGGCCTCCCATTCGCCCTGCTCGAGATGCCGCACCGCCTTGACGATCGGTGAGAGTTCCATCGTGCCCCCAGGCTTCACGTGACGAGATAGCCCCCGTCCACCGGCATCACGGCACCGGTAATGAACAACGCGGCGGGCGAGCACAGGAAGACGGCAGCGCCTGCGATGTCGTCGGGCCTGCCCCAGCGACCAAGCGGCGTGCGCGCAAGGATCGCGGCGCTCCGGCCCGCGTCGTCCTGCAGCGGCTGCGTGAGCCTGGTTGCAACCCACCCTGGCGCTATCGCGTTCACGCGAATTCTATCGACTGCGTATGCAATTGCCAGCGATTTCGTGAGTTGCGCGACGCCGCCCTTGCTCGCGCTGTAGCCCGGGACGAGCCCTCCGCCGGAGAACGAAAGCACGGACGCCGTGTTGACGATGCATCCCGAAGTCCTGGCGAGCAGCGGCCTCGCCGCTGCGCAGAGTCGCATCGTGCCGGTCAGGTTGACGTCGACCACGTCCGCAAAGACCGCCGGATCGTGCTCGCTTCCGCGGCGGATGATGCCGGCGCAATTGACGAGGATGTCGAGCCGCGGCAGCTCAGCCATAAGCTTCGCGATCGCCTCCGCGTCGCGCACGTCGAGCGTGCGCGCATCGCGACAACGAAACGACGGCTCGATCCTGGCCGCTTCGGCTTCGTCGTTCGTGGCACCGGTCACCGTCACGGCCGCGCCGCACCGCGCGAGCGCGTCGGCGATGCCCGCGCCGATGCCGCTCGTGCCGCCCGAAACGAGCGCCACGCGACCGGCGTAGAGATCGTCGCGAAAGGTCGAAGTCGTCATCTCAGTCAGTAGCTTCGCGCTTCGGGGCTGATTCGCCTCGGGGTGGCCCTCCGGCCTCATGCGCGCGCGAGCAGCGCCCGAACGTCCGCGTCCCGCGGCAACGGGGCCACCGCGCCAAACCCCGTCGTCGCGACCGCCGCGGCCGCATTCGCGTAGCGCGCCGCCGAGGCGAGATCGTCGCCCGCGACGATGCGCGCCGCAAAGGCGCCGTCGAAGCAGTCGCCGGCGCCGGTTGCATCCACCGTGGCGACGACATGACCGCCTATACGCTCCACGTTGCGGCCGTCGGAAACGATCACGCCGTCGGGGCCGCACTTCAGCACGACCACCGGCGCGCCCAACCGATGGCACCAGTGAAGAATCTCGTGCACATCGGCAAGGCCGGACAACGTTCGCGCATCGTCGAGACTCGGCAGGAACCAGTCGCACTGCGCAGCCGTCGCGGCGATGACGGCGCGCGCCCGCGGCAGCGGCCAAAGTTTCAGCCGCAGATTGGGATCGAACGAGATGCGGACACCCGCGGCCTTTGCCGCGTCCATCGCCGCGAACACGGCGTCGCAAGCGCTCGCGCTGATCGCCTGACTGATGCCCGACACGTGCAACAGCCGCGCACCGCGAATGACGTGAAGCGGCAGCGACGCCGCATCCATTCTCGAGGCCGCCGACCCGGCTCGCAGATACGAGAACTCGTGACCGGCGGCGCCGTGCGTCACGAAGTACACGCCGGTCGGTGCGGACGCATCGGTCGCGACGCCGCGAGTGTCGACGCCTTCGTCGGCCCAAAGACGCAGCAGCGCACGTCCGAATGCGTCGTCGCCGACCCGCGATACGTACCCGGTGCGCGCGCCCAAGCGTGCCGCGGCGATCGCCATGTTCGACGTGTCGCCGCCGAAGCCGCGAACGAAAGCCTCCGGCGAATCCGAGCGAACCGCGTTGAATTCCACCATCGCTTCGCCGATCGCGACGATGGCGGCGGAGTCGCCTGCGCGTTCGTCGGTCATTGCCCGGCCGCCGGCCCGAGTGGCCGTCGCGGCAGCGCCCGGAATGCCGCTGCATAGGCGGCAGCCGCCGAGCGCACGTGCTCGATGGTGGATCCCGGCTGATAGAGATTGGACCCGGTTCCGAAGCCATTCGCGCCGGCGGCCCAGTACGGACCCATGTTGTCGGGACGAATGCCGCCGACGGGGAACACCAGTGTTTCCCGCGGCAGCACCGCTCGCCATGCCTTCAACGCGGAGGGAGGCAACTGATCCGACGGAAACATCTTGAGGCCATCCGCACCCGCCGCAAGCGCCGCGAATGCTTCGGTGGGCGTCGCGACCCCCGGAACGCAGACCCTTCCCTGCTTCTTCGCCGCCCGGATCACGGCCGTGTCGCCGTGCGGCATCACAATCAGCTGGCCGCGCGCGGCGGCGACTTCCTTGACCTCGTCTTCTGCGGTCACTGTTCCCGCCCCGACGAGACATCGGTCGCCGAATTTTTGAGCCAGGGCGGCAATCGAATCGAATGGCCGCGGTGAATTGAGCGGCACCTCGAGTATGCGAAAGCCGTTGGCGACGAGCGCGGCACCGACACCCGGAATTTCTTCAGGGGTGATGCCGCGCAGGACGGCGATCAGCGGCAGCGGTTCGAGATAAGGGACGAGGGTTGGATTCATTGGGCGAGAAGTCCTGCCTGTTCTGCAATTCGATAAAGCCCCGTGGCCGCAGCGGCCGCCGGGCCGGGATCCGCTTGAATGCCGAGTCGTTCCAGCGCGCGACCATAGCGAGCGACGAGCGAGCCCTCGCCGATCACGCGGACGGAAGCCCCGTCGATGCTGTGCCCTCGGGCCCAGTCGCGCGCCGCGCGAATTTCGTCGCCAATCAGCACACCCGACAGCCAGTCTCCCACTTCATCCGCCGCAAGCTCGCTCGCGAGCGCCAATGTGCGCGCACCGAATATCACGTGCGCGAGCCCTGCGCCGTCCGAGCCGCGTTGCACGCCGCGATCGAACGCGGCCGTCGCGTCGCCGCTCCGCTCCCCCGCCATGCGACCGAGAATGCTGTGGCCGAGCAGCACGGCGTAAAGCTCGCCCGTCATGAACGTTGCGAATTCGACCAGACGTCCGTTGTCGACGATCGCCCATTTGCTGTGCGTTCCCGGCAGCACGGCGAGCACTTGTCGTTCGTCGCGGCGGATTGCGCCGACGAGTTGCGTTTCCTCGCCGCGCATCACGTCGGGAACGCCCGCCTTGTCGACACAGCGCGCGCCGGGAACGATCGTGAGCTCACCGCCCGGGGTCGCCGTCAGTGAAAGTCCGAACGAGGCGAGATCGGCGGGGCACTCGACATACGGCGCTTCGACCCACCCCTGGCGGCTGCCGATCATCCCGCACGCGATGCGCGGTATGCGGGTGTCCCGCCAATCGTCGAGCAGCGTATCCAATGCGGCAGCGAATCCGCCATCCTTGAGCGCACCGATGCCGAGCGGAGCGCTGCGCGCGGCGCAAACGGCGCCGCCGGCAGCCATGCGATACGCGCGCGCCGACGTCGTACCCCAGTCGATTGCGATCAAGGTGGTGCTGTCGGGTTCGGTCACGGCCCGGCGACGGTAAACGACGCTCGCGGTCGGGTCAAGCGAGGAAGTTCGACCGGATCGCGCGCTATGTCGGGTCAGGCCTTTGCGCGGGGTTTGCTCGCAGCGTGCCAGCGTGCCGCGGCATCGTCGTCGCTCCCGCGTGCATCGACCCAGCGCGCGCCTTCAGGCGTGTCTTCCTTCTTCCAGAACGGAGCGCGCGTCTTCAGGTAATCCATGATGAACTCGCACGCGGCGAATGCTTCCCCGCGATGGGCGCTCGTGCAGGCGACCAGTACGATCTGGTCCGCCGGGCGAAGCGGGCCCACGCGATGGATGACGAGCGCTTCGGCAATGCTCCATCGGGCCTTGGCGTCGGCGATGATGGTCGCCAGCGCCTTTTCGGTCATGCCGGGATAGTGCTCCAGCGTCATGCTCGAAACGGAAGCGTCGGCGTTGACATCGCGCACCGTGCCGATGAACGCCGCGACCGCGCCGATCGAAGGGTCGGAATGACGGAGCGCGGCGAGCTCGCCCCCGACGTCGAAGTCCTCGATCTGGACCCGTACAGGCATGGCCGCCTCGCCTCCCTCTCCGTGTCAGCCGCCCGTCACCGGTGGAAAAATCGCGATCTCGTCGCCGGGCGAAATTGGCGTGACCTCGGTTGCGAGGTCGTGGTTGACCGCGATGCGCACGGCGCGGCCTGGCGCGAGCTCGATTGCCCACGCACCGCCCCGCGCTGCGAGCCACGCGCGGAGCGCGCCGACGGTGTTGACGTGAGCCGGGACCTCGATGCGCTCGGACCCGGCGCCGAAAGCTTCGCGCAGCCGCGCGAGAAAGACGAGGGAGACTACAGTGCCGACGCTGTCACGCATCACTCGCCGCGGAAGCCTTCCCGCGCCAGCGGCCAGGGCTAGAAGCGCATCTGCAGGCCGACGCTCACCTGGTCGGTGTCGGGCAGCGTGGAACCGAGCTCGCCTACGAACCGCCCGAAGCGCGCGTACTCGACGCGCAGGCCGAGCGAAGAATTCATGTCGTAGCGGAGACCCACGCCGACGTTGACGCCATCGCGCGGGCGCCGGCTGTCCGTGAAGATGGGCGTCGGACCGAACACCGGCACCGTTTCGCTCTGCGCATACCCGACGCGGCCATAGAGCGCCAGCGACCGGTAAAACGTCCAGCTGGTGAAGACATCGACATTCCAGCTTCGCGTTGCGAGCTCGCCCAGGCCCGAGTTGGATCCGAAGTTCAAGCCGACGCCTCGCCGGCCAGCCGCGTTGTCAGGACGCAGCGCGTACTGATCGACCGTGCTGAAGGACGCTTCGACGGAAATGTCGTTGCGGAAACGATAACCGCCGAAGACGAGTGCTCGCGAGGCGGAGTCGTCCGCCATGGGCGTAACGTAGCGCGACCATACGGAACTCGCGGGGCCGAGCGTAAGACCTGCCGATTCGCTCGCGTGGTCGCGCATCGACACGCCGCCATAGAAACCACTCGCCGCCGACTGGTCTTGGGCGGACTTGTCCTGGGCGTGCGCCAGCCCTGCGACCCCTAGCGCAAGTAGAATCGAGATAACGGCGGCAGTGCGTTGAGTTTTCAAGGTTTCTCGGGTCTTGGATCCTTGCCGGCCACGCCCCGTGGTCGTCGTTCACGGCTTCGATCGAATACTCGCGCGCCGTACGAATCGCTCGCTTCGTCAACCTTTTTACCGACAAGTTCAAGTTACGCGCCACAAATCCCCAAGTCAATCAGCAAACGGCTTGTCGGCAGCGTTGGCAATGACGAATGTTGCGACTGCATCAATGTCGGAAAGCCGAAACACAGGAAGCCGCTCCGCGGTTCCCGGCGGGAGCTGGTCCGGAGTGTCCGTCGCAATTCCAAGAATGTGGGAATCTTTCGGATGCAACAAAGACTTACCGACTGAACCTCGCCATATTTCGAGCTTGGGTATCGGATACGCCTTGTACCCTTCAACGAGCGCGAGGTCGCAGGCGGCAAGTTTCCCAAGGGCGTCTTCCAGCGCAAGTTCGGGTTCTCCACGCAATTCGTGCATCAATGCCCAACGTGCGCCCGAGGTCACGAGCACCTCGCTGCAACCGGCTCTACGGTGTCGATACGAGTCTTTTCCGGGGAGATCGAATTCGGCGGTGTGGTGCGCGTGCTTGACGAGCGAAACGACAAGGCCTCGCTCCACCAACCGCGGAATCACTTGTTCGATCAGGGTCGTCTTGCCGCTGCCGGACCAGCCGGCGAATCCGAAAACGCGCATCGCTCGTGCGATCCTCTGGCGAATGGCCGGTGAAGACCGGCGGCAGATTGTAACGGCACCGAGCGTCGCGTCCGTCGGCCGCACGATGGGCGGGGCATAATGTCGGAGTGCCTGCAGGCGACGTCAACACGCGCCGAGGTGAGCAAATTCGAGATGGTGACCACATGCAGCCACCGGCAGTCGCAGGCGCACTGACCCCGGCGCAAAATGCATCGGGCTTGATCGAGCGCATCATTTCGCAGGTCCCCACGTCGGATGTCGAGGCCGCCGCCGACCCGGCGCGCGCGGCCGAAAAGCTCGCGCGCGAAGCCGCGCGAAATGCGGCGATGGTCTCGGCGTCGCTCGCGCTTCCGCCTGGACCGCTCGGGATGCTGACGGTGCTCCCCGATTTGTTTCTCATCTGGAAAATCCAGCGGCAGCTGGTCGCGGACATCTTTGCGTTGCATGGGCGCACGGTCGAGCTCACGCGGACGCACATGCTCTACTGCCTGTTTCGCCACATGGCTAGCCAGGTGCTGCGCGATGTGGTCGTGCGCGCCGGCGAGCGGGCGATCGTTCGGCAGCTTTCGTCGCACGCGCTCAGCTCGACCCTGCAATCGCTCGGCCTTACCGTCGTCAAGCGCCTTGCCGGCTCCTCCGCCAGCCGTTGGATCCCGTTGGCCGGCGCTGCGGCCGTCGGGGCCTATGCCTACTGGGACACGCTGCAGGTCGCGAAGACCGCACGCAGCGTTCTCGTGTCGACGACGGCCGCGCACGGCGATGCAAGCACGGCGGAGGGCGCGACGGCTTCGCGCAGCTAGCGCCCGCCATGTGCGGCCGCTACGAGCTCCATAGCCATCCGGCCGCGATCGCGCTGGCGTTCGGCCTTGCGCACCCTCCGGACGTTCAGGCCCGGTACAACATAGCGCCGATGACCGAGGTGCCGATCGTGCGTGTCGCTGCCGATGGCCACCGCGAGCTCGTGCACGTACGGTGGGGACTCGTGCCGCGCTGGGCTAAGGACCCGTCGATTGGCGCGCGTTTGATCAACGCTCGTGGCGAGACGATCGCCGACAAGCCGTCGTTCCATATGCCGTACCGGCGCCATCGATGTCTGCTGCCGGCCGACGGATTCTACGAGTGGCGGGCCGTCGCGACGCCGCCTGCCGGCCACGACGACAAGCGGAAGCAGCCCATGCACATCGGGATGGCCGACGGCTCGCTCTTCGGATTGGCGGGGCTGTTCGAGCGCTGGCGCGGCGAGGACGGGACCGTGCTCGATACCTGCGCCATCGTGACCACCGAGGCGAATCCGCTGCTCGCGTCGATCCACGACCGTATGCCCGTGATCATCGCCCCGGACGACTACGCCCGCTGGCTCGATCCGGCGAATGCCGACGTCGACGACCTGATTGCGCCCTACCCTTCCTCGGCGATGGCGAGCTATCCCGTGTCGGCTCGCGTCAACAGCGTTCGCCACGACGACGCTACGCTGCTCGAGCGGGCGGAAGGTCTTGCCGTCGAAGCGTCCGAAGTTGCCGACGTGCCTCCGGTGCCCGAGCAGGAATCGCTGTTCTGATCGGCCCGCCGCGGCAGCTCACTCAGCTTCCGCGATACGTCGAAAAGCTGAACGGGGACACGAGCAGCGGAACGTGATAGTGCATCGCCGCGTCGGCCACGCCGAAGTCCAGCGTGACCTCGTCGATGAACGCGGGCTGCGGCACCTTGACGCCCTGCGCCGCGAAGTACTCGCCGGCCGAGAACACGAGCCGGTACCGTCCCGCGGTAAAGGCATCGCCTTCGAGCAGTGGCGCATCGCACCGCCCGTCGCCGTTGGTGGCGATTTCCTTCAGTGGGTTGTAACTATCGCCAAGCCTGCGGTACAACCGGACGCGCATCGCCGCGCCCGGCTTGCCATGCGCCGTGTCGAGCACGTGCGTCGTGAGCCGTCCCATTGCGCTTCCTCCGGTTGCAAAAGAGTGCAGCGGTCCTGTCGTTCGCCGGCCGCGCCCGCATGTTAGCCAACCTCCGGGTGCCGTGTATTAGGATCCCGTTATACGCCGGATTCCGAGAGCGACCGCGTCGACGGTCAGCGACCGTGGCAAACTTGTGGCGCCAAGGTGAACGGATGACGCTCTGGGAACTCAATCGTCTCTCCGCCAGCGCGTTCGTGACCGCGCTTGGGCACGTGTTCGAGCATTCGCCCTGGGTCGCCGAACGTGCGACCAAGAAGCGGCCGTTCAAGAGCGTCGACGAGTTGCACGAGACCATGATCACCGCCGTGTGGTCGGCGCCGCAGCCCTCCCAGATGGCGCTCTTGCGCGCGCACCCCGAGCTCGCGGGCAAGGCCGCGATGCGCGGCGAGCTCACGACCGAGTCGACGCTCGAGCAATCGAGCGCCGGCCTTGCGCACTGCACGCCCGAGGAGCTCGCGCGCCTCACTGCGCTCAATGCCGCTTACAACAAGAAATTCGGGTTCCCCTTCATCCTGGCGGTCAAGGGCTACGACCGGGCGGGAATCCTTCGCGAATTCGAGCGGCGGCTCGAGCGCGACTCCAGCGTCGAATTCGAGGAAGCGTTGAAGCAGGTCGCTCGCATCACGCGCTTTCGCCTCGACGCGCTGCTGGGCGACTGAGGCGCATCAAGGTGCGGCCAACCGCTCGTCGCTAGTCCTCGCCGCTCCGCACGGGTTCGCACCGTATCTCCGTCAGAACCGAGTTGGCGATAAAGCATTCCTCATGCGCGCGATGGTGAAGCGCGTCGAGCTCCGCCGCCGTCGGCCTGCGGTCCCCCGAAAAGGCGACCGCCGGGTGCAGCGTGACGCGCGAGACGTATTCCTTGCCGGCGGCATTGCGGCCCATTACGCCGACCGCGTGATCGACGTATCGGTCGACGACGTACTTGCGGCCGGCTGCGATGGCGAGGAACCACAGCATGTGGCAGCTCGCAATGGCGGCGACGAACGCTTCCTCGGGATCCACGGCCGAAGGATCGGACTGCGGCACCGGGACGACGTGCGGCGAGGACGAGCCGGCGATCTCCACGCCGCCATCGAACCGGATTTTGTGCCGCCGGCTGTAGCGATTCCCTGCGAAATCCTGCCCCCCGCGCAGCCACTCGAGATCCGCCGTATAGCTTCCCATTGCAGGTCCCTCACTGTCTCTAGGATCCGGCCTTCCAGCCCTTGCGCTGCTCCGTCTCGAACTGCGCGCGATCGCGGGCGAAGAACTCGCGCAGTTCCTCGCGCCCCGCTTTGGCTTCCGTCAGCACTCGCGCTTCGTCCCGAAAATGGGGTACGAGCGCTTCCAGCGTGGCGAGATTATGGCGCCGGAACGCATCGGCGATCTCGCGGGCCCGAAAGCGGTCGACGCCCAGCGTCTCGAGCACGTGGCGGCCGGTGCGCAACGCCGATTCGAAGGTCTCGCGCTCGACGACGTCGACGCCACGCGACTTGAGCTCGACGTAGTGCGTCACGTTGCGCGCGCGGGCGATGATGGGCAGCTTTGGAAAGTGCTCGCGGACGCGATCGGTGAGCGCGAGGCTGTCGGCCATGTCGTCGATCGCATTGACGAGCAGGCACGCGTCGGCGGCGCCGGCAGCACGCAGGAGGTCGAGCCTCGTCGCATCGCCGTAGAACACCTTGTAGCCGAAGCGGCGCAGCAGCTCCACCTGCTCGGTGTCGTGATCGAGCACGATCGCGCGCCTGCCGTCGGCGTACAGCATCCGCGCGACGATCTGCCCAAAGCGGCCGAAGCCGGCGATGATCACCGGGTTGCCGGACTCGCGGATCTCGTCGTCGGGACGCCGGGCCGCGCCCGCGCGCCACGCCGCGATCTTGTCGTGCAGGAGCAGCATGAGCGGCGTCGCCGCCATCGACAGTGCGACGGCGATCGTGAGCTGGCCGGAACGTTGCGCATCGAGGACGCCGGCCGTCTCCGCAACGCCGAAGACGACGAACGCGAACTCGCCCCCCTGCGCGAGCAGCGCCGCGAACAGCCACCGCTGCGCCGAACCGACGCCCATCACCGTCGCCACGGCCCAAAGCGTGACGAGCTTCAGCACGATGAGGCCGGCGAAGATCACGAGGATGACCTTGGGTGTGCTCTCGAGCAGGCCAAAGTCGATGCCCATCCCCACGGAGATGAAGAAGAGGCCGAGCAGAAGTCCCTTGAACGGCTCGATGTCGGTCTCGAGCGCGTGCCGATATTCGGAGCCTGCAAGCAGCACGCCGGCGAGGAACGCGCCGAGCGCCATCGAGACGCCGGCGAGCGACATCAGTTGCGAAATGCCGATCACGAGCAGGAGAGCGAACGCCGTGAACACCTCGCGGATGTTCGAGCTCGCGACGACCCGCAGCACCGGCCGCGTCAGGTAGCGCCCGATCACGAGCACGGCGATCACCGCCCCCAGGACCTTGCCCGCCTGCTGCCACGGTGGCGAACCACCCGTCCACGCGTGTGCGGCGAGCAGTGGAATCGCGGCGAGGAGAGGGATGGCGGCGATGTCCTGCAGCAGCAGCACCGCGAACGCGCTGCGTCCCATCGGGGTGGGAACGAGGTTGCGCTCGGCCATCGTCTGCATCGCGATCGCCGTGGACGACAGAGCGAGCGCAAGGCCGGCAACGGTGGCGGCGGTGACCGACATGCCGAGCACAACGCCGCCTGCGGCGAGCACGGCGCCCGAAAGCGCGAGCTGGAACGTGCCACCGCCGAACACCGCGCCCCGCATGCCCCAGAGGCGCTGCGGCTCCAGTTCGAGGCCGATCACGAACAGCATGAGCACGACCCCGAACTCGGAGAAATGCATGATCGACTCGACGTCCTCGACGAGTCTCAATCCCCATGGACCTATCGCGACGCCGGCGAGAAGATATCCCAGGATCGAGCCGAGGCCGAGGCGCTTCGCGAGCGGCACGCAGACGACCGCCGCTGCGAGGTAGACGAGCGCGTCGCGCATCATCGCGTGACGGCCTCCCCCACCACCGGCTCGGCACGCCAGCGGGCCAGCCGCTCGACAAGCCCGGCGACATGCCGGGCGAGCCCGCCGTCATCGATCGCGATCGCGTCGTGGATCACGTACGGCGGCTCCCAGCGCATCCCGCAAAAGCGCGCGGTCTGTTCGACGGATGGCGCGTACGCTGCAAAGGGATGCGCATGAAGCCCGGTCGGCGTGAAGTCGCGCTCGTCGCCGCCGGTCGTCGGCACCCAAAGACAGTGCTTGCCGTGCAGGGCGGCGCCGCCGTCGCCATACGCCCAGCCGTAGGCCAGCACCTTGTCGAACCAATGCTTCATCAGTGCGGGGACCGAGTACCAGAACACCGGATGCATCCACACCACCACCCGTGCCTGCTCGACCGCCTTCTGCTCCGCGGCGGCGTCGATGTCGAAGTCCGGATAGAGGTCGTACAGCGCGCGAAAGTCGACGCCCTCCATCTTGCGGAGCGCGTCGGCCAGCGCGCGGTTGGTCCGCGAACGGGTCGGATAAGGGTGTGCGTGAACGACGCAGATCACGGTCTTGCGGCCTGTCATTGCAAGGTGGGAGTTCGAGTATATCGGCGCGCGAGTCGGCTTAGGCTTGAGCGGTGTTCCGGTGAGCCGCAGGCCGCCCCCGCGCTCGCAATGCCCATGACCCGCCTGTAGACTAGGGCCCGGCGCAAAGCTGGCAATTGCGATGCGCGGGAACAACAAAAGGCAAAGGGAGCCGCACTACCCGATTGCCTGCCCGGCAAGCTCGCTTGCCAGAACTCTGGGAGTCGTGCCACTCATGCCAAGAACGCATGCCGCCGCAACCCCTGCGCGCCGGCGCCTGGGGGGGAAGGCCGCCAGCAAGCGCGGCAAGACGGTCAGGAGCAACGGTTCGTCGCCGGCGTCTGCAGAGCAGATTGCCGACCTCGCCTGGGCGGGACAGCACGCCAAAGCCATCGAGCTCGCGAGCAAGGCGTTGGCCGCCACGGCAGCCGGTGCCCGGCGGCTTGAGCTGCTCGACCTGCGTGCGGAGAGCCACGTCGCACTGGGCAATCTCGACGCGGCCGGAGCCGATGCGGGGGCGATGCTCGCTCTCGCGAAATCGGCGAAGTCGGCGGCGGCGATGGCGCAGGCGCTCAATCGACGTGCGCTGGTGGAGATGCGGACCGCCAAATCGAAAGCGGCGATGGCGACGGCGACGGCGGCATTGAAAAACGCCAGAAAAAGCACGGACAGGCGGCTTGAAGCGATGAGCCTCTTTCGCCTGGCCGAAGCCACCTTCCGGGCGCAGCCGGGTGAACAGGCGCACAAGCTGGCAACGGAGGCGGCGGCACGCTTCAAGGCACTGGGCGATTCTTCGGGTCAGGGACGCGCACTGTGGGTCGTTGCAATGGCGCGCGGATTTCTCGGTCGCGTCGCCGAAGGCAACCAGGCGGCGGAAGAAGCGCTCGCGCTTTGCCGCAGCTGCGGCGATCTCTATGGCGCCGGCAATGCGCTCAACATGCTCATCTTCCACGAGCCGGACTACGCGACCGCGCTCAGGCTGAGCGCGTTGGCACTCGCCAACTTCGAGGCAGCGGGCTACATCGAGCGGCAGGCCATCGTCACGGGCAACCTTGGCATCACGTACGGAAGCCTCGGCTTGCACCGCCGCGCGCGCCGCGAGTACCTGAAGGCACTGGAGATGCATCGGCGGATGGGATCGACTTCCTTCGGCATCAATACGTTGGTCACGCTCGCCCGCGCCGAGCTCGCCATGGGACATCTTGAGAGCGCCAGGGCTCAGGGCGAAGCGTACGCTCGCGCAGTCGGCGATGATTCCAATCCCACGGCGCGCGCGAGCGTGCCGGACATACGCGGCCAGATCGCCCTCTTCGCCGGCGACAGCGCCACCGCGCTGCGCCATTTCGAAAGCGCCCATGCGGTCGCCCGGGAGACCGGGCTCGTCGCGGTGCAGATCGACTCGCTGACCCGCATGGGTCATGCGCTGATGGCGTTGGGCAAGCCCCGCCGGGCGCTTGCCGCGACCACGAAGGCCACGAAGCTCCACCGCGCGCACGATCTCGCGCAGATGGACGGCATGCAGTCCACCCTGACGTGGTGGCGCCACAGCCAGGCGCTGCGGGCGAACAAGCAATTGCCGGCAGCGGGCAAGGCGCTGGAAATGGCGTACGAATTCATGCGCAGGGGCATCGCAGGGCTCAGCGACGAAGGGCTACGCCGCAATTACCTCAACAAGCCGGAAGAGCACCGCGAGATCGTCGTTGCGTGGGTCAAGGAAGCGCGAAAGCGCCGGCTGTCGGCCGACAAGCGCACCGCACACTTGCAGGGCGAAGCGAGCCTGCGGGAGCCCCTCGAACGGCTCGTCGACACGGGCTTGCGGCTCAACGAACTGCGCAGCGTCGCCGAGCTGCAGGAATTCCTGATCGATGAAGCGATCGAGCTCTCCGGCGCCGAGCGCGTGCTGCTGGTGCTGGAGATGGACGATGAATTGAATCTCGCAGGTTCGCTGGTCCCTCGCGGCGAGGACGCGGTCACTCTGCTGAAGGAAATCGCGCCGCAGTTGACCCAGGCCCGCCGCACGCGCTCCGCGAGCCTCGCCTACGGTCCCGACCGCGCAGACGAGCTCGATCAGCGCTCGCGCATCATTGCGCCGCTGATCGCGCAGCGACAGATCATCGGTTACCTCTACGCCGACATCGACGGCGTTTTCGGCCGCTTCCGCGATTCGGACCGCAACCTGCTGGGCATGCTCGCTAGCCAGGCAGCGGTCGCGCTCGACAATGCTCGGTGGTCGCAAAGCCTCGAGCAGAAAGTCGCCCAGCGCACGGAAGAGCTCGAAGCGTCCAAGGCGGTCATCGAGCAGCGCGCGAACGAGCTTGCCATCATCAATGGCATCCAGGACGGCATGGCCGCCGCGCTCAATTTCCAGGCGATCGTCGATCTCGTCGGCGACAAGCTGCGCGAGGTTTTCGCGACGCCGCATCTTTCCATCATCTGGTACGACGAAAAGGCCGCCCTGCTGCATTACCTGTACGTCTATGAGCACGGCCGACGCCTGGCGATCCCGCCGCAAAAACCACGCCCGGGGGGGAGCTTCGAGACGACCCAACGGACACGGTCGCCGACGGTCTTCAATTACTCGGATTTTGGCCGCCTGGGGATCACCGCCATCCCGGGTACGGACACGGCCAAGTCGATCGTGGATGTTCCGATCATCAGCGGCGATCGGGTGCTCGGCATCATCAGCCTTGAAAATTACGAGCGCGAGCAGGCGTTCGGCGACTCCGAGGTGCGCCTGCTGGGCACGGTCGCGGCCAGCATGGGGGTGGCGCTCGAGAACGCGCGTCTCTTCGACGAGACGCAGCGCCTTTTCAAGGAGAGCGAGCAGCGCGCGGCCGAGCTCGCCATCATCAACAGCGTGCAGGAGGGGCTCGCGGCGCAGCTCGATTTCCAGGCGATCGTGGATCTCGTCGGCGACAAGATCGCGGAGATCTTCGGCACGAAGAACATGTCCATCGCGCTCTATGATCGAACGAGCGGCCTCATGACCATGCCGTACTACCTCGAGCATGGCGAGCGCTTCCCGGTCGAAGCCACCCCGATGAGCACGGGTCTCACTGCGCACGTCATCAATACCCGCCAGCCGCTCGTCATCAACGAAGACGTCATGGCGCGTGCCGCTGCCCTCGGCTCCAGGTTGATCGGGGACACCAGCGCCGGCGCCGTTGCGCCAGTCAGTTACGCCGGCGTTCCGATCCTGAAGGGCGACGAGGCCGTCGGTGTGGTCGCGCTCTACGGCGACCGCGAGAACGCGTTCGCCGAATCCGACGTGCGCCTCCTGCAGACGCTATCCAACGCAATGACCGTCGCGCTGGAGAACGCGCGCCTCTTCGACGAGACGCAGCGCCTGTTCAAGGCCGAGCAGCAGCGCGCGGCGGAGCTCGCGATCATCACCAGCGTGCAGCAGGCGCTCGCGGCCGAGCTCAACATGCAGGGCATCTACGACGCCGTCGGGGACAAGATCCGCGAGATCTTCAACCAGGGCGACGTCGGCATCCGGATCTACGACCCGGAGACCAACCTGATGCACTTTCCGTACACCTACGAGCTCGGCGAGCGGATCGCGATCCCTTCCCGGCCCCTTCCCCCAAACGGCTTCACGCCGCATGTGCTGCGCACGCGGGAAACGCTCGTCGTCAACGAGAACATGGACAAGGAGGCGGAGAAGTACGGCAGCTTCACCGTCCCGGGCACGTCAGACCAGAAATCGATGGTGCTGGTGCCGCTTGTCACAGGCGACCAGGCGCGCGGCCTCATCAGCCTCGGCGACGTTCACCGCGAGCACGCGTACAGCGAATCCGACGTGCGCCTCTTGCAGACGCTCGCCAACAGCATGAGCGTCGCGCTCGAGAACGCCCGGCTCTTCGACGAGACGCAGCGCCTGTTCAAGGAAAGCGAGCAGCGCGCGGCCGAGCTTGCCATCATCAACAGCGTGCAGCAGGCGCTCGCCGCCGAGCTCAGCATGCAGGGCATCTACGACGCCGTCGGCGACAAGATCCGCGAGATCTTCAATCATGCGGATGTCGGAATTCGCATCTACGATCCCCCAACCGATCTCATCCATTACCCGTACGTCTACGAGAACGGGAAACGAATCGCGATCGCATCGGAGCTGCTCGGCGGGACGGGCATCGCCGCGCACGTCCTGCGCACACGGGAAACCGTCGTCGTCAATCGGGACATGGCGCAGGTGCTGGAAAAGTATGGCAGCTACCTCGTGCCGGGCACGCAGATGGAGAAGTCGGCGATCTTCGTGCCGCTGGTGGCGGGCGACCAGGCCAGGGGGCTCATCAATCTTTCCGATATGAGGAACGAGCAGGCGTACGGCGAATCGGACGTCCGCCTGCTGCAGACGCTTGCAAACGCGATGAGCGTGGCACTCGAGAACGCGCGTCTGTTCGACGAGACGCAGCGTCTGTTCAAGGAGAGCGAGCAGCGCGCGGCCGAGCTTGCGATCATCAACAGCGTGCAGCAGGCGCTCGCCGCCGAGCTCAACATGCAGGGCATCTACGACGCGGTCGGCGACAAGATCCGCGAGATCTTCAACCAGGCGGACATGAGCATCCGGATACATGACCCGGAGACGAACCTCATCCACTATCCCTATTCTTACGAGAAGGGAAGACGGATTCACATCGAATCCCATCTCCTCGGCGAAACGGGCTTTGCCGCGCACGTGCTGCGCACGCGCGAAACGGTCGTGATCAACCGCAACATGGCCGAAGAGATCGCCAGGATGGGTAGCAGGCTGCTGCCCGGAACGGCGCTAGAAAAGTCGGCGATCTTCGTGCCGCTCGTCGCAAGCGATCAGGCGCGCGGGCTGATCGAGCTTGGCGATTTGGCGCGAGAGGACGCCTACAGTCCGTCGGATGTGCGCCTGCTGCAGACGCTCGCGAACACCATGAGCGTCGCGCTTGAGAATGCGCGACTCTTCGCCGAGACGCAGCGCCGCACGCGCGAGACTGCCGCGCTCGTGGAAGTGGGACGCGACGTCTCGTCGACGCTCGACCTCGCCACCGTGATGGATCGGATAGCCCGGCATGCCAAGGAGCTGACGAACGCCGAAACCAGCGCGATCTTCCTGCCCGACGCCGGTGGGCTTACCTATCGGGCCATCGTGGCGGTCGGCGACATCGCCGACCAGCTGCAGAACGAGAGCATCGCCGCCGGCGAAGGCATCATCGGCAGCCTGGTCGTGAACGGCCGTGCCGAGTTCATCAACGACACCGGCGCCGATCCGCGCGCACTGCAGATCCCCGGCACGCCGCAGCAGGGCGAAGAGCGCCTGATGGTGGCGCCGCTTTTGGCCGGGACGGTCGTCAAAGGCGTCATGGCCGTCTGGCGCACGGGCGGGGAGCGGTTCGGAGCCAGCGATCTTGCGTTCCTGGTTGGTCTGTCACTGCAAGCTACCGTCGCCATCGAAAACGCCCGCCTCTTCGCCGAGTCGCAGCAGCGCGCAGCCGAGCTCGCAACGATCAATACCGTGTCGCAGCAGCTCGGCAGCAAGCTCGAGTTGAGCGAGCTGCTGGAGCTCGTCGGCGAACAGATCCGGAAGGTGTTCACCGCGGATCTCGCCTACGTCGCGTTGTACGATCCGGGCAGCGGCCTCATCCACTTTCCCTATCAATACGGGGAGTCCGAATACAGGCCGCTCAAGCTCGGCGAAGGTCTCACGAGCAAGATCATCGCGTCACGCAAGGCGCTCATCATCAATCGGGAAGCGGACCGGCAACAGCAGAAACTTGGGGCCAAGGTGGTCGGCCGCAGGGCGCTTTCGTATCTCGGTGTCCCGATCGTCGTGGGCGACACCTGCCTCGGTGTGATCAGCGTGCAGAGCACGGAAACGGAGGGCTTGTACGACGCGGACGACGAGAGGCTGCTGTCGACGATCGCGGCCAACGTGGGTGTGGCATTGCAAAACGTGCGGCTGTTCAACGAAACCCAGGAAGCACTCGGGCATCAGACCGCGACGGCCGACATCCTGCGCGTGATCAGCAGCTCGCCGACGGACGTGCAGCCGGTGTTCGATGCGATCGTCACCACCGCTGTTCGCCTGCTGTCGTGCGATTACACCGGAGTACTGCGTTGCGAGGGAAACACCTATTCGACTGTCGCCGTGGCCACGCCCGGCGGACGCCCAGCCGGTCCAATGCCGACGGGCATGCCGATCGATCGCGCCGCCAACCTGCCGTCACGCGTGATCATGGACAAGACAATCCTCCACATCCCGGACTGGTCGACCGCCGAACTCTCCGAACAGGATCGACGTGCCTCCGAGTTGTTCGGCGTCAAATCGTCGCTGATGTTGCCACTTTTGCGCGAAGGCGAATGCCTTGGGGTGCTGATATTCACCCGCTCCAAGCCAAGCGTCTTCAGCGAAACGGAGATAGCGCTGGCGAAGTCATTCGTGGACCAGGCTGTGATCGCGATCGAAAACGTGCGTCTCTTCAACGAGACGAAGGTGGCCTTGGAGCGCCAGACGGCAACCGCCGAGGTGCTGAGCGTGATCAGCGAATCTCCGACCGACGTACAGCCGGTGCTGGAGGCCGTGGCGCAGCGCGCCGGCTCGCTATGCCACGCGGACGGCAGCCGCGTCTGGCTGCTGCTCGATGGCCAGTTGCGGGCGATGACCAGCTACGGGGCCAGCTACACCGCGAGTGCGCATGCCGAAGTGCTGCCGCTCCGCCGAAGCTCGATTGCCGGACGGTCGATCCTGGAGCGCCGCTCGATCCACATCGACGACGTGCTGCCCGTCATCGGAACGGAATATCCCGACGTTCGCGACATCCAGAAGCGCATCGGCTTCCGAACGGCCCTCAACGTGCCGCTGCTGCGCGAGGGCGAGGCCCTGGGCGTGATCTCGCTGCTGCGCGACGAAGTCCGTCCGTTCGACGCGGCGGAGATCGCCCTGGTCGAAACCTTTGCGGATCAGGCGGTCATCGCGATCCAGAACGTGCGCATGTTCAACGAGACCAAGGAAGCCCGCGCCGCGGCGGAAGCCGCCAACGAGGCGAAGAGTTCGTTCCTCGCAACGATGAGTCACGAGATTCGCACGCCGATGAACGCGGTGATCGGCATGAGCGGCCTGCTGCTCGACACGAAACTCGACGCCGAGCAGCACGACTACGTCGCGACAATCCGCGATTCCGGCGACGCGCTGCTCACCATCATCAACGACATCCTCGACTTCTCGAAGATCGAGGCCGGACGGATGGACATCGAAGCGCATCCATTCGACCTTCGCGACTGCGTCGAATCGGCGCTCGATCTCGTCAGTGCCCGCGCCACGGAGAAGCATCTCGACACGGCCTACGTGTTCGAGGGCGACGTTCCCGCCGCAATCAGCGGCGACGTGACGCGGCTGCGGCAGATCATGCTCAATCTGCTGTCGAACGCCGTGAAGTTCACCGACCGGGGCGAGGTGGTACTGACCGTGACCGCCGCTCCACTCCCGGGCGCTCAGGCGGAATTGACATTCGCGGTGCGCGATACCGGCATCGGATTGTCGGCCGAAGGCATGAGCCGGCTGTTCCAGTCGTTCTCGCAGGCCGACTCATCGACCACACGCAAGTATGGCGGAACGGGCCTTGGACTTGCGATCAGCAGGCGCCTCGCCGAGTTGATGGGGGGCCGCATGTGGGCGGAGAGCGGCGGCCCGGGGAAGGGAGCCACCTTCTCGTTCTCGATCAAGGTCCCGCTCGCGGAGCTGCCGTCGACCAGGTCCCGGGACTTCGTCGGCACCCAGCCGGAGCTCGTCGGCAGGCGCGTCCTCATCGTCGACGACAATGCCACCAACCGGCGGGTACTCGCTCTCCAGACCGGCAAGTGGGGGATGCAATCGAAGGCAACGGAGTCGCCCGGCGAAGCGCTGCGCTGGATCGAGCAAGGCGAAGCGTTCGACCTCGCGATCCTCGACATGCACATGCCGGAAATGGACGGTGTGGCGCTGGCGGGAAAAATGCACGAGCGCCAACCGGCACTCCCGCTCGTGCTGTTCAGCTCGCTTGGCCGGCGCGAGGTGGGAGACGCCGAAAAGCACTTCAGCGCGTACCTTTCGAAACCCATCCGGCAGTCTCAGCTCTTCGATACGCTGGTCGGTCTATTGGTCAAGGACATGGCGCCTAAGCAGGCGACCCCCGCAAAGGCGCAACTCGATCCGACCATGGCCGCCCGGCATCCGCTGCGCATCCTTCTCGCCGAGGACAACGTCGTCAACCAGAAGCTCGCGATGCGCATCCTGCAGCAGATGGGCTATCGCGCCGACCTCGCCTCGAACGGCATCGAGGCCGTCGAGTCGGTCGGCCGGCAGACTTATGACGTCATCCTGATGGACGTGCAGATGCCCGAGATGGACGGGCTCGAAGCCTCTCGGCGGATCACCGCGAAGTGGCCGCCGGACGAGCGGCCGCGCATCGTGGCGATGACCGCCAATGCGATGCAAGGTGACCGCGAGATGTGCCTCGCTGCCGGCATGGACGACTACCTTACCAAGCCGATCCGCGTCGACCAGCTGGTCGATACGCTCAAGAACGTGTCTGCACGCAATGGCCGATGACATGGCCGTGGGCCAGTCACCCGCGCAGCGACCGGGCCGCCGGCGGACGAAGGCGACACCGCGCGGGCAGGCGTCCGTCGCCGTGGGCATTGCGCGCGACCTCGCGTGGACGGGCCAGCATGCGCAGGCTGTGGGCATCGTGTCCGACGCGCTGCCGCACGCGAGCTCAGACCCGGACGCCTCACTCGCGCTGCTCGAGGTGCGCGCCGAGAGCCTCGTGGCCTTGGGCGAAATGGACCGCGCCTTCGCTGACGCCGAAGCAATGAGAGCGCTGGGCGAGCGCAGCGGCCGCCCCGACCTTCTGGCCCGCGCGCTGATCGGCCTCGCTCGCGTGCAGGGCTACTCAGGGGCGGCCGACGTCGCGGAGAAGACGGTCGAACTGGCGCTCAGGAAGGCCCGGAAGATCCGCAACAAGCCGCTCGTCGCGCTCGCGCTGTCGAGCCTCGCGGCGGTGCAGGTGCGCCTGCAAAGGGGCGACACCGCAGCGCGGAATGCGACGGCTGCCGCGAATCTTTTTTCCGAGGTCGGTGACGATGCACAGCGCGGCCGAGCGCTGTGGTCGCTCGCCTGCGCCCACGATCTCCTGGGCCACCGGGCGAAGAGCGAGCGGGCCGCCGACGAGGCTCTGGCGATCGCGCGCCGGGCCGGCGACCGCTGGGGAGAGGCGTCGGCCCTCAATATCCGCTGGCGGCAGAACATCGATCTCGGCAAGCGACTGCGCGGTCTGCAAGCTGCGCTTTCCGGATACCACGCATCCGGCCATGTCTCGGGACAAGCCGCGATCTACAACAATCTCGCCCTCGCCTATCGCGCACTGGGCCTGTACCGGCGGTCGAACCGGATGGCCCACGCGACCATCGCCATCCGGCGACGCCTTCACGATATCAACAATATCGGGAACGGCTTGACCATCCTTGCGGGAAACGCCGCTTTCGTCGGTGACGTTGAAGCCGCGCGTAGGCACATCGCCGAGCACGATGCCCTGCGCGGCCTGCCCCATGTGGACGTCGACGGCATCTGGCAGCTCGGCCGGGAATGGATGGGCGGGATCATCGCCATGGCAGAGCGCAACGGCGCGGCCGCGGTGCCGTACCTCGAGCGCGCATTGGCCCAGGTCGCTCAATGGGAGGAGACGAGCTTCCGGATACTCATCCTGATCGATCTTTGTCGCGCGTACCTGATGCAAGGCGAGATTGGAGCGGCCCTCGACGCCTCGCTGCGCGCGACCGCCCTCTACGGCGCACGGGAAAGCCGTTCGATGGCGGCCGGGTTGTCGCCCGCGCACGTCTGGTGGTGGCACCACCGCGCGCTTGCTGCGAAAGGCGAGCAGCGCAAGGCGCTAGCCGCGCTCGAAACCGCCTACGAGCTGCTGCTGGAAGGCATCGGCACGTTGAGCGACGAGGGCCTGCGCCGCAGCTACTTGAACAAGATCGACACGCACCGCGCGATCGTCGAGGCATGGATCGCACATGCGCGACGTCGGCGCCTCGCGGTCAAGCGTCGCGCCGCACACCTCGGCGGCGCAACCGACGTTCGGGCTCCGCTCGAGCGCCTCGTCGATACCGGCATGCGCCTGAACGAATTGCGCAGCGTCGGGGAGCTGCATGAATTTCTCGTCGACGAAGTCACCGAGCTGTCCGGAGCCGAGCGCGTGCTGCTCGTGCTCGAATCGAACGAGGGGCGTCGAGTGGTCTGCTCGCTGTTGCCGGCGGGCGAAGATGCGTGGGCGCTGCTGTCATCGGTCGCGCCCCGGCTCGACGAGGCGCGCAGGACACGCACGACGAGCATTCGCCATGTGCCGGACGGGGCGGACGTACTCGACCAGCGATCTTGCCTCGTCGCGCCGCTGGTCGCCCAGCAGCGGCTGCTCGGTTACCTCTATGCGGACATCGACGGCGCGTTCGGCCGCTTCAACGACACCGACCGCGACCTCCTCGGCATGCTTGCCGCGCAGGCTGCCGTCGCGCTCGACAACGCGCAGTGGGCTCAGGGCCTTGAAGCGAAGGTCGCCGAGCGCACGGCCGAGCTCGAAGTGTCCAACGCGCGCACCGAGCAGCGTGCGGCCGAGCTCGCGGTCATCAACAGCATCCAGCAGGGGATCGCAGGGTCGCTCGATTTCCAGGCCATCGTCGATCTCGTCGGCGACAAGCTGCGCGAAGTGTTGGGCGTCAAGGACATCGGCATCCAGTGGTTCGACATGGCGAGCGATCGCTTGCTGTTCCTGTACGCGTACGAGCATGGAAAGCGGCTCGACCTCGCGCCCATATCGCAGCCAAGCTCGGCCAGGCGCTTCATCCGGACGCGGCAGCCCGAGCTGTACCGCACGGCGGCGGAGCAGATCGCCGCCGGAGTCGGAGCGGTCCCCGGCACCGACCAGAGCCTGTCCAACATCATGGTCCCGATCGTCGGCAGTGACCGCGTGCTCGGGATCCTGGCGATGGAGAATTACGAGCGTGAGAACGCCTACGGCGAGCCAGAGTTGCACCTCTTGCAGACGGTCGCGGCTTCGCTCGGCGTCGCGCTGGAGAACGCGCGACTGTTCGACGAAACACAGCAGGCGCTCGAGCGCGAGACGGCAAGCAACGACATCCTGCGCGTCATCGCCGAGTCGCCGACCAATGTGGCGCCCGTGCTCGACGTAATCGCTCGGCACGCTGCCAGGCTCTCCGGCTCGGACGACGCGATCATCGGGATTCGCGATGCCGAAACGCTGGTCGTCGCCGCGCATTACGGCGATGTTCCCATGATCCCCGTGGGCCAAGGGATACTTCTCAATCGCGACTCGGTGGCTGGTCGCGCGATCATCGAGGGCCGCACGGTCCAGACCATCCACGGCGTCCCCGATGCTTCTGCGGAGTTTCCGGAAGGCGACAAAGTGGCCGCCCGATACGGCTACCGCGTCACCTGCGCCGTCCCGCTGATGCGCGAGGGGGAAGCCATCGGCGCCATCGGCATCCGTCGGACAACGCCCGCACTGCTGACGGACGCTCAAATCTCGGTCATTCAGTCGTTCGCAAGCCAGGCGGCGATCGCGATCGGCAACGTGCACCAGTTCAATGAGACGAAGCGGCTGCTCAAAGAGACCGAGCAGCGCAACGCCGAGCTGTCTGTGATCAATGCCATTCAGCGGGCGGTGGGCTCCGCGCTCGACTTCCAGGCCATCGTCGACATCGTGGGCGACAAGCTGCGCGAGGTGTTTGCGACCGGCAACATGGCGATCCGCTGGTGGGACGAGGAATCGCGCCTCGACACCCGCCTCTACTGTTACGAGCACGGCGTGCGGCTCAACATCCCCCCTCGTGTGGTGGAACCCGACGGTCTGGTCGCTCGCTACTATCGCGAGCGCAAGATCTGGCTGCTCAATTCGCGAGCGGAGCAGGCCGCGATCGGAATGACCGCGATGCCGGGCACCGACCAGGCGCGCAGCATCGTGTCGGTACCCATGATGGCGGGCGACCGGATTTTCGGCATGGTCACGCTGGAGGACCACGAGCGCGACAATGCCTTTGGCCCTGCCGAGTTGCGTCTGCTGGAAACCATCACCGCCGGCATGGCGGTGGCGCTCCTGAACGCCAGAAGCTTCGAGGCCGAGCGCCAGCGCGCAGCCGAGCTTGCCATCATCAACGCGGTCCAGCATGCGCTGGCCGGCGAGCTCAGCATCCAGGGCGTGTACGACGCGGTGGGCGACAAGCTGCGCGACACCTTCCCGGGCTCCGGCGTGTCGGTTCGGATCTGGGATGCGGCGACCGAGAGCTGGCTGCATCCCTATGTGCACTACGACGGCAGGCGGATAGCGGTGCCGGCAATCACGGGAAACAAGGGTTTCGCACCGATCGTGATGCGGACTGGCAAGACGTTGCTGATCAACCAGGATTTCCAGGCCGAGGCGAAGCGCGTGGGCTCGGCTCAGTTTGTCCAGTATTCACCGGGTGCCACACCAACGAAGTCGCAGCTCATGGTGCCGCTCATCTCGGGCGGTCAAACGCGCGGCATCCTGCAGTTGATGGACGCGCAGCGCGAGCACGCGTACAGCGAGTCCGACGTGCGCCTGCTCGAAACCCTGGCCGCCAGCATGAGCGTCGCCCTGGAGAACGCGCGCCTCTTCGACGAGACGCAGCGCCTGCTGAAGGAGACGGAAGCGCGCAACACCGAATTGGCGGTGATCAACAGCATCCAGGACGGGATGGCCAAGGAGCTGAATTTCCAGGCCATCATCGATCTGGTGGGCGACAAGCTGGTCCAGCTCTTCTCGACGGATACCTTCGTCATTGGCTGGCTGGACGAACTCGCCGGTCTTTTGCACCTGCCGTACGGCGTCGAACGCGGCCAGCGCCTGCACGTGGCGCCCGCGAAAATCGCCGATGTCATGACGGGCAGGCGTTGGCACGACATCCTCCTGTCGCACCGGCCGTTGCATTGGAACAACCAGGCGGACTACAGGAGCCTGGAGATGCTCGTCGCCGAGGGCACGGACATGAGCCGATCGGGAGTGGCGGTCCCGATTTTTGCCGGCGACCGCCTGCTCGGGTTCATGTCGGTGGAGAACATGGACCGCGACGGCGCATTCGGCGACGCCGACGTCCGATTGCTGTCCACCGTGGCAGCCAGCATGGGTGTGGCGCTGGAGAACGCGCGCCTCTTCGACGAGACCCAGCGCCTGCTCAAGGAAACGGAGCAGCGCAATGCCGAGCTCGCGGTCATCAACAGCATCCAGCAGGGGCTCGCCAGCAAGCTCGACCTGGTGGGCATCATCGAGCTCGTAGGTGACAAGCTCCGCGACGTGTTTGCGGCCGACGTCGTCGGCATCGCGCTGTTCGACCGGGCGCGCGATCTCATGTCGTACCCCTATCTCCTGGACCACGGCGAGCGTTTCCACCCTGCACCGGGTGCGAACGCCAGCGGGACGGGCATCAGCGGCGTGGTGCTGCGCACCCGGCAGACGCTTGTGTTCCACACCAGCGAAGAGTTGGTCACCTTCCGGCGCGACCACGCTATCGAATATCGCGAACTCGGCGGCCCGACGTTGGACAACTCGTTCGTCTATGCGCCGCTCGTCACCGGTAACGACGCGATGGGGCTTATCTGCATCGGCAAGCAGCGACCGCACGCTTTTGCGCCGAACGACGTCAATCTCGTCGGTACGGTCGCAGCGAGCCTCAGCGTTGCGCTGCAGAACGCACAGAGCTTCGAGGCCGAGCGTCAGCGCGCAGCGGAGCTCTCGATCATCAACGCGGTTCAGCAGGCGCTGGCGGGCGAGCTCAACCTGCAGGGCGTCTACGAGGCGGTGGGCGAAAAGCTCCGCGAAGTGTTCGCGGAATCGTTCGTCGGAATCCGCGTCTACGATCCTGACACCGGCATGGTCGCGTATCCGTACACCTTCTACGAGCGCCGGCTCGACATCGCGACCGAGCCGCTCGGCGAGCGCGGTTTCGGGCCCCACGTGATCCGCACCGGCAGGACGCACGTCATCAACGAGCGCTTCGCGGAGGAAGCCGCAGCGCTCGGCTCGTATCTGATGGCCGACGTCAAGGAAGCGGCGAAGGCGCAGGTCATGGTCCCGCTCGCGGTGGGCGGCCAGGTGCGCGGCCTGATCCAGCTTTCGAACACTCGCCGTGAGCACGCGTACAGCGAGTCCGACGTGCGCCTCCTGGAAACGCTGGCCGCCAGCATGAGCGTCGCGCTGGAGAACGCGCGCCTCTTCGACGAGACGCAGCGCCTGCTGAAGGAGACCGAGCGGCGCTCGTCCGAGCTCGCCGTCATCAACAGCATTCAGCAGGGGATGGCGGCCGAGCTCAACTTCCAGGCCATCGTCGACCTGGTCGGCGACAAGCTCCGCGTACTGTTCAACACCGGCGACATCAGCATTCGCTGGCGCGACGAGACGACCAATCTCGTCCGACAACTCTACGTCTACGAGCATGGCAAGCGCCTCTTCCTGCCTCCTACCAACTACAAGCCCGATTCGAAACTTGCCCAGGCGCTGCTGAAGGGAGCTCCGGTCGTGCTGAGGAACCAGGCCGAAGTCGATGCACTGGGCATCACCACGACGCCGGGAACCGATGCGAGCCTGTGCAGCGTCTTCGTGCCGATCTTCGTCGGAGATCGCCTCCTTGGCTCGCTCGCGCTCGAGAGCTTCGAGCGCGAAGACGCCTACAGCGATGCCGACGTGAAGCTTCTGAGCACCGTTGCGGCGTCGATGGGCGTCGCGCTCGAAAATGCGCGCCTGCTCGAGGAAACGCAGCGTCGCGCGCGCGAATCTTCGGCGCTGGCCGACGTGGGGCGGGACCTGTCGTCGTCGCTCGATCTCGCCACCGTCATGGACCGCATCGCCGGCCACGCGAAGGAACTGCTGCACGCGGCCAACAGCGCGATCTTCGTGCCCGACCCCGGTACGACGACCTATCGCGCGATTGTCGCCGTCGGCGACGTCGCGGACGCCATCAAGGCGATGGTGATCGAAGACGGCAAGGGCATCATCGGCAGCATCGTGCAGAGCCGGAAGCCCGAGCTCGTCAACGACGCCGGAGCCGATCTGCGCGGCGTGCAGATACCGGGTACTGCGCGGGAGGAGAACGAGCGCCTGATGGTCGTGCCGCTCGTCGGCGACGGCGCGGTGGAAGGCGCGATGGCCATATGGCGCACCGGGGGCCAGCCGTTCGAGGACCGCGACCTGCAGTTCCTTGTCGGCCTGTCGCAACAGGCGATGGTCGCGCTGCACAACGCGCGGCTCTTCGACGCGACGACAGAGTCGCTGGAGCAGCAGACGGCGACCGCCGAAATCCTGCGCGTGATTTCGAATTCGCCTGCGTCCACGCAGCCCGTGTTCGAGGCCATTCTCGAGAGCGGCGCCCGCCTGTGCGAGGCGGACCTCGGCCTCGTTCTTCGGTACGACGCCGGCGAGTTCCGGGCCATTGCCACCCGCACGTCGGATCGCGCATGGGACTCCTTCATGCGCGAGCCGAGACGCTGGTCCGAGAAGACCGGCCTCGGTCGCATCGAACGAACCAGGAAGCCCGTGAACATCCCGGACTTGCTCGACGATGACGCATACCGCGAACGCGATCCGGGGCGCCTCAAGTCGCTGGAGCTCGGCGGCGTGCGCTCGTGGCTCGGGGTGCCGATGATGCGCGAAGGTGAGCTCATCGGTGCAATCGTGGTTTACCGCAAGGACTGCCGTCCTTTCGGCGATCGCCAGCTCGTGTTGCTGCAGACCTTCGCGGACCAGGCGGTGATCGCGGTCGAGAACGTGCGGCTGTTCAACGAGACGCAGAACGCACTCGCCCGCCAGACCGCGACCGCGGACATCCTGCGCGTGATCAGCCGCTCACCCACCGATGTTCAGCCGGTGTTCGACGCCATCGTCAAGGCCGCGCTCACCTTGCTGCCGTCGATGTTCACGGTGCTTCTGCGCCGGGATGGCGGCAGCTATCGGCTGAGTGCGATGGCGCACCGCGACGAGACGATGCGGCGGCGCCGGCTGGAGGATCATCCGCCGCTCGTGCCCATCGACCCCGAGGCGAATTTCCCGTCGCGAGTCTTCGTCAGCCAGAAGATGCTGCACATCCCTGATTGGACGGCGATCGAGTTGCCGCCTCACGAGCGCACCGTGTTCGAGGGCGCCGGCCTGCGTTCGTCGCTGATGCTGCCGCTAACCTGCGACGGCGAGTGCGTCGGCGTGCTGGCAATCGCGCACGCGGAGCCTCATGCCTACGACGACGAGGAGGTCGCGCTCGCGCAATCCTTCGTCGACCAGGCGGTCATCGCCATCCAGAACACGCGCCTGTTCAACGAAACCAGGGAGGCGCTGGAGCGGCAGACGGCCACCACGGAAGTGCTGAAGGTCATCAGCGAATCGCCGACCGACGTGCAGCCTGTGTTCGACACGATCGCCGAACGTGCCGCCCGTCTTACGAGCGCGGAGTACGGGCTCGTCTTCCGCTTCGACGGCGCGCTCATCCATGTCGTGAGCTCGTTCGGCGTGGATCCGCGCGACGTGTCCGACTTGCTCCGCGCCTTTCCGATGCCCGCAGACGGGCCCGCGATCGCTGCGCGCGCCATCCGCAGCGGCCAGGTGGTCAACCTGGCCGACCTCATGGCCGAACCCGATGCCGAATATCCGCCCGTGATGAAGGAAGCCGTCCGCCGAGCCGGGTTTCGCAGCGCGATGAGCGTGCCGATGCTGCACGACCAGCGGGTGATCGGCGCCATCAACGTGAATCGCGCCGCACCCGGCTGCTTCGCCGACAAGGAAGTCGCGCTGCTGCAGACGTTCGCGAGGCAGGCGGTGATCGCCATCGAGAACGTGCGCCTGTTCAACGAGACAAAGGAGGCCCTCGCCCGCCAAACGGGGTCCGCCGACATCCTGCGCGTGATCAGCGGCTCGCACACCGATCTCCAGCCAGTCTTCGACGCGATCGTGCGCAACGCCGCGGCGCTCTGCGGGAGCCTTTTCGCCAACGTACTGCTCTTCGATGGCGAACGTTTGCATTTCGCGGCGAGCAGCGACACCGATCCGCTGTTCCTGGAGCTGATGCGACGCAAGTTTCCGATGCGGCCCGATGCGACGCAAGTTGCAGGCAGGGTGATTCTCGGCAAGTCGGTCGTGACGCTCGAGAATGTGCGCGCCGACCCCGATTACGATCAGTCGCTCGCGACGGTCGGGCGCTGGCGGCGGATGCTCGGCGTACCGATGATGCGCGAGGGCAAGTTGCTCGGCGTGATTGCCGTCGGCTGGGCAGAGCCCGGACCTGTTTCGCCCGTCCACGAAGAGCTGCTCAGGACGTTCGCCGATCAGGCCGTCATCGCGATCGAGAACGTGCGCCTCTTCAACGAGACGAAGGAGGCGCTCGAGCAGCAGACCGCGACAGCGGAGATCCTGCGGGTCATCAGCGGCTCGATCACCGACACGCAGCCGGTCTTCGACGCGATCGTGCGAAGCTGCCAGCGGCTGTTCGGCGGCAAGGCAGTCGCTCTCGTGATGCCGAGCGGCGGCACGATCGAGAGCGTCGCCTTCGCGAGCGACGGCGTCGACTCGGGCAGAGATGATGCCGGCTTTCTCAAGGCCTGGCCGCTCGATCACGCCAGCGGCGCCGGGAGTTGCATCCTCGATTCGCGCGTGATCGCCGTCGC
>Ga0070670_100000396_pt1 | contig 35902 bp, 37 predicted proteins | sample KBSS63metaG_FD_64665 | JGI IMG/M metagenome (GOLD analysis project Ga0070670, IMG submission 64665) | Switchgrass rhizosphere microbial communities from Kellogg Biological Station, Michigan, USA - KBS S6-3 metaG | ecosystem: Host-associated > Plants > Roots > Rhizosphere > Soil ... | reverse complement strand
CGGCGACTGGAAGATCTATCCGAACAAGATCTGGCTACAGACAGGCGTGGAGCTCGGCTCGAACCAAAGCCCGTTCAGCGTCTTCAACATCCCGAACAACCAGCAGGCGCTGGCCGCGATCATCGAGCAAGCCAAGCAGTTCGCGGACGAGGAATCGCAGATGCCGCTGATCGCGCAAGGCGACCAGGGCAGCCACGTCACCCAGACCATGGGCGGCATGGCGATGCTGATGAACAGCGCCAATGTCGTGTTCCGCCGCATCGTCAAGAATTGGGACGATGACCTGACCACGCCGTCGATCCGCCGCATCTACGACTGGAACATGCAGTTCAGCCCGAAGGAGGAGATCAAGGGCGACATGAGCGTCGAGGCGCGCGGCACCTCGGTCCTGCTCGTCAAGGAGCTCCAGGCGCAGAACCTGATGCTGCTCGCCCAGGCGTGGACCGTGCATCCCGTGCTGTCGAAGGCGCTGCGGAGCCGCGGTTATCACGCGGCGCGGATGGCGCTGCAGTCGCTCAACATCCCGCCCGACGAGGTGTTCACGTCTGAGACTGATTTCAACCGCCTGATGGACCAGATCGAGGCGAGCGCCGCGGACCAGCAGACGCCCGACGTCATCGCCGCGCAGGCCCGGGTCCAGGCCGCGCAGATCGCGGCCGACAGCCGGAAGGAATCGGATGCGAGCGCCGAGCGCATCGCCCGGCTCAATTACGACCGGGCGATGGTGGAGCTCGCCGAACAGCGCAACATCCAACTCGTCGACCTGCAGGCGATGCTGGCGGGCAAGAAGCTCGACCATGAAAGCAAAGAGCGCAGTCTCGCGGTCGAGGTCGCGGTCGAGCAGCGCAACGCGGAGCGCGCCGAGGCCCGCGGGCTCGAGCCGACAGGCTCCGGCGGCGCCATCTCGATGGGCGCGGAGGCGGCATGACCCAGCCCACCGACTGGACCGAAGTCCGCGCCTGGGCGCTGGCGCGCATCGAGGAACATCGCGACGCGCTGGAAGCGATCGGGCTGACCGACGCGGCCTCGTGCGTGCTGCGCGGACAGATCGCCGAGCTGCGTGCGCTGATCGAGCGCGGCGAGCCGAAACCGGTGCGCGAGCGCGTGCCCCGCACGATCCCGATGACCGCCGGTCCGAAGAGTTATTGACAGGAGCCCCCGCATGAATCATCCTGAAGGTCAAGAGGAGCAGAAGCCGCAGGCCGACGCTCCGAGCGAGTTCGACACGGCCTTTGCCGAGTTCTCGTCCGCTCCCGCCACGCCCCCGGCCGATGCCGGCGACGAAGCGGCGAGCGACCAGGACAAGCAGCCGGAACCGGACCCGCAGCCCGCGCCGCCCGGAGGGGACGGGGCCGGCACCGAGATTGCAGCCGACGACGCGCCACCCGCGCCCTCTGCTGAACAGGCACCCACAGACATCTGGGCGGACGCCCCTGAAGCGCTGAAGGCCGCTTTCGAAGCGGAAGCCGCCCGCGCCAAGGCAGCAGAGCACCGGTTGGCATCCGATAACGGACGGGTCGCCGCGTTGACGCGCCAGTTGGACGAGCTTCGTCGTCAGCCGGCTGCGGGGGGACAGCAGCAGACCGAGACGCCTCCGGGCCTTGAGGATCTGCTCGCATCGGATGAGGTCAAGGCGTTCGAGACGGAATATCCCGACGTCGCCAAGCCAATCCTCAATCTCCTCAAGGCCCAGCAGACCCAGCTCGATCAGCTCCAGGGCACGGCCGCTACCGTAGAGCAGGACCGCCAGAAGGTCTTCCTCAACGAGCAGCTGGGTCTCTACGAGCAGGACCATCCGGATTGGCGCCAATACTCGAGCGACGAGCGCTGGTCCGCGTGGCTTCCCACGCAGCCCCGCCACATCCGGGAAGCCTTCAACCGCAACGTCCAGCACATCGTGGATGCCGCCGAGGCGTCTGACGTCCTGACGCGGTTCAAGCAGCATATCGGCGCCGCCACACCGGCCCCGACATCACCGCCGCCACCGCCCGCGACCCCGACGCCGACCGATGCGAAGCGGCAGAAGCAGCTCGACGCATCGGCCGATGTCCGGACCCGGCAGCCCTCCACCGCGAGCGGACCGCCGGACGAGTTCGGAGCGGCCTTTGCACATTTCGCCCGGAAGGCGAACGCCCGCTGACACTGCCTGACCCGCATCGGACCGAACATCCGAATTGGGGGAAAATGCAATGTCGATGACCACTTACGGCGATATCAGCCAGCGCACCGCCGCCTATGCAGCGGTCGAAATGCTCAAGCATGCCGAGCCCGTCACCATCCTGTCGAAGTTCGGCCAGTCCAAGCCGATCCCGAAGAACAAGTCGGAGCAGGTAAAATTCCGCCGCGCGATTCCTTTCCCGGTGGCGACCGTGCCGCTGCAGGAAGGCGTCACGCCGACCAGCCACAAGATGAGCTACGAGGACGTGCCCGTCACGCTCAAGCAGTGGGGCGATCTCGCCGAGCTGAGCGACAAGATCGCGGACCTGTCCGAGGACCCCGTCCTGAAGGACATGACCTACGAGACCGGTCTCCAGATCGGTGCGACGGTCGAGGCGGTGACCTATGGCGTCATCAAGGCCGGCACCTCGGTGTTCTACGCCAATGGCGCCAACCGGGCCGCGGTCAACACGATCCTCACGCTCAACAAGCAGCGTGCGGTGACCCGCTATCTGGAAGCGCAGAAGGCGAAGATGTTCACCAAGATCCTGTCGGGATCGCCGATGCTCGACACGCATCCGGTCGAGGCGGCCTATATCGCCGTCTGTCACACCGATTGCAGCGCCGACATCCGCAATCTGGCGGGCTTCGTGCCGGTCGCCAAATACGGCCAGCGTCAGCCGATCCACGAGCGCGAGCTCGGTTCGGTCGACAATGTCCGCTACGTCACGTCGCCCGACCTGGCGCCGTTCACCGATGCAGGCGGCGCGCCCGGCGGTACGGTTGTCAGCACCGGCGGCTCGGCGGCCGACGTCTATCCGATCCTGTACCTCGGGATGGACGCCTATGGCCTGTGCCCGCTGCGGGGACAGGAAGCGGTGCAACCCTCGGTCCTCAACCCGAACACGATCAGCAAGGCCGATCCGCTCGGCCAGCGCGGATTCGTGGGCTGGAAGACCTGGTTCAACGCGGTCCGCCTCAACGAGACGTGGATGGCCCGGCTCGAGGTCGGCGTCACCAAGCTGCTCTGATCCTGACGAGGGGGCTCGCGCCCCCTCCGACGGCTCGGACCAATCGCAGGAACCGGCTCCGCCGCCTGCAACGGGAGATTTCCAATGAGTGCACCGAACTTCAAATGCGGCACCGTCACCGGCACGGGTGCTGCCATCAACATCTCGCTCGGCTTCGTCCCCGATTATGTGAAGGTGTTCAACATCACCGACGCGGATCAGGTCGACGAGTGGATGACCGGCATGGCGGCCGGCACGTCGATCCAGACCAATACCGCGGTCGCGACGCGCGCCACCAACGGCATCAGCACCTATGCCGGCGACGCGAGCAATCCGAAGGGTTTCACGATCGGCTCGGGCATCTCCGAGAGCGCCAAGGTGCTCGGCTGGATCGCCATGCGCGGCGGCCAGGGCACCTAAGCCCAGATCGAGCCCACCACCACGTTCCCCCGCCTTTTTCTGACGGAGAAGTCCCATGGAAGAGCCTGCCGCGACCACCGATGCACAGCCTGAAGACGCCACCTTCGCCACGATCGTCGTGGCCGGCGACCGGGCGCAGACGCCGCTGCGCGTCACGGTCCAGGGTATCACGACCCGGATCCCATTCAATTCGGAGCATGCAGTGTCGCCCGAAGTGCTCGAAGCGCTTCGCAACAGCGACACCATTTTCGAGATCATCTCCCGGCACGGCGTGGTCGCGGATGCTGGTGAGATGAACGACGCCGCCGCTGCGGGGGGAACGGGCGGCGGCGTCGTACCTGATACGATCGAGGGTACCGAAGGCTCCGCGATCACAGATGACGTTACGGCAGAACCTGCCGGACCGAGCAAGGATCACGCCGAGCTGCTCTTGCTCCTAGACGGCAATGTCAAGGCAGTCGCCAACGGCCTCGCCGGCCGAACCGCCGACGAACTGGCCGCGCTGCTGGCCGCCGAACAGGGCGGCAAGACGCGCGCCACCGTGATTGCCGCGATCGAAGCCGCCATTGCCGCCCTCGCCCCCACCGAGACCGAAGCGCCCGTAGCGGGCTGAACAGGAGACCGTCCCCCATGTCGATGAAGAAGAAGCCGATCGCCGACGCGACGCACAATGAGCTGGTCGACTATGCGAAAACCGTGCTGGGCCTCGAGATCAAGAACGGCACGCAGACCGGCCATGTCCTCGCCAAGATCAGGCAGGCGCAGCCCGACATCACCGAAATCCTCTATGTCGAGCAGCCGGCCTCGGCGCCCGTGCCCGTCGCGGCGCAGCCGATCGCGCGGACCAATGAGGCATTGATCGCGGAGACCGAGGCCAAGGTCGCTGTATCGGGTGAACTCGGCACCGGGCCGGAGCACGACCCGATGGTCATGATCCAGATCCCGAAGACGGGCGAGCCCGGTGGTGACCGCGACGTGCCGGTCAGCGTGAACGGGCGTCAGTGGATATTGCAGCGCGACCGGAAGATCGAGGTGCCGCTGCGCGTCGTCGAGGCGATGCAGTCGGCGATGCAGACGCTGTACGAGCAGAAGCAGGGCGGCAGTGCGGTCGAGCGGCCCGAAACCGTGTCGCGCGACGTGCTCTCGTACAACTTCAACATCCTGCGCTATCCGAGCGAGCCCGAGATCGCTGCATGGCGCGCTCGGACCGACGCCGCCTTCAACCCCTGATCGACTGACGGGGGGCCGACATGAACTTCAAGGAGATCTGCCAGCGGGTCGAGATCGAGAGCGGTACGGTCGACGTATCGGCGCTGCTTTCGACCGTCGTCGGCCAGACCTCGCGCAAGCTCAAGGTCGTCGGCTGGGTGCAGGCTGCGTGGCAGATCGTCCAGGGCGCGCGCACCGACTGGCGATTCATGCGCCGCGAATATGGCCAGATACTTCAGGCCGGCAAGGGTAGCTATACCGGGGCGGACCTGAGCGTGCCGCGCTTCTCGATGTGGCTGCGCGACCAGCGCGATTATCGACCGCACAGCATCTACGACCCGGACATCGGCGCCACCGACCTGACGCCGCTGTCCGAGATCAGCTGGAACCGTTGGCGCGACGAGTTCGGCCGCGGTGCCCAGACGGCGGGACGGCCCCAGGTCTATGCGATCAGCCCGGACGATCGCATCTGTCTCGGACCCGTACCGGACAAGGCATATCGGCTCGAGGGCGAATATCTGCGCGAGTTCCAATCGCTCGCCGCGGACAGTGACGTGCCGGAGATCCCGGCCACCCATCATCTCGTCATCGTCTGGCGCGCGCTGATGCTGCTCGCGGATCATGACGAGGCGGACAAGGCGCTATCCTCCGCGACGGCGAAGTTCATCACCGCCATGGAAAAGCTCGAGCGCGACCAGGTCGACCGTCCGCGCATCGGTCGCGGGCCGCCGATCGCATGACGCAGATACCGGCCTCCTTCGCCGTCGGCGGCGGGCTGGACCTGGTCAGTGCGGCGCTCACCATCCCGCAAGGCCGGCTCCGCAGCGCGCTGAACTATGAGGCGGTCCCGACCGGCTATGCACGCCTTGCTGGCTATGAGCGGTTCGATGGCCGTGCGAAGCCGTCCGAGGCCGTCGCCTTTGTGCTCGGCTTCGGCGCGGGCGCCACCGCGATCGTCGCCGGCAACATCCTGACCGGAGCGACATCCGGGGCGACGGCGCGAGTGCTGCTCGATGTCGTGCCGGACAGCGGAAGCTGGGCGGATGACGACGCGGCGGGGCAGGTCTTCATCGTGCCGCAGACCGGCACCTTCACCGTGGGCGAGGATCTGCAGGTCAGTGCCTCGACCGTGGCGGAACTGTCGGCGCTGCCGGTGCCGGCGAGCGAGGATGATCCGAGTTATCGCGCCGCCACGATCGCGGCCCAGCAGCTGCGCCGGACCCTGATCGCCGCCGTGCCAGGCAGTGGCCCGGTGCGCGGGATCGGCGACCTTGGCGGGCAGCTCTACGCATTCCGCGACAATGTCGGGGCGACGGCGGGCACGCTGTGGAAGGCGACCGCATCGGGGTGGACCGCGGTCGCGCTCGGGCGCGAGCTCAACTTCACGTCCGGGCTGGTCGAGATCAGCGAAGGCCAGACCGTGCTCGGTGCTACGAGCGGCGCGACCGCCGTGGTGCGACGGATCGTCAAGATGTCGGGCAACTGGGGTTCCAATGCGGCCGGCTATATGGTCTTCACCTCGCAGACCGGCACGTTCGTCGCCGAGACGCTGAAGGTCGGGGCGACGAACGTCGCCACGATCGGCGGCAACAGCACGGCTATCGCGCTCCCGGCCGGTGGCACGTACCGCTGCAAGGCCCATAATTTCTACGGCGCGAGCAATCTGCGCCGGATGTACGGGGTCAACGGGGTCGGGCGCGGCTTCGAGTTCGACGGCACGGTCTTCTGCCCGATCCGCACCGGCATGGTCGCGGACGCGCCGAACCATCTCGCGACGTTCCAGCAGCATCTGTTCTTCAGCTTCCCCGGCGGCTCGGTCCAGCACAGCGCGCCCGGCACCCCACTGATCTGGGATCTCGTGCTCGGTGCCGAGGAAATGGGCATGGGCGCCGATGTCACCGATATGATCGAGAACACATCGACCGCGCTCGCGATCTTCACGCTCGAAAGCGTCGGCATCCTGACCGGCACGAACCAGGACGATTTCGTGCTGACCACACTGACCGATGACGCGGGTGCCGTCGCCGGCGCCAGCGGCGGAACGGCCCAGAATGTCGGCAAGGTCGTTTACATGGACATGCGCGGGCTGCGCAGCCTGGTCGCGACCCAAGCCTTCGGCAATTTCGGTGCCGGCCTGCTGAGCCAGTTGGTCCAGCCTTATTTCAACGCGCGGATCGGGACGGCGCCGGCCGGATCGATGGCGTGCAAGTCCAAGTCGCAATATCGGTTGTTCTGGCCCGACGGCACCGGGCTCTACGTCCATATGGCGCCAAAAGACCCGGAGTTTACGCCGGTCGATCTGGCCATCGCCATTACGTGCACGCACCGCTGCGAGATCGCGGGTCGCGAGGTTCTGCTCGTCGGATCCGATGACGGTTTCGTCTATCAGCTCGACAGCGGCACGAGCTTCGACGGCGAGCCGGTCGAGGGCTTCATCCAGTTACCGAACAACGCGCTCGGCACGCCGCAGATCGAGAAGCGCTTCCATAGCGTCGATGTCGGCGTAATCAGCGAGGAGCCGTCAGAATTCGGGGTCGTGGTCGACTTCGGCGGCGATGCGGAGAATGCGCCGACCGCGCTGATCCCGATGACGGCGGTCGGGGCCGCTGGCCTCTGGGACGCCTCGCTCTGGGACAGCTTCTTCTGGTCGGTCCCGGCCGACGGCATCATCTCGGCACCGATCGATGGTCTCGGCACCCGCGCCGCGCTGATCGTCGCGAGCCGCGGCGACGCGCTGACGCCGCCCCACACGCTCCAGACCTACACCCTGTTCACCTCGAAACGGAGGCTTGTGCGGCGATGAGCCTGACGCGCTTTTTCACCAAAGTCGCTATCGTTCCGTTCACCCGGGCACGCGCATCGAAGGTCGACGAGAATCTCGACGCAGTTGATGCCGGCTTCCAGGGCGTGGCCGGGGAGATCGACGCGATCGTGGCGGCGCTGGGCAGTTCGGGTGGATCCGGGACGTCGGCTACCAGCTCGAGCACGCTGACGGTCAGCGGGGCGGCCGATGGATCGGTCACCAAGACACTGATCGTAGAGGCCGGCAAATTCTTCCAGTCCGGCCAGTGGGTCACGATTTCGCAGGCGGGTTCCCCGGGCAACCAGATGCAGTGCCGGGTCGAGACCTATGACGATTCGAACGGCGACATGCTCGTGAAGTCATTCCGGGCGACGGGCTCGGGCACCGCTTCGTCCTGGGTTGTCGCGCTCGGCACGCCTTATGACGACAGCGTCCTCTACCGCGCGGGCGGCGTGATGACCGGTCCGATCACCGGCATCACGTCCGATTCGACGGTGAAGGATGCGGGGGCCGCCGAGCACCCGATCGGATTCCGCGATCTCCCGGCCAATCCGCAGACAGCCGCCTATATCATCGCCGCTTCAGACCTCAGCAAAATCGTGCCCATCACGACCGGTGGCGTGACGGTGCCGCGCAATGCCGATGTGCCCATCCCGGTCAACTTCATCTGCTCGATCTACAACGACAGCGGCTCAGACCAGACCATTACGCAGGGCACGAGCGTCACGCTGCGCCTCGTCGCCACATCGCTGACTGGAAACCGTACACTGCGCGCGCGCGGGCTCGCTACGCTCTGGAAAAAGGCGACCGACGAGTGGGTCATCAGCGGGCCCGGCGTCGTCTGATGAGCGCGATCCAACATATGATGCTCAGCGGTGGCGTGGGCGGGGCGACGCTTGTCGCGAGCGGCGTCGTCAGCGGGACCGGCAATGCTTCGCTCAGCTATTCGCCGGTGCTCTCCAGCATCGGGGTTCAGGCAGGCGATTTCGGGCTCATCCTCGGGACCGACAATACGGGCTCCCCCGTCAGCGGCGGCGGTGCATGGACCTCGATCACGAGCTATCAAACGGGCCGCCTCCTGACCGACGCCGATATCGCGAGCAGCGGCCGCATCGGGTGTCAGAACGGCTCCTGGGCCTACGCTTTCTACCGCGGCCCGCGTTCGGCCGTTCAGGTCGACCACGATGTCGAGAGCGGCGGCGCCGCCACGGCGACGATCCCCGGCTTCGCGAAACACAGTAGCCATGTCGGCCTAGTCGCCACCGCGCGCCATTATATCGCGGGGAGCGGCGGTACCCCAGGTCTGCCGACGACGCCGGCGACATGGATCTCGCGCCATGTCTTCGGCGACCTTCCCGGCAACGCCCGATACCGGATCGCCGACCGGCTTTCGCCGGCGAACGCGCTCTATGTCGATGGCACCGACATCCAGTGGACGACCTACTTCGGAAGCCAACCGGCCGAAGGCGACGAGATTTGGATTTTGGAGTTGCGCTTGTGACCGGCTCTCCCCCTGCGCCGCTCGCCGCTCGCCTGCTCCGTGAAGTTATCGCGAGGATTGCGGGGGAAGTGCCATGGATCAGATAGTTGCGGGGCTGGCGCAGGCCGGATCGATGGGCCTCTTCGTCGCCTATATGATCTGGGACAAGTGCAAGGAGCGGGAAGCGCAAAAGGAGCGCATCGAGGCCGACAAGGTGCTCGCGAGCGCGCTGACCGCGCTGACGATCGCGATCAATGCGAGGGTTGCCTGATGTGCGCCCGCCGCGCCGCCACCAGCGCGCTTGCTGCGGCAGCAGAGGCGCTGCGCGTGGCCTGCTGCTCCGCAAGCGATCTGGGCTGCAACCTCAACTTGGCGTTCCCCCCGCCGGCAGAGGGCGAGTGCAGTTTTTCCGAGCTGTTGGCTCGGATCGACCGACCAGGGGGGAAAGATGCAGCTAAGCCAGAATTTCAGCCTCGCTGAGCTGACGCGCAGCGATACGGCGGCGCGCTATGCGCTCGCCAACGTGCCGGATGCCGCGGGAATCGCGAAGCTGCGGCTCGTGTGCGAGCATGTCCTCGAGCCGGTGCGCGCCCATTTCGGTCGCCCCGTCCATGTCAATTCCGGCTACCGCTCGCCGGCCGTGAACGCCAAGGTGCCGGGATCGTCAAACACGTCGCAGCACACATTGTGCGAAGCCGTCGATTTCGAGGTCACCGGGGTCAGCAACGACGATGTCGCGAAATGGATCGCGGGCGGCGGCCTGGTGCTCGGATTCGATCAGCTGATCCGCGAGTTCAGGGTCGAGGGCGATCCGGCATCGGGCTGGGTGCATTGCTCGTGGAGCGCTGCACGGCGGCGGCGCGAGGTGCTGACCGCGGCGCGGGTGCGCAAGCTGGGCATGCTGCGAACTGTCTATTCGAGCGGGCTGGTGCTGCAATGATCCCGGTCTATCAGACCATGACCGTCTCCAACGATGGGTGCGGCAACTGCTTCAACGCATGTGTCGCGTCGATCCTCGAGCTGCCGCTTCGCGAGGTGTGCGACACCCTGCCGCGAGACACGCCGTATTGGAGCGCTTGGCGCAATTGGCTGGCGACGATTGGGCTCGATCTCGCGAACTATCCCGCAGACGACCCGCCCAAGGGCTGGTCCATCGCTCGCGGCCCCGGGTTCCGCATCTATCCGGAAGGTCACGAGCTGTCCGGCCAACCGATCAGCCACGCCACCGTCGCCTTCAATGGCGAGGTACTCCACGACCCGTTCCCCGGCGGGACCGGCTTGAAGGAGGTCAATGGATATTGGGCTCTTGAGCCCATGAAGACGGGGGACGATCCATGCTGAAATATCTCTGCCGCCGGCTTGAAGAGCGCTCGACCTGGGCGGGACTCAGCGCCGCAGCCGCCGCCGGCCTGGGCGCGCTCGCCAGTGTCTCGGGCGTCTCGCCGTGGATCATCAACTCGCTGGCCGGGCTGGTCGCGGTCGGCGGGCTGGTCGCCGCGATCCTGCCGTCGCGGCCGGGTGCCGAGCAATGAACGCCGACGATGTCCTCGACGCGCTGCCGCAGGCGCGAGGGGCCCGCTTGGCCGCAATCGGTGTCGCGGCGCTCGTAGCCCTGCTGCTGATCGGCTTCCTCGCATGGTGGCTCCTGATCCGTCCGCGCGCCGCGCAGGTCGCCGCGGCCACCGCCCGTGTGGAGGCCGCCACTGCCGCCGGAACCGCCGAGGTCGCGAAGGGCACGCTCGGCATCACCCTCGACGTCAACCAGCGCAATGCCGCGGTCGACATCACCACAGCGGAGAACGCCCGTGTCATTCTATCGTCGCCTGGCGCCAGCACTTCGATTGGCGCTGATCTTGATCGCGCTGGCCGCTCTGCCGTCTGCCTGCGCGCCGCCTATCAATATCAGCCAGAGTGCGCTGCCCTGCGACGAGATGGTCGAGGCGAGCGGGCTGCTGACGGAGACGCCCGGAGCGGCCCTGCCGGGGAATGACAGCGCGGGCGAATGGATCGCGTTCGCCGATCGCCAGACCGGACAGCTCGACAAGGCGAACAACGACAAGGCCGGCACGCGCGGCATACTGAAGCTGTGCCGGGCCTGGCAGGACAAGGCGGCAGCCGCCGCGCGCCCGAAGAAGTGGTGGTTCTGGTGAATGCTGTGGCGGTGATGATCCTTTCAACCGCGCTCTTCCTCGGTGTGCCGATCGGTCTGCATTTCATCCAGCGTCCGCCCCGGCTGCCGCGCGACGTGACCGGCCCCCTGCCTCCGATCGCCGTGATCGAGGCGCATATCGACGGGCTGAAAGGCTCGATCGACGACGGCGATAGCGCTGCGCAGCGTGCCGAGACCCGCCGGAATCTCAGGAAATGGCGGCGCATGTTGCGCGTCGCCAAGCACATGGAGCGGTCATGAGCAGGTTCATCGAGCGCGGCACCGTCGAGAAGTTGGTGCCGAAGCAACGGCGCAGCGCGCGCAACCTACGGATCTGGCGCATCGGCGGCAGGATCGTGTTCGAATATGAGTGGGAGGGCGTCACCAAGCGGATCTCGCTCGGCATCGGCGGCTATGTTGATCTGGCGAGCACGAACTGGTTCTTCCGGTTCCTGATCGACCTGTTCACCGGCGGCATGGCGCGCCGCGCCTTTGCGCTCCACGACATCGGGTGCCAGTGCCATGATCTCGACAAGCGCGAGGTCGACCACATCCTAAACGAGGCGATGCGCGCCGCCGAGGTGCCGGGCTGGATGCGCGAGCGGATCTATGCGTCGGTGCGGGGCAGCGAGATCCGCAACAACTGGCCGCAGCCGGAGTACAAGCCTGTCCTGCGCGAGGACGGGTTGCCGGGGATGTTCGCTGAGGTCACGGTGGAGGTCGTCGAGGCGGAATAGAAAGGGCCGCCCCGAAGGACGGCCCTTTATTACCGCTGCCCGCTTTAGGGCGAGCGCTACTTAAACGTTACGGTCGGCCGATCGTCGCCGCACGCCGGCTTCATGGCGAAGGCCATGGAGCAGCGATGCATCGAGCGAAGAGCCGGGCGCATCGAGGGCCAGCGCCGGGCCGTCGAACGAGAACATCGGCTTGGCCGAGGGGCTGATCATCGACAGGACATGGTCGAGTCCTCGATCGAACGCCGAGGCGATAGATCGACCGACGTCGATCACCGCGAGACAGATCAGACTGAGAAGAGAGATTAGGTGAATTCGGCGCATTGGACGTCTCCCGCTGTTGGCGGCCTGCCTTTCGGGTGCGCTCTCCTAGCTGAGCTACAGCGGGACCGATGGAACCGCTGGCCGGGGTTTCGCCGGCGACCTCACCCTACTCGACAGTTTCGTCTGCCAGTCCGAACCGCGCGAATCTCAGACGAGGGCCAGCACGGATCGCAGTCACCTCGAATTGCCCGACGCATAGGCATCATCGGGCGGCCATATCCTGCGCCAGTGACGGACCCTCGCGAGGCGACCCGTATTCTTTGCGCTGCCTATCGGCCGGATCGGTGGCGGGGACAGGATTTGAACCTGTGACCTTCAGGTTATGAGCCTGACGAGCTACCGGGCTGCTCCACCCCACGTCGATGGTCAAGATATCCTATAAGGAGATTATGTCGTCAACACTGAAACGAATTTCGGCCGTTTCACGTGAAATCTATCGGTATGTGATTTTAGGTGCGCATGACCCGTTCACTGGATGGTTGATTTATGCCAGAGTGCGCGCGGGGGAATGCTCATGTCGCTACCGAAGCCGAAAGCTGCCACCGGGCCGTTGCCAGGGGATGACGATTACGGCGTCGTGCCGAAAGCGACCGGGACGGTCCAGACGGCGGGCCCAGCGGTGCCCAAGGCGACACAGCCCACCGGCATGGGCACTGCGGTAGCGGGGCTCAGCGCGGATGGGACATGGACCCCGCAGAGCGAGAGCGTCGGCGACCGCGTCGCGACGCTCACCTCCCAAGATAGCCAGCTGATGCAACAGGCGCGCGGCATGGGCATGAAGCAGGCGGCTTCGCGCGGTCTCCTCAATTCGACGATGGCGGCGCGCGCTGGGGAATCGGCCGCGATCAGTGCCGCGACCCCGATTGCCAGCCAGGAAGCCGCGCAGATCGCGGACAAGAACAACGCTCTCGTCGCCGGCAAGCAACAGCGCGATCTGGCGGCGCAGCAGGCGGAGGCCGAGCGGGCGAGATCCCTCGAGCTGCAGACGCTCTCCGGCAAGCAGGCCAGCGAGCTCGCCACTCAGAACGCGGCCACCGAGAAAGAGCTGACCAAGATCAAGACCGATGCGGATTGGAAGACGGCGCAGCTCGCGGCCGACACCAACCTCAAGACTGCGGCGACGACCGCGGCCGCGCAGATGGTGGCGGGTTATAACGACACGTTCAGCGCGATCATGCAGAACACGAAGCTGAAGGCCGATGCCCGCTCGAACTATTTGACCAGCCTGCAGAACAGCACGAAGGCAGGCTTCAACCTGATCAACCAGACGACGGGTGCCAACCTGCAATGGGGCACGCCGCAGACCGCGCCGCTCCCGCCAGGGCCGACGACAACCGGTCTCGGCGGCATGATTGATTACGCGCGGTCTCAGCCATGATCCGGCGCGCGGCCTTCGGCGACATCCCGCGCCTGGTCGAACTGGTGCACGAGATGCACGGGTTGAGCCGCTATGCGGGTGCGTCGATCGATGACAAGCATCTGAGGGCGGTCTTCTTCCAGTCGATCCAGAAACAGGGCGGACTCGCGATCGTCATGGTCGCGGAGCGCGAAGGCGTCGTCGAGGGCTTCATCGTCGGCGTTCTCAACCGGCTTTACGACATCATGGAGCAGTTCGAGGCATCGGACTGGATGTATTACGCCAGCGAACGGGCCGCGCCACGCGACGCCAGCAGGCTCCTCGATGCCGTCATCGCGTGGGCCGATGCCGATCCTCGCGTGACGGTCCAGCGCTACGCCGTCACTGACGCGATCAGCGACTTCCGCCGCACCGGCAAACTCTTCGAGCGCCGTGGCTTCCGCCAGGCCGGCGCCGTGTTCGAACGCATCCGGGGGGATGGAGAATGAGCGGTTTGTTCAAGGGGATCGGCAAGATCTTCAAGAAGGTCGCAAAGGTCGTGAAGAAGATCGCGCTTCCGGTCCTCGCGATCGGTGCCGTCGTCCTCACGGGCGGGGCTGCGCTAGGTCTGTTGCCTGCGGTCGGCTCGGTGGTCGGAGGGTTGGGACTGTCAGCAGGCCTCACATCCGCCCTCACGACGGCGGTCACAACCGCCGGCATAGGCGGAGCGATCGGCTTCGCGGCGTCCGGCGGCAAGCTCAAGGGCCTGACCAAAGGCGCGATCGTCGGCGGACTGACCGGCGGCGTGCTCGGCGCGACAGGCGTCATGGCGGCGAACGCAGGTGCGGGCGGCGCGATGAACCTCGGTCTCGGCCAAGCCGCAGCGGCAGCACCTGCCGCGGGATCGACCGTCGCACCGGTTGCGAGCGCGGCCGAGGCGGCGGCCGGAGCGGCGGCTCCCGTTGCCAGCGCTGCGGCACCCGCAGGTCTCGGTGCAGCATCGGCCGCCGCGGCGCCACTGTCTGTCACTGCCGCGACGCCGCTCACGCTCGGCGCGGCGCCCAGTCTCGGCACGATCGCTACTCCATCTCTGGCAGGTGCAGGCGGTGGCGGCGGGCTGCTCGGCGGCGGGCTTGCGAAGGGCGCGCTCATCATGGGGCTCGGCCAGGGCGTGATGGGCATGGCCGAAGCGGCGGATCGCAAGAAGGCGGAGCGCAGAATTTCGGATTCCTACAGCGGCACGCAGGGCCTGTGGATGAACCCTGAAGGGCCGAACATGGGCAATTTCGTCTACGATCCGGACCAGAAGCGGATCGTGCAGCAGCCGGTAGCGAGGGCCTGACATGGCGACGATGGGAATGGGCATGGGGCAGGCCACAATGGCGGAGCAGGCCGGGATGCGGCAGGCTCCGCCCGAACCCGATGACGAGCAGTCCAATGTGTCGCCGGAGGAGCAGGCGGCTTACGACCAGTTCGTCAGCAACGGGATGGAGATCATATATCCCGGTGAGGGCGAGGAAAAGGTCGCGCCGTCCATCCTGGAATCGCTCCAGGCGAGCGGCGAGCCGATCCAGGACCTCGCGATGACGGCCGCGTCGCTGATCACCGGACTGATCGAGAACGCGGCGAACGCCGGCCACAAGCTCGACCCCGAGATCGTGTATCAGGGCGGTGTCGAGTTGATCGAGCAGCTTGCCGATGTCGCGGAGGCTGCCAAAATCCACGACTATAGCGATAAGGAAATGGAATCGGCGCTCTATAACGCTGCCGACCAGATCATCAAGACGAACCCCGGCGGCATCATCGACCAGCAGGCTGCCGGGCAGGATTTCGAAGCGATCGTCGAGGCTGACCGCGATGGCTCTCTGGAACAGGCGGTGCCGCAGATCGGCCAATATGCTCGCAGCGCCGGTGGCGAGGAGCAGCGCTGATGGGCGGTCTCGGATATCTCGTCGGCGGCTTGGCTCAGGGTCTGGGTCAGGGCATGGTCCAACAGGCGCAATTCGACATGGCCGCTCAGGCCGACGATCGCCGTGCAGCACTACAGGCCCGACGCGACGCCGCGCTCGAGGAGATGCGCGCGCAGCGCGAGGACGCTCGGTTCGACAAGCAGAGCGCGTTCACCGCCGCCGAAAGCGAGAAAGATCGCACGATCCGTCGCGAGGAATCGGAGGCGGATCGCAAGTTCCGCGCCCAAGAGGCGGAGAAGGAGCGCAAGCAACGCGCTGCTGATAATGCGGCCGATCGCGCCGAGCGGTCGGCAGATCGAGGCGAACGCCGCGCCGAGCGCATCGAGGCGCGCGGTGAAGCGGCCAAGTCCCGAAGCGCCGCCGAGGACCGCCAGCTCTCGCAGGACGTCATTTCCCGCTTCACCACGAAGCAGCCGATCCTCGACGAGTATAATCAGCCGACTGGAAAATTCGTCGAGCGAACCGACTGGGAGAAGGCTAATTCCCGGCTGAAGACGCTGGGCCTCGACCAGTACGGCCGGCGCGGGCCGCAGCTCGCACCGCTACCATCTGCCGCACCCCGAAGGCCGCCAGCGCAGAACCGCCCGCCCCTCTCCGCTTTCCAGAGGTGAGGCATGGGCTTCGACATCCAAGCCGCGCGCGCCGCAGGCTATAACGACGACGAGATCGCCGACTACCTGGCTCAGCAGGGCAAGTTCGATATCGGTGCGGCACGCAAGGCGGGGTACAGCAGCAACGAAATCATCTCGCATCTGGCCCCGCCTGCGACCGAGAAAGGCACCGGCATCGTCAACGCCTTCAAGGCGGGCGTCGATGACATGCAGGGCGCGCTCTATGCGGGGACCGAGGCGGTCGGCGAAGCCGTCGGCTCGAAGGGTCTTGCCGCCTGGGGCAAAGAGGGCCGCGAGCGTAACGCTGCGGAGGCGGCGAAGTACGGCACGCCGCTCAGCCTGCAGGATATCGACGGCGTCGGATCCGCTGCGCGCTGGGCCGCCGAGGGTGTGGCGCGGACGACCCCGTCGATTGCCGGAGCCGTTGGAGGCGCCGCGCTCGGTGCACTCGCGGCTCCCGCTGTAGGTGTCGGCGCCGGCGTCGGTGCAGCCGCCGGCGGTCTCGCGGTTGCGTTGCCCCAAGGCGTCGGCCAGGTCCAGCAGTCGGCGAAGGAGAAGGATCCGAACGCGGAGGCGAACGCATGGACCTTTGGCGGCGGCGCCGCGGTCGCAGCGCTCGACACAGTCCTGCCGGGCAAGATCGGCGGCAAGCTGGTTGCGCGGTTCGGCGTGGAGGCGGCCGAGCAGATCGCCAGCAAGGCGATGGGCAAGATTGCCACTATCGGCATGGATGCCGGCACAGAGGGTGCGACCGAGGCAGTGCAGCAGGCTATCCAAGAGGTCGCAGCGGGCGAGGCGTCGGGCAAGGGCGCTGACTGGGAGAATCTGCCCCGCGACATGCTGGAAGCTGGCGCGCTCGGCGCGGTCGCCGGTGGCGCTTTCGGCGGCGTCGACGCGGCGCTGCACCGCACCGCACGTGTCAACGAGCGCGGCAACATCGAGGCGGATATCGCACCCCGCGCCGATGAGGCTCCGCAGACCGTCGAGCTGACGCCCGATGACCTTTCGTCGCCCCTCCCCGACGACCTGATCGCGCTCGGCAAGGCGACGATCCAGGGCGCGGAGCAGCCCTATACCGGCCCGCGCTTCAAGGATGCCGGCGAGCTGGCGACGCTGCGCGGCCTGTACCCAGACAAAGCTGACCTGACCGACGAACAGTTCCTCGACTGGTTCGGGAAGTCGCGCGCGGAGCCGGGTGTCGCGACGATCGATGACGGCATGTCCCAAATTTCTGCGCCGATTGAGGCGCCGGCCGCAGTGCCGACCGAACGCGAGGCCGTCTATGACGAGAAGGAACTCGACAAGCAGATCGGATGGTTCGACCGCAACACTGGCGCCTTCTCTCCCCTCGATGTCGCGGCAGCCCCGGCCGCTGATCTGGCGGCAGATGTGCCAGATCCAACGAGCGGTGTGCCTGCCGCTCTCGAGTTCACTCCCCCCGCCGAAGCCGCCCCGGTAGACCCGTCTGGTCCCGGCAGCAGCGCGGCTCCCGTCGAGGTCACCGCCCCTGAGCATATCGACGAGGCCGCCACGCGTGTCGCGCAGCCGACCGACGCGCAGAAGGCGGCGGGCAATTACCGCAAGGCTCATGTCAACGTGCAGGGCCTCGACATCGCGATCGAGAATCCAGCTGGCTCCACGCGCAGCGGAGTGGATCCGGACGGCAAGCCGTGGTCCGTCGAGATGCCGGATCATTACGGCTATGTGAAGCGGACCGAGGGTGCCGACGGCGATGCGGTCGACGTCTATATCGGGCCAGAGCCGCAGGCCGCCACCGTGTTCGTCATCGACCAGCAGGACGCCGACACGAAGGGCTTCGACGAGCATAAGGCGATGCTCGGCTATCCGAGTGAGGCTGAAGCCCTGGCGGCCTATGATGCGGCGTTCTCCGATGGTCGCGGCCCGGAGCGCCGCGCGGCCGTCACGCCGATGTCGGTCGAACAGTTCAAGGGCTGGCTCAAGGGCGACACTTCGCGGCCGGCAGCCGAGGCCACGCCCGCCCCGGTCTCGAAGCAGGATGCGCTCAAGCAGAAGATGGCGGCCAAGCGCGAACAGGCGGCGGTTGACAAAACAGCCGAGATTTCGCCTCCGGTTGCCGAGTCTGACTTCGATCCCGCCCCGCTCGTGCCGCAGCTGCGGAGCTACGTCGCGGACACGAATAAGCCGCTGAGCGCCGAGGCGATCGGGAAGCACCTCAAGGTCGACGCGGAGCAGGCGCGCCGCGTCATGGCCTCGCTGGCGGCGCGCACCGATAGCGGGGTCGTGCTGTCGAAGGGCAAGCTCCGGCGCAAGGCACGCCGAACCGGGCCGGTTGACGCCCTGACCCTGATCGCCAGTTCGGGCGGCATAGCGGACACCGAGGGTCATGATCTGGCGAAGGGGCGCGGCCTTCAGCGCCTTGTGCCCGGCGCCGGCGCGCTGATCCGCCCCAGCGGCCGCAGCGTCGATCAGGTCGGCGAGATGCTTTGGGAGCAGGGCTATTTCGGCCCGCCATCTACGACGGAGCGCCCGGACACGGCGACGGTGCTGGATTTCATCGAGGCCGCCGCGGAAAAGAAGGCTTATAGCGTCGCCGATCAAGCGGAGGTCGACTCGCGCGCGGACGTCGCGGAGCGGGATCGCGCCGCGAACGAGCTGCGTTTCAGGATCGACGGCCAAGCGTCGGAGATGGGTTTCGATCTTACCGATGGCGAAATCGACGACATTGCCGACCTGGTCGAAAAAGGTCTCTCGATCGACGACGCAATTTATGAGAAGGTGAACCGTGACTTCGCCGACGCCACACAAGACGCAGCCATCGAGCTCGACGAGGACTTCTACGAAGGCCCGCTCGATACCAACGCGGGATCCGAAAACGCGCCTGGCGATGATGGCGCGGCTCCGGCTGATCCTGTCGGAGAAGGACGTGTCTCCGGAGACGAAGGCCAAGGCGCAGCGGACGCTCGAGCACCTTCAGATCCTGCACAAGCGGAAGTAGCGCAGGCCGACGATCTCGTCGGCGAACCCGTGCAGCCCCAGCGATCGATGACCCAGGCGCAGCGCGCGGACCTCGATGCGCGCCAGCAGCAGGGCATGGCCCGTCGAGGCGGTCAGGAGGCCATCTCGGATCAGGATGGCGGGCTATTCTCGGCGGAGCGCGATCAGACCGATATGTTCGCAGCCGCTCCGCCGGCCGCAACAGCCAAGCCGGGGAAGATCGACGACTTCGGTGAGAAACTGATCGGCGCTCGCAAGGATTATGCCGCCGAATATGCCGACCGCTTCGCCAAGGCGAAGGAGGCCGATATTTCGGCAGTTCCGCTGTCGCAATCCTGGCCTGAGCCGGATTACCAGAAGATGCTCGACGGCGGAGCCGATCCCTATGTCGTGGCCTCGGTGCGCGCTATGCGCGACGCCATCCCGTCGAAGCCGTCGCGTTCGTGGAAGTTAAACGGATGGACCAACGATGTCGCCGCCATCCGATCGATGGCGGAGCGCATGATATCCGGTGACGTCGATACCGAGCGCGTGAAGGTCGGCATCGAAGGGATTCGCGCGCTGCGCGATCTGCAGGGATCGATCGATCTCTATCTGGCTGCCGGCCATGACAAGAGCCTCAGAGGCATCCGCCTTACATCGTCGGCCTACTCGATGTTCGCCGGGGTCCGCTACGATCCCCCAAAGACCTTCTGGTCAGTCGAGAAGGCCGCCAAGGCCAGCGCTTACGGCAACTGGCCGAGCCAGATCGCGACGGGCGAGACCAAACAAGAGGCGATCGACGGATTCCTCGCCAAACTTAACAGCGGCGCGATCGAAGCGAAGAAGAAGCAGCCGAGTTTCGACATCTACAGCCGCGGCGCGGGCGACGCGAAGCGGTTCATCATCGGCAAGAAAGTCAACCGGACGGGACGCGGCACGCTGCACGTCGATCTCCAATCCTTCGGAACGCTGAAGGAGGCGCGCGCCTATCTCGCGGAGAACCGGGACAAACTGACAGAGCAGTTCGATGCGCTCAAGGAAGATCCGGCGGTCCGCAAGGCATCGAACAGCCCGCGCATTGGCGAGGATCATCGTGACGGCGCGGACGTGACGCCGGAGCGGTTCGCCGAGACGTTCGGCTTCCGAGGGGTCCAGTTCGGCAACTATGTCGAGGGCGGGCGCCGGCAGGAGGATTTGAACGAGGCGTATGACGGTCTGATGGACCTGGCTGGCGTGCTCGACATCCCGCCGAAGGCGATCTCGCTCGATGGGAAGCTGGGCCTGGCATTCGGCGCGCGGGGTCGCGGCGGCAAGAATCCGGCGGCGGCACATTACGAGCCCGGTAACGTCGTCATTAACCTGACCAAGCGGTCGGGAGCGGGCTCGCTCGCCCATGAATGGTGGCACGCGCTCGACAATTATTTCGGCGCCGGCTCGGTGTTCATGACGACCGGTCCGACGATAACGAGCGTCCGCCCAGAGATGGTCGAAGCCTTTCGTGGTGTCATGGCGGCGATCCGCCAGACATCTCTGAAGGAGCGATCCAAGGCCATGGATAAGCTGCGGACCAAGGAATATTGGTCGACCGACATTGAGATGTCGGCGCGCGCGTTCGAGTCCTTTGTCATCGCGAAGCTCGCCGACCAGTCCTTTTCCAATGACTATCTGGCTAACATCGTCAGCGAGCGGGCGTTCGGCGACGAGGCGCGATATCCATATCCGACCGCTGGCGAGATTCCCGTCATTCGCGAAGGCTTCGATCGATTGTTCGAGACAATCGAGAGCGAACAAACCGCCAGCGGGGTGAGGCTCTACAGCCGCTCCGAACCCTCATCCGAACCCGTTGCCCGGCTGTCCGGCAACGAGCTGGGCGTCCAGGTCAACAGCCGCGCCGACATGACCGCCTTGCGCGGTGCCGCGCGCGCGTGGTTCCGAAAGCATCTGCTGTCCTCCACCGTTACGACCGCCGACGGACGCGAGGTCCGTTTCAACGATCGCGGCATGAAGAAGATCGTCAGCAAGGGCCCGGATCTGATCCGAGCGCTGCCGGCCGTGCGCGCCATCGTCGAGAAGGGCGAGATCATCGAGACCCGCCCGGGCGATGGGCTCGGAACGCGGGCGATGCACCTCGTGGCGGCCGACGTTGAGATCGGCGGCGAGACGCGGCGCCTCGGCGTCTTCCTGCGCGAGACCCCGGAAGGTCACCTGCAATATGATCTGACGCTGGTGAAGAGTACCTCCGGAGGCAGGTCTACGACCCACGGCGATACAGAAGCCAAAGCTTCCTTCGCACACGACTTGGAAGCCGCCTCCGGAGGTGGTCTCAATTTAGTAGACCTCGGGCCCGATAACAAGGCCGGGGGTTTCCCGGAGGACGTAGCGGAAGCCCTGCGCACGCGGCTCAGGCAGGTCGGTCTGGCCGATCGCGTCGCGCTGAATTTCGTCGCCACGCTGGACGGTCCGGTCGGCCAGTATCACCGCAACGTCATCACGCTCGCTATGGACGGCATGACGCCCGGTGCCACCCTGGACCATGAGATCATTCACGCGCTGCGTCCGGCATTCAGGCCGGCGGAGTGGGCCGCGCTGACGCGGGCCACCGAGACGGATGGCGAGCTGATGGCGAGCGTTCGTCGGCGGTATCCCGGTCTCGATGTCGACGCGCAGCTCGAGGAGGGCGTCGCCGACCTCTTCGCGCGGATCGCGGGCGGCCAGGAGGCCCGCGGCTTCGTCCGGACGGCCTTCGATCGCGTGACGGAGCTGTTCAAGGCCATCGGGCAGGTGCTTCGAGGTCAGGGCTGGACGACCGTCGAGAGCGTCGTGCGCGCCATCGACCGTGGCGATATCGGCGCCCGGGGTATGACCCGCGAAACCGCGCGGCCGTTGGAGCAGGCGGCGTACCACGGTAGCCCGCACGACTTCGACCAGTTCAGCACTGAGAATATCGGCGATGGCGAGGGTCATCAGGCCTATGGCTGGGGCCTATATTTCGCCGGCAAGAAAGCTGTCGCGGAGCATTACCGGCGAATGCTGGCTGGCGCCCCAACCTATCTAACGGCCGACTATAAGGAATACTTTAGGCCCGGGCGCATCGTTGATGGCTATGGTGGCAAGGACAAGGTAATCGAGTTCCACCCAGGCGACGAGGGCATGCCATGGGACTGGTCGGTGACCGTCCAGCATGTACGTGACGATGCGAGTGATATCCCGGGCGAACGGCTGCGTCGTCATTCCACGCGCCCGAGCGATGCGCAAATGGAGAAGGTTCTTGGGCGAAAGCCAACCTTTGTTCCCGGCCGGCTTTATGAAGTCGATATTCCGAGCGACGACGAATACCTGCTTTGGGACCGGCCGCTTGGCGAGCAGAGTGAGAAGGTCCGCAACGCGCTCGGTACGGTTTATGAAGATGCGAACCCCGAGAGTGACGACTATGATGTGAACGAGCTCGGTCAATCGATCTACCACCGATTGATGGCGGACTTCGCGCGGCGACGCTCGTCGCTGGAATCAGAATATGGCGATATTGTTTGGGAGCGCGTGGACAAACTGGTCTCGCTCGCCCTCAACAAGGCCGGAATCGCAGGCATAAAATATCTTGATGGCAGCTCACGCGGCGATCGAGACGGAACGTACAATTATGTCGTGTTCGACGACAGCCGCGTCGCGGTCACCGCGAAATACAGCATTCCCGAACGCGGCGCCCCCGCCCCGCTCGGGCGCTCGATTAGCGAGCCCGACTTCTCCTTGCGCGAGCGCCTCCTCGATGCCGCGCGCGACCTGGTCGGCAACCAAGGCGGTCGCGAGGACGCCGCCGGCAGCGCGCTCGATCGGTTCCGCACCGCGTTCCAGGATCGCATGTTGCCCGTCCTGCGCGTCCAGCAAGCCGTCGAACAGATCCTCGGCCGCAAGTTGGCGGAGCGGGAGAACCCGTATCTCGGCGAGGAGCTGCTGAGCGGCAAAACGGGCGCCAGGGTCGAGCGGCTGTATTCTGATATGGTCGAGCCGCTGTTCGAGACGATGAGCGCCGCCGGCATCTCCGTCGCGCAGCTCGAGGATTATCTCTACGCCCGGCATGCACCGGAGCGGAACGCGCGGATCAGCGCGATCAACGAGAAGTTCGGCGAGGGTGAAGGCAGCGGCATGACCGATGCGGAGGCCGCCGCGATCATGGCGGAGGTCGAGCGGTCGCCACAGCGCGACGCGATCAAAGCATTGGCGGCGCGGGTCGACGATATCCTGCAGTTCAGCGTCGACACCCGGGTCGAGGCCGGGCTTTTGAGCCAAGCGGAGGCCGATGCGTGGCGCGCTCAGTACCAGCACTATGTCCCGCTCCGGGGTCGCGCCGAGCTGGACCCCGAATTCGGCCAGGTCGATCGGCCGACCAAGGGCGGTAGCGGGATCACGGTGCGCGGCAAGGAATCGAAGCGGGCGCTCGGCCGCGCGAGCCGCGCCGAGGACATCCTCGCTTACTCCGTGATGCAGGCCGAAGAGGCGATCATGCGCGCGGAGACCAACGCAGTCGGGCAGCAGTTCCTCGAGCTGGCCAAGGCCGCACCGGATCTCGCCTTCTGGACCGTCGACAAGGTATCGAAAAAGCCGGTTTGGAACAGCGCACGAGGCCAGGTCGAATATCGCAGCGAGAACCGTATCTCGGCCGACGACGCGCCCTACACGGTCAGCCTGAAGGTCGACGGCACCGAGCACCGGATCACGCTGAACCGCGACAACCCGGCGGCTGTGCGGGTCGCCGACGCGATGCGCAATCTCAGCGCGCAGCAGATGGCCCCGTTCGTCCGCTACCTCGGCGCCTTCACCCGGCTGTTCTCGGCGCTCAACACCCGCTGGTCGCCCGAATTCCTCGTCACCAACGCGTTCCGCGATATCCAGTCGGCGAGCGTCAATCTGGCTCAGCACGACGTCGACGGCCTGATCAGCGGCACGGTCCGCGACTGGCGAAAAGCGCTGATGGCGCCGACCGATGGCACGGGCGAGTGGGGCAAGTGGCGGCGCGAGTTTGAGCTCGCCGGCGGCAAGGTCTATTTTTCCGATCGGAGCGACTTGCGCAGCATCAAGGATCGGATCGACAAGCTGATGACCCGGCAGGACGGCGTCAGCCTGAAAAGCGGGTTCAACGCCTTCCTGGGCGCGATCGATGCCGTGAACGACCGGGTCGAGAACGCGGTGCGCCTCGCGGCCTATAAGAACGCTCGCGAGGGCGGCATGTCGAAAGCCGCGGCCGCCAGTGTCGCACGCAACGCTACGGTCAACTTCACTCGCCGGGGCAAGTTCGGGGCCGTGGCTAACAGCTTCTACGCGTTCTTCAATGCCTCGGTGCAGGGCAGTGCAACGCTCGCCATCGCCGCGGCCCGATCTCCGCGGGTCCGCCGCGCCTTGGTCGGGCTGGTCATGCTCGGCTTCGTCTCTGACATGCTGAACCGCTGGGGCAGCGATGACGATGACGACGGCGAGAGCTTCTGGTCGAAGGTGCCGGATTACGACAAGGAGAAGAACCTCTACCTGTTCGTGCCCGGATGGGGTGACGCAGCCATCAAGGTCCCGATGGGCCTCGGCCTCAATGCCTTTATCTCTGCGGGCCGGAACATCTCCGAGATCTTCCACGGCCGATCGGCAGCGGAGGCCGGCGGAGAGGCGGTGGCGACGGCCCTTGATGCCTTCAACCCCCTCGGCTCAGGCTCGCTGTTGACCAAGCTGCTGCCGACGGCGCTCGACCCCGTCGCGGAGCTCGCAACGAACCGCAACTTCGCCGACAAGCCGATCGCGCCGGAGCGCAGCCGGTTCGAGAAGGAGATCCCGGACAGCGAGAATTATTTCCCCTCGGTCAGTTCGACGTCGAAGGCGGTGGCGCGCGGCCTCAATGCGGCAACTGGCGGCGACGAGGTCGTCGCCGGCGGCATCAGCATCAGTCCGGAGGTGATGGACTATCTCGCGGCCTATTACACGGGCGGCGTCGGGCGTTTCGTCCAGGGCGCTGCCGGCATCGCGACGGCGCCCTTCGACCCGGACCGCGACCTTACCCTCGGCGACATCCCGTTCGCGCGGAAGGTCGTCAACGAGAAGCCGCGGTGGCTCGACAAGTCGCTGTTCTACGACCGGGTCAACCAGGTCGAGGCGACGGTGGAGAACGTCAAGGAATATGCCGATCGCGGACAGGCCCGCGCCGGTCGCGACTATGCCGGCGCGAATGCCGACGTGCTCGCGCTGCGCGGTCAGGCCAAGTCGGCGCGGAAGCGCATGCGCGATTTGCGCAAGGAGCGCGGTGCACTGGAATCCGCTCGCGATGAGAACCTGATCGACGCCATCGACTATCGGCAACGTAAGACCGCGATCGATGAGTCGGAGCGCGACGCGATCAGCCGGTTCAATACAGTCTGGAACGAGCGGGTCGCCAAACCCTAAGCCGCTCTCGCGCTATCCAACCTCACCAGAACCTGATCGGCAGGGACTTCGCGGCGCTGGATGCGCACGCCTATGTTCATGAAATGGTGGCCGTAGCGTTCGTCGAAGGACGCTTCGCCCCGCTCCACCGCCGCTTCATAGACGAGCTCCTGATCAAAGCGCCAAGGCGTCTTGGCCCGGCCCCAGACGACCAGGCGGTACTGCTTCACCATCCTCATTGTTCGCTCTGCTCTCCTGGTTCGGGCTCATCGACGCCCCAGCGACCGGGGTACCCCCCGTGTGAGACACCGGGCTGGTGCACGATATCGGGCTGGACGATGCGATAGCCGCTCACCTCGAGTTGCCTAACGAGCGTGTTGGCAATGCGGTCGGCAGCCTCGTCCCGGCGTCCCTCATGGACGCCCTCGATCGCTGCCCGGTCGCCCAGTTTGACGTGAGCCCGGAGCCAGACCGAGAGCGTCATGCGCAGGTCGTTAAACTCGATTCGCCTCATGAACGGATGAGAACATAATCAGAACAGATGAGTCAATGCGGCGCGTGGGCAGATGGCAGGATTCAGAAGTCGATCCCGCGCGACTCCATCTCGTTGGCGATCCGATCGAGTTCCGGAGCCTCAGCTTCGAATGAATTGTAGAGGTTGATCAGCTCGAGATCGGTCAACGCCGAAAGGTCAGGGAGTTCCATGGCAGCGCTCCGGAATGGGGGGGCATCCCCCAACGTTACGCGACGCGGCACGAGGCGATAGGTTCCGGAGCAACATCCGCCTCGAGCCGCCGCTTAGCAATCTCCGCATATTCCGGATTGAGCTCGATCAGCACGGCCGCCATGCCCATCTGCTCGGCGACCAGTCCAACGGTGCCGGCGCCGCCGAACGGGTCGAGCACCTTGCCGGGCACGCGATCGAAGGTCTCGCAGATCGGGCCGCACCCCTCGACTGCGCCGCAACAGCCGCAGACCGTAGGCGGCGTGCCGGCAGCGATGCAGCGACGGGCTAGCTCAGGCGGGAAGGTGGCGAAATGCGCCTCACGGAATGCCTTCGGTGCGATCGTCCAGACATTGCGGGCATTGCGGGTGTCGACGATCTCGGTGATCGCAGCGCTGAAGCTCGCATTGTTCTTGATGCCGCTGCCGTGAGCTGCGGTTTTGCGCTTGGTAATACGGTCACGCCCGCGGTCGCCCTGGCTCGGGTTGACCTTGTCCTGATGTCCCCAGCCAACGCCGGTGCCGCCGCGCCGCCCTTCGCGATGAACGCTGCCGTGAGCGCCGGCCTCGGTGTCCCAACCCGCAGGGACGGGCTTGCGCGATACGGGCACGCGATCGACGACTGTTCTTGAGTTCGGACCAGCGGCACGCGGCTTTGACCCGCCCGTCACCGGCTCCCGGATCGCCTCATGATTATAGAAATAATCCTCGCCCTTGGTCAGCAGCCAGATCTTCTCATGCGCTGACGTCGGCCGGTCATAGACCGATTCGGGCATCGGGTTCGGCTTGTGCCAGATGATCTCGGACCGGACGTACCAGCCATCGTCCTGCAGCGCGATGGCGAGGCGATTCGGGATCATGCATAGATCTTTGGGCTTGAGGAAACCGCCTGCCACAATTGCGCCGGGCGAAGTCACGCCGGCCGAGCGGCGATGGACATTGCCCCTCTCGCCGCGGTCGCCGTGGCGGTCGGGCTGATAGACCGGCCCGACCGTGGAGAACGGCTTATCTCGGAACGTGCGATCGTCGGTGCCATCCTCCTTATAGGCGGCAGCCGATTTCCCGTTCGGCGCCGCGGCGTAGCAGTCGCCATAGTTCAGCCAGAGCGTTCCGCCCGGCTTCAGCACGCGGCGGATCTCCCGGAAGACCCGAACCAGTACGTCGAGGTGCTCGCCGAGCGTCGGCTCGAGTCCGATCTGGCCGGCGACGCCGTAATCGCGCAGGCCCCAATAGGGCGGGCTAGTGACGACGCAATCGATCGAGTTCGTCGGTATCTTGGCCAGCATGTCGAAGACGTCGCCGATCAGGATGACGGTCCGACCCACCGTGATGACCGGCTCGTTCACCCCCTCCCCCAGCAGCTCATAAGCTTCGGCCGGCGGCGGATTGGCCGCGTCCTCGACGTCCCACATGCGTGCCTCGCCGATCGGGATGCCCGCGTGCTCGGCCGCTGCCTCGGTCGGCATGCCGTCGCGTCGGGCGCGGCGATATTTCCGGAGCTGTTGCGAGCCGCCGGTCATGCGCGCCAACTCCGCGCGAACTCGGCATCCGCGATGATCCGCTGCCGGATCGGCTTCCTCACCTCGTAGCCGCCACGCCGGTCGACCTCGATCGCTCCGCGCCGAACAGCATCCGCCCGCCGGGTCAGAGACAGGTCGTAGTGGGGGAAGCTGGTCGGCTGATACCATTCCCGGCGCATCCCGATCGCGGCGGCCATCGCGTGCAGCTCGTCGGCGGTGTCAGCGAACATATGGCACATGACCATGCGGCCGAAGCGGTTGCGCTCGGCGTCGACGTAGACGCTCATGCCGCAGCTCGCTCACGGCGGACCGCTTTTACTATGTTATGATCGGCGCCCTCAACGCCCGTCGTGTGGCATCGACAGCAGGGTTGGAAGCGTGATTGCCACCGGTCGCCCCAGCCAAGACGAAAGCGGAAGCCAGACCCGTCGCAGGTTCCACAGAGCTTCATCCCGACACCTCGAGCGCAGCGCGCGCGCGAAGGGCGGCGGCGCAAACGGCGAGGGGGACCGTCTTCGCGAAGCCAAAAGCGACCCCGCCGACCAGGTCGAACCCTGCGGCGGTCCTGACCCAGCATCGGCAGTTCACAAAGTCGATCGTGGGAAAAAGGTCGGGAGGCACTAGCGTAAGCGCCCCGTCGATCGACACCGTAAAAGCCTGAAGGGGTTTGACGTAGCCGTCGAGATCAGCCGACCCGAGACGCCTGTGGTAGACCTGCCCGGGCGCGGTTAACTTGTCGAACCGTGCCTGTCGTTCGCCTGGATAGACACTATCCCAGATAGCGCACTCAAGAGCATAGCTCGGCCCCTCCGCCTTCTCGCACCGCTCGGCGAGGTCGAGGAGCACGCTCATTGCTTGGTCGCTCCCATCATCAGCGCAGCGCACTCCATGCAAATCTTGGTCGGAGCTTTTGGCAGATGAGGACGATGGAAGATCGGATGCTGACAATGCGCGCATTCCGCCTCCACATTGTCGACGAACGGCGAGAACATGCCTTGGCGGCAGCAAACGGCGAACTCGCACTGCTCGGCTTCGGCGTCGCTAACGACCTTGATATTGAGGGGCTCAGCCATTGGACTGGTCCTCCTGCAGCACGCCGTTCGACTGCTTGGCGATCATAGGCTTGCGGTCGCCGCACTTCGGGCAGGTGGCGCGCGCGGCGACCTTGGCGAAGTCGGTGAGGTTCGCCGGATAGTAGGCGGCGATCCAACAGTGAGCGCAGGCCCGGCATTTGGCCCAGAAGCCGAGTGACCGGTCGGGGGCGAGCGCGGTCATGCGGCACCGCCTTGGGTCCTAGCGCGTCGCGTAACGGTGTACCGCTCGTGGCCGGCCTTGACCGTAGCCTCGCGGCAGGTGCGGCAGCGGCGGCCCTTCCCACCTTCCCGCACCAGCAGGTTCTCGCCTTCAAGCGGATGTCCATTTCGGCAGTGCGTTTGTCGAGCAGCCTGATGGCGGCCCTTACGCATTTTGTCCGCGGCAGTCTGCTTGGCCGTTCCGAGCCAGAGATGGCTCGGGTTGCAGCACGCGCGATTGTCGCAGTCGTGACAGACCTCAAGATGGGAAGGCGGGGTGAAGCCGTTCGCGAGGATGTAGGCCACGCGATGAGCGTTGGCCCACCGGCCTTCGAAGTTAAAATTCCCGTAGCCGCGCCGGTTGCGGGCCCCGGTCCATGGCCAGCATACCTCGCTTTCGCGGATATCCACCTTGGCGGCAAAGCCGGGGATCGTCGCAAAAGGATGCGGGACGTCGGGGATCATTTTGGGATCACGCACCGGCGCATTCCCCCGCTTTGTTCCGGGGTTTTCGACCGTGCAAAGCCCGTTTATATGCGATCCGGCGCGGTCCGCCACGCAATGGCATTGCGAAGGTCAGGGGTTCGATCCCCCTCGGCTCCACCATTTCCCCTAAGCCGCTGAAATTCCTAAAACGTCCTTTTCGCTCTCTTGGTGCGCTCGTGGGCCAAATTAATCGCTCGGGGATCATTCCGGGACGGATCTGCGTGTCGACAGCAAAAAAAAGGGCGGAGCTGCTCGCTCCGCCCCTGAGGAACAGTCCTATCTAGGCTCAGAACTTCACAGTCCCGGTCACACCGAAAGTCCGAGGCTCCTGCTGCGATCCGGCGACGAACCCGAGCGGAGCGACGAAGGTCGCATTAATGAACTTCTGCTCGTTGGTGATATTGCGGCCAAAGACCGCGATCTCATAATTATCGCCGATTTCGAGAGCGGCACGGGCGCCCAGCAACCCGATCGCGGGCGCCGTCGTTGCAGCGACGATGGCGCTGTTTTGCGGGTTCTGTGGGAACTGATACGGCCAGGTCGGCAAATCGCTGCGCCACGTATAGTCTATGTGCAGGTTGAACCGCACATCGCTGGTGAAGAGCGTCGTATAATCGGCGGCCAAGGCGAACTGCCTCTTCGGAACGTACTGGAAGCGCTCAAATCTGCGATCGCCCGTGAGATCGGCGAATTTGACGTACTTCGGATGGACGTAGGCGGCCGAGGCGCTTAGCCGCAGCCCCTCGGCGACCAGCGCCTGGACCTCGATTTCCCCGCCACGATATCTGGCCTTGCCCGCGTTGCTGATGATCGTGGCCGTACCCCCGACCGTCGACGGCGGAATGGGCGCGGTCGGAACCAGCGTGGTACGCTGGAGCCCCTTGACGTCAGAGGTGAACAGCGCGGCGTTGACCCTCAAGCGTCGATCGAGGAATTCACTCTTGACGCCGATTTCATGCGAGTAGGCGACTTCGGGGCCGAACGGGATGAACGAGACGATGGTCGCCGCCCGCAGATTCTGACCGCCAGAGCGGAAGCCCTTCGACGTCTTCACATAAAGGAGAATATCGTCGGTCGGCTTCCATTCCAGGCCGGCGGTGTAAGACCAGCCGCCAAACGAATCCCGCCGCCTCGTGGAACATTGCCGGGGCCCCACGATTTCGGCGCCGAGATTGATCGTCATCCCTGTAATCTGACAGGTGGTCACTCCGCTCGTGCGGTTATAGCCGTTGTTGCGCTGATCCAACCCCTTGTCGTCGACCGAATAGCGCAGGCCGCCGGTGGCGGAAACCGTGTCGGTGAAGTGGTATGTCGCCTGCGAATAGACGCCGATGCTGTCATTATCGATCCTGCCTTGCTGGTGCTGACTGATAGGATTGAGCAGTGGCACGGTGATCGAAAGCGACTGGTCGTAGCCTTGCTCGTGGAATGCGAACGCGCCCGCCGCGAAATCCAGACGGTCGTCGAACGCCTTGCCCGTCGTCTGGACCTCGATCGACTTCTGGGTGAGGCGCTGCTTGAACGCAGATAGCGCAATTGGGAAAGACGAGCCGTCCAGGTCGGTCAACGCACTGGTACGAACGCGGCGATAACCAGAGATAAGCTTGATCTGGCCCCAGTCCGTATCCAGCGTGCCTATGAAGTTATACGTATGGGTCCGCGCCTTGCTATAGGGAACTTCATTAGCGCGCGTCATCCGAGGACTCTGGTTGTAGGAGGCCGCTTCGGCGGTGAGGATGCCCAGCCCCAGCGCGGTGGATGCCGCTGCATTCGCCGCACTTGTGGGCGCGGGGCCGCCGGACAATATCCCGGCATAAAGCGCCGACGTGCTCCCAACCGTGAAGGTCGAGTTCGAGGCAGTGTAGCTGGTAGTGGCGAGCCTGATCTGGTTGGCCGGCGACGAATCATCGGAGTTATAATATTCGCCCGAAACCAACAGGCTGAGTGTCTCGGTAGGCTTGAACAGAATTTTTCCGCGAACGCTCTGACGATCACGTTCATTGAACTTCCGTCCATTTGGGGAGCCCACCGGCGGACGCTTGCCGACCTCGCCAAAGGCAGCCGGATTGACTGCCGTGCTCGCGGTCGCGGCTGCCGTGTTGAGCGTGTACCCGTCTCGCTTCAACCACAGGCCGGCGACCCGGATGGCGAGCTTCTCACCCAGCGGTACGTTGATGAAGCCGTCAAGCTGGCGCTCGTTGAAGCGTCCATAGGTGCCGGACAGCCTGCCGCTAAACGTCTCGATCACGGGATCATTGGTGCTGATCAGAATAGCGCCACCGGTAGTGTTACGGCCGAACAGCGTGCCCTGGGGTCCCTTCAGCACCTGAACCGCCGAGACGTCGAGGATGCTTCCGTTCAGCCCATAAGCGCGCGCCCAGTTCACGCCGTCGACATAGGTGCCGACCGAGGGATCGAGCGTCGCGAGCTGATCGGTCTGAACCATGCCGCGAAGCGTCACATTGAAGGCCGCTGCCGATGACGCGCCGCCGCGGGTCGACAGACCCGGGGTGAATTGAGCCACATCGACCAGGTTCTGCACGTTGCGGGTCCTGAGCTCCTGGCCGCTCAGCACGGTCACGGCGACGGGGACGTCCTGCTGGTTCTCCGCCACGCGACGCGCGGTCACGACGATATCGCCCAGTCCGGTTTCCTCTGCCGGCTCGCCGGCAACCTGCGCATGAAGCGGCGCACCAGTCGCGACGATCGCCCCCAGCGAAACCCGGATCAACAAATTCCGTATGCTGATTTTAGACACGTGCCCCTCTCCTTTGATATATGCCGATCCTGTCGGATCTTATCGGTTGCGCGAGAGGCTAGCCTAAGCGGTAAAAAGCCACAATAGCGGGAATGCTTAGACGTCGAACCTCAGACGTGGGGACATTGCCGCCACGGCAAAGTCAACGCTACCTTCGACGGTCCTGCATGCGATCCCGTTTCCAGCCTGGCGGCGGCGTCATGGACACTATCCCCAATGTGCGTGACGCGCCCCGCCCCGGGGACGATCAACTCACCGGAGCGATTGCCACCGAAGCGGGCCTCAATCGCGCGTGAAGCTGCCCCCGGAAGCGGCCTTCTCCTTGAGGAGCGCCGCAGGCCGGAACGCCGGCCCATGGGCCTTCTCAAGCTCCTCGAGCTTGGCCACGATCTTGGCTAGGCCCACCGTATCCGCCCAGAACATCGGACCGCCCGTATAGACCGGCCAGTTATACCCCAGGATACAAGCCACATCGATGTCCGACGCGCGGGTCGCGATACCTTCCTCCAGCACCTTCGCGCCCTCGTTAACCACCGGATAAAGCAGCCGCGCGACAATCTCGTCGGCGCTCAGCGCGCCACGGGGCGTGATGCCCTTGTACGTGGCGAAGTCCGCTATGATCCTATTCGCTTCCTCGGAAACGGTCGGCCGCCGGTTTTCGTCATAATCATAATAGCCGGCGCTGGATTTCTGGCCGAGGCGCCCGGCCTTGACCAGATCGCCGCACACCGACCGTTCCGTTTCATCACGACCGATGACGTCCAACCCGACAAGATCGATCATCTGGAACGGTCCCATGGCGAAACCATAGTCGTAAATCGCCGCATCCACCTCGGTCGGAGGGGTGCCTTCCAGGACTAAGTCGTCCGCGTGATCCTTGCGGGGGCCAAGTACCCGATTGACGATGAAGCCTGGGCCGACACGCGACAGGACCGCCACCTTTCCTATCTTCTTGGCCAGACCCATGGCGGTCGCGACGACCTCCTTCCTGGTCTTCGCGCCACGCACGACCTCGAGCAGCCGCATCACATTGGCGGGTGAGAAGAAGTGAAGGCCTATCACCGATCCCGGGCGCGATGTCGCGGACGCGATCTCGTCGATATCGAGAAAGGACGTGTTGCTGGCGAGGATCGCGCCCTTTTTGGCGACGCTGTCGAGCTTGCCGAAGATATCCTTCTTGATCGCCATCTGCTCAAAGACGGCCTCGATCACCAGATCGACCTCGCCGAGAGCGTCGAGGCCGATTGCGGGCGTGATGAGCCCCATGCGAAGCTCAACATCTTCAGCCTTCAGCTTGCCTTTGCTGGCACTGATCTCGTAATTCTTGCGGATCACCGACAAACCACGGTCCAGAGCCTCCTGGTTCATCTCCACGAGGACGACCGGGATGCCGACGTTGATGAAATTCATCGTGATGCCGCCACCCATCGTGCCAGCTCCGATCACGCCCACCGACTTGATCGGCAAGATCGGCGTGTCGGCTGGCACGTCGGGCACCTTGGCCGCCTGACGCTCGGCGAAGAAATAGTAACGCTGCGCCGCCGACTGGGTAGAGTCGTGCAATTCCTCGAACAGCTCCCATTCGCGCTTGATGCCCCGTTCGAAAGGCAGCTCGACGGCCGCCTCGATCGACTTGATGATGCTCTCGGGCGCAAGGAAGCCGCGGTGCGCGCGCGCATGCTTGCGGCGAAAGTCATCGAACAGTGCGCTGTTGCCCTTGTCGGCCTTCACTTTGTCCTGCCGGTCCCGTACCCGCTCGAGCGGCTTGCCATCGGCAATGACCTTGCGGATGAAGGCCACCGCGCCCTCGCGCAGCTTGCCCTCGTCGGCGAGCGCGTCGATCATGCCCAGGTCCAGCGCCTTCCTCGCCGCAACCGGCTCTCCGCCGACGATGATGTCGAGCGCCGCCGCGGCGCCGACGATCCGCGGCAGGCGTTGCGTGCCGCCGGCACCGGGAAGCAATCCGAGCTTGACCTCGGGCAGGCCGACCTGGGCGGAAGGCACCGCGATGCGGTAATGGCAGGTGAGCGCCAGCTCAAAGCCGCCGCCCAGAGCCGTACCATGTATCGCGGCGACCACGGGCTTGTTGCTGCTCTCGATGACATCGAAAACGCCCTGCAAGCTCGGCTCCTGGAGCGGCTTGCCGAACTCCGAGATATCCGCTCCGGCGAAGAAGGTGCGACCGCCGCAGATCAGAATGATCCCCTTGACCTGGTCATCGGCGACGAATGAGCGGAATCCTTCATCGAGCGCGCGCCGCACCTGGATGCCGAGCGCGTTTACCGGCGGCGAGTCGATCGTGATGATGCCGATACCGCCTTCGAACGTGAAAGTTCCAACATTACTCAACATTTGTCTCCCCGATGGCAGCCGTTCATCGCGTGCCCGTGGCGGATCGAACCTGCGCTATGGCGTGTCCGGTCGTGTCGTTAGCGGTGGTCGCGCTCGATGCCGGCCCACCCGTATCAGCAGGCCAGTTCGCCAACCTCCGACTGGCTGGCGGCGATCAACTTGAGCGCGGCATAGGCGTCGTGCACGGCGTTACCGATGCGGCCGGTGCGATGGCTGTCGCCAATGACGAAACACTGGATCTTGGGATCGATGCCTTCGACGATGTCGGCCAATGGGTCTCGCCCCTGTGCGATCACCACGCGATCTGCCGGACATTGCCGGGGCTGGCCGTCCTCACCGCGCAGTTCGGCAAATCCTTCCGCGATCCGGATGATGCGGGTGGAAGGCAGGATGGTAACGCGTTCGTTCGCGTTGAGCCGCTCGATCAACATCTTGCGATATACGAATTCCGCCGCGCGGGCGAGGTCGCCGCGCGGCGACCGCGACACCAGGGTGACCTCGACGCCGAGCTTGGCGAGAAACTCCGCGGTCTCGCAGCCTGTCTCTCCGCCGCCATAGACGATGGCACGCTGGCCAGGTGCCAGGCCAGCGTCCACCTGCCCCATGAGCAATTCATAGGAATCGATGACGTTGGGACCGTTGATGCCATCGACATCGATCGGTCGACGCTTCGTCCCGGCCGCGACGAAGACGAGGTCGGGCTTCTTTGCCGAAATCGCTTCGGCGTCGAGGCTGCTCTCGAGATGGACGCGTACATTGCTGTTTGCGATACGGCGCAAAAGGTAGGAACGATATTCATCGAACTTGTCTTTGCCCGGAGGGGCGCCCGACGCTATCAGGCCGCCTCCCAACATTGGCCGCGCTTCGTGCAGCTCCGTCTCGAAGCCCGCCTCGGCGAGCATGAGCGCCGCCGATATGCCGCCGGGGCCCGCCCCAACGACCAGCGCCAGACGGCCCTTTCCCAGATCGGCAGGAATGGGCGGATCGAGCTCATTTCCCGTGCGCGGATTCTCGGCGCAGGTCATGGGATGGGTGACGCCGCTGATGCACCAGTTGCAGCTGGTGCAGGGGCGCACATCCTCGAAGCGCCCTTCCCTCACCTTTCGGGGCCATTGAGAATCGGCCAGCGCCGGCCGGGCCAGCGCTATGAGATCGGCGTCTCCGTCGCGGAGCGCGCGTTCGGCCGTCTCCGGCCGGCGGATATGTCCGACCGC
>Ga0070670_100000393_pt1 | contig 36156 bp, 38 predicted proteins | sample KBSS63metaG_FD_64665 | JGI IMG/M metagenome (GOLD analysis project Ga0070670, IMG submission 64665) | Switchgrass rhizosphere microbial communities from Kellogg Biological Station, Michigan, USA - KBS S6-3 metaG | ecosystem: Host-associated > Plants > Roots > Rhizosphere > Soil ... | reverse complement strand
TACTTCGGACGTGTCGCCGTCTGGCAGGCGGCGGACTGGGGGCTCCGGCTCCTGACGATCTGGTTCATGCTCGCGGCTTTCGGGATCCCGCAGACGGTGCAGAACGCCGGTCTCGTGCAGGTGTCGACGAGTGTCTCGACCCTCTTCCCGATCACGCCGGCCGGAGTAGGCACCGAGCAGGCGTTCCTTCTCTACGTCCTCCACGGGGTCGCTGCCGCCTCGGTGCTGCTCGCCTTCAGCGTCGGCGCGAAGATCACGATCACGATCACGAACGTCGTCGCCGGCTTCACCGCGCTTGCGCTGATGCTGCGAACCGTGAACTTCAGAAGAGCGCTCGGCCCGCCTTCGTCCACCGCCGAGGCCGAATAGGCGCTGCGATCAGCGCCCGCGGGCGGGCGCTGCTTCAGGGATCCTCGCGCGACCGGGGTTCGCGCTAGCGAATCCCGGTCTTGCGCACTAGGAAGGACCGGCTTTGTGGAGCTGCGCGTAGAGGTCGCGCGCGGTCTTCTGGGGCAGGCCCGGAACACCCTCGAGCTCCTCCTGCGACGCCTCGAGGAAGCGCTCGACCGAGCCGAAGTGCCGGATGATCGCGCGGCGTCGCACCGGCCCGACGCCGGGGAGCCCCTCGAAGATCGTCTCCATCGAGCGTCGCCCTCGCCTGCGCCGGTGCAGGCGAAGCGCGACCCGGTGCGCCTCGTCGCGGATGCGCTGAAGCATCTGGAGCGCCGGGCTCGAGCGATCGAGGACGATCGGCACCGGGAAACCCGGCACGAACACTTCCTCTTCGCGCTTCGCGAGCGAGATGACGGCGACGCGCGGCAGGTCGAGCTCCTCGATCGCGGCCAGCGCGGCGGCGAGCTGGCCCTTCCCGCCGTCCACGACGACGAGGTTGGGCATCCGCGAGAAGCTCTCGTCCGGCTCGGTCGCTCGCATCCGCGCGAACCGCCGCGAGACCGCCTCGCGCATCGCGCCGACGTCGTCCTGCCCCTCGAGCCCCCGGATCGCGAACGTCCGATAGTGCGCGTTCCTCGGCTTCCCGTCGACGAACACCGTCATCGAGGCGACGATCGACTCGCCCTGGATGTTGGAGACGTCGAAGCACTCGATGCGCACGGGCAGGCTTTCGAGGTTCAGCACCTCGCGGAGCTCCTCGAGCGCTGCGATCCGCTTCGACCGCGCCGCCTCCCGAACGGCAGCGTCGGACTCGAGCGCGAGCTGCGCGTTCTCCGCGGCGAGCTCGACGAGCCTGCGCTTCTCGCCACGCAGCGGCGTCCGTACCACGACACGGGAGCCGCGACGCTCGCCGAGGAACTCCGCCAGCGGCTCGACGTCGTCGATCCCGGGCGGGATCAGCACCTCGGGAGGCACGCTCGGCGATCCGCCGTAGTACTCGAGAACGAACGCCTCGAGGATCGACTGGGCGTCCTCACCGGCGACGTTCTCGAGGTGGAAGCCGTAGCGGTCGATCATCTTGCCGTCGCGAAGCGGGAACACCTGCACGGTCGCGCGGTCCCCGGCGCTCGCGAGGCCGATCACGTCGACCGACCCGACGTCGCGCCGGTCCGCCGCCTGCCGGTCCGCAAGGTGCCGGATCGAGAAGAGCCGGTTTCGATAGCGCGCGGCCTCCTCGAAGCGCTCGTCGGCGGCGGCCTCGCGCATCCGCTCGGTGAGTTCGGCCTGGATGGTCTTCGTGTCGCCGGAGAGGAAGCCGACGACGCCGTCGATCACGTCCGCGTAGCCCTCCTTCGTGATCGCCCCGATGCACGGCGCGAAGCAGCGGTCGATGTGGAAGTCGAGGCACGGGATCCCCGAGTGCCGACCGGGCCGTGGCCCCTCGCACGGTCGGAAGCGGAACACGCGGTTCAGGACGTCGAGCGTCTCGCGCACCTTCTTCGCGTTCGCGTACGGCCCGAAGTAGACCGTGCCGCGGCGATGGCGCTCGCGCGTGAACATGACCCGCGGGTACTCGTCGGTGAGCGTCACCGCGATGTACGGGAACGACTTGTCGTCGCGTAGCCGGATGTTGAAAGGCGGCCGGTGGCGCTTGACGAGGTTCTGCTCGAGGTGGAGTGCCTCCGCCTCGGTCCGGGTGACGATCACCTCGACGTCGGCGACGCGCTCGGTGAGCTGCGCGGTTCCGACGCGCGTGTCTCCGCGCTGGAAGTAGCTGCGCACCCGCGAGCGGAGCGACTTTGCCTTTCCGACGTACAGGACCTCCCCGTTCTCGTCACGGAAGAGGTAGACGCCGGAGCTGCGCGGGAGCGTCGCAAGCGTTCCTTCAAGGTTTTCTCGCATTCCGGGGCTAGCGTATCCCCATGCGTTCGGGGCTCCTGGTGGCGTTCGGCACCGTCGTCGCACTTCTTGTGCCGTCACTCGCGCACGCAGGACCGGGCCTCGTCGTAGGCGCCGTCGAAGACGACGTGCGCGCGTCGACACCGGTCGAGGCCGAGGCGCGAATGGCGTCACTGCGGCTCTCGGGGTTCCGCGCCGTGCGCTTCACGACCTACTGGCGGCCCGGGTTGACGGCGCCGAGCGACGAGGAGCTGCGTGTCATCGAGAACGTCGGAGGTGCCGGTCTACGGAACGGCATCCGCGTCTACGTGACGGTCATGAGCCCCGGCTCGGCGACGACGCCGCTCACCGACGAGGCCCGGGCCGACTTCGCTGCCTATGCGGCCGCGGTCGTCCGTGGCGCACCGTCGATCGAGCACCTCATCGTCGGCAACGAGCCGAATCTCAACCGCTTCTGGCTCCCGCAGTACAACCTGGACGGCTCGAGCGCCGCGCCGGCGGCGTACCTCGCGCTCCTTGCGGAGACCTACGACGCGGTCAAGGCGGCGTCGCCCGACGTGACGGTGTACGGAGGCGCCGTCTCTCCGCGCGGAACGGATCGTCCGAACGGGATTCGACCCACCCACTCGCCGACGACGTTCATCCAGGGCCTCGGTCTCGCGTACCGGGCGAGCGGCCGAACGCAGCCGGTCATGGACGCACTCTCGATCCACGTCTACGGCGAGAACTCGAGCATCGCGCCCTCCGTCGGGCACCCGCTGAACACGACGATCGGGGTCGCGGACTACGGGAAGCTCGTGAGCCTCCTGGGTGATGCATTCGACGGGACCGCGCAGTCGGGGTCGAAGCTCCCGATCCTCTACGGCGAGTACGGCGTCGAGTCGGAGATCCCGGCGAGCAAGGCCGGCCTGTACACGGGATCCGAGCCCGCGACGACGAAACCGGTCAGCGAGGCGACCCAGGCGACCTACTACCAGCAGGCGCTCGCGCTGGCGTTTTGTCAGCCGAACGTCGTGGGGGTGCTGCTCTTCCTCTCGCGCGACGAGCGCGGCCGTGCGAACTGGCAGTCGGGCATCCACTACGTCGACGGCACTCCGAAGACGAGCAAGCAGCGCGTGACGAAAGCGCTCGACCGCACAACAGGCGGCTCGATCACACGCTGTCCCGGCGTCGAGCTTCCCGTCCATCCGTCCTACATCCGCTTCGGCACGCGCTCGGCGGCGAGGCGCGGCGTGTTCCGCGTCAGCTTCCGCTGCGACCTCGACTGCCGCTACTGGGTTCGTCTCGAGAACGCGCAGACGCACGCGACGAAACTCGCGACGAAAGGCACTGCCGAGATCGGCGAGCTCGTCCAGGCCGATCTCGGGAAGCGGCAGCTCAAGCCCGGCAGGTACCGGTACACGATCCGGCTGATCCACCCGGTGAACCCGGCGCCGGCGACGGTCCGCGCCGGACCGGGCTTCGTCCTCCCGTAGACGAGATCAATACCGGTGCTCGATGCGCCAGACGCGCACGATGACGTACACGCAGGCACCGACCACGACCACGAACGCGAAGGCATCGCGCGTCCCCGGCAGCCCATAGCCGATCGCAAGGCCGATCGCGACCACGGCGAGCACGATCGCGGCGTAGAAGAGCTTGCGGTTCCACTCGGACCACGCCTCGAGGTCGCCCCGCCGCTCGCGCCAGACCATGAACAGGAACAGCGCGATCGCGAGGAAGAACGCGATCCTCAGGATCCCGCCGACAGTGGCGACGACAGGCTCGAGCGAGAGCACCACGACGATCGCCGCGATGACCGCGACGATCCCGAGCCCACGGGCGATCCGCGGGATGCGGTCCCAGAGCCTTCTCACGACCCCGACATGAAAGCGCGCACCGCAAGGGCGCCGGCGACAAGGGTCGTCACTGCGAACCAGAGGAGCCGCTTCGATCCTGCCCTTGGCGCGTAGAACCAGGGCACGAGGACGAGCCCGAGCGCCAGCGCCCCGTACGTGTAGTGGAGCTTCTCGGGCGCGCGGTGCCCGTCCGAGAGCAGCAGCAACCCGACCGCAGCCTGGGCGATGAGGAGTGTCTGCGCGAGCACGAGCGCGTGCGACACGAACGCGCCGCCCGTCCCCGCACGCCGGTACGCGACGAAGGCGATCACGGCGGACACGACACAGACGACGATCACCGTCACCCCGAGCGCGACGTGCAGAGCGACCATCGCGAGCACCCTATCGAGGCACGTCCTATCCTCAGCGCGTGACGACGCGGACGTCGCTGGCCCTGTGGCTGTCGGCGATCGGCCTCCTTGCCGGGTGCGGAGGCGACGACGAGGGGAGGATGCGGGCGACGTTGACCAACGAGGGGTGCGCGTACGAGGGCCCGACCTCGGCGCACGCCGGTCGCTTCACTATCGAGGTCGCGAACCACTCAGGCTCGTTCGCCGGATTCTTCCTCGCGTCTGCCTCGCAGGACTCGGGCATCGACGACCTCCAGGCGACGATCGACCGCCTTCTCCGCAGGTTCCGGAGGTCCGGAGAGAGTCGGCTGCGCGTTCCCTGGACGCCGATCGTCGAATCAGCGGTCGGCCCGTCGGAAACAGGCGTGATTCCCGCCGATGTTAGGGCGGGCCGATACGTCGTTCTCTGCCTCGTCGGCTCGAGCACTGACACCCGGCGGACGTCGAGCGACCGCGTTGCGCCGGAGGCGGTCTACGTGGCGACGCACCTCGACGTGACGGGCGTGCCGATCTATCCCTGAGCGACGCTCGGCTAGTAGCCGAGCCAGTTCGGCAGGGTGGCGACGCCCAGCTGTACGTCGACGGCGAACACCGCCAGCGCCGCGACCGCGCCGAGCCCCGAAGCAGCAATGAACCCCTTCCGGACGCGTCGGCGTCTGCGCGAAGGCTCCTCGGAGGCCATGTGCTCGCGGATCTTGCGAAGCGCGACGTCCGTCTCCTCGAGAGCCACACTCGCCGCGGCGAGGTCGGGAAGCACCGGATAGTCGGAGAGGGTCGGCTCTTCGAGGACGAGGTCGTCGGCGCGGACGATGTAGTCCGGGAGATCCGAGACGTCCTCGGGCGCGGGTGGATCGGCGACGTCGAGGAAGGCGGCGCCGCCTCCGACGTCGTCCGCCATCTCCTCGGTGGCGACCACATAGTCGGGGAGCTCCGAAAGCTCCGCCGCGACGGGCGTCGCCGGTGGTGCCTCGAGAGTGACCACGACCGGCTCGACGTCGAGGTCGACCTCGTCGTGAGGAACCACGTACTCCGGAAGCTCGTCCGCATTGTCGACCGCCGCATCGCCTTCGTCGACGTCGCCCGCGATCTCGACGGGATGCAGGAGGCGGAACTCCGGCCGAGCGACCGTTCGCGGGCGGAACTCCTCGCCGGTGCGGATGTCCTCGCGCAACTTGGCGGCGAGGTCCACGTCGACGAGGGCCAGCTCGGGACTGGCTACCAGGAAGTCGTCGAAGAGATGTGGTGCCGCAGCCACAACGCACATCATCAGCGCCCCGCGACGGCCGTCGATCACCCTTTGGAGGAGTTGGGCTCGTGCGTCTCCGCGCGTCGGGCACCGGCTAGGATCGCGCCGATGGTCGCCGAGGGGATGCCTGCACCGACATTCACGCTCCAGAGCGACTCCGGCGAGGACGTCTCCCTCGAGTCGTTCCGCGGGAAGCCGGTCGTCCTCTACTTCTATCCCAAGGACGACACGCCCGGCTGCACCGCGCAGGCGTGCGGGATCCGCGACGTCTGGGGCGAGTTCGAGCGAACGGGTGCCGTCGTCCTCGGCGTGAGCCCCGACAAGCCCTCGGCGCACGTGAAGTTCCGCGAGAAGTACGGCCTCCCCTTCACGCTCCTGTCCGACACGGAGCACGAGGTCGCCGGCAAGTACGGAACGTGGGTGGAGAAGACCAGGGACGGCAAGACGTACATGGGGATGCAGCGTTCGACCTTCGTGATCGACGCCGTCGGGAACGTGGCGAAGGTCATGCGCAACGTGAAGCCCTCCGAGCACGCGGACGACGTGCTCGCCGCGCTCGTCTGAGCCGCGCCGCTACTTGCCCGAGCCGGGTGCGATGACGGCCGTGTACCGCGCGCCACGCCAGGAGACCGCCGCCACGCCGAGGCGCACGATCTCGGAGTCGCGGCAACCGAGCGACTTCACGTAGTCGAGCAGCGCCTGCTGCGCGCTCGGCGCGCTCCTGATCGAAACTGCCCGCTCCCCTGAACGGATCTCGTAGTCCTTCAGCACTACGAGAGAAGACGCTATCGCAGGACGAAACCTGCGCGTTCGTGCGGGTTACGCCGGCGCGCGCACGTTGCGCTCGAACTTGTGCCACGCCTTGTCGCCGCGCAGGAACCGCCACGAACCCAAGAGCCTTGCCCACACGATGATGGGCCGGTAGAGCACGAGGTCGAGCGGCGCGAGGAGGAGCATGCGGGCGAGGTCACGGACGCGATACGTGCGCGACTGAAGGTCGTCGAGAAGAATTGCGCACGCCGTCAGAGCTCCGGTCAGGAACGCAATCGCCACGAGCATCACTGCGAAGACCGCTGGATCGAACAGTCCGAGGAGCACCGCCAGGGCGAAAGTGGCGATCGCGAGGAGCTCGACGACGGGCGCCAAGACCTCGGTGAGCAGGTAGAAGGGCGCGCCGACCAGGCCTACGCTCCCGTACCGCTTCCGGAACCACATCCGCCGGTAGTGCCACACGGTCTCGTTGATGACGCGCTGCCATCGCTCGCGCTGGGAGACGAGCTTGCGCACGGTGTCCGGCCCCTCGGTGGTGCCGACGTTGTCGGGGAGGCAGTGGATCTCGTAGTCGCGGCCCTCGCGGAGGAACTTCTCGTGCACGCGGAACGTGAGCTCGATGTCCTCGCAGGTGAACGTGCGCGAATAGCCCCCCACCTCCTCGAGCACGTCGCGCCGCCAGATCTGGAAGGCCCCGACCGCACAGAGCATGAACCCGAGGCGCGACCACGCGAGCCGGTTGTTGAAGAAGGCGCGGAGGTAGTCGAGGTGCTGGTAGGCCATGAACGGCCGTCGGTCGATCGGCCGCCTGCCGGCGGGGGCGCTCATGACGCTCTCGGGGTTCTCCGCGATCGTGAGATGGCTCGTGACCCCGACGATCCGCGCCGGATCCTCGACGACGCGGCGCATTCCCTTGAGCAGCGCCTCGCGGTCGAACACCGTGTCGGCATCGACGCCGCAGACATACCGGAACTTCGCGACGTTGAGCCCGGCGTTGAGCGCGTCGGACTTGCCTCCGTTCTCCTTGTCGACCACGACGAGGTTCGGATGCGACCGACCGCGGTAGATCGCGCGGACGTGCTCGGTCGGAAACACGTGTCGCACGAACAGCTCGTACGGCTCGAGCTCGAAGGCGTCGACGAGGCGGGCAAGCGTCCCGTCGGAAGACCCGTCGTTCACCGCGATCACCTCGAACTCCGGATAGTCGAGGTCGAGCAGCGACTCGACCGTTGAGACGATCGCCGTCTCCTCGTTGTACGCCGCGACGATCACGCTGACGGGGATCGTGAAACGCGACTCGCCGAGCACGTCGAAGTCCTGCGACGCTCCCTCGTGGCGACGAACGCCGTTCTCGACGAAGGCCACGAGCACGAGTGCGGCGTAGCTCAGGTTCGTCAACAGGAGGTAGCCAAGGCAGACGAGAACCGTGACTCCGAGGAAGGTCTCGATCACGCCGCTCGCACTCCGGCCTTCGGCTCGGCCACCGCCGCTCGCGCAACTGCAGCCTCTCTGAACCGCTCGCCGCCGGCCGCGTAGATCCGCTCGAGGAGCGGGCTACGAGGGTTGTCGAGCGCGAGAAAGTCCACGAATCCGACGTCCTGGAGCACCTCGGCTGCACCGTTCCGTGCGAACGGGTCCTCGTGCGTCAGCGTCGCGAGGAGTGACGGCACGGCGTCGGCGGCCATGCCGCGGAGAGCGTCCTTCGCTGCCGTGCGAACCCACCACCGGTTGTCCGAGAGCAGTCTCGTGATCGACGGCGCCGCTTCCGCCCCGACGACGTGACCAACTGCTCGCGCGGCATGGACGCGGACGAACCATTCGCTGTCGTCGAGGCGCGCAGAAAGCGCGGTCTCGACTGCCGAGCCATGCCGCGTGCCGAGCGTCTCGACCGCGGCTGCTCGCACATTCGGATCCGAGTCCCAGGTCAGCTCGATGAGCGTCGCCTCGGCCAGATCGGGATACGGCCGGAGCAACGTGGCGCCCCAGAAGCGGACGACAGGGTTGCGGTCGCGGAGGAGCGCGACGAGCTTCGGTCCCGGGGCCGGCGCAAGTCGTTCGAGCTCCGAGGCGATCCGCGAGCGAGCGCCGTCGCCGTCTCGGAGAGCGTCGACGAGGAGGTCGATGGCCCAGTCGTCGCCGACGTCGCCCAGGGTGCGGATCGCAGCCGTGGCGATCTTCGGATCGGGGTCGTGCAGCACGCGTCTCAGGAGCCGCGGCACGGCAGGATGACGGGCGCGTTCGAGACGCTGCAGCGCCGTGACGCGGCGCCACCTTCCCCACTCGGTGCGCGGGCGTCCCGCCACACGACGGACGAGGCGCTCGGCCTCCCGCTTCCTCAGGGGGCGCTCGCTGGGGTTGCGATGGAGCCGCTCGTACCGCAAGCGGCCGACGACGACGAACACGGAGAGCACGGCCCACGCAGGCACCGAGATCGCGAGCACGACGAGAGCAACGCGGAGAACGAGGTCGTCCACCACCTCGTCGTCGTCGTCAGCGTGCCCCCAGCCCTCCCTCGAACGAGGGATCCGCGGCGTAGGCTCGCGATCGCCACAATCTCGGAGCCATGGACGTCCTAAGACTTGGCCCATCTGCGCGCTCGGGCGTCGAGCAGGAACATGGGACAGTCGCAGCGACCGGCCGCGAATGCGGCCGCTTTAGGGATATTCGCGCACAGCGGGATCCGCGTTTGCGGATCCCGCTGTCTGCGCACGAACGCGGCTTCGCCCGGCGGGAGCCGATCGCGGCCGGAAGCCGCAGATGCGGATGAGAGGACTTGAACCTCCACGCCCTTACGGGCACACGGACCTGAACCGTGCGCGTCTACCAATTCCGCCACATCCGCGCGGCCGAACGATTCTAGCTTTGGGTCGTCTCACTCCCCGATGACCCGACTCGCCCCTCTCGGAGCGGCCGTCGTCGCCTGCCTCCTCGCCGTGGGCGGACCGTCGGTGCCTGCCGTCGGCGGCGACGCGAGCGCCGAGGTCGTCGTGCTGCTCGACTCGCCGCCGCTCGCGCGAGCGCCCGGGAGCGGCGTCCGCATCGACGCCGAGCAGCGTGCGTTTCGGCACGAGCTCGCGAAGCAGCTGCCGTCGGCACGTCTCGGGTGGAACTACCGGCTCGTCGCGAACGGCTACTCGGTGACGCTGCCTGCGTCGGCGCAGGGCACGCTCCGCCGCCTGCCTGGCGTTCGCGACGTCCTCCCCACGGCGACCTACGCGCCGCGGCTGACGTCGACGCCGGAGCAGATCGGCGCGTCGGCGATCTGGGGCCAGTCGCTGCAGACGGCGGGTCAGGGCGTAAAGATCGGGATCATCGACTCGGGGATCGACGCGCAGCACCCGTACTTCGACCCGGCCGGATACACCATGCCGGCGGGGTTCCCGAAGGGTCAGCAACGCTTCACGACGGCGAAGGTGATCGTCGCCCGTGTGTTCGCGCCCAAGGCGGGAGCGACGGCGCCGAGCGTCTCTCTCGCGTACAGCGACAGCGACTCCTCGCACGGCACGCACGTCGCGGGAATCGCCGCCGGGAACGCCGATACCGCCACGGGTCAGGGCCGCGTGTCGGGCGTCGCACCGCGCGCGTACCTCGGCAACTACAAGGTCTTCGTCCAGACCGACTCGGGGTTCAGTCCGAACGCGAACTCGCCGGCGATCGTCGCCGCGATCGAAGCCGCAGTCGCCGACGGGATGGACGTCATCAACTTCTCCGGCGGCGAGCCCGAGATCGAGCCGCGACGCGACATCGTCGCGCTTGCGCTCGACGCGGCTGCCGCGGCAGGCGTCGTCCCCGTCGTCGCCGCGGGAAACGACTACAACGACTTCGGTGCAGGGTCCGTGTCGTCTCCCGGAAACTCCGTAGGCGCGATCACGGTCGGCGCGGTCGAGATCCAGGGAAGCTCGACGAAGAGGACGTTCGCGGAGTTCTCCTCGGTCGGGCCCACCACCGTCTCGCTCCGTCTGAAGCCCGACGTCGCTGCACCGGGTGTGGACGTCCTGTCCTCGATCTCGGGCGGAGGCTGGACGGAGCTCTCGGGGACGAGCATGGCCTCGCCCCACGTCGCAGGTGCTGCCGCGCTCCTCCGGCAGCGGCATCCGGCCTGGACCGTCGCGCAGCTCAAGTCCGCGCTCGTGCAATCGGGCGTCGACTCACTCGACGAACGGAACCGCCCGGCCGGCCCGAGGTTCCAGGGTGGAGGCGTCGTCGCCGTCCAGCGCGCGGATCGACCGTTGCTCTTCGCGTCACCGACGGCCGTGTCGTTCGGTCTCCTGACCCGCGGTCAAGAGGCAACGAGCACGGTCGGACTCGACGACGCGGGCGGCGGCGCGGGCACGTGGCAGGTCGCGCGCGTCACGCGCAACTCGACGCCTGGAGTGCGCCTCGCGCTCCCGGCAACCGTGTCGGTGCCGGGGGAGCTCACGATCTCCGCCACCGTCACGCGCAACGCCGCGCCGGGCGACGTCGACGCGTACGTCGAGCTGCGTCGCGGTGCAGAGGTACGCCGGGTACCGCTCTGGGGACGCGTCGACGCCGGGGCGCTCGCCAGGCACCGACCCGGGGTCGCTCTCAAGGGACTCGGCGTGCACAAGGCGACGACCGCGGGCCGGCCGGAGCTCGTCACGCGGTACCGCTATCCGGAGGACCCGCGCGGAGTCGGGGTCACCACGACCCTGCGCGGGCCCGAGCTGGTTTACATCGTGGGCATGGGCACCGGAATCAGCAACTTCGGAGTCGTGATCACGCGCCGCGCGAAGGGCTGCACGGTCGAGCCGCGCGTCGTCGCCGACTTCGACGAGAACCGCCTGACCGGCTACGCGGCGCTGCCGCTGAACCACAACCCCTACATGGATCAGTTCGACACGGACATCCTCGCCGCAGGCGCGCTCTCGCCGGCCCCGGGTGCGTACGCCATCGTCTTCGACAGCGCCACGCGAGCGGGAGCGGGCGCGTTCACCTTCCGGTTCTGGGTGAACGACGTGACGCCACCCACGCTCCGGCTGCGTACGAAGGTGATCCGCGCAGGACAGGACGTGAAGGTCGGAGCCGTCGACAAGGGATCGGGCATCTACGCCGACTCGATTGCCGCGTCCGTCGACGGGAGCGTCGTTGGCGCCTCTTACCGCGACGGCGTCGTCAGGCTCGCGACCCGCCGCCTGCAACCCGGAACGCATCGGCTGCGCCTGCGTGTCTCCGACGTCCAGGAGTCGAAGAACACCGAGAACGTCGCGCGGATCCTCCCGAATACGCGCTGGCTCACCGCCACGTTCCGCGTTCGCTAGCCCGGACCGCGGACGACGTCCGCGACGAAGCCGAGGCTCACGTCGTCCACACGGGCCCAGATCTCCCAGCATCCGGGCTCGAAGGACATCCGGCTCGCCCACGACGGCCCATCGAAGCCGTTGAGCGACCCGCGGACGGTGGTCGCGCGGATCGTGGTCGAAGGTACGTCGAGCCGGCGGTACGTGACGGAGAAGGCTCCGATGACGCCCGGCCGAGCGATCCAGAACATCTTGTAGCCGCCGAGCGAGTTCGTCGTCACGCTCGGTGGGCTCGGCGGCAGGAGCACGGCGAGGTGTCCGTTGCCCACGTATCTCCAGCTCGTTCGCGGCGCACCCGGCGGCGCATCGCCGTTTGGCGCCGTGACTGGGCATCCGTCGGTGTCAGCCGCCCTTACGCGCAGACGCGGCGAGCGCTCGACGGCGACCTTGACCCCGTGCGGCAGGCACCCGCGGCACCAGTACGCGAGTGCATAGGTCCCCGGGTCGAGCGGCGGAACGGTGAAGACACGACGCGCACGCGGAGACGACGCGATCGTGCCGACGAAGTGGAGGCGCCGATCGACCCGCGAGCGCACGCTGACGGCGTCGGCGACCGACACGAGGTAGAGCCGAGTGGTCGTGCTCGGACGTGTCGCAGCACTCCTGAACCGCAGTTCCACGGCATCGCCCTGGGCGGCCGACGTGGCACTCAACACGAAGCGTTGCGGCTCGGTCGCTCCTGCGGCGGCGGTGCAGGCGACAACCGCCAGGCCGAGCAGAACACATCCGCCGAGCGCGCGGCGCACGGGCTACTTCTGGCGGTCGCGCTCTTCGATCGTCGGGAGCGCGTCGAGATCGCTCTGGACGGAGCGGATGAACTCCTCGCTCTCGTCGTCCGGCGTGATGACCTTGAACTGCTTCTTTCGGCGCTGACGCTCGCGATCGCGCCGCGCCGTCGATCCGAAACGACGCTCCAGGCGCGGCTTCTCGACGGCGAGCGCAAGGGCTGCCGCGAGGACGAGCAACACGAGCCACGGCCAGCTCACAATCGCAGTCTAGCCGCGTCCGGGTACCGCTACGTCAAATCGCAGCGCGAAACACCTGCATCGGAAGGTTTGCGAGGGGGATGCCGCCCCCGGCCGTCACCAGCCACGTGTCCTGCATGTACAGGCAGTCCTCGCCGTTCGCCGCGATCGCATGCGGATGCATCGAGAACACCATGTTCTCCGCGAGCTCCGTCTCGACTCCCTCGCCGACCTTCGGGAACTCGATCATCGTCATCCCGATCGAGTGGCCGGTCACATGGCCGAGGTGGTAGCCGCGCTCCGTGAATCCGGCCGAGACGGCGCGATGCACGTCGTGGCAGCTCGCTCCCGGCCGCATCGCGTCGCGAGCGGCCTCGTAGTACTCGATGTAGGCCTCGAGCATGCGCTCGGTGTCGCTCGAGAGCGCAGCGTCGCGGGACGCGATCGCACGCGACACCTCGACCCAGTGCATGCCGGGTCCGGCCACCTCGAGCGACGGAAGGAGGAAGTGGCCGAGGGTCTCCTCGCGCCGCGCGATCTTGAACTCGGGGCGGGCGAAGGCGTCGGTTCCGGTGAGGACCATGTTCATCGTCAGGCGCCCGCAGCCCTCGGCGACGAACCAGTCCTCTGCCGCAGCCATGACCTCCGCGGCCGACTTCCCCGGCGCGTAGGCGTCGAGGAAGACCTCGAAGCCGCGCTCGTTGATCCGCACGGAGTCGCGCACCGACTCGAGCTCCGAGTCGCTCTTCACGGCCCGTGCGAGGTCGAACTCGACGTCGAACGCGATCGGATCGAGGTCGGCGAGCGCCCGGTAGTCGCGGACCGTCATGACGTAGTCGAGCCCGTAGACCCCCACCCGGCGCCAGCCCGCATCCCGCCCGCTCTCCGCGATCAGGTCGCCCGGCCGGTCGTGGAACACCTGCTCGAGCTCCGCCGTGCCGTGCTCGCCGACGTACCGCGCCTCGGTAGGAAAGACGACGTACGGCTCGCCCTCGGCCGGCACGACGACGTACGCGTAGCGGTGGACGATCTGGAAGCCGGACATGTACGTCACCGCCCCCTCGAACCCGCTGTACTCGCTGCCCGAGACGATCAGCGCGTCGAGTTCGTGCTCGGCCATCGCAGACCGCACGTTTGCGTGGCGTCGTTCCAGCTCCGGGCTCAGCGCTGTTCCCATGAGGCCTCCAATGCCTTGATGAGTTGGGTGATCGCGTCGTTCACGGGCGTCGGGACGCCGAGCTCGCGCCCGAAGCGGCCGATCCCGCCGTTCAGGAAGTCGATCTCCGTCTGCCGGCGTGCCTCGACGTCCTGGAGCATGCTCGCCTTGTGCCCGTAGGCGACCTCGGGCCTCGCCGCGTGGTCGATGAGCTCTTCGGGGTCCGCGTCGAGGACGATCCCCTGCGCTGACGCGACCGCCTTTCCCTCGTCGACGAGGGCGCTCACGAGCGCGCGCAGATCGGGTCGCTCGCAGACGCGGCCGTGGGTGAGTCCCGTGAGCGCTCCCACCGGGTTCGTGGCCGCGTTGAAGATGACCTTCCGCCACTGTGCGGGGCGCGCATCGGCAACCGCGGCCGTCGGCATGCCGCCGCGTGTGCACGCGTCGGCGAGCCGCTCGATCTCGTCCTCTCCGGCCGGCTGTGGCTCGAACGGACCGAGCGTCGTGTCTCCCTTCACGTCCCACTGCACGACACCGGGCTCGAGGATCTTTCCGGCGGGGAACGTGGTGCCGCGGATGACGCGTCCGACGTGCGCGGCGACGACCTCCTCGTTGCCGACCCCGTTCTGGACGGTCGCGACGGCGCCGTCGGCGAACGCATGCGCCGTCGCCGCGATCGCGCCCTCCGTGTGCATCGCCTTCGTCGCGACGATCCCGAAGTCGCACGCAGGCACTTCACGCGCATCCGAGGTCGCGGTCGGGTGACCGACGACCTCGCCGGCGCCGACGAGACGTAGACCGCTCGCGTTGATCGCGTCGACGTGCGGCTGCGACACGTCGAACGCCCACACCTCGACGTCGTCGAGCTGCGCGAGGTTCGCGGCGAAGAGCGAACCCACTGCGCCGCAACCGACCACGCAGACTCTCATCGGGCGGCCGCCGGACGCAGTCTCGGGAGCGAGAACTCGCGACCGCCCGTGAGCCCGCCGGGCCGCACGATGACGACGATCGCCATGACCGCGCTGACGACGATGATGCGAGACCCCGAGGGAAGGTCGATCGTCCGCCCGAGCAGCGTCATCCCGTCCTCCATCTCCGCGAGCACCGAGTCGAGCGCACTGACGAACAGCGCACCCACGACGGCTCCCCAGAGACTCGTCGTCCCGCCGATCACGAGCATCGCGAGCGTGATGAACGTGAGGTCGAGGTAGACAGCGTCGACGTTGATCGGAATGAAGTGGATGTAGAGGCCGCCGGCGAAGCCCGCGAGGAAGCCGGAGAGGGCAAACGATCCGAGTCGCTGTCGGTAGATCGAAACGCCCACGGCACGCGCTGCCGCAGGGTCTTCCCGTGTGGCGCGGAGCAGGCGCCCGAAGCGGCTCCGCTGGTACGCGAACGCCGCGACGATCACGAGGACAGCCCCGACCGTCGCCTGCAGGACGTCGGTCGTCTCGGGCACCGACGAGAACGTGTTCAGTCCCGGCCCGATCTTCTCGTAGTAGCGCAGGAGGTTGTTCGTGATCCCGAGCACGGCGAACGTCGCGATCCCGGCCGCGAGACCCGAGAGGCGCATCAGCGGCAGGCCGACGAGCAGCGCGAAGAGTCCCCCGACGACGGCCGCGATCAGGAGCGACGGCACGTTCCCGACCGTCGTCGAGCCCAGGAAGTCGAAGAGGTAGGGCATCGTCGCCGGCTTCTCCGCCTCGGGGATCGACAGCACACCTGCGGCCCAGACACCGACCGCGAAGAAGCTGATGTGCCCGAACGACAGGACCCCGGAGTTCCCGACGAAGACGTAGATGGCCACGACCGTCGAGACGGAGATGAGCGCCGTGACGAAGTAGATCTCCGTCGTCTGCGAGACGAAGATGCCGATGACGCCCGCTGCGACGACGAGCAACACCGGCGCGAGCAGCTCGATCGCCGTGCGGCCCGCTCTCATACGCGCTCCACGAGCCCACGGCGTCGTGTGAAGAGGCCGTCGGGACGGATGAGCAGGACGAGGATCACGAGGCCGAAGAGAAACGACGGCAGGTACTGGCTCTGGCTCGAGGGAAGCGCGCCGCCGAGGAGTCCCGACACGTAGCCGATGAGGAAGCCGCCGAGCGTCGCGGAGAGGAGACGCGTCATGCCGCCGACGACGACGCCCGCGAGCACGAGGATCGTCTCCTGGAGCGCGAAGGTCGGGGTCACGGTCGGGTACTGCACCGTCAGCATCACGGCGACAACCGCCGCGAGTGCGCCCGCGATCAGCACGGACACCGTGCTCACGAGATCTGCGCGCACGCCGAGGAGGCGCGCGGTCTGCGAGTCGATCGCCGCAGCCCGCATGTGCAGCCCGATGGACGTGCGGTTCAGGAGCAGGACGAGGAGCGCGAGGCAGACGACCGCGACGACGATCGAGGCAATCGTGATCTTGCGGATGTCCACGCCTCCCACCTCGACCGGGCGGTTCAGCTGGACGAGCGACGTCGCGGTCTTGCCGAGCGGCCCGAACCACAGGAGCGCGATCGACTGCAGGAGGAACGCGACCGCGAACGTCGCGATGAGCATGACGGCCGCCGACTGCGTGCGCAGCGGCCGAAACACCACCCGCTCCATCGCCAGCGACAGCGCGAGGACGACCGCGAAGCAGAGTGCGATGCCTACTCCGACCGGCCAGTCGCGTTCGGAGGCGAATGCGAGCGCGAACGCCCCCGCCATGATCAGCTGGCCATAGGCGAAGTTCACGAGGCGCATGACGCCGAACACGAGCCCGATGCCGACGGCCATGAGCGCGAAGATCGCGCCCAGGCCGATCGCGTCGACCTGCACCTGGAGATCGAGTGCGTCGCGGACGAAGTTCATGACAGGTAGGCGGCGACCATCTTGTCGGTGTCACCCGCGTCGTCGGGCGTGAGCGTCAGGCGAAGCTCGCCGTTCGCGAGGACGTGCGTGCGGGCGGCGAGGGCAACGGTGCGCTGTGCGCGCTGCTCGACGAGCAGGACGCCGATCCCGCGCTCCGCGATGGTCTGCAGCGAAGCGAAGACGCGGTCGACGAGCGTCGGCGCAAGGCCGAGTGACGGCTCGTCGAGGAGCAGGAACGATGGGTTCGAGATCATCGCGCGCGCGATCGCGAGCTGCTGCTGCTGACCTCCGGAGAGCGCGCCGGCGTGCCGGTCCCGGAACTCCTCGCACACGGGGAACAGGGCGTAGATCTCGGCGAGATCGTCGTCGACACCCTCGGAGCTCGGGCGGGCGGCCAGTCCGAGCCTGAGGTTCTCCTCGACGGTCAGCTCGGCGAAGAGCCGTCGGCCTTCAGGGACGAGTGCGACGCCGCTCCGGGCGACCGCCTCGGGCGTCCGTCCCCGGAGCGATGTGTCCCCGAGGAGTACGTCACCGCCCCGCGCGGGCACGAGGCCCATGATCGCGTGGAGCGTCGTCGACTTGCCGGAGCCGTTCGGGCCGATGAGGCCGACGATCTCGCCCGGGACCACCTCGAGCGAGAGGTCGTGGACGGCGGTGACGCCGCCGTACGCGACGTCGAGGTCCCGGATCGCGAGCGTCCTCATTCCTGCACCGCCGACTCGCCGAGGTACGCCGCCGCGACGTCGAGGTTCCCGCGGATCTCGCCGGGCGACCCCTCCGCGAGCGTCCGGCCCTGGTCGAGCACCTGGATCCGGTCGCAGACGTCCATGATCAGCGCCATGTTGTGGTCGATCAGGAGAACGCCAGCGTCGTGGTCGTCGCGCACGGAGCGGACGACCCCTGCGAAGGCCGGCACCTCGGCCTCGGGCAAGCCAGCAGCGGGCTCGTCCATCAGAAGGAACCGCGGCTCCGTTGCAAGCGCGCGAGCCACGCCGAGACGGCGCTCGTCGCCGTGTGGCAACGAGCCCGCAGGCGCGTTCGCATAGCCGTCGAGCGCGAGCGACTCGAGCAGCCCGTCCGCCCGCCGCCTCGCCTCGCGCGGCGCGGCGCCGACGCCGAGGGCGGCAACCTCGATGTTCTCGCGCACGGAGAGGCCTCGGAACGACCGACTGTGCTGGAACGTCCGCGCGAGACCGGCGCGGCCGCGACGGTGCGGACGCCAGCGCGTCACGTCCCTCCCCTCGAGCTCGATCAACCCCTCGTCGGGGAAGTCGAAGCCGGTGAGGACGTTGACGAGGGTCGACTTGCCGGCGCCGTTCGGGCCGATCAGGCCGACGACCTCGTGCCGGTGGAGCTCCAGCGTGACGTCGCGGAGCGCCCGGACGCCTTCGAATGCACGCGAGACGCCGGCGGCCCGGAGCGATGCTCCGGACCGCCGTGTCTCTTCAGCCTGCGCCTCTACCAACTAGATCTTCGGAACGACCTTGGCCTTGATCGTCCCGACGACCGTCGGCGTGTTGTTCTGGACGCGGATCACCCTGTACGCACGCCCGTACACCGTGTGCAGGCTCGGAGAGAAGCTCACGAGCCCCGACAGCGTCGGGACGTTCTTGAACTTCTGCATCTGCGCTGCCAGCGCGGCGCCGTTCGTGTTGCCGCCCGTCCGCTTGAGCGCGACGAGGATGCCGTCGATCGCGGCAGGCCCGGTGACGAACGCGCCGGTGCTGCCCGCCTTGGCGATCGCGGCGGCGTTCTTCTTCGCGAGTGCATTGACCGCCTTGATCGGGTCGTTGCCGAACGCCGACGCGAAGGTCACGTAGTAGTAGTTCGTGATCTTCGGCTCGGGCGTGTACCAGTAGTTGCCGTCACCGGCCCACGAGTTGAGGAACGGCGTGTTGTTTCCGAGCGTACGCAGTCCGTTCAGGATCGGAACCTGTGCGCCGAACGCGGCCGCGGTGGACGTCACGATGACGTCGGCCGGCTTCGCGTTGAGTCGCGTGACGGTGCTCTGCCAGGTGGCCGGACTCCCGCCGGCGGACTGGTACGTCTCCTCGGTGACGATGTCGCCGCCGAGCTGCTGCCAGCGGGCCTTGAACGCCTGCACGACGTTGCGGAAGTAGACGATGACCGTGTCGGTCGCGAGCGAGGCCGTCCGCCAGCCGCGCTTGTACGCGTACTCGGCCATGGCCGAGCCCTCGTCCTGCGCGACGTTGCCGAAGGAGAACGCGAGTCGACCCTTGGGGCCGAAACGCTTCGGGCCCATCTGATCGGTCCCGATGCAGGCCGCCACCGTGAGCTTCCCGGCGTTGATCGCCTCTTGCACGACCGGCGCCGCATAGTCGACGTCGCATGTGGTCATCACGACGTCCGCGCCCTGCGAGAGCAGCTTCCGCGCGCACGCCTTCGCGATCGCCGGCTTGTTGCCCTGGGTGTTGCACGTGAGGAGCCGTACCCGCGTGCCACCCGCCTTGTTGATGGCCGCGATGTGCGACTTCGCGGTCGCGAGCGCAGGCCCGTCGAACGGGGCCATGTTGCCGACACCGTCGTATGCCCAGCCGATCGTGAGCGTCTTCGCCTGCTCCGACGCGGCCGTCCCGCCGCCGACCACTGCGACCGCGACGGCCGTCACTGCCGCGAGGGCGACCAGCGCCCTCCCGAGATTCCTCATCTCTGTCCTCCTGTCGTTTCCGGGATTCCCTGCCATGACGCCTCCTTGCCTCTGACGAGCGCGTACAGCAATCGATGGAGCGGCACCGCCACGTCATGGCGGTCCGCCTCGCGGACGAGCGAGCCCGTGATCAGCTCGATCTCGGTCTGCCGATGTGCGTCGACGTCCTCGAGCATCGACGGGTAGTGCGCCGAGCCCCGCTTCGTCGCGAGCACGTTCATCTCCCACGGGTCGTCGTGGAGCTCGATACCGACCGCCGCCGCGACTGCTTTCCCCTCGTCGACGAGACCGTGGACCAGATGGCCGAGGTCGCCCGGCTCCGCTTCCTCGGCGAAGTGGAAGTCGTGCCGGAGTTCGGTCAGCGCCGCGGTCGGGTTGACCGAGGCGTTGAACACGAGCTTCGACCACTGCGCAGGCCTCAGGTCGGGGAGTGCCTCCACCTTCAGGCCGGCCTCGACGATCGTGTCCGCGATGTCGCACACGACGTCGAACGGCGTGTCCTCGTACGGCCCGAGCCACGTCTCCGTGTCGAGGATGTACTCGACCTCAGTGTCCGAGTGGCGAGTCCCGCTCATGAACGTCACGCCGGAAACGATCGGCCACGAGCCGTGCGCACGCACGATTTCCTCCGCGCCGATCCCGTTGAGCACGGTGACCACCGTCGCGTCCGGGAAGCGGCCCTCGAGCGAGCGAACCGCGGGTTCGAGCCCCGACGCCTTGGTTGCCACGATCGCGACGTCGAATTCGGGAAGCGCCTCCGGGTCGTCGGTTGCGACGACCGTCGCCTGCCGATCCGACTTCCCGGTGACCCGTAGGCCGTGCTCGTTCAACGCGTCGGCGTGTTCGCGGCGTCGCGTGAGCACCGAGACCTCACACACGCGGGCGAGATGACCCGCGAAGAGACTCCCGATGACGCCCGCCCCGACGATGCAGACCCGTTCCACGCTGCCCTGCGAGTATCTCAGCGCCGTGACATGTCAGTCAACTGGCAGCGCTCTTCTGCCGGTTGGCGAGCCGCCTGAACTCGGAATCGGTCACGAGGCCGCCCTTCTTCGTCCCCGCCCGCTTGACGGCGTCCAGCAGCTGCGGGAAGCGCTCATCGGGCACGTCGAGTCCGAGCTCCGTCACCTTGATCCGGATCGAGTCGAGGCCGCTCTTCTTGCCGAGGACGATCCCGCGCTCCGCACCGACGAGCTCCGAGGCGTACGGCTCGATCGCCGGCGGGTCGTGGAACTGCGCCGCGACCGCGCCCGACTCCCGCGTGAACAGGTTGTCGCCCGTCACCGGCTTCCAGGCGGCGAGCGGCGTCCCGGCGAGCTCCTGGACGAGCGCTCCGAGCGTGCGGGCCTGCGCGAGGTCGAGCCGGGTGGGGATCCCGTAGAGCGCCTCGAGCGCGAGCGCGACCTCGACGAGATCGGCGTTTCCCGCCCGCTCGCCCATCCCGTTGACCGTCCCCTGGACCCACGTCGCACCCGCCTGGACGGCCGCCACCGCGGCGGCGGTCGCAAGGCCGAAGTCGTCGTGGCCGTGCCAGTGCACGGGGACGGCGTAGTCGAGCCGCTCGACGACCTCGTTCACCAGGAATGCCGCAGCTTCGGGAGTTGCGATCCCGAGCGTGTCGACGACGACGACCTCCTGCGCACCGGCGTCGACCGCGGTCTCGTAGACGCGACGAATGAACTCGAGGTCGGCGCGCGACGAGTCGACGCCGAAGAACGCCACGCGAATGCCCTCGCCCGCAGCGAACGACACCGCCGTGCGGATCCGGTCGAGCATCGTCTCGCGTGAGACGCCGAGGGCCGCGAGCTTGCCGTCGGAGATCGGGCTCTCGATGACCGACGCTTGCAGCCCGAGCTCGACGAGCGCCTCGACATCGGCCCGAACGGCACGCGAGAAGCCCCAGATCTCGGCCTCGAGACCGGCTTCCAGGATCAGCGAGATCGCCCTCGCATCGTCCTCCGACACGCGCGGGAAGCCGGCCTCGATGCGGTCGATCCCTGCAGCGGAGAGCGCTGTTGCAATCTCAAGTTTTTGCTCTGGCGCAAGTACGACTCCAACCGTTTGCTCACCGTCGCGGAGCGTCGTGTCGTAGAGGCCGACCGGCACGCGCGGCTGCGGTTCGAGCGCCTTCGCGTTGAGGTCGCCGGTCCACACCTTCGAGCGGTCGAGGGTCACGTCCGGACTATCCCATCCGGGAACGGAGAGAGCTTCTCGGCGCCGGACTCGGTGACGAGGAAGTTGTCCTCGACGCGCAGGCCGCCTCCGCCGCTCATATAGCATCCTGGCTCGATTGCAAGAACCATGCCGGCGGCCATCTCGCCGCCTCCGGCCTGGTGGGCGTAGGGCGGCTCGTGCGCGCGTGCGCCGACGCCGTGGCAGATCGGATGCGAGGGCTGCCCCGGGAAGCCGATCCGCGCGATTCCCTCGCGGATGCGCCGGTCCAGCTCCGCGAAGCCCGCTCCGGACCGCAAGAAGTCGATCGCGTCCGCGTAGACCGCCATGAGGCCGCGCTCGAGATCGCGATACTCGGCGGTCAGCTCGCCGGCGACGAGGTTCTTGGTGTGGTCGCACCAGTAGCCGTCCGCGCAGACCCAGATCTCGAAGAGCGTCGGCTCCCCCTCGACGACCGGCCGTGCCGTCGTCGCCGTGAACGTCTTTATGCCGGGCCCCGCCCAGACGAGCGAAAAGCCGAGCGCGAGATCGACCTTTCCCTCCCAACCGGTCCCCTCCCCGTGCACGAACCCCTCCCACTCGGCGGCGATCTGCGCCTCGCTCATCCCCGGCTCGAGGACGAGCTTGCAGTGCTCCATGGCAGCGGCGGCGATGTCGTTCGCGAGGCGCATCCGCTCGATCTCCTGCTCGGTCTTGAGGGCACGAGCGGCGGCGAGGAGCGGTGTCGCGTCCGCGACGTCTCCGAATGCCGAGAACCACTCGGCGGTGAAGGTCGTCGGCTCGCCGACCATCCTGTCCGTCGCCTGCGTCCCGAGCGTGAGCTCGAGACCGACGCGTCCGTACCCGCTCGCGGCTTCCCGCGCGAGCTCGAGCACGCGCGCGCCGGGCGGCCGTGGATCGCGCTCGTCGTAGCCCTTGAAGAAGCGCACGTCCGTCGTCCAGGCGGTCCCGGCGGCGTCCTCCTCCGACGCCTCGAGACAGATCAGCACCGGCTCGCCCTCGCGTGGGAAGACGCAGGCGTCGTAGCCCTTCATCCCCCAGAAGTTCGTCAGGTAGAGAACGTTGTCGGGCGCGCGGACGACGAGCGCGTCGAGCTCGTGCTCGGCCATGATCGTGCGTACGCGCGTTAGCTTCGCCTCGTCGCGCGGCCAGCTCATCCGTCAGAAGCCGATGAACTGGAACGGGCCGAACGCGACGTCGCCGAGGTCTGCGTCGACCCACACGTCCGCCGACGCGCCGAGCTCGTCACGAAGCCGCTCTGCAAGCTCCTCGGCACGCTCCTCGGTCACCGCTCCGACAGTCACGTACCGCCAACGGCGCTTCGCGGACATGCCCTCCTGCGAGAGCCGACGCGCGAGCTCCCGTGCGTCGTCCCGCGTGGACAGCTCGGCGACGACGTGCCAGTCGAAGGCGCCCTCGGTCCGGGCCTCGCGTGTCACGGCCGCCTCCCGCTCCTCGTACTCGTGCTCCTCCTCTGCAGGCGTGCTCGGGAGCGGCAACGACGCATCCCTCCACTCCTCGGCCACCGGGTGCCAGCGCGTCACTCCGATGTCGGCAGTGAGCCCTTCCTCGACGACGAGCTCGCGGATCACGCGTTCGGCCTCGCGGGCGTGTGGCTCCGTCGACGTGTACGCGAAGACCCGCGGTCCGTCGCGGGTCAAGACGACGTCGTCCCCGAGGCGGTCACGCGCCTCGTCGTCGAGATTCAGAGCACGGAGGCGCTCGCGAAGCGGGTGGCCGTGCGCCTCGTCGTCGAGGTCGACTTCGACGCGAAAGTCCTCGGCCACGGACCGGACGCTACCAACGACTACGCGTGCGCCCCGCCGACCATCGGCTCCGCCAGGCGACGCCGACTCACGACGAGCGCGACGAGCCCGGCGACCATTGGGATCGCCCCGGCCAGCAGCATCGTCCAGCGAGCGCCGATTGCGCTCACGAGCAGTCCGCCAGCGACGAGAGCGACGAGCTCGGCGGCGTTTCGCAGGCCGTTGTACGCGGCGAACGCCCTGCCGTGGAGCGAGCTCGGCACGCGTTCGTGGATCAGCGTGCGAACGAGCACGTTCTTCGTCCCGTGGGCAACGCCACCGACGAAGAAGAACGTGAACGCGAGCGCGGGGACGAGCCACACTGCGGGACCGGCCAGCCCCGCTCCCTGGACGGCGATCGCGACGAGCGCGCCGACGGCGAGCACGCCTGCGCCGACCCGACGGGGCAACAGCGTCGCCCCGAGCACCATGCCGACGGTCCAGCTCGTCAGCAGGAGGCCGTACCCGACGTCCCCGAGCCCGAGGTCCTCCTTCGCGAAGAACACGTTGGCGGCCCAGTTCGTCGTCATGAAGAGAAGCGACACGAATGCGACGGTCATCACCACGGCGAGGACGCGGTCCTGCACCAGGTACTTCGCGCCCGTCCACGCGCGACCGACCGGCGGATCCGGAGCGAGGCAGAACTCGGAGTGCGGACAGCGGACGACCATCGCGGCCACTCCGACGACGAGGAACGTCGCCGCATTGACGATCATCGCGACCTCGAGGCCGCCGGCCGCTGCGAGCATCCCACCGAGCAGCGGACCGACCGCGAAGCCCGCGTAGCGGGCGGTCTCGACCCGCCCGTTCGCAACCGCGAGCCGAGCCTCTCCGGCGACGCGCGGGACGAGCGCGAACTCCGCGGGCTGTCCGACGGCGAACCCGATTCCGAGGAGCGCCGCAAGCCCGAGGATCACGCCGGTCCCCGCTGCGAACGCGAGCACAAGGGCCACGACCGCCTGTGCGAGCGACACGACGAGCAGCACACGACGCGGGTCGTAGCGATCCGCGAGGAGCCCGGCCGGACCGGCGAGAACGACCGACGGCGCCCAGAACGCGATGTACAGCAGGGCGATCGTCATCCCCGATCCCGTCGCCTCCTGCAGGTGGAGCGTCAGCGGAACGAGGGCGAGCCAGTCTCCGAGCGCGGACAGCCCGACCGCCCCCACGAGGATGTTCAGATCTGCGCCCTTGCGTCTCACCAGCGCACGCGGGGAGGCGCGGGCGCGCCGTGCGCCTCCTCCCACGAGACGACCGGGTTCCGCAGAATGCCGATCCGCTCGATCTCGCATTCCATGACGTCGCCGGGCTTCAGGTAGAGCGATGCAGCGTCGGGCGAGAAACCGGCGACGCCGGACACGGTTCCGGTCGAGACGACGTCGCCGGCGGAGTACCCGAGCGCCGAGTAGTGGCTCAGGATCTCGGGGATCGTCACCGACATGCGCCCGGAGTGCGACAGCTGCCGCGACTCGCCGTTCACGCGCAGCTCCATGGCGAGGTCGTGCGGGTCCGGGATCTCGTCCGGCGTGACGATCCACGGTCCGAGCGGGCAGAACGTGTCGATCGCCTTGCAGAAGCTGAAGACGCCGGACCGCATCTCGCGACGCTGGATGTCTCGCGCCGTGATGTCGTTGAAGATGACGTAGCCGCCGATGTAGTCAGCGGCCTCGTCCGGCGAGAACCACTTCCCCGGCTTGCGCAGAACCACGGCGAGCTCGAGCTCGTAGTCGAGCTCCTCGGTCAGGTGCTCCGGATACACGACAGGCTCGTCCGGCCCCACGATGGCGTCGACGTTCTGGAAGAAGACGATCCAGGGTGCGATCTCGTGCGTCCAGCCGACCTGCTTCGACTCCTCCTCGTGCTCGCGGAAGTTGCCCGCGGTGTGGAAGAACTTCTTCGGGACGATCGGCGCCCGCAAACGAGTGTCTGCGAGTGCGACCCGCTCGCCTGTCTCATCGGCCCCGCCGTGCTCGAAGTAGTCGCGCGTCGTCGGGACGTCGAGGACGGCGATCTCGTCGCCGTCGACGACGCCGACGCGCCGGTCGTCGCCGAACGTCACGAGCTTCATCGGTTCCCGGACCCGACCTGGTCGTATGCGTCTGCGATCCATCCGGCGAACGCCTCGTCCATCTGCTCCAGTGAACTCACGCGGAAGTGATGGACGAACAGGTCCTTCTGGTACGGGGTCGCGCGACTGACGCGTGGGTCCTCGACTCGGTACGTGACGTCGAAATAGCCTACGAGCCTGTCCCCGCTCGGGCGCGCACCCGCGAAGCCGCGGCGAGGGCCTTTGAACGTGATCGTCGTCTTCGCGACCGACGTCGTGTACTCGCCGCATGCCGCGACGATGTCGACGAAGCGCTGGAAGAGGGCACAGCCATGGTCGCTGCCCGCTTCGAGATGCCGCTCGATCGTCCAGACCTCGGTCATACGAGCCCACACGCCGTGGTCGTCGCCCGCGGGCACATCGCAGTCCTCATGCCTCGACGATCTTCCAGAACGAGTTCTTGAGAGCGATCCTGTCGCCCTCGAAGGCCCAGATGTCGCAACCGCGCACGCTCATCTTCGCGTCCGACGTCGTCGCCGTGAACGTCCACTCCGAGAACCCGCGGTCCCCGAACACTACGTGCGTGTCGTCGCTGTAACGGCCGTCGGGAAGGGCCTCGAAGCGCTCCTTCATTCCTTCCCGCAGTTCGGCCTGACCCGAGAAGCGCCGGCCCCACAGGTCCGGGCCACGCGACGCCTCCCAGACGCCGTCCTCGGCGAAGAGGTCCAAGGCAGCGTCGACATCCTGCTGGTTGAACGCGTCCACGAGCCGCCGGAGCACCTCGATCTTCACCTGGTCCGACATGGCGATCTCCTTCGTCACGCGACTCCGCAGACGTTCAGCGCGGCGCGCGCGTAGACGTCGGCGGTCTTCACGAGCCCCTCGATCTCGAGGTTCTCGCCCTTCACGGTGTCGAGAAGCCCGCTCGACGTCCCGTAGTTGACCGTCGCGACGCCGTACCGCGTGAGCACGGACGCGTCCGAGAACCAGCGGGTGACGTCGCGCTCGGGGTGCGTGCCGAACACCTCGGTATGCGCTCCGTCGATCGCGCGGACGAGCGCGTGGTCCTCCGCGATCTCGGCGCCGGGCGCCGTCACGTAGACCTCGCCCTCGATCCCGTGCTCGGGGAACCGCTCTGCTAGGCCGCGCACCATGTCGAGGACCTGCGTCCGCGCGAGCGACATCTCCTTCGTCGGCGGCACGCGCACGTCGAGGAAGAGGTCGGCGCGGTGCGGCGTGCGGGAGACCCGCCAGCCGAACCCACCCTGCACCGCTCCGACGTTCACGATCGCGTTGGCGCCGCGATACGCGTTCACCGGGTCGCGCTCCCAGGTCGGGATCCACTCGAGCACGGCATCGAGCACGTCGCGCATCCGAACGATCGAGTTCTCGTCCCGCTTCCCCTCGCTGAACGCCGTGTGGATGAACGGGCCTTTGGTCGAGATGCGGAGCCAGAGCGAGCCGAAGTGGCCGAGGACGACCTTCGACTCCGTCGGCTCGCCGAGGATGCACATGTCGGCGACGCCGCCGTGTGAGACGAGGTAGCGCGACCCCGCGGCGTAGCCGCGGTACTCGGCGCCCTGGGCGTCGCCGTACTGCGTCTTCTCGATCTCCCCGGACACCGCGGCGATCATCACGTCGCCTCGGAGACGAACGCCTGCGTCGGCGAGCGCGCGCAGCGCCTCGACGTAGCACGCGAGCGCCCCCTTCATGTTCGAGATCCCGAGCCCGTACAGCCGCCCGTCCTCGACGAATGCGCTCGGTTGGAAGCCGGGGACGTGTGCCAGCCACGGCTCGCGGCCCGAGTACGAGGTGTCCATGTGGCCGTTGAACATGAGGCTCGGCCCGCCTCCGACTCCGGGTCGCGTACCGAGCACGTTCGCCCGACCGTCCTCGACCTGTTGCCACTGCACCTGCAGGCCCATTCCGAGGAACGTCTCGCGCATGAGCTCGGCCATTGCCTCCTCCGAGCCGGTGAAGCTCGGCGTGCCGATCGCTCGCGACGCCCAGTCGACGAGCCGGTTTCGGTTGATGTGGACGTCAGCCACGGACGTGCGGGAGCACCCGTTCGCCGAAGAGACGGATCTGGTCGTGCCGCCGGTCACCCCAGAGCTCGAGCATGACGTGCGTGCAGCCGGCTTGGCGGTACTCCTCGATCGCGGCGATGCAGTCGTCCGGCGTGCCCGCGATCGGCTTGCAGCGGTCGAGGAGCGAGTCCGTCACCTCCGCCTTCGCGGCGAGACGCCCTCCCCGCTCCATCGCCTCGGCCACCGGTGCAAGTTCCTCCATCTCGATGCCGGCGAGCTCGAGCAGCGTGTCCGCCGAGCCGCGGATGTTCTGGAACTTGTTCGCCAGGTACATGCCGGCGATCTCGCGCGCGCCGTCGCGACCCGCATCGCGATCCGACTCGTGGATCGAGGCGACGACCGTGCAGCCGATGTCGATGTCGGCCGCGACGTTGTTGCGTGTGTACCGCACGAACGCGGGCGTCGTGATCGACGGCGTCAGGCAGCCGTCGGAGATCTCGCCCGCGAGCGCCTGCATCTTCGGCGCGGTCGCGGCGACGTAGACGGGCGGCACGTCGCGCGGCGTGTGCGCCTCTGGACTCAGCCCCGGGACCGAAGCGCTCCACGTGTCGCCCTCGTACTCGAACGGCTCGCCGCCCAGGACGCCGCGGACGATCGTCACCGCGTCGCGCATCGGGCCGAGCGTCTTCGAGGTCTGCGAGCGGATGTTGTTGAGGAAGATCTTCGACGTCCCGAAGCCGAGCAGGAATCTGCCAGGGCCGGCGGCTTCCTGGACGACTCTTGCATCCATCGCAACTTGCACCGGGTGGCGCGTGAACGGCGAGATGATCCCCCACCCGATCGTGAGCCTCTCCGTCTCCCGCGCCATCAGCGCCGAGATGACGGTCGACGACCGCGCCTCCATCCCGTGCTTGCGCCACCACGGGTAGGCCTCGGCGAGCCAGATCGTGTCCATGCCGGCCCGGTCCATGACGCGGGCCGACTCGAGCATCTCCTCGAGCGGCTCCATCGTCAGCTGCATCACGCCGACGCGCAGCGTCATGCGCAAGATCGGGACTCGCTCGCGCGAACCCCGATCGCGCGAAGATCCCTAAAGGCGGCCGCTTCGCGGCCGCTGTGTTGGCGTATCACTCAACCCCTCGTTCGCCGCTACTCGGTCGAGGCCGCCGCGACGCGATCCTCGAGCGCCTCGAGCACCTGCGAGACCTGCTGGTTCACGATCGGCTGGAGGACGCGCTGTCCCATCGCGCCGACCGGGCCGGCGATCTTCACGTCCGCCTCCCACGCCATCGACGTGCCGCCGCCGGCTTCCGAGAGGGTGAACGACGTCGTCATGTCCATGAGCGCGCCGACACCCTGGCCCTTCGCCCGCATCAACGCGAACTCCGGCTCACGCTCCTCGAGCTTCTCGAAGTTCATCGTCATCTTGAGCCCGCCGAGCCCGAGCGGCACCTTGACCTTGGCGGTCCAGTGCTTCTCGTCGGTGATCTCGAAGGACTCGACGCCGGGCATCAGCTTCGCCATCTCGGACGGCTCGTTGATGACGCTCCACACGACCTCGCGCGGTGCCCCGAGTTCCTTCGTCCCGGAGACGATCACTTCGACGCAACCGAGACGTTCGCGCGCGTCGCTTCAGGGTCCTGGAGCATCGACCACACCCTATGCGCTGGGTTGCAGCTGTCGTAGACGATGGCGCCGCCCGCGGGCTTGAGCGCGTCCTGGATCGCCGAGCAGATGCAGTGGATCCCTCCGCCGCCGCCCTCGCCCATGCCCTTCGCGCCGAGCGGTGCGACCGGCGACGGCGACTCCATCGCACCTGTCTTGAGCGGCGGCATGTCCATCGCGTGCGGCACGTGGTAGTCGTAGAAGTTGGCGGTCAGGAGCGTCCCCTCGTCGTCGTAGACGAAGTCCTCGTGCAGCGCCGCGCCGATCGCGTGCGCGGTCGCGCCGTGCACCTGGCCTTCGACGATCTGGGGATTGATGCGAACGCCGCAGTCGTCGACCGCCGCGTAGTCGACGACGTCGACCTCACCCGTCTCGGGGTCGATCTCGACGACGGCCGCGTGGATCTGCATCGCGTAGGTGAGCGTCAGCTGGCCGGTCTTCTTCTCCGTGTCGACCATCCCGAAGTACGGGCGGCAGACGTAACGGTGGTTGAGCGTTGGGTTGAAATCTGGCGGGAGGAACGCGTTGTTCGCGTTGATGATCGCGCCGAGCGCCATGAACGGAAGCGCAGCCTCGGGCGGCCCGTCCTTGATGCGGGCAAAGCCCTCCGAGAGCTCGATCGCCTCCGGCGGCGCCTGCAGGACGGCCGCCGCGAGCTGGATCATCTCGTCGCGCACGAGCTCGGCCGCGCCCTTCACGGCGCCGAGGCCCGTGAACGCGAACTGGCTCGCGTACGTCCCCGAGAACCCGGCATGCGAGTTGAACCACGTGTCGTGGCCGCGCCGCACGTTCACCTGGTCCGGTGAGCAGCCGAGGATGTCCGCAACCACCTGCGCCGCAGTCGTCTCGTGCCCCTGTCCCTGGGGGACGGTGCCGAGCGTGACGACGACCTCGCCGAAGATGTCGAGCTTCACCGAGGCCGCCTCGTTGTTCCCCGAGAACTGCAGCTCGGGGTTCAGGAGAGTCGACTGGCCGAAGTTGTTCGTCCCCGAGTCGAGCGTCGAGCCGATCCCGAGGCCGAGGAGCCTTCCGCGCGACGCGGCCTCCTCGCGCCGCTTCTCGATCGAGCCCGCGTCGATGAGGTCGAGCACCATGTCGAGAGCGGTCGAGTAGTCCCCCGAGTCGTAGAAGCAGCCGTTCGGCGTCTCGTACGGCATCTGGTCGGCCTGCACGTAGTTCTTCTTCCGGATCTCGACCGGGTCGAAGCCGAGCTCGTGGGCGACGATGTCGATGATCCGCTCCGTCAGCCACAGGTGCTGCATGCGCGAGTAGCCGCGATTCGGCGACACCGGCGACTTGTTGGTGCAGACCTGCGTGAAGTCGACGCGGATGTTCCGCCAGCCGTACATACCCGGCGTGACCTGCGCCCAGATGATGCAGCCGAGCGGCTCGTAGCGTGGGAACGCGCCGCAGTCGTCGAGCGCCTTGACCTTGAAGCCGGTCATCGTTCCGTCCTTCATGACGCCGACCTCGACGTCGAGGAACCAGCGCTCGTTGCCGTGGGCGTTCGCCGTGTGCTGGTCGGTGCGCCACTCCGTCCACTGCACGGGGCGGCCGAGCTTCCGCGACAGCAGGCAGAGCACGACGTACTGAGGGTGCAGGCAGATCTTGTTGCCGAAGCCGCCGCCGATGTCGTGCGTGACGAACCGGAGCTTGTCGATGCCCGTGCGCAGCGCAGGCGCCATCCAGATGGCTCCGACGCCGGGCATCTGGTGGTTGCACGTGAGCGTCCACTCGCCCGTGCCCTTGTCGTACTCGACGAGCGCGCCCGCGCACTCGAGCGGCGTCGACGAGAAGCGGTGGAAGTGCAGCTTGTCGATCTTCACGACGTGGTCGGCCTCGGCGAGGGCCGAGTCGACGTCGCCCCAGTCGAAGACGCCCGACCACACGACGTTCGAGCCGGCGTCGTCATGGAGTACCACCTCGTCCTTCAGAGCCTCGCTCGCGTCGACGAGGACGGGCAGCTCGTCGTACTCGACCTCGATCAGCTCGGCGGCGTCGCGTGCGAGCTCGCGGGTCGCCGCGCAGACAGCCGCGACCGGCTCGCCCATGTGTCGCACACGGCCCACTGCGAGCGCGTAGTCCTTGATGTTCCCGCCCGGCTCGACAGACATCTCGAAGAAGGGATCGGTGTGGATCGCGACCTCGTCGCCCGTGATCGTCCCGTACACGCCGTCGAGCTCGAGCGCCTTCGAGACGTCGATGGAGACGATCTTCGCGTGGCCGTACGGCGAGCGGACGAAGTGGACGTAACCCATGCCGTGCCGGCGCACGTCGTCGAAGAACGTGCCCTGCCCTTGGACGAGCCGCTTGTCCTCCTTGCGCGGAATCGACTGGCCGACGAACCCCTTCTCGAGCGTCTTGGCAGGCTCGGTGACCGTCGTCGTCATCCCTTGCCTCCCGCCGCAACGACGGCCTCGACGATGTTCACGTAGCCCGTGCAGCGGCAGATGTTCCCCTGCAGCGCGTAGCGCACGTCCTCCTCGGAGGGTCGCGGGTTCCGCGCGAGCAGAGCCGTTGCGCTCATCAGCATGCCGGGAGTGCAGTAGCCGCACTGGAGTGCGTGGTGCTCGTTGAACGCCTGCTGGAGCGAGGTCAGCTCGCCGTCGGCGGCGAGGCCCTCGACCGTCGCGATCGTCGCTCCGTCCGCCTGGACTGCAAGCAGCATGCAGCTCTTCACCGCCTCGCCGTTCAGGTGCACGGTGCACGCGCCGCAGTTGCCGGTGTCGCAGCCGATGTGCGTCCCGGTGAGACCCAGGTCGTCGCGCAGGAAGTGGACGAGGAGCCGGCGCGCGGGCACCTCGTACTCGATCTGCTCCCCGTTCACCTCGAGCGAAACGGTGCGACTCGCAACCGGCTCTGTCACTTTCTCCTCCCCGCCGCCTGCACGACGGCGCGCGTCGCCGACACCTCGGCCAGATGGCGGCGGAAGTCCGCCGACCCATGGACGTCCGACGGCGGATCGAGCGACGCACCGAGCCCTTCGGCCGCCGCGCGCACCGCAGCTTCGGAGTAGTCCCCGCCTGCAAGACGCTCCTCCATCGCAGTCGCCCGCACCGGCGAGGCGGCGACGCAGCCGATCGCAACGCGGGCGCCGTCACCCGACACCGTCGCGGCAGCGTTGACGATGTACGTCCCGTGCGCGCCGATCGTGAGACCGGCGTAGCCGTCCCCTGCGCCGCTCGACGCCGGCACGTTGATCGTCGTGAGCAGTTCTCCCTCGCCGACCGCGGTCATGTAGACGCCGACGAAGAACTCATCGGCCGAGACGGTCCGCTCGCCGCTCTCGCCCCGGATCGTGAACGTCGCGTCGAGCGCGACGAGGAGCGGCGGGAAGTGATTCGTCGGGTCGCTCACGCACACGTTTCCGCCGATCGTCCCGCGGTTGCGCACCTGGACGTCGGCGATCGTCCCAGCGACCTCGGCGAGGATCGGCCGCGCGACGTCGACCTCGGACGAGCTCTGGAGCTGGGCGCACGTGACCATCGCGCCGATCTCGAGCATCCCGTCCGAGGAGAAGCCGATCTCGCGCAGCTCGTCGAGGTCTGCGAGGTCGACGAGCACCTCGGGCGCGGCGGCGCGCTGCTTCATCACGTTGATGAGCGTCTGTCCGCCAGCGAGCGCACGCGCCCCGTCGTGCGCTGCGAGCACCGAGACCGCCTCCTCGACCGTGGCCGGGCGTGCGTACTCGACCTCGCGCAGGAGCATGGCGGGATTCAATCCCGCGCCCGTGTGACATGTCAAGAGGGAGCCAGACGCGGTAGGTTCCGCGGCGGATGCCGACGGAGCACGACCTCGCGACCGTCTTCGACGACCACGTCGCCGCGGAGTTCGTGGACATGGACCTCGACGCGACGATGGCGACGATGACCGATGACCCGTACGTCAACCACGTGCCGGTCATGACCGGCGGCGTCGGCTTCGAGAGCGTCCGCCAGTTCTACGGCGACCACTTCATCGGCAAGTGGCCGAAGGACATCGCGATAACACCGGTCTCGAGGACCGTGGGAGAGAACCAGGTCGTCGACGAGCTCGTCCTCTCGTTCACGCACGACATCGAGATGCCGCAGCTGCTGCCGGGCGTTGCGCCCACCGGCAGGCACGTGCAGCTCGCGTTCTGCGTGGTCGTCGGATTCGCGGACGGCAAGGTCGCGCACGAGCACATCTACTGGGACCAGGCGTCGCTCCTCGCCCAGGTCGGACTGCTCGACCCGTCCGAGCTTCCGGTCACCGGCGCGGAGCAGGCGGGAAACGTGCTCGATCCGCGCGCGCGACCGCTGAACGAGTTGATCCGGCGCAGCCGGGGCTAGCCCCGGCTCAGACCGTCCCGTACAGCATCAGCACGATGCGGACGAACGCCTTCGTGTCCTCGAACAACCCACGCTCGCGCACGGCGCGCGCGCCCTGGTACCAGCCTGCGAGGGCGAGCCGGCGGTCGCCGCCGAATTCGTCGAGCTGCCAGCGGAGGTAGCGGACACCGGCGCGCACGTTGCCCTGGTAGGTGCGAGGAGTGCGGACGCCGAGCAGGACGAGGTCGACGAACTCCCACGTCTCGGGCAGGAGTTGCATCACGCCGATCGCGCCGACGTTGGAGACGACGTCCTGCTGGAAGCCGGACTCCATCCACGCGAGAGCGCGCGCGAGCGCCGGGTCGACGCCGTAGACGCGCGACCAGTAGTCGAGCGCCGAGCGCACGGAGTCACGGCTCGCCGGCGGCCCGGCGGCAGCCGGCGCAGTGAGGCGCGCCCCGCGCGGGAGCGCCAGCCTCTGGTTGGGAACGATGACCGCGATGAGCGAGAGCCGGTTCCGGCGCGCGAGCCGCCACGGACTCACGTGGTAGCGGGCGGCGATCGAGAAGAAGCTCTCGCCGGGCGCTACGACGTGCCAGGACGTGACCGCTCTCGGAGCTCTGCCGGCAAGCGATCGATACGTTTTCGGGCCGGCGATCCCGTCCGCGGCGAGCCCGCGCCGCGACTGGTAGCGGCGAAGCGCCACGCCGGTACGGCGGGTAAAGCGGCCGTCGACTGCGCGGGCTCCGAGCCCGTAGTGCCGGAGCCTGAACTCGAGCACTGCCACGTCCCATCCGACCGCGCCGACACCCAGTTCGCGCTGGCCGAGCAGGGGACGGCCGCGTGCCCCGAGGGCGCGCCTCGTCGCACGCCCGACAAGCCCGGTCGCACGGATCCCGTGCCGGCGCTGGAACGCGAGCAGCGCCTTCGTCGTCAGCTGTCCGCGAACGCCGTCGACCGGACCGGGATCGAACCCGTGGGCCCGGAGCCCGACCTGGAGAGCCGCGACGCGAGCACTGGCTGCGAGCGCGCTCGGGGCGAACGCGAGAACGCCAATGGACAGCGCGACGCCAACGACGGCGAAGCGACGCATAGGCCCGGGTTCGCCGGTACGCCTGCCGTTCCTCCCCGGAGAGCGCCGGGGAAGCCGCGGCTACAATCCCGCGGCTGCCTTCCCCGGTAGCTCAATTGGTAGAGCATCCGGCTGTTAACCGGAGGGTTACTGGTTCGAGTCCAGTCCGGGGAGCTGCGAAGTACCTGCAAAGCGCTGCGAAACGATGAGGGCGCCCGGTGAGGCGCCCTCAGTTTCTACCGAACTTTCTACCCGGTCAGCGTCTCGACGCGATCCTCACGACTCCACGTAGAGGGTGATCGGTTGGACGACGCCGTGCTTCTCCATCAACGCCACGGTTTCAGGCTGCGGCGAGCCGAGCATTGCTCCCAACTCGTCCAGGTCGGCAACCTCAGCGCTGACCGCGACATTGTTGCTTCCGTCGGCGGCGACGAAGTCGGTCACGTTCGACCCAGATCCTGACTCGATGGCGGCAGCACGTTCTGCCTTCCCCTCGAGCCAGCGCGGAATGTCTTCTACTCCATGAACGGCGACGATGCGAGCCACGCTTGAACCCCCTCTTAGCTAGGTGTTACTTGTCGTCTGGCCGGGGCGACCCTACAGAGTCCTCGACCCCCGCGAAGAGACGAGCTTCGGCTAGTTCCGCCGCATCCGGGAAGCTTGTCCGCTGCGCATGGAGGTACCGCTCGGTCGGCGAGCCCTGCGCGTGACCGGCCTTCGCCTGGACGAACATCGCCGGCACTCCGCTCGCGGCCGTCTCGGTAAGCGCCGTGTGACGGAGCCCATGCCACGGTCGGAACCCCTCACCCACGCCCGCACGCTCAAGCGCCTTCCGCGCGTAGGTCGTGAGCTTCGACGGATCGAGCGGAGTCCCGAGCGCGGGGTGACAGAACACGATCGACTCGGGTGCTCGGTGGCGGCTCGCCGCGAACTGCTCCTCGAGCGCCGCGGCCGCGACGGTGCCGAGCTCGACGGTCCTCCTCCCCGCCTTCGACTTCGGCGTCGTCAGCTCGTTGCGGACGAACGCTTGGCGGACGTGGAGACGGCGGTCGAGCAGCTCGACGTCCTGCCAGCGGAGCCCGAGCAGTTCACCTCGACGTAGACCCGTCGAGAGTGCGACCGTCGTCATGCGCCGTGCGGCCGCGTACCAGGGCACGTCAGCCTCTTCGGACGTCTGTTCCAGCTCCCGGTATGCCTTGAGCACGGCGGCGACGTCAGCAGCGCTAAGCGTCTCCGTCTCCGAGTCGTCGAGCGGTGGCGGGTCGACGAGCTCGAGCGGGTTCTCGGAGCGGGATGTTCTCGAGGGTGATCTACCGCAGCTCCATGAAGTGACCCGCGTGCTGCTCGCGATGTCGAAAATCGCGCGGGAGCAGACCGAAGGCGAGCCGGTCGTCGACTACGACGAGGACTACAAGACGCTCCACATCTCGGACCCGTTCTTTGCGTTCTATCTACGGTGGGGCATTGGTGTCGACGCGGCGCCGCTGAGGAACGGGAAGGCGTAGAGCCCTCCCCCTCGCGCGAACTTTCTACCGAACTTTCTACCCGCATGAGGTGATCTCAGGGCATCGGGCGGCATCCCGCATGGC
>Ga0070670_100000391_pt1 | contig 36300 bp, 33 predicted proteins | sample KBSS63metaG_FD_64665 | JGI IMG/M metagenome (GOLD analysis project Ga0070670, IMG submission 64665) | Switchgrass rhizosphere microbial communities from Kellogg Biological Station, Michigan, USA - KBS S6-3 metaG | ecosystem: Host-associated > Plants > Roots > Rhizosphere > Soil ... | reverse complement strand
AGCGGGTCTCGCCCTTGGCTGCGTCGAACAGCCGGGTTTCCTGGTCGATCGAGCCGCCGTCTTCCAGAATGGCGATCTGGCGGCGGGCTTCATACTCGATTGCCTGGCCGATGAAGCGGATGGAGTTGACGTTCTTGATCTCGCAGCGTGTGCCGAAATCGCCGCCGGGCTTGCGGACGGAGACGTTGACGTCGGCGCGCATCGAGCCCTCGTCCATATTGCCGTCGCAGGTGCCGAGGTAGCGCACGATCGAGCGCAGCTTGGTCATGTAGGCCTTGGCTTCGTCCGAGGAGCGCATGTCGGGCTTGGAGACGATCTCCATCAGCGCCACGCCGGAGCGGTTGAGGTCGACATAGGACATGGTGGCGTGCTGGTCGTGCATCGATTTGCCGGCGTCCTGCTCGAGGTGCAGGCGCTCGATGCCGATCTCGATGTCCTCGAACTGGCCCTGGCGGTCGGGGCCGAGCGAGATGACGATCTGGCCCTCGCCGACGATCGGGTCCTTGAACTGCGAGATCTGGTAGCCCTGCGGCAGGTCGGGATAGAAATAGTTCTTGCGGTCGAACAGCGAGCGCTTGTTGATCTGCGCCTTCAGGCCGAGGCCGGTGCGCACCGCCTGGGCGACGCATTCCTCGTTGATGACGGGCAGCATGCCGGGCATGGCGGCATCGACCAGCGAGACGTTGGAATTGGCCGGCTTGCCGAACTCGGTCGAGGCACCGGAGAACAGTTTCGAGTTGGAGAGGACCTGGGCGTGCACCTCCATGCCGATGACGACTTCCCAGTCGCCGGTGGCGCCGGGGATGAAGCGTTTCGGATCGGGCGTGCGGACGTCGACTAGGGTCATGGGATGCTCTTTTAAGGCTGGATTCCGTGTCTGTGGAGGTAAAGGAAATGGCATGGGCGTGCAAGGCTTTCGGGCTTTCGGAGCGGCAATTGATGGCTTTGCCGCCCTCTCCCTGCCTTCGTCTTGCCGGATCGCGCTATGCGCCCAAGATAACAGGAGTAGTGTCGAAGGAGAGAGCGGATGAGCACATCGACAGACCCTCACGATCTCGCGCGGTTCGTGGAGGCGCAGGCGGGCATCTATGCAGAGGCGCTGGCCGAGCTTTCCGCTGGCCGCAAGCGCTCGCACTGGATGTGGTTCGTTTTTCCGCAGGTGACGGGACTTGGCGCCTCGTCGATGTCGAAGCGCTATGCCATCGGCTCCGAGGCCGAGGCGACGGCCTATCTGGACCACCCGCTGCTCGGGCCCCGCCTGCTGCGCTGCGTCGAGGCGATGCTCGCGGTCGAAGATCGGTCGGCCCACGACATCCTCGGCTCGCCGGATGATATGAAATTCCGCTCGAGCCTGACGCTGTTTGCTGCCGTCAGTCCAGCCGGCTCGGTCTTCCACCGCGCCCTCGATCAGTTCTTCGACGGCCTGCCGGATGCGCGGACGCTTCAGCAACTCGAGCGATGAAGCCCCGCCATGCGCCGATCAGAATGCGCTGCCATAGGTGCCATCGTCGGCCGGCAAGAGCGACTTCGACAGGCCGACGGTTGGTAGATCGCGGTCGAGCGCCGGCGAATAGACGACGGACAGCCAGTGGACCACATAGCCATGCACCTTGAAGAAGCCAATCGCCTCCTCGTTGCCGGCATGGGTCTGCAACGCCACCTTCTCGAACCCCTGGGCGGCGACGTCATGTTCGATCTGCGCCAGCAGCGCCGAGCCCAATCCCTGGCGCAGTTCATCCGGATCGATCCAGAAATCGGTGATGTTCTCATCGAGCTTTTCGCGCGCGGCCCAGCCGCAGGCGACGCCATGGTTCTCGACGACCGTGATTGTCAGCCAGGAGTCGCGGGTGAAATTCGAGAAGGCATCCCTGGCGCCGTCCATCATGACGTCGCTGTCGCCAATTGCGGCCATCGCCTTCTGCCAGGCGCGCAGGCCGATATTGGTAAGAATGTCCGTCTCGCCCTCATGGGCATTGCGAATATGGATCATGAGCGCCCCATGCGTTGCTGCTCCAGTAGAGCACCGGATGACTGGTTTTGAAAGATGCTACGTGAAGCTGGCTAAGGGATGATACGCCTGAGCGATAGCTAAAGGCTGTTCGAACTGCCTGATGTCAGCGTTGAGGATCTCGCCAGCGTTCATGCCTGATGTTGATGACGTCGATTTCCGCTCCAGCCGCCAGCCGATAGACGACGAAATACGGCAGTCGGGCGACGGACAGTTCGTTCTTGCGTGCCGGCAATGCGACCAGAGCGGCCGATGAAAGGGCGGCGGCGGCAATTTGGCGTGGATCTCGTCTGAGTCAGCAAAAGCGGTAGGCGTAAACCTAATGTTCAAGACCGAACCGCCTCCAGACATCGTCTAATGACATCCGTTGGTCCGGATGATCGATCGCCTCTTGCAAGGCCGCCGCAATTTTCGTTCGCGTCGACGCTTCGTGCTCGCCATCCGTCAGCGATGACGGGTCGTAACCGACCCGATCAATGCGTAATTTTTTCGGCGTTTGCTCGTCCATTCCGCGAGAATATCACCGCTCGGCGCTGCACGCCAAGCGGGGCGTCAAGACCTCAATCAGCCCCTTACCACCACTTGGCAGGCGTGAACTTGCCGGCGGCCTGCTCGATGACGTGGGCCGTCTTGAACAGGGTTTCCTCGTCGAAGGGCTTGCCGATCAGCTGCAGGCCGAGCGGCAGGCCCTTGGCGTCGAGGCCGGCGGGGACGGCTATGCCCGGCAAGCCGGCCATGTTGACGGTGACCGTGAAGATGTCGTTCAGATACATCTTGACCGGATCGGCGGCCAGTTCCTCGTCGGCGATGCCGAAGGCCGAGGATGGCGTGGCCGGTGTCAGGATGGCATCAACGCCGGCGTGGAAGGCCAGTTCGAAGTCGCGCTTGATCAGCGTGCGGACCTTCTGGGCCTGCAGGTAGTAGGCATCGTAGTAGCCGGCTGAGAGAACATAGGTGCCGATCATGATGCGGCGCTTGACCTCGGTGCCGAAGCCGGCCGCGCGGGTCTTTTCGTACATGTCGACGATATCCTTGCCGTCGACGCGCAGGCCGTAGCGCACGCCGTCATAGCGGGCAAGGTTCGACGAGGCTTCGGCGGGGGCGACGATGTAGTAGGCCGGCAGGGCATATTTCGTGTGCGGCAGCGAAATGTCGACGATCTCGGCGCCGGCATCCTTCAGCCAGGCGATACCCTTCTGCCAGAGGGTCTCGATCTCGCCGGGCATGCCGTCGACGCGGTATTCGTTCGGAATGCCGATCTTCATGCCCTTCAGCGACTTTCCGAGGGCTGCTTCGTAATCCGGCACAGGGAGATCGACCGAGGTGGTGTCCTTGGCATCGACCGACGCCATCGACTTCAGCAGGATGGCGGCATCGCGCACGTCGCGGGCGATCGGGCCGGCCTGGTCGAGCGACGAGGCGAAGGCGACGATGCCCCAGCGCGAGCAGCGGCCGTAGGTCGGCTTGATGCCGACGGTGCCGGTGAAGGCGGCGGGCTGGCGGATGGAGCCGCCGGTGTCGGTGGCGGTGGCGCCGGCGCAGAGATGGGCCGCAACGGCGGCAGCCGAGCCACCGGAGGAGCCGCCGGGAACCAGCTGCCGGTTGGAGCCTTCGGCGCGCCAGGGGTTGATGACCGGGCCGTAATAGGAGCTTTCGTTCGACGAACCCATGGCGAACTCGTCCATGTTCAGCTTGCCGAGCATCACGGCGCCGTCGTTCCAGAGGTTCTGGGTGACGGTCGATTCGTAGCGCGGCTGGAATCCGTCGAGGATGTGGCTGCAGGCCTGGGTATGGACGCCCTCGGTGCCGAACAGGTCCTTGATGCCGAGCGGAATTCCTTCCAGCGCACCGGCGGAGCCTGCGGCGATGCGGGCGTCGGAGGCCTTGGCCATCTCAAGCGCCTTGTCGGGCGTGACCGTGACATAGGCGTTGAGCGCGCCGTTGGCCGCCTCGATGGCCGCGACATAGGCCGTCGCCAGCTCGGTGGCGGTGATGTCCTTGGCCTGCAGCTTGTCGCGGGCTTCGGCAATGGTCAGGCTGGTCAGTTCGCTCATGATCGGATCATCACTTCAGGTCTGGAATGCTTGGCGGTCGGGAGGTCGGAGCGGCGGCAGGCGCCTATTCGACGACCTTGGGGACCAGGAAGAAGTTGCGGTCGGTGAGCGGCGCGTTGGCGACGATGTCGTCGGCCTTGCTGCCGTCGGTAACGACATCCGCGCGCTTCTTCATCGCCATCGGGGTGACCGAGGTCATCGGCTCGATGCCCGTCACGTCGACTTCGGAGAGCTGTTCGACGAAGCCGAGGATGCCATTCAGCTCGCCGACCATGCGGCTGGCTTCGTCTTCTGTGACGGCGATGCGGGCGAGGCGCGCAACGCGCTTGACGATGGCAAGATCGACGGACATGGCATTCTCCGGCTGGGATATTTTCTACCCGCTATAAAGGCCATGTCCGTCAGGTGCAACGGGCAAAAATCAGAAGGTCAGGACCTCGCCGACCTTGGCGACGGCGACCTTGGTTGCAGAGCCTTCCATGCCGGCGACGAACTTGTCGGCGGTGGCGTCGATGACGGGGAAGGTGCCGTAGTGGCAGGGGATCGCCGTCTTGAAGTTGAAGAAGCGCTGGCAGGCGAGCGCTGCAACGGCACCGCCCATGGTGTAGCGGTCGCCGATCGGCACGATGCCGATCTCTGGCTGATGCAGCTCGTTGATCAGCGCCATGTCGCCGAAGATGTCGGTGTCGCCCATGTGATAGAGGGTCGGTTCATCGTCGAAATGCAGCACCAGGCCGTTCGGATTGCCGAGTGCGTGCGAGACGCCGTCTTCGGTCTGCTGGGCCGAGGAATGCAGCGCATTGGTGAAAGTGACCGTGAAGCCGTCGAAGTGGATCGTGCCGCCGGTGTTGCCGGATTCGAGCTTTTCGACGCCCTTGCCACCGAGCCAGGCGGCAAGATCCGCATTGGCGAGAACGGTTGCACCGGTTTCCTTGGCAATCGCCGCGGTGTCGCCGACGTGGTCCGCATGGCCGTGGGTCAGCAGGATGTGGGTGACGCCCTTGGAAACCTCCGAGATCGTCAGGCCGGCATCGGAGAAGGACTGGTTGTAGCTAAGGAACGGGTCGATCAGGATGGTGGCCTTCGCCGTCTCGATGCGGAATGCGGCATGGCCGAGCCAGGTGACTTTCATGGGAAGACTCCGTGAATTAGGGGATGCAAATTCGGGTCCCGGTGGTAAGGACAAACTTGACATAGCTCAAGCGACGGCGATTGACACCGATGCCGCGTTCAATTTCTTTTGACGAGACGACAATCCGATGACAGTCCTTACCATCGAAGAACTCGCCGCCGTGCTGCACCCCAACCAGGCAGTGGCCGGGCTCGATCTCGGCACCAAGACCATCGGCCTGTCGATGTCGGACATCGGCCGCCGGTTCGCGACCCCGCGGCCAGTGCTGAAACGGGTAAAATTCACGCCCGACGCGGCAGCGCTGCTGGCTTTCGCGGAGAAGGAAAAGGTGGCGGCCTTCATCATCGGCCTGCCGGTCAACATGGACGGTTCGCAGGGCCCCAGAGTTCAGGCGACGCAGTCCTTCGTGCGGGCGATGTCGGAAAAGACCGCCCTGCCCTTCGTCTTCTGGGACGAGCGCCTGTCGACTGTCGCCGCCGAACGGCAGCTGATCGCCATGGACGTCTCGCGGGCCAAACGCGCCGACCGGATCGATTCGGCGGCTGCGAGCTTCATTCTTCAGGGGGCGCTCGACAGGTTGTCTTCCCTCGCCCGCAGTTCAGCGCCGGATGCCGACGCCTGACGCGCCTGCCACCAAGACATAATGATCTTGCGCTTGCGCAGGCCAATCAGCCCGAACACCACGAGGCTGTCGATGATGATCGCGCGCAGCACCAGCGGCGGGATGGATTCGGGTGGAAGCCCCAGGATTTCGCCGTAGACCTGGAATGTCAGGTCATGAACCTGGCGGCTGTACATGAAGATGCCGAAGCTGATGTCGTAGTAGGATAGCCAGTACCAACTGCCGAGGAAGAAGATCGGCCCGCCCCAAAACAGCAGAAACCATTTCATGCACCTGCTCCCCGGTAGAAAACGCGCTCGCCGCTGGAGAGTATAAACCAATTAGCGAGCGCCATCGTTCCCAGAACCACGCCGGGAATCGCGATGTTCAGCGCCAGAACGGCAAAAAATATCATGGAGACGAGAAATAATGCGGCTTTCGCCAGCTTTGCTGTCATGGCTACACTGGTTAACAATTGATCACCGGACCACCTTGGGCCGTTAACCCTGCTGTCGCAACGTAAACCATTTGTTAAGGTTAACGGCCTGTGGAGAACGCGCTCAGCCGTAGACGGCGCGCACGATGCGCTTCAGTCCGGTTGCCGCTTTGTCCCAATCCTTCTCGCTTTTCAGCGACAATCCCGCGCATTGTCCGCCAATCGCTGCCGACAGCACCAGATGCTGGATGGCGGCGAGGATGATGGCGTTGACGGCAACTGCATCGACGCCCTTTGGTGGCGCCAGCGATCCACGCATGCGCTCGATCCAGGCGGCCAAGGCCTTGGAGCGTGCCTCCGACAGCTTGCGGACCTGCTCCGTTTGCTCCGACACCTCCCAGGCGACGATGCGCCGCATCAGGGGATCGGCGCGCAGGGCATCCAGGAACAGCAGCGCCAGCCGCTCCATCAGGTCGCCATAGGTCAGCAGGAACATGCCGCCGCTGTCATCGGGGATGCGGTCCCTCACCCAACTGCCGAGATCGGCACCGATCGCCTCCACCAGCCCGTCGAGCCCGCCGTAGTATCGGTAGATCAATTGCTTGTCGCAGCCGGCCCGGCGGGCGACCGCGTTGATGCCGAACCCCTGAAAACCGTGCTCGGCCAGCAGCGTTTTGGCCGATTCGAGAATCAACTTTTCCGTCGACAGACGGTTGCGGATCCGTCTTTCGGGATCGACCGACGCCGATGTCGGCTTTTCGAGGATCAAGGCTGCGTCTGACATATGCTCTCCGGTGATCAATCGCCTACCGCGTGCCTATCAGCGTCAGCACAAGGGCGCAAACTGCGGGTGCGTCGACGCTGCCCATTGCTTGTGGATGATCGGAAGCGCCACCAAGATCCCCGCCGAAGAGGCTTATCGAAGACACGCATATTTTGGTGTATGTTTTGGCGAAAATATACACATAGGTGGAACATGCGCACCAACATAGAACTCGACGACGAGTTGATGGCCGCAGCCAAAGAAGCCACCGGCCTCGCGACAAAAAAAGCAATCGTTGAAGAAGCGTTGCGCGATCTCGTCACGCGCTATCGGCAGAAAAAGGCGATCGACAGCCTTGCCGGTCTTGGCTGGGAAGGAGATCTGCAGACCATGCGACGGGATCGGCCGGAAAACGACGAGATATGATCGTCGTTGACAGCTCGGTCTGGATTGCACAGCTTCGCGGCAACGATATTGCCACGATCGAGCGCCTTAAAAATATCAATGACACCAAGGACATTTTAGTCGGCGACTTGATACTTCTCGAAGTGCTCCAGGGCGCGCGTTCTGAACCGGAAGCTTTGCTGATAGAAAAAGGTCTTCGCCAGTTCCCCGTGCAGCAAATGCTCAGCGACCGACTGTTGGCAAAGGCCGCCGGCAACTATCGAGAGCTCCGCAAGCGAGGGATTACCGTACGCAACACCGTCGATGTTGTAATCGGTACCTTCTGTATCGAAGAGAACCACAGCCTCCTTCACAATGATCGCAACTTCGATCCTATCGCAAAATACTTGGGGCTCACGGTAGCCTGAAAGTCGTGCCTGCCTGAACCCAGCACGATCACCGGACGGCGCTCAAACTTTCCGCCCATACCACCTCGTCGTTTCCGACAGCGGCACCACCGGTGGGGCGAGCGGCTCGAAACCGCGCCTCGGCCAGAAGTGCAAGGCGCCGGTATTGGCAGCATTGGCGCTGAGATGGATGCCCTTGACCCCCGCCTTGCGCGCCATCGTGATCCAGCGCTCCAGCAGCGCTGTGCCGGTGCCCCGGCGCTGCATGCGCGGCAGGAGGTTCATGTGCAGATGGGCGGGATAGGGATCGGTGAGACTCTCCGGCGTGCGCCGGAGGTGGTGGATCATGAAGCAGCGGCGCTCATCGGCCGTCCATCCGGACGAGGGCCCGGTCGGCTCGGGATAGATGCCGCGCAGGCCCGGCCACCAGTCCTGCTCGAGCCGCGCCTCGAAGGCGGGCGTATCAAAGACGCCGAGGATATAGCCGCCGACGCCCTCGTCGTCCTCGGCGACCAAAACCGTCTCGGGGCTGAACTTCGCATAGGGGCCGACATAGATATGCCCCATCAGCCGGCCATCGATATAGAGGTGCCAGGCATCGCCGCCGGCATGACCGGTCGCCAGCGAAATGGCGTAGAGGCTGTCGATATCGGAGGGACGAAAGCTGCGAAGCGTAACCACACGTCCTCCTCACGTTTCGATGCGAGCCCAATTCTTCGTCAGGTCGCGGGTGGATAGAGCAGATCGACGATGTAGCTGGCGTCGAAACGGCTGTCGAGCATGCCGTAGGTCGAGCGCCAGCCGCCGGCCAGTCGCGTTTCGATAAAGGCATCGGCCACCTTGCCGGCGCCGAGCCGGTAGAGCTCGGCGGCTGCCGCGGCCAAGGCCAGCTGCTCGATCAGCAGGCGGGCGGCGCCCTCGTCGCGCTCACAGAGCGCCATGGCGGCGCGCAGCACGTCGATGGTCTTCTTGCCGGCCGGTCCGAGATCGCGGGCGAGGCCTGCGAACACGGTTTCGAAGAGGTCGCGGCCCCGGTTGAGCACACGCAGCAGGTCGAGCGCCATGACATTGCCGGAGCCTTCCCAGATGGCGTTGACCGGCGCCTCGCGGTAGTGCCGGGCGATCGGCCGCTCCTCGATATAGCCGCTGCCGCCGATGCATTCCATCGCCTCGTAGATCAGGGCCGGCGCAATCTTGCAGCACCAGTATTTGGCGACCGGCGTCATCACCCGCGCATAGGCGGCATCGTCGGCGCTGTCGCGCGCCTTGTCGAAGGATTCGGCAAGCCGGAATGACAGGGCGGTGGCGGCGGCGACGTCGAGCGCCATGTCGGCGAGCACGCGGGTCATGATCGGCTGGCTGACCAGCGGCTTGCCAAAGACGCTACGGCCGCGGGCGTGGTGAACCGCTTCCGCGAGCGAGGCGCGCATGATGCCTGACGAGGCCAGCGCGCAGTCGAGCCTCGTCAGGGTCACCATGTCGAGAATGGTGCGGATGCCGCCATCCGGCGTGCCGAGCAGGAAGCCGAAGGTATCGGTGAACTCGACTTCGGCCGATGCGTTCGAGCGGTTGCCGATCTTGTCCTTCAGCCGCTGGAAATGCAGGCCGTTGGCAGACCCGTCCTCGAGCAGCCGCGGCACCAGGAAGCAGCCGAGACCATCGCCCGTCTGGGCGAGCATGATGAAAGCGTCGCTCATCGGCGCCGACAGGAACCATTTGTGGCCGGAGAGACGATAGATGCCCTCCCCCACCCGTTCGGCCGAGGTCGTGTTGGCGCGCACGTCGGTGCCGCCCTGCTTTTCCGTCATGCCCATGCCGATGGTGACGGCGGATTTCTGCATCGCCGGCTTGTTGGTCGAATCATATTTGCGCGACAGGATTTTTGGCGCCCAGTCCTTCTGCACGGCGGGCGCTGCCATCATCGCCGCCACAGAGGCGCTGGTCATCGTCAGCGGGCACAGATGGCCGCATTCCAGCTGCGCGGTCAGATAGAAGCGCGCGGCGCGCACCTTGTGGGCCTGGTCCTTGGCATCGACATCCGCCTGCGGATCCCAGATCGACGAATGCAGCCCAGAAGACATCGAGCGGCGCATCAGCGCGTGCCAGGCGGGGTGGAACTCGACGACATCCAGCCGCTCGCCGCGCGGACCGTGGGTCTTCAGCTGCGGCACGCCCTGGTTGGCCATGCGGGCCAGTTCCTGGGCCTCATGCGACGTGACGAAGCGGCCCATCTGCTCGAGATCCTCGCGAATGCTGCGCGGCAGATTGGCGGTGAGATCGACGATCAGGGGATCGGAACGGTAGGCATTGATGCCGGACCAAAGGCTCGGCTGGTTCAAATCGTTCGACGGGTCGGCGTTCCGGGGCGTTTGGGTCATGAATCGCTTCTAGCCGAAGTCACCTATGGTGGGAACGTCCAGAGGCGAGATTCATGGCGATGTGCACAATGGGGGTGCTGTGTCGGCGTTCAAGGCAGCACTGCAGCGTCAGGAACGCTAGACACACCCTCGTCTCGGGCGTGGGGTTTCGGTTAGTGAGCTTGCTATTGATTCTGCCGCACGGGGAACGTTCTACACACTGGCAAGTTTGCAAAGCGGAGTGTCGACAATTCGGAGGTCTCATACGCGTCGCCTGGGAAGAACCTGTTGTGTTGATAAGAGATGAAGGTCGTCGTTTTTCAGTTATCACAACGACCGAGGACGCCTACGAAGCGCTGATTTCAAGTTGGCCAATCTCCGATGGGCCGGCATTCCTGGCAGCCCTCGAGATATGCAACGGCGTTTCCTTCGGGGCCAGCCACCGTAATGTGGCAAGGGAAGCTTTTATAACCGCGGCGAAGGAAGCTGGCCTGACGATGCAAAGCATCTCCTCATTTCGGTCCGCCCACTGACGCGATCAGGTGACGCCGTCTCCGCCCAAATCTTGCCCAATTCAACAAACAATGAAGTTTCGTGGCCCGCCGCTTATAAGAACATACTTGTGTGGCAAGATTTATAAAATGTATCCCATAACTGAGCGCTTGACTCCATCCTAAACTAAACTACTCCTGTCCAGTACCGATCCCAGAGATATTCTTGGCGGGATCGCTTGGGGGTTTTGTTGTGCTCTTGCCGTCTACCGCAGGCGAGGCAGGGCATGTTCCAACTATTTATGTCACTAGATGATGATCAGATCGAGCTTGTCTTAGGCGCCGTCAGGCTTTGGTGCCTGAAGAGAGGTGTCGAAATCGAGAGTGACGATGGCCGTCGCGCGGTAACAATTGCCGTAGATTGCATCCTGTCAACCGGAACACTTAATTTTGCAACCGTGGTGCAGGCGCGTCTCGACGACGTCAGTGTATTGCCCCGCCAATGACCGATGGAAAAAAGCGTGAAGTAAAGACGAAGGAAGAGAAACGACTTCTTGCAGAAGAGGCCACTCGGTTTGCAATGGAGGACACCGAAAGGCGCCGACTGGCAAGGGTGGAGAAGACAAATCGACTGCGAGCGATGCGGCTAGCCGAAAAAATCAGTGACTAGAAACACCAAGCTTTTTGGCATTGCAGCCGTGTTGTTTGTTTTCGCGTTTTGGACCGCCGTAGGAGTTGGCGTTCACTGGGCCTGCTCATAGGCACCGCCCCTCAGATTTGAGAAGGGCGAGCGGGGTGTCGCGGAATGCATGGTTTTGATTAGTGAATCGCATCGGCCGATTTCGGGAAGTGGAAGTCCACTGCCAGATTTGGAGAGATCAAACACCGCCGATACCGACCCGCATTTCGACGCACCAGACAAACGCAAGAAACATGTGGCCGAAGCCGCCTCACCTGCGCTCAACGTTTCGAACCGCCTTGCCCCCTCGCCGCGCGCTCTTTATAGAGCGCCTGACGACATCCGAGGGCGCCAGAATGGTCTTCTTTCCCCACCGCCATCTTATCGGCATCAAAGGTCTCAAAGAGCAGGATATCACCTATCTTCTCGACAAGGCCGACGAGGCGGTGCAGATCAGCCGCCAGCGCGAGAAGAAGACCTCGACGCTGCGGGGGCTCACCCAGATCAACCTGTTCTTCGAAGCCTCGACGCGCACCCAGGCGTCGTTTGAGCTGGCCGGCAAGCGGCTCGGCGCCGATGTCATGAACATGTCGGTCGGCAATTCGTCTGTCAAAAAGGGCGAGACGCTGATCGACACGGCGATGACGCTGAATGCGATGCGCCCTGATGTCCTCATCATTCGCCACTCCAGCGCCGGGGCGGCAGCGCTGCTTGCCCAGAAGGTTTCCTGCGCCGTGGTCAATGCCGGCGATGGCCAGCACGAGCATCCGACCCAGGCGCTGCTCGACGCGCTCACCATTCGGCGCGCCAAGGGCAAGCTGTCGCGCATCATCGTCGCCATCTGCGGCGACGTGCTGCATTCGCGCGTCGCCCGCTCCAACATTCTCCTGCTCAATGCCATGGGCGCGCGGGTGCGCGTCGTCGCGCCGGCGACGCTGCTGCCGACCGGCATGGCCGAGATGGGCGTCGAGATCTGCCATTCGATGAAGGAAGGATTGAAGGACGCAGACGTGGTGATGATGCTGCGGCTGCAGCGCGAGCGCATGTCCGGCGCCTTCGTGCCGTCGGTGCGCGAGTATTTCCATTTCTACGGACTTGATGCCGAGACGCTGAAAGCCGCGAAGGAGGATGCGCTCGTGATGCATCCGGGTCCGATGAACCGTGGTGTCGAGATCGCCTCGGAGGTGGCCGACGGCCCGCAGAGCGTCATTGCCGAACAGGTCGAGATGGGGGTCGCCGTCAGAATGGCCGTCATGGAAACGCTGCTTGTCTCGCAGAACCAGGGGCCGCGCGCATGAGCAACCTTGTCCTTAGAAACGTCCGCATCGTCGACCCCTCCCGCAACCTCGACGAAACCGGCACGATCATCGTCGAAGACGGCGTCATCGTCGCGTCAGGCAAGGACGCCGACAGCCTGGCGGTGCCGACGGGCGCTACTGTGCGCGACTGCGGCGGGCTGATCGCCGTGCCCGGCCTGGTCGATGCCCGCGTCCATGTCGGCGAGCCTGGCAGCGAATATCGCGAGACGATCGCGTCGGCCAGCCGTGCCGCCGCCGCCGGCGGCATCACCTCCTTCATCATGATGCCGGACACCGATCCTGTGATCGACGACATCGCGCTGGTGGAGTTCGTCAAGAAGACGGCGCGCGACAAGGCCGTCGTCAATGTCTATCCGGCAGCGGCCCTGACCAAGGGCCTCGCAGGCACCGAAATGACCGAGATCGGACTGCTCAAGGAAGCCGGTGCCGTGGTCTTTACCGACGGTCATTCCAGCATCCATGACGCGCAGGTCCTGCGCCGGGTGATGACCTACAGTCGCGCCTTTGACGCGGTGGTCGCCAGCGTTCCGCGCGACGAGCATCTGGGCGCCGGCGGCGTCATGCACGAGGGGCTGTTTGCCAGCTGGCTCGGCCTGTCCGGCATCCCGCGCGAAGCCGAGCTCATTCCGCTCGAACGCGACCTGCGCATCGCGGCGCTGACCCGCAGCCGCTACCATGCGGCAATGATCTCCGTGCCTGAATCGGCCGAGGCCATCAGGGTCGCCCGCGGGCGCGGCGCCAAGGTCACCTGCGGCATCTCGATCAACAACCTGTCGCTCAACGAGAACGACATCGGCGAATACCGCACCTTCTTCAAGCTCTATCCGCCGCTGCGTCCCGAAGACGACCGCATGGCGATGATCGAGGCGCTGGCCGACGGCACGATCGACATCATCGTCTCCTCCCACGATCCGCAGGACGTGGACACCAAACGCCTTCCCTTTGCCGAAGCCGCCGATGGCGCAATAGGGCTTGAGACGATGCTGGCCGCCGCCCTGCGCCTCTATCACAGCGGCCAGGTCAGCCTGATGCGGCTGATCGACGCCCTGTCGACGCGGCCGGCGCAGATCTTCGGACTCGATGCAGGAACGCTGAAGCCTGGCGCCAAGGCCGATATCGCGCTGATCGACCTCGACGAGCCTTGGCTTGTGGCCAAGGACATGCTTCTGTCGCGCTCAAAGAATACACCATTCGAGGATGCGCGGTTCAGCGGCCGGGCGGTTGCGACCTATGTCGCGGGCGCGCTCGTCTACTCACTGAGCTGAACCCGCTGTAGAATCCGGACGTTAGGGGGACACTTTGACCGACATCATGAACTGGCAGATCACCCTGCCGTTTGCTCTTGCCGCGCTTGCTGTCGGCTACCTCCTGGGCTCGATTCCCTTCGGCCTGGTGTTGACGCGGATGGCCGGGCTCGGGGACGTCCGCTCCATCGGCTCCGGCAGCATCGGCGCGACCAACGTCTTGCGCACCGGCAACAAGAAGCTTGCGGTCGCCACCATGCTGCTCGATGCCCTGAAGGGCACTGTTGCCGTGCTCGTCTGCGGCCACCTGTTCGGCGCCGAGGCCGGATTGCTGGCCGGCTTTGCCGCCTTCATCGGACATATCTTCCCGGTCTGGATCGGATTTCGGGGCGGCAAGGGCGTTGCCACCTATATCGGTATCCTGCTGGCGCTGGCACCGGCGATGGTGTTGCTGTTTGCCATCGTGTGGCTCGCCTTCGCGTTCCTGACCCGTTACTCATCACTATCCGCGCTGGTTGCAACCCTTGTCATTCCGGTTGCATTGTGGATACTGGGCCCCGAAAAGATTGCTGCGGCGATGACGCTCATGAGCCTCATCTGCTGGTGGAAACACAAGGCCAACATTGCCAGGCTGACGGCGGGGACGGAAAGCAAGATCGGATCCAAGGGGTAGGTTCATGGCCACGGGCAGCGCAGGACGGTCTGGGATTGCGCTGACGGAAAAACAAAGGATCGCCTGGCTGAGGTTGATCCGCTCCGACAATGTCGGGCCTGCCACTTTCCGCGACCTCATCAATCATTTCGGCTCGGCGGAGACGGCCTTGGTGATGCTGCCGGAGCTCTCGCAGCGTGGCGGCGCCACGCGGGCGATCCGCATCTGCAGCGAAAGCGACGCGCTGCGCGAACTCGACCTCGCCAACCGTTTCGGCGCCCGCTTCATCGGCATCGGCGAGCCGGATTATCCGCCGGCACTCCGGCAGATCGACGGCGCGCCGCCGCTGCTTGCCGTCAAAGGCAATCTTGCCACCGCCACCAAACCCGCCGTCGGCATCGTCGGCTCGCGCAATGCCTCGATCAGCGGCGCGAAATTCGCGGCCATGATCGCGCGCGATTGCGGCCGGGCGGGCTATGCCGTCATCTCGGGTTTGGCGCGCGGCATCGATACGGCGGCACACCGGGCAAGCATCGAGACCGGCACCATCGCGGCGCTGGCGGGAGGGCTCGACCAGCCCTACCCGCCGGAGAATGTCGATCTCTTGAATGAGATCTGCGGCAGCGACGGGGTCGCCATCAGCGAGATGCCGTTCGGCTGGGAACCGCGGGCCCGCGATTTTCCAAGGCGCAATCGGCTGATCGCCGGCGTGTCGCTCGGTGTCGTCGTCGTCGAGGCGGCAACGCGCTCGGGCTCGCTCATCACGGCCAGGCTGGCCGGCGAATTTGGTCGCCTGGTCTTTGCCGTTCCCGGCTCGCCGCTCGATCCCCGCTGTCAGGGGACGAACGGGCTCTTAAGGGATGGGGCGATGATCACCACCAGCTCGGGCGATGTCATCGAGGCACTGGCACCTTTGTCGCGGATAGACCTATTTTCACCACCGCTTGCCGAAGAGCCGGGGGAAGACCCGAACAAGCCGCTGCTGCTGCCGCCCGACGACAATGAACGCGCGCGCATTGTCGATGCGCTGGGGCCGACGCCAGTCGAGATCGACGATATCATCCGCCATACCGGGTTGCAGGCGTCCGCCGTCTACCTCGTCCTGCTGGAGCTCGACCTCGCCGGACGGTTGCATCGGCATCCGGGCGGCCTAGTGTCGCTTGCGATGCTGGATTGATGCGACAGGCTGGCGCCCGCTCTGCAGGTCGCCCGCTTCGACATAGGCCATTTCCAGGAGATAGCAGAGGACATCGGCACCTTCCTTTTCCGCTACCTGCCGCAACTCTGCAAGCATCTGCCGGACAAAGGCGATGTTTTCGTCGAAGGCCGAGGCATCCTTGTTTTTTAAAGCTTTAGGCGCCATTTCGTCTTCCTGCCGCAGAGCGCGATTGTCGGGCGGACCGCATCTTCACATTACATGTCAAAGACGATAAAGCATTTATCTAAAATTGCAACCTGTATATAATCCCCTTAAGGTTGCGTCTCGTTGTAAGGGTCAAAATGTGCCATCCCTCTTGACCGCAGCGATTTCCCTGTCCATGTCGAGGGGCCGGAAAGTGAAGATAACCGGAACATCCGCATGTTTCTTTCCGGCTGGACCTCCTATTTAGAGAATGATGATGAATGTTGTAGTGGTAGAATCGCCTGCCAAGGCCAAGACGATCAACAAGTATCTCGGACCCAACTACAAGGTCCTGGCGTCTTTCGGTCACGTGCGCGATCTGCCTGCCAAGGACGGTTCGGTTCTGCCGGACCAGGACTTCGAGATGCTCTGGGAAGTCGACGCCGCCTCGGCCAAGCGCATGAAGGATATTTCGGACGCGATGAAGACGGCCGATGGCCTCATCCTCGCAACCGACCCGGATCGCGAAGGTGAAGCGATCTCCTGGCACGTGCTCGACCTTCTCAACAAGAAGAAGGTGATCGGCACCAAGAAGGTGCAGCGCGTCGTCTTCAACGCCATCACCAAGAAGTCCGTGCTCGACGCCATGGCCAACCCGCGCGATATCGACGGGCCGCTGGTCGATGCCTATCTGGCGCGCCGGGCGCTCGACTATCTCGTCGGCTTCAACCTGTCGCCGGTGCTGTGGCGCAAGCTGCCCGGCGCCCGGTCGGCCGGCCGCGTGCAGTCCGTATCGCTGCGTCTGGTCTGCGACCGAGAGTCCGAGATCGAGCGCTTCGTGTCCGAGGAATACTGGAACCTCTCGGCGCTCTTGAAGACGCCGCGCGGCGACGAGTTCGAGGCACGCCTGACCATGGCAGACGGCAAGCGCCTGCAGGCACGTTCCGTTGCCAACGGCGAACAGGCCGGCAATCTGAAGACCCTGCTCGAAGGTGCCAGCTATGTCGTCGACACGGTCGAGGCGAAGCCCGTCAAGCGCAATCCTTCGCCACCCTTCACCACCTCGACCTTGCAGCAGGCCGCCTCGTCGAAGCTCGGCTTCTCCGCATCGCGCACCATGCAGGTGGCGCAGCGGCTCTATGAGGGCATCGACATCGGCGGCGAGACGGTCGGTCTCATTACCTATATGCGTACCGACGGCGTACAGATGGCTCCTGAAGCGATAGATGCTGCCCGCAGCGCCATTGGCAGCCAGTTCGGCAACCGTTACCTGCCGGAAAAGGCCCGCTTCTATTCGTCCAAGGCAAAGAATGCCCAGGAGGCGCACGAAGCCGTCCGCCCCACCGATTTCAACCGCATTCCCGATCATCTGCGCAGCGCGCTCGATGCCGACCAACTGCGTCTCTATGACCTGATCTGGAAGCGGGCCATCGCCAGCCAGATGGCGTCGGCCGAGATCGAGCGGACGACTGTCGAGATCCTCGCGACGAACGGCGGCGACAAGGCCGGCCTGCGCGCAACAGGCTCCGTCATCCGCTTCGACGGCTTCATCGCCGCCTATACCGACCAGAAGGAAGATGGCGAGCAGAGCGATGACGGCGAAGAAGACGGCCGCCTGCCTGAGATCAATGCCCGCGAAAATCTCGCAAAGCAGAAGATCAACTCCACCCAGCATTTTACCGAACCGCCGCCGCGCTATTCGGAAGCGACGCTAATCAAGAAGATGGAAGAGCTCGGCATCGGCCGGCCCTCAACCTATGCGGCAACGCTGGCGACCCTGCGCGACCGCGACTATGTGACGATCGACAAGCGCAAGCTGGTACCTCAGGCCAAGGGCCGGCTGGTCACCGCCTTCCTCGAGAACTTCTTCACCCGCTATGTCGAATACGACTTCACCGCCGACCTCGAAGAAAAGCTCGACCGGATTTCGGCCGGCGAACTGAACTGGAAGGACGTGCTGCGCGAATTCTGGACGGCCTTCTTCGCCCAGATCAACGACACCAAGGAACTGCGCGTCACCAACGTGCTCGACGCGCTGAACGAAGCGCTGGCACCGCTGGTCTTCCCAACGCGCGAAGACGGCAGCGATCCGCGCATCTGCCAGGTCTGCGGCACCGGCAACCTGTCGCTGAAGCTCGGCAAGTACGGCGCCTTCGTCGGCTGCTCGAACTATCCGGACTGCAATTTCACCCGCCAGCTCTCGTCTGAAGGCGGCACGGATGCGGAATCGACCGGTCTCAGCGAGCCGAAGGCCCTCGGCAAGGACCCGGTGACCGAGGAAGAGCTGACGCTGCGCTCCGGCCGCTTCGGTCCCTATATCCAGCGCGGCGAAGGCAAGGAAGCCAAGCGCTCGTCGCTGCCAAAGGGCTGGAAGCCAGAGGACATCGACTACGAGAAGGCGATGGCGCTGATCTCGCTTCCGCGCGACATCGGCAAGCATCCGGAAAGCGGCAAGATGATCTCGTCCGGCCTCGGCCGCTACGGACCTTTCCTGCTGCATGACGGCTCCTACGCCAATCTCGAGACCATCGAGGACGTGTTCACCGTCGGCCTCAACCGCGCCGTGACAGTGCTCGCTGACAAGCAGGCGAAGGGGCCGAGCGGTCGCGGCACGCCGGCAGCGCTGAAGGATCTCGGCGACCATCCGGATGGCGGCGGCAAGATCACCGTGCGCGACGGCAAGTACGGACCCTATGTCAACTGGGGCAAGGTGAACGCCACCCTGCCCAAGGGCAAGGACCCGCAGAGCGTCAGCGTCGAGGAGGCCCTCGCCCTGATCGTCGAGAAGGCCGGCAAGCCGGCCAAGCCGAAGGCAGCAAAGGCCAAGGCCGCGCCAAAGGCCAAGGCACCTGCCAAGGCTAAGACAACAGCCGCAGCGGCCAAGCCGACCAAGACAGCAGCCAAACCAGCGGCGAAAGCCAAGCCGGCAGCAAAGGCCGCCGCCAAGCCGGCTGCCAAGAAGACAGTGAAGAAGGCCGCAGAGTGAGCAGAGACCCGCGCAGCAGACCAGCCCCCGTTGAACGCCGCGTCGGCAAGCCGGTCCGGCCTGCCAAGGCCGGAAAGGGCGACGCGACAGTGCCCGCCCGCGAGGCGATCATCCAGGGTGTGCTGCCGCCGCGCGAAGTCATCCTGCGCTTCATCGCCGACCACCCGCAACAGGCCTCCAAGCGCGAGCTTGCCAAGGCCTTCGGGCTGAAGGGCGAGCAGCGGGTGGAACTGAAGAACCTTTTGCGCGACCTCGAAGAGGACGGCATGGTGCAGAAGAACCGCAAGTCGCTGGTGCGACCCGGCGCCCTGCCCCCCGTCACCGTGCTCGACATCACCACCCGCGACAAGGACGGCGAACTGATCGGACGCCCCGCAGAATGGCCGGAAGATGCCGGCGTCGCGCCTGCTGTGGCCATCCGCCAGACATCGTCGCCGGCCGGCCGCAACGGCAAAGGCAAGGCGCCCGTGGCCGGCATGGGCGACCGGGTGCTGGCAAAGATCTTTCCGGCCGGCGACCGTGGCGGACCGGCCTATACGGCACGGATCATCAAGGTCCTCGACCGCAAGCGCAGCGCCGCCATCGGCGTCTTCCGCGAAATGCCCGGCGGCGGCGGCCGGCTGATGCCCGTCGAGCGGCGCGGCGAGGAAATGGTCATCGATCCCGAGGATATCGGCACCGCCAAGGACGGCGATCTGGTCGAGATCGAAGTCGCCCGTCTCGGCCGATTCGGCCTGCCGCGCGCCAAGGTACTGTCGGTGCTCGGTGCCGTCGGCTCGGAAAAGGCGATCTCGATGATCGCCATCCATGCCCATGGCATTCCGTACGTATTCCCGCTGCCGGTGCTGGCCGAGGCCGACGACGCCAAGCCGGCGACGATGAAGAACCGCGAGGACTGGCGCAAGGTGCCGTTGATCACCATCGATCCGGCCGACGCCAAGGACCACGACGACGCTGTCTATGCCGAGCTCGATCCCTCGCCCGACAATATCGACGGCGTCATCGTCAACGTCGCCATTGCCGACGTCTCCTGGTATGTGCGCGCCAATTCGATGCTGGACCGCGAGGCGCAGAAACGCGGCAACTCGGTCTATTTCCCGGATCGCGTCGTGCCGATGCTACCGGAGCGGATCTCCAACGATCTCTGCTCGCTTAAGGAAGGCGTCGATCGTCCGGCTTTGGCCGTGCGGATGGTGTTTTCACGCGAGGGCCGCAAGATCGGCCATACCTTCCACCGCATCATGATGAAGAGCGCAGCCAAGCTCTCCTACCAGCAGGCACAGGCGGCGATCGACGGCACGCCGGACGACCAGACCGGCCCGCTGCTGGAGGCTATCCTGAAGCCGCTGTACCACGCCTATGGCGTGATGAAGCGCGGTCGCGACCGCCGGCAGCCGCTTGAGCTAGACATGCCGGAGCGCAAGATCCAGTTGAAGCCGGATGGCACCGTGGACCGCGTGGTCGTGCCGCCGAGGCTCGACGCGCACAAGCTGATCGAAGAGATGATGATCCAGGCGAACGTCGCCGCCGCCGAGACGCTGGAGAAGCAGCGTCAGCCGCTGATCTTCCGCATCCATGACGGCCCGTCGCTGGCAAAGCAGGAGATTCTCAGAACCTTCCTTGCCACCCTCGACATTCCGCTCGCCAAGGGCGGCAACATGCGGGCCAACAACTTCAACGGCATTCTCGCCAAGGCCGAGGGCACACCGCACCAGACGATGGTGAGCGAAATGGTGCTACGCTCCCAGAGCCAGGCGATCTACAGCCCGGAAAATATCGGTCACTTCGGCCTCAACCTGATGAAGTATGCCCACTTCACCTCGCCGATCCGCCGCTACGCCGATCTGATCGTCCATCGGGCGCTGGTCGGATCGCTCGGACTGGGCGAAGGCGGCATCACGCCGGAGGAAGAAGCCGGGCTCGACGACGTCGCGGCCGAAATCTCGACCTTCGAGCGCCGCGCCATGGCGGCCGAGCGCGAAACGGTCGACCGGCTGATCGCCCATCACCTTGCCAACCGAGTCGGCGAAGAGTTCGACGGCCGCGTCGGTGGCGTGACCAAGTCTGGCCTGTTCATCGGCCTGCCCGAATTCGGCGCCGACGGCTTCATTCCGATCTCGACGCTCGGCAACGACTATTACATCTACGACGAGGCGCACCAGGCGCTGGTCGGCGACCGGACAGGGCTCGGCTACCGGCTGGGCGACAGCGTCAAGGTCAAGCTGGTCGAGGCCGTGCCGCTGGCGGGTGCCTTGCGCTTCGAGATGCTGAGCGAGGGCCGCGAGCTGCCGCGCGGCATGCGCTCGTTCCACAAGTCTGGCCGCGGTGCCACGCCGGTGCGCAAGAAGCCGGGGACGAGGCCCCCGCGCGGTCGAAAATAGCTGCTGGAGGGCGGCTGGAGGAGACGAAATGTCATCAAGCGGTTCGGTCCCTGTCATCCGCTATGGCAGGCCAGAGAAGACGGAGCGCCCGCTCGGCCGGGCCATCCTGCGCGGCATGTGCAGCCGCTGCCCGAATTGCGGACGCGGAAAGCTGTTCCAGGCCTTCCTGAAGCCGGTGGACAGCTGCGCTGCCTGCGGCGAGGAGATCTTTCACCACCGCTCCGACGATCTGCCGCCCTACCTGGTCATCCTGGTGCTCGGCCATGTCGTCGTCGGCGGCTACATGATCGCGGACACGCTCTATCATCTGCCGATGTGGGCGACGCTCTCCATCTGGGCACCGATCACGGTCGTGACGGCGCTGGCTGTCATCCAGCCGATCAAGGGCGGCGTCATCGGCCTGCAATGGGCGCTGCGCATGCACGGCTTCGGCGGACAGGAGGATAGGCCGGACGAGTTTGACGATGGCAGCGGCGCGAAGTGAGCAGTTTCCTCGCCCCAATCCCATCCAAACACGTCTCTATCCGTATGATGACGTCATACCGTCATGGGCGGACGCCATAGGATCGGCAGGCGGGGCGATCCCCCGGTTTTTCCGATTCGGCCACGCGTTGCAGTCGAGCTTGACTTGACATGCGCAACGTTTCTTGTCTGAACATGCGGGCGGTCATGCGGCGCCGCCAATTGAACCGAAAAGAACAAAAACCGCTCCAGCTTTGCCAGATCAACGGCATTGCGACGTGTCTCTCCTGCTTTGCGGATCCACAATCCGCCCATGCTGTAAGGATCAACCATGACTGAACCGACGAACAGCAAAGTCGGCCATGTCGAAGAAATTCACTGGCCCTCGCTTTTCGCCGCGATCTCATCGATTTCGGCCGTTGGCATTGCCATCGGCCTCGGCCTGCCCCTTTTTAGCATCATTCTCGAAAAGCGCGGCATTTCCTCGTCGCTGATCGGCCTCAACACCGCCATGGCGGGGGTCGCAGCGATGATCGCCGCCCCCATCACCACCCGCTTGGCGCATCATCTCGGGGTGGCCTCGACGATGATGTGGGCAGTGTTCCTATCGGCGATCAGTGCCGTGGGTTTCTACTATGCCACCGATTTCTGGATGTGGTTCCCGCTGCGCCTGGTTTTCCATGGCGCGACGACGACGTTGTTCATCCTCTCGGAATTCTGGATCAACGCAGCGTCTCCACCGTCCAGGCGCGGCTTCGTGCTCGGGCTCTATGCCACGGTGCTGTCGCTCGGCTTTGCAGCCGGTCCGTTGATCTTCTCCTTGGTCGGCAGCGAGGGCATCCTGCCCTTCGTCATCGGCGCCGTCGCGATCCTGACCGCCGCGTTGCCGATCTTCATTGCCCGCAACGAAAGCCCGGTGCTGGAAGAAAAGCCCGAGATGCACTTCATGCGCTATGTCTTCCTGGTGCCGACGGCCACCGCCGCAGTCTTTGTGTTCGGCGCCGTCGAGGCCGGTGGGCTATCGCTGTTCCCGATCTATGCTACCCGCAACGGCTTTACCGAATCGCATGCGGCTCTCCTCCTGACGATGATGGGCATCGGCAACGTCGTCTTCCAGATCCCCCTAGGCCTGCTCTCGGACCGGCTGAGCGACAAACGGCCGCTGTTGGTCATCATGGGCTGTATGGGCCTGGTCGGCGCGCTGGCGCTCCCCTGGCTCGTCGGCAACTGGATCGTCACGGCGGCGCTGCTGCTGTTCTGGGGTGGCTGCGTGTCTGGGATGTATACGGTTGGCCTTAGCCACCTGGGTTCGCAGCTCACCGGCCCGGACCTTGCCGCAGCCAATGCAGCCTTCGTGTTCTGCTACGCAATCGGCACCGTAGCCGGTCCGCAGGCTATCGGCACCGCCATCGACCTTGCAGGCACGGACGGATTTGCCTGGGCCATCGCCGGTTTCTTCGGGCTTTATGTGCTGCTTTCGGGGGTCCGGCTGCTGTTCCTGGGGAACAGGGGTTGACTTTTGGGGCGCGATTTGTAATTTCGCGCCATAATTTGCCGTGGACCGCAACCGGCCGTCCACGGCATCACTTTTCTTAAAGGCAGGACGACCATGGCCAAGGCAACAACAATCAAGATCAAGCTTCTGTCGACCGCCGACACCGGCTTCTTCTACGTCACCACCAAGAACAGCCGTACGATGACGGACAAGATGAACAAGACCAAGTACGACCCGATTGCCAAGAAGCACGTCGAGTTCAAGGAAACGAAGATCAAGTAAGATCTTCATTTCGACTTTTTTGAAGGCGCGCCCGGTCCGGGTCGCGCCTTTTTTAATGCCGGTCTACCCTCGTCAGCGTTGCATATCGGCTAGCAGCAGTGTAAATAATAACTTACTAATATAGTAATTCGTTGTTGTTCGGGTCTGCGGTGGAAACGAGAAACGCCGCTCTTCCGGCGGGAAAGAGCGGCGTTCACTAAACGTCGACCGGGTGCAGAGCGGTACGAGGAACCGCGGGACATGCACTTCGGCCAACAAACCCCACGACCAGGTGATGCGGCGGACCTGAGCATCATGGGGTATCTCTGTCCAAATGGACGATATCCTCTGCAGTTAAGCTCGCTTAAAAATGAGTTAAAATCAAGAACCGTTGGCAAGAAATAACAATTGAGTCACATTATGGTTAAACGCTGCTGTCTGGATTTTACTTTTACTCTGCAATCTTCTTTAATAAATATCTCAGATGCATTCTACAAATCGCAGTGTACTTAAAGTATTCTATTCATTGAAATTTTTTATTGAATATACCTTTGGAGACGACAGAGTATAATCACAACAATAACGAGTTTATGTCTATTTAGATCAGCTAAAAAATCACTCTCTTTTTGAAATACTGCGCAAATATCCTGCGAGCGGATGGATGCTCCGGTTTCATTTTGCTGAATCTATCACAATATGATGTCAATTTTACTGCGAGGACATTCTGGACCTCGACTGCCACGGCAGAATTGTCCCCGCATTAAACTTTAGTAATGACTGTGGAAAACCGTCTCTCTGGTATCCGAGAGGCAGTGCGCACCGCAGATCAAGCGGCGGCGGCAACGATGCAGTTGCGGCCGCTGTTCTTTGCCGCGTAGAGCGCGCGGTCGGCCTGCCGCAGCAATTCCTCGGGCCCGTCGGTCGTCGCTTGGCGAGAGGAGATGCCGAATGACGCGGTGACATGCAGCGCCTGGCCGCTATCGCGCAGAATGAAGGGAATGCTTTCGATGGCGACCCGCAGGCGCTCAGCGACGGCAGCAGCCACCTCCGGCGCGGTGTCGGGCATGACGATCACAAACTCTTCTCCACCGAAGCGGCAAGCGAGATCCGCACCGCGTACCGATGCGCGGACGCGCGCTGCGAACTCCTTCAGCACCTGGTCGCCCGCATCGTGGCCGTAGGCGTCATTGACCGACTTGAAGCGGTCGATATCGGTGATCAACAGTGACATCGGTCGGCTACGCTGGACCGAGCGCTTGAAGAGAATCGCCAGATGATTGTCCAGATAGCGCCTATTGTGGAGCCCGGTCAGGGCGTCGGTCACCGCGAGCTCGATGGTCTGCTGGACGCTGGTACGCAGGCGGTCGTTATAGCGCTTGCGCTTGATTTGGGTCAGGCAGCGCGCCACGAGCTCATTCGGATCAATCGGCCGGACGATGTAGTCGTTGACGCCAAGCTCGAGAGCGCGGACGATCATGTCGTCACCGCCCTGCTCGGTAATCAACAAAACAGGCAAAAAGCGCGTGCGCTCCAGCGAGCGCAATTGCGAGCAAAGCCGCAATGGATCGTAATCTTCAAAGTTGGAATTGACGATCACCAGCTCGAAAGGGCTTTCGGCAGCTTCGAACAAAGCCGCCTGCGCGTCCGACATGGCGACGACGTTGGCGATCGGCTTCAAGGCACGGATGATCCGCTCCTGCGAGTTGGCGCGGCCGTCGACCAGCAGCACCTGCGGCGTCTCCTCGCCCTTGCCTTCGCCTATGCGCCCGTCATCCAAGCCGAGATTGCGCGCCGTATCCGCGCGCGCACGGAGTTCGTCGCTCAACGTCTTCAGCCGCAGCAGGCTTTTCACCCGCGAGATCAACTGCAGGTCATTGACCGGCTTGGTGAGGAAATCGTCGGCACCGGCCTTGAGGCCACGGACGCGGTCGGCCGGCTGGTCCAGCGCCGTTACCATGACGACGGGAATGTGGGAGACTCGCGGATTGGCCTTCAGCCGTTCGCAGACCTCAAAACCGTCCATGCCAGGCATCATGATGTCGAGGAGGATGAGATCGACCTGGGCGGTATCGCAGATCGCCAGAGCGTCCGCGCCATTGTCGGCCGTCAGCACGTCGAAATACTCCGCCAGAAGCCGGGCCTCGAGCAGTTTCACATTCGCCGGAATATCGTCAACAACCAGGATTCGCGCGGTCATATGGTTTTTCCGACGCTCAGGCGTCGCCCAGATAAGTTTTGATCGTTTCGATAAACTTGGGAACGGAGATCGGCTTGGAGACATAAGCCTCGCAACCGCCCTGGCGAATGCGCTCCTCGTCGCCCTTCATCGCAAATGCGGTGACCGCAATGACGGGAATGACATGCAACTCGTCGTCCTCCTTCAGCCATTTCGTCACCTCCAGGCCGGAGACCTCAGGCAGCTGAATGTCCATCAGGATCAGGTCCGGCCGGTGCTTTCGGGCAAGTTCAAGTGCCTCCATGCCGTTGCGGGTCTGGATCGTAGTATAGCCGCATGCTTCGATGAGATCCCGAAAGAGCTTCATGTTCAGCTCATTGTCTTCGACAATCATCACTTGTTTGGGCATAATACTGTGTCCCCTCGAGCGGCCTTGAATCCAGTTGGCGAAAATATAAGGTCGCGCGGAAGCCGATTCGATAAATCCATGAGCGCGACGCTATCGGCATTTGGTTGAGAAATAGGTAATTTGCCCCGCGAAATGCAAAGCAACTTCAAGAAGCCGAAAGGCAAGGACGCCGATCCGCAGGAAATCGCCATTGCTGTCCTTGGCTGGCTGGCAAGCGAGCCTGACATGTTCGGCCGGTTCCTCGCGATCACCGGCATGGAGCCTTCCCAGCTACGCAATGCCGTCAACGAGCCAAGCTTTCTCGGCGGTCTGCTCGATTTCCTGATGAACCACGAACCATCACTGATGGCATTCTGCGAGGCAAGCGGCACGGCGCCCGAGGCGGTCATGGCTGCCTCCGCCCACTTTTCAGGGGCCAGCCTTGGCTCTGGAGAATACTGATCTTGGACGAGACAACGGATATTGAAGACGTTCCGCTTCGGGACAGGCCGCTTGTCGTCTGCGATGTCGACGAGGTGGTGCTGGAGTTCCTGACACCCTTCACCCGCTACCTGCGCGCCAACGACCACGACCTGCTGCCGCGCTCTTTCCGCCTGCACGGCAACATCGTCTCCACCCGGGATGGCGAACAGCCCGACGACGCTACGGTTTCTGCCTTTCTCGAGGCCTTCTTCGGCGTTCAGGATCAGTGGCAGACGCCCGCGGAGCGGGTCATCGAAACGCTGACCTCGCTCGCGGAAGATGCGGATATCGTTTTCCTGACCGCCATGCCACCTCGGCACCGGCCGGTCCGCCGGGCGCTGCTCGATGGCTTCGGCCTGCACTTCCCGATGATCGCCACGGAGCAGCCGAAAGGTCCGGTGCTCGCCCGGCTGCACGGCGAGCGAGATCAACCCGTGGTGTTCATAGACGATATCGAGCGAAACCTGCTTTCGGTCGGCGCGGCCGTGCCGGACTGCCTGCTGATCAACCTCATGGCCAACGCCGACTTCCGCCCCTTCCTGCCGGTCCCTTCGGAAGGTATCGTCAGCGCGGAGAATTGGGATGTTACCGAGAGGCTGATCCGGGATCATATCGGCGCGTGATGGCAGATCGTCTCGGCATTCATACACGCTTTGCCTCCGCCGCCATTTTTCATCCTTGAGTGGCGCTAGCATAATGCATAGAGTGGCAATGTTCAACATTTGTTCACGCCATGACCAACGCCCTTGAAACCATGCCCGGCTTCTGCCGCGACTGCCTGAGCGAACAGCCAGCTGTCGCGAGGCGATGCCGTGCCTGCGGCAGCCCACGGCTCATTTACCACCGCGAATTGAACGAGCTGACCCTTGCCCATATCGACTGCGATGCCTTCTACGCCTCGGTGGAAAAGCGCGACAATCCGGAACTTGCCGACAAGCCGGTGATTATCGGCGGCGGAAAACGCGGCGTCGTCTCCACCTGCTGCTATATCGCCCGCATCCACGGGGTGCGCTCGGCCATGCCGATGTTCAAGGCGCTGGAGGCTTGCCCGCAGGCGATCGTTATCCCCCCGAACATGGAGAAATATGCGCGCGTCGGCCGTGAGGTCAGGGCGATGATGGAGGAGCTGACGCCGCTGGTGCAGCCGCTGTCGATCGACGAGGCATTCCTAGAGCTGGCCGGCACCGAACGGCTGCATCAGGACCTGCCGGCCCGCACCCTGGCGAAGTTTGCGCGACGGGTGCAGGCGGAGATCGGCATCAGTGTCTCGGTCGGGCTTTCCTATTGCAAGTTCCTCGCCAAGGTCGCCTCCGACCTCAACAAGCCACGCGGCTTTTCGGTGATTGGCCGGCAGGAGGCCGTTTCGTTCCTGGCGCCGCGTCCGGTTACGACCATCTGGGGCGTCGGCAAGGCCTTTGCCGCCACGCTGGAGGGCGACGGCATCCGCACTATCGGGCAGCTGCAGACAATGGACGAAGGCGCCCTGATGCGCCGTTATGGCGTCATGGGACAGCGCCTGTTCCGGCTGTCGCGCGGGATCGACGATCGGGACGTGCATCTCAACGATCCGGCCAAGAGCGTTTCGGCGGAAACGACCTTTTTCGATGACATATCGCGCTACGACGATCTTGTGCCGATCCTGCGCAATCTTGCGGAAAAGGTCTCGAGGCGACTGAAGAAGGGCGAGATTGCCGGGCGCACCGTGGTCCTCAAATTGAAGACCGCCGATTTCAAGGGCCGTACGCGAAATCGCAAGCTGGAGGATCCGACGCAGCTGGCCGATCGAATCTTTCGCACCGGGCTGCGGCTGCTCGAGAGCGAGGCGGACGGCACGAAGTTTCGCCTGCTCGGCATCGGCGTGACGGACCTCTGCGACGCCGAGCGGGCCGATCCGCCAGATCTCGTCGACGAGCCCGCTGCCCGCAGAGCCGCCGCCGAAGCGGCCATGGACAAGCTGCGCGCCAAATTCGGCAATGCCTCGGTGGAAACCGGCTACACCTTCGGCAGCGGCAAGCGGGAGAGATAGCAAGGGTGGTGGCGAGACGCACAAGCTTGCCACAAGGCCGCTCCCGCACTGTCGGTAGACAATCTTCAAGGGACAGTGGATGGCTATCGAGACAGACTACGGCGATCACCCCTATCGGCGGCTGAGCGACCGCTCGGTATGGCGCAAGGCGGTTGCTGAAAAGAGCCCCTATTCTCTCGAGGAGATCTACCGCAGCAAATTCCCGATCACCGCCGAAGATCGTATAGTGACCGCCGGCAGCTGCTTTGCCCAGCACATAGCCCGCAAGCTGCGAGAAAGTGGCTTCAATTTCTGCGACTACGAGCCGGCCCCGCCGCTCTTTCCCGTCGATCTGGCGAGATCGTTCAACTACGGCGTCTACTCCGCACGATATTGCAATATTTACACTGTCCGGCAGATGCTCCAGACCTTCGAGCGTGCCTTTGGCTCGTTTGTCCCGAGGGAGCCCGCCTGGAAAAATGGTTTGGGGTTTGCTGATCCTTTCCGCCCGGCCCTGGAGCCAGAGCCCTTCGTCAGCGTCGAGGACCTTGAAAACAGTCGGCGCAGCCATCTTGAGGCGGTGAAGACAGTTTTTCTCCAATCCGATGTGTTCATCTTTACGCTCGGATTGACCGAAGCCTGGGTTTCCAAGGCCGATGGCGCCGTTTTTCCGCTCTGCCCGGGAACCGTTGCCGGCAGCTTCGACGAGAGCCAATACGAATTCAAGAACTTCTCCTACTTCGAGATATTCGAGGATCTCGTGGCTTTCATGGGCAAAGTCCGCGCTGTAAATCCGGCTATGCGCTTCCTGCTCACCGTTTCGCCGGTGCCGCTGACGGCAACGAAATCGGATCAGCACGTGCTCTCGGCCACATCTTACTCCAAGTCCGTGCTGCGGGCGGTTGCCGGTCACCTTTCGCAGGAAATTGATTTTGTCGACTACTTTCCCTCCTACGAACTGATCACCGGGCCATCGATGCGCGGTATGTTCTTCGAGCCGAACATGCGGTCGGTCCATCCCGCGGGCGTGGATTATGTGATGTCGCATTTCTTTGCCTCGCACCCACCGACAGAACAGCGATCCGCGAACGAGCAGGCAACTGCGCGCATACCGGTTGTCGCAGCGATGGATGTGGTCTGCGAAGAACTGTTGCTGACCCAGGGATTGTAAGATGCTGTTGATTGTCGGCGATTCCCACACGGCCGCCCTCCGCCAGGCCTATCTGAAAGAGCGTCATACCGGCATCTTCCACAGCCGGCATGGTCACCTGGAGATCGCTCAGCTCGGGTACGGCTATCATTTCCTTGAGCCATTCTACGCCCCGGAAGGCGATGGCTTAGCCTTTACTCAGCCGCCCGCGAAGGCGGTGTTCTCCAAAATCAATCCCGACACGCCGGCGGTCATTCTCCCGAACGACAGCCGCACCTTCGTCTTTATGTTCGGCTTCTATCCGAGTTTCGGATGCGAACCCCGGCATTGGCGGTGCCATACGGTGACAGCGCAGGCGGCGGGGCGCCACTACGTCTCCGAGAAGGCATTTCTGGCGATTATCAAGGATGTCACACGCGAGCCGCTTGCGTTTTTCGACCGGCTGCAGTCGATGAACGTCCGCTTTTCTGTCGCCTCCTGTTGCCCGGTGCCGAGCAGCTATCGCGGCAATGAGCGCAGTGAGACTATGGCCACGGGCGAGATTGCGATGATGTACAATCGCTACCGCGACCATGTCGCGGACCAACTGAAGTCTCGCGGGATCCTTTTCCACCTGCCACCGGCCGAGGCTTACGACGAGCATGGCTCGATGTTCGATAGGTTCTCCCGCGCACCTGGTGATCACCATGCAAATGTCGACTACGGGAAACTGATGCTTGCAAAAATCCTGAGGGAAACCGATGCCCACCAACAGCCTTGCACAGTTTGACCTGGCTCTAACGCTGGGACTCTTTCCATGACCGATACGCAGTTCGAAGACCGAAACGGAAACGTCGTCATCGGTCGCCCGGTCAGTACCGACTCTCTGAAAATCTTGTTTAATGCCAGACGCTGCCGACTGATTATCGAAACCGGCGTTATCCTTGAGAACTGCACCATCCATTTCGATGGGGACGACGGCGAGGTATTTATCGGCAGAAATTCGGAATACAGAGGTAGCATGCGCCTCGGAATAGCCGGGCGAATCTCAATCGGCCATACGCTTTACGCCACCGGCAACTGCTTTATTTCGGCCTTGGAGGCGCAGACGGTCACGATCGGCAACGATTGCCTGTTTGGCTCTTCGGTGGATATACGCACAGACGACGCTCATCCGATTTTTGATCGCTCGTCCGGAGAACGCATCAACAAGAGTTCTTCCGTCGAGATCGGAAACCACGTCTGGCTTGCGGCCCATGTCGCGGTCGGGCGCGGTGCGATGGTCGGTGAAGGTTCCGTCATAGGCTATCGCTCCTATGTCCGCGCTGCCATTCCCGCGCATTGCATCGCCGTCGGTTCGCCCGCGAAAGTGACGCGAGAAGATATCGTCTGGGATCGGGCGCATCTCAGTATGCATATCAAGACGATCGTCGATTATCTTGATGAACTCGATCACCCAGTCTGGACACCTACACCCTTTTAAGCATACCCACACGACGCACCCTATTCATCATTGCAATCTTAAATTGAAGCGCAGTCCATCTCAAGCCTTCCTTAAACTTCGACCGCTATCGTCGCGCTCACGAGTATTGCGTTTTGGTAGCCATCATGTTTTCGCGTCTGCTTCTTGGTATCGGCCTTCTTTCGGCCACCGCACTCACCCATCCGGCTGGCGCCACCGATGCCCGCGTGCTGCAGATCGTTGTCTCGACGAACCGGCAGCAGCTATCGGTCTATGACGGCGACACGGTGGTCGCCACATCGAAGGTGTCTACCGGAAAATCCGGCCACTCGACGCCGATGGGCATCTTCTCGGTGCTGGAGAAAGAAATCTACCACCGCTCCAACATCTATTCGAATTCGCCGATGCCATTCATGCAGCGGCTGACCTGGTCCGGCATCGCGCTGCACGAATCCAATTCAGTGCCGAACTACCCGGCGTCGCATGGCTGCGTCCGCATGCCGAAGGCCTTTGCCAAGAAGCTCTATGAGATGACGCAGCCGGGCGTGCATGTCGTCATCGCCGGCGCCGCCGTCGTGCCGCAGCCGATCGCCCATGCGACACTGTTTCATCCGCTGGCGCCTTCAGCGCATGGACCGATGTTTTCCGACCTGGAACTGCGGCCGACGACACCAGGCTTCCTGGTCCGCTCGGAGCCGGTTGAAGTGGCGATGAACGACACCGCCGCGCTGCCGCCGCCGCCGCCCCTTGCCGCTCCGCGCAACGAGGCACCGCTCAGCATCCTGATCACGCGCCGAGGGCTGCGTGAAAACGTGCGCGACCTGCAGCAATTGCTCTCCGGCCTCGGTTTCGACGCCGGCACGCCTGACGGCTATCTGGGCCCGGCAACGGTCCAGGCGATCCGGGATTTTCGCAGCGCCCATGCCATGCCAGCCACCGGCGGATTGATCGGGCCGGATCTGATGAAGGCCGTCTATGCCGCAGCCGGCAAGGGCGAGCCGCCGAACGGCGCGATCCTGGTGCGCCAGGGCTTCAAGCCGGTGCTGGAGGCCTCCGCCACCATCGCCGAGCCGCAGGAGGCGCTCGGAACACATTTCTTCACCGCCCACGAGGTCGACCGCACCAGCGGCCGGGCGCAGTGGTACGGCCTGACGCTGGAAGGCGATCTGTCGAAGGAGGCGAAGAAGCGCTACGGCATCACCAGCGAGCGGGTATCGGAAGGCTTCGACGCCGCAGAACGGGCGCTCGACCGCATCACCATCCCGGACGACATCAGGCGCCAGGTCGAGGACCTGCTGACGGCAGGCTCGTCGCTGACCATCTCCGACACCGGCGTCGGCCCGGAAACCGGCAAAGGCACCGACTTCATCACCATCACGCGCAAGGGCGGATTGGCGACGAAGAAGGGGTAACGCTACGCGTGACCCTAAGTCCGCCTCGCGACGCGTTACAGGCGCTCGACCGGCGTACGAGCCGATCCGCCGGAGTGTCGGCGACGTTGCCCGTTAAGGAGATTTCCGAGGCTGACGTCCCATTTAAATGAATTCCGCCCTACACCAGCTCCACGTCGATCACTCCGGGAGCCGAGCGCATGGCGGCGGCGATTTCCGGCGAGATGCGGTATTTGTTGGGCAACGCCACTTCGACCTCGCGCTTGCCGTCCTCCTTGATAACGATGAACGACACCAGCCCGTCGCCCCTGGCATTGAGGTGGGCAGCGACCATCTTCAGAGGGCCTGAATCGCGCACGAAGACGCGCATCGCCTTCTGCATCTGCAGCGATTTCTCCTCCAGCGACTGTACGGAATTCAGCCGGAGGCTGATGCCTTCCGGCCGTTCTTCGGCGGCGGCCGTCAGCACGAAGGATTTGCCGACCTCTAGGATGTCCCGGTACTGCGCCAGAAGCTCCGAGAACATCACTGCCTCGAACTGGCCGGTGGCATCGGAAAAGACGAAGATGCCCATCTTGTTGCCGGTGCGGGTCTTGCGCTCCTGCTTGGCGATGACCGTGCCTGCCAGCCGGGCGTTGCCGGCGCCATGCTTGATGCCGGCCGAGAAGTCGGCGAAGCTCTGCACCCTGAGCTTGTCGAGCACGGCGCTGTAGGCGTCGAGCGGATGGGCGGTGAGGTAGAAGCCGAGCACCTGGAATTCCTTGAGCAACCGCTCGGAGGCAAGCCAGGGTGTGAAGGCCGGGAAGGAGATCTTCTCCGGGCCGGAGGCCGAGCCCGAGCCGAACATATCATGCTGGCCACTTCGCCGGTTTTCCTGGGCAAGCTGCGCATAGCCGATCAGCCGGTCCATGCCCGCCAGCAGTTGGGCGCGGTCGATGTCGAAGCAATCGAAGGCGCCGGCATAGAGCAGGCTTTCCAGCACGCGGCGATTGACCTGCTTCGGATCGATCCGCAGGCAGAAATCCTCAATGCTGGCAAAGGGCTTGTCGCCGCGCATCTCGACGATGTGCTCGACGGCGGCATCGCCGACACCCTTGATGGCAGCGAGCGAGTAGTAGATCGTCTTGTCGCCCGTCTGGAAATGCCGGAACGAGGTCTGCACCGACGGCGCCACGACTTCTATGCCGAGGCGCTTGGCGTCCTGGCGGAAGTCGTTGACCTTTTCGGTATTGGCCATGTCGAGCGTCATCGAGGCGGCCAGGAACTCGACCGGGTAGTGCGCCTTCATGTAGGCCGTCTGGTAGGAGACGATGGCGTAGGCGGCGGCATGCGACTTGTTGAAGCCGTAGTTCGCGAACTTGGCAAGCAGGTCGAAGATGATGTCAGACTGGCCCTTGGAAACGCCGTTCTTCATCGAACCTTCGACGAAGCGGACGCGCTGCTGGTCCATCTCCGCCTTGATCTTCTTGCCCATGGCGCGGCGCAACAGGTCGGCCTCGCCGAGCGAATAGCCCGACAGCACCTGGGCGATCTGCATCACCTGTTCCTGGTAGACGATGACGCCTTGCGTTTCCTTGACGAGGTGGTCGATCATCGGATGGATCGACTCGATCTCCTCTTCGCCATGCTTGCGGGCATTGTAGGTCGGGATGTTCTCCATCGGGCCCGGGCGATAGAGCGCGACCAGCGCGATGATATCCTCGATGCAGTCGGGCCGCATGCCGAGCAGCGCCTTGCGCATGCCCTGGCTTTCCACCTGGAACACGCCGACCGTCTCGCCGCGGGCGAGCTTCTCGTAGGTTTCCTTATCGTCCAGCGGAATGGTGGGTAGATCGACGGAAATACCGCGCAGCTTGCAGAAATCGACCGCAACCTTCAGCACCGTCAGCGTCTTCAGCCCGAGAAAGTCGAACTTCACCAAGCCGGCCTGCTCGACCCATTTCATGTTGAACTGGGTTACCGGCATGTCGGAGCGCGGATCTCGGTACATCGGCACCAGCTTCGACAGCGGCCGGTCGCCGATGACGATACCGGCGGCGTGGGTCGAGGCGTGACGATAGAGGCCTTCGAGCTTCTGGGCGATGTCGAGCAGTCGGGCGACGACAGGCTCCTTGTCGGCCTCTTCCTGGAAGCGGGGCTCGTCCTTGATCGCCTGGGCAAGCGTGACCGGATTGGCCGGATTGTTCGGCACCAGCTTGGAGATCTTGTCGACCTGGCCATAGGGCATTTCCAGCACGCGGCCGACGTCGCGCAAGGCAGCGCGGGCCTGCAGCGAACCGAAGGTGATGATCTGCGCCACCTGCTCGCGGCCATACTTTTTCTGAACGTAGCGAATGACCTCTTCGCGGCGGTCCTGGCAGAAGTCGATGTCGAAGTCGGGCATCGACACACGGTCAGGATTGAGAAAGCGCTCGAACAGCAGCGAGAAGCGCAAGGGATCGACGTCGGTGATGGTCAGCGCATAGGCGACCAGCGAGCCCGCGCCCGATCCACGACCGGGGCCGACGGGGATGTCGTGGTTCTTCGCCCATTTGATGAAGTCGGCAACGATCAGAAAGTAGCCGGGAAAGCCCATGCGCTCGATGACGCCCAGCTCGAACTCCAAGCGGTCGCGATAGACCTGTTCCTCATAGCCGGGCGCCATGCCGAGAGTGGCGAGCCGCATGTCGAGGCCCTCGACGGCCTGGGCGCGCAACTCGAGCGCCTCGGCCCGTTCGGCCTCCTTCGGGTCGTCGCTGGCGCCGGTGAAGCGCGGCAGGATAGGCTTGCGGGTCTGCAGCACAAAGGCGCAGCGCTCCGCGATCTCGACCGTGTTCGACAACGCCTCCGGCAGGTCGGCAAACAGCTTGGCCATTTCGGCCCGGCTCTTCAGGTAGTGGTCCGGCGTCAGGCGAAACCGGCTGTCGTCGGAAACGATGGCATTGTGGGCGACGGCCATCAGCGCATCGTGGGCGTCGTAGTCGTCGCGGGTCGGGAAAAAGGCCTCGTTGGTGGCGACCAGCGGCAGTTCATGCTCGTAGGCCAGCGCAATCATCCGTTGCTCATGGCGGCGGTCGTAGGTGCCGTGGCGCTGCAGTTCGACATAGAGCCGGTCGCCGAAAAGGACCTTCAGCTGCAGCAGCCGGGCGACGGCCTTCTGCGGATGGCCCTCCTTGATCTCCATATCCACCGGCCCGCCAACCGAGCCGGAGAGCGCGATCAGCCCCTCGGTACCGAGCTCTTCCAGCCACGAAGCCTTGACGTGCACCGCCTGACTGTTGTCGCCGCCGAGATAGGCGCGGCTGACGAGATCGACCATCCGCTCATAACCCGCGTCGCTCGCAGCCAGAAGCACAATGGCCGGCAGCTTGGCGAGCCCTTGATGGCCACCGCGCTTTTCACCCTCGACCGCATCCTCCATGTCGATCGAGACCTGACAGCCAATGATCGGCTGCAGTCCCTCGCCGATCGCCTTTTGCGAAAACTCCAGGGCTACGAACAGATTGTTGGTATCGGTGATGGCGATGGCAGGCTGGCTGTCGCTGGCGGCCTTTGCCAGAATTTTTTTCAGCGGCAGAGCGCCTTCGAGCAGGGAATAGGCCGAATGCACCCGCAGGTGCACGAATTCCGGCGAAGGTCCCATAGGACCGCCTTCCCTGCCGTTTGCCTCTGTCATGATAAGCCCTTCCGCACGCCCGAATGAATCGGCTCCATTGTCGGCATTGCGTCAATAAAGTCCAGAACAACTCCCCTCGGCAGGACCGCCAGCCGGCGGTCATACCCGATAAATCACATGGCCATGACGATGATGGACAGGCTGACGACAAACATGA